>Ga0222427_100173_pt1 | contig 163382 bp, 148 predicted proteins | sample 2B20Ametagenome_FD_182890 | JGI IMG/M metagenome (GOLD analysis project Ga0222427, IMG submission 182890) | Enriched microbial communities from leaf-cutter ant dump, University of Wisconsin, Madison, United States - 2B20A (version 2) | ecosystem: Environmental > Terrestrial > Nest > Insects... | reverse complement strand
CTCCTGCCGACGCAGCCGCCGGCGTCGCGGCGCAGGCGGCGCCGCCGCAGCCGGAAACGGGGGAAATTCCCCCGCCGGATCTGCCGCAACCCTACCCGCCCTCGTCCGCCGGCGATTTCGAGCGGTCCGCGTATCCGGATCAAGCGGCGGCGGCGATGGCCTCCGCGTATCCCACGCCCGCCGACCTGACGCCGCCGCCGGCGCCAGCCGCGGAACCCGTGGCTGCGCCGGCCGCTGCCTCCGCAGCTGTGGCCGCCTCCGCATCCGTCCCCCCGCCGGCGACGCCGGGCGGCGCGTCCGCATCCGTCCCACCGCCGGCAACGCCAGGCGCTGCGCCGGCGTCCCAGGGTACCCCGGCCGTCCAGCAGGCCACCGCCGCTGCGGCGCCGTCTTCCCCGGCTCAACCGCTGGCCGGCGCCGGCGAGGCGCCGGCGCCCGTCCAGGCGGCCTCCGCCCAGCCGGCCCCCGCCCAGGCAGCCACGCCCGGCGCCACACCGGCGGCGCCCGCGTCACCCGGACCGTCGGCCGCGGTCGCGGCCGCGCCGGCATCGGGTGCGGCCGTGGCGACGCCAGCCGCGCCGTCGGCCGCTGCCTCGCCCGCACCGGAGGCGCCCAATCCGCAATCCGAAGGCGAAGCCCTGGCCGCCGCCCTGCCCCTGGACGAACTGGGCAGCGAGGTGGAGGTCATCGTCAACAAGCGGTCGGTCAGCCTGCGCGTCAACAACGAGATCCTGTTCGGGACGGGCCAGGCCGACCTCAGTTCCCATGGCCTGACGGTGCTCAAGCGCCTGGCCGAGGTCCTGTCCAAGGGCGGCTACGACATCGTGGTCGAAGGGCACACGGATTCCGTGCCGGTGCGCAACAACGGCCGCTATCCTTCCAACTGGGAGCTCTCCACGGCCCGGGCGGGCAGCGTCGTGCGTTACCTGCAGGCCAGCGGCATCGACAAGGCGCACCTCAAGGCGGTGGGCTACGCCGACACCCGGCCGCTGGCCAGCAACAAGGATGCCGAAGGCCGCGCCCGCAACCGTCGGGTCGAGCTGGTCATCGAAAAGCGGACGGACTGATCAGATCTGTTCGAAACGGTCGTAATGGCGTTCCGTGCGGACTTCCTCGTGCCGCACGCCCGTCACCCGGGCGGCCGGCGGCCCCTGCAGCAGCCAGGACAGCATCTGGTCGACTTCCGCGTGCGGCCCCTGCACCAAGGCCTCGACGCGGCCGTCCGGCAGGTTGCGCACCCAGCCGCCGAGCTTCAGGCCGTGGGCCCGGCGCACCGTGGCGGCGCGAAAGCCGACCCCCTGGACCTTGCCCTCGACGAGGACGGACAGGGTTTCGAGCGCGTGGTCGGGATGCAGAGGCTTCATGGCAGGCAAGACAGGACGGGTTTTCCCGCAGTATCCCATACTCCGGCGCGGGCCGGCGGCACGCCGGGCGGCGTCCGGGCGGAAACCCGCGCGCGCGAACGGAAATTGGCGCCCTGAATGGACCTTGATCCGCCCAAAGCCGCCCATCCCGGCGATCTAGACTGGAAACTGTCCCGCCGGTTCCCGGTCCGGGCACCGGCGGGAGGGCTCATTTCGGATTTCCGGATCATCGATCCGGCATTTTCAGGAGGTCATGCCATGGCTGTCCGTTCCTTGTCCATTCGCGCCAAAGTCGTGCTGGCGTCCGCCTTCACCGTGGCCGTCGCCATGATCCTGCTGGCCACGGCCAACGTCCTGTCCGCCCAGCGGACCGTGAAGGCGCTGGTCGCCAGCCAGACCGGCGGTCAGATCAAGAGCAACGTCCGGGAGATCGAGAGCTGGGCGCGCGACAAGACCGACATCCTCTCCTCGCTGGCGCCGGTGGCCCTGTCCGCGCAGCCGGAGTCCTATCTGCAGCAGGCGCAGAAATCCGGCCGTTTCATGCAGACCTACGTGGGCCGCCAGGACAAGCGGATGGTCACGAACGTGCCCCTGAACCTGCCCAAGGACTACGATCCGACCACCCGCCCCTGGTATGCCGACGCGGCCAAGGCCGGCAAGCCCATCCTCACGGCGCCCTACCAGGATGCATCGTCCGGCACCCTGGTGCTCAGCGTCGCGGTGCCCGTGCAAAAGGACGGCCGGACCGAGGCGGTCATCGGCGGCGACATCGGCCTGGACGACATCATCGCCAGCACCCGCGCGCTGCGCCCGACCGAACACAGCTTCGCCTACCTGGTGGCGGGCGACGGCAAGATCATCGCCCACCCGGATCCGCAGCTCAGCCTGAAGCCCGCCACCGACGTCTTCCCGCGCTACGATGCGGCGCGCCTGCGCGACCTGGCCGATCATCCGGGCGAGCTGGGCGACACGATCAAGGCCGGGCCCGCCTACTGGCTGTCGGCCAGCCGCATCCAGGGCACGGACTGGATCCTGGTCATTGCCCTGGACCAGGATGACGTCCTGGCCGGCGTGCGCGAGATGCGCCTGCAGGCGCTGATCACCGGCATCGTGATGATCCTGCTGGCCGCGGCCGTCCTGGCGGTGCTGACGCGGGCCCTGCTGCGCCGCCTGGGCAGCCTCAAGGACGCCCTGCAGGACATCGCCTCGGGCGAAGGCGACCTCACCCGCCGCCTTGACGAGGCAGGCCACGACGAGCTGGCCCAGGTCGGCGCCTCGTTCAACCAGTTCGTGGACAAGATCGCCGGCACGCTGCGCAGCATCCGGCAGACCACCGATTCGGTGCATGTCGCCTCCGACGAGATCGCCGCCGGCAATGCGGACCTGGCGCGCCGCACCGAGGGCGCGGCCGCGAGCCTGCAGGAAACGTCCAGCTCCATGGAAGAGCTGTCCAGCACGGTCCGCCAGACGGCCGATGCCGGCAATGCCGCCGTGTCGCTGGCCAACAGCGCCCGCGACGCGGCCAACGAGGGCGGCGCGCTGATGGGCCAGGTGGTCGAGACCATGCAGGCCATCAACGAGAACGCCGACAAGATCGGCGACATCATCGGCGTGATCGACTCGATCGCCTTCCAGACCAACATCCTGGCGCTGAACGCCGCCGTCGAGGCCGCCCGCGCCGGCGAGCACGGCAAGGGCTTTGCCGTGGTCGCCGCCGAGGTGCGCGCCCTGGCGCAGCGCAGCGCCCAGTCGGCGCGCGAGATCAAGGCGCTGATCGACACCAACGTGTCCCAGGTGTCGCACGGCGGCCAGCAGGTGCGCCAGGCCGGCGCCGCCATGGACAAGATCGTCTCCGAAGTCCAGCGGGTCACCGCCATCATCAACGAGATCAAGACCGCCACCTCCGAGCAGAGCCTGGGCATCAGCCAGATCGAGATCGCGGTGCAGCAGCTGGACGGTTCCACGCAGCAGAACGCGGCCCTGGTCCAGGAATCGGCCGCGGCGGCCGACAGCCTGCGCGACCAGGCGCAGGCCCTGGCGCGCGCGGTGGCGGGTTTCAAGCTGGACGCCGATCAGGATGGCCGCCGGCCGCCCATCGCAGCGTCCGCCCCGCCCGCCGCATCCGTCCCGCGCCCCGCCCTGCCCTCGCCGGCCCGCTGAACCGGAGGACGCGCCTGCCCCGTACGGCGGACGCAATGACCCGTCAGACAGTCGGGTCTTTGTCGTCCGCCGTCATATCGACATAGCGTTTCCGTCGTTCTGCTGCGCCGCCCGCCTGCCTAGAATGTGTCCATCGCCGCCCGCGCGGCCGCATCCCGACCCATTCGAGGCCTCCATGAGTGACACACAGCCCAGCATACGCAAACACACCGTCGTGATCGTCGGCGCGGGGACCGGCGGCGCCGCGGTCGCCGCCCGCCTGCGACGCAACCAGGCCGACCTGGACATCGCCGTCATCGACCCGTCCAGCCACCACGATTACCAGCCGGCCTGGACGCTGGTGGGCGGTGGCGCCTACCGGGCCGAAGACACGCGCCGCGACCTGCACGACTGCCTGCCCGAGGGCGTGCGCCACATCGCCCAGCGGGTGGAGCGCCTGCTGCCCGACGAGCAGCAGGTCGAGCTGCAGGACGGCGCCCGGGTGGCCTACGATTACCTGGTGGTCGCCGCGGGCATCCAGATCAACTGGCATGCCATCGACGGCTTGGCCGAGTCGCTGGGGAAAAACGGCGTCACCAGCAACTACCGCTACGATCTGGCGCCCTACACCTGGGAGCTGGTCCGCCAGTTTCGCGGCGGCACCGCGATCTTCACGCAGCCGGCGGGCGCGGTAAAGTGCCCGGGCGCGCCGCAAAAGGCCCTGTACCTGGCCGCCGACCATTTCCGCCGCCAGGGCATCCGGCCCGACAGCCTGCAGTTCCGCACGGCTGGGGCGAGCGTGTTCGGCGTGCCGTTCTACGCCCAGGCGCTGGACAAGGTCATGGCGTCCTACGGCGCCGAGCCGCGCTTCGGACAAAACCTGGTCGCCGTCCGGGGCGAGGAGCGGATCGCCGTCTTCGAATCCGTGGTGGACGGCCGGACCGTGCGCGAGGAAGTCGCCTACGACCTGCTGCACGTGGTGCCGCCGCAAGGCGCGCCGGACTTCATCCGCCAGAGCCCGCTGGCCGACGCCAACGGCTGGCTGGAGGTCGACAAGCACACACTGCGCCATCCCCGCTACCCCAACGTGTTCGGCCTGGGGGACTGCACCTCCACGCCCAACAGCAAGACCGCCGCCGCCATCAAGAGCCAGGCCCCGGTGCTGACCAGCAACCTGCTGGGCGCCCTGCGCGGGGCCGGCAACGTCGAATCCTATGACGGCTATGCCGCCTGCCCGCTGACGACTTCCCGGGGCAAGGTCCTGCTGGCGGAATTCACCTACGGCGGGGCCATCACGCCCAGCTTCCCGCTGGACCCCCGCGTCCCCCGGCGCGCCTACTGGTGGCTGAAGCGCTCCTTCCTGCCCTGGTTCTACTGGAACATCCTGATCAAGGGGCGCGGCCTGCCGGTCACGCACAAGTCCCGCCGCTTCCCGGCGGGCGTGCCCTCCGTCCAGCCCTGAGGCCGGTCCGCCGCCCGGCGCCCGCCGGCGCCGCGCCCGGCGAGCCGGCGGCCCGGACGCGGCCGGTTCCTTCTGCTAGGATGACGTTCCGTCATCCCGTTTTTTTTCCGCAGAGGATTTTCCGCTCATGTCTCAGACTGCCTTGGTCACCGGCGCATCGGCCGGTTTTGGCGCGGCCATTTCCCGCCGCCTGGTCGCAGAGGGCTACACCGTCATCGGCGCGGCCCGCCGTCTCGACCGCCTGCAATCCCTGCAGGCGGAACTGGGCGACGCATTCCACCCGCTGGTCATGGACGTGACCGACGCCGCCGCCGTCGACCAGGGCTGCGCCTGGATCGCGCAGCGCTTCGCCGGCCTCGACCTGCTGGTGAACAATGCCGGCCTGGCGCTGGGGATCGCGCCCGCGCAGCAGGCCTCGATGCAAGACTGGGAGCGCATGATCGCCACCAACGTCCTGGGTCTGAGCCGCCTCGTGCATGCCGTGCTGCCGGGCATGGTCCAGCGCAATCGCGGCCACATCGTCAACATCGGCTCCACGGCGGGCAGCCATCCCTATCCGGGCGGCAACGTCTACGGGGCGACCAAGGCCTTCGTGCGCCAGCTGAGCCTGAACCTGCGCGCCGACCTGTGGGGCACCCGGGTGCGCGTGACCGACATTGAGCCCGGCCTGTGCGGCGGCACGGAGTTTTCCCTGGTGCGCCTGAAAGACGCCGATCGCGCCGCGGCCGTCTACGAAGGCGCCGACCCGCTGACGGCCGAGGACATCGCCGATGCCGTGGCCTGGGTGGCGACCCGGCCGGCCCGCGTCAACATCAACACCCTGGAACTGATGCCGGTCTCGCAGTCCTTCGCCGGCCTGAGGATCCACCGGCACGCCTAGGCGGCCCGCCCGTTCAGCCCCGCATCAGCATCAGCGTCAGCGAGCCCGGCTCGATGACGGTGGCGCCGGTGAACGGGCGATCGAACGAGGCGATCAGGTACAGGGTGGCGCCAAAGCCCAGCGAAAACAGCGCCATCGCCAGCACCATGGCCCGGCGCTGCGAGGCGTGCAGTTCCTCGATCACGCAGGCCGCGACGAACAGGAGCACCAGCACGGCCGTCCATTTCGTCGGCACGACCCGGCTGTTGGCGACCAGCAGGCGCTGGTCGCGGGCGGACTCGATCTGCGTGGCGTAGCGGCGCAGATCCTCGGCGGCCTGCTGCAGGCCGATGCGTTCGGGGCCGGCGTCCTTGGCATAGACGTCGATCTGGATGGCCGTCTGCCCCAGCGCGTCGAGCAGGCTCTCGGCCCTCTGGCTGGACTGTCCGGTGGCCATCAGCGGCCATTCCTCCTCGACCACCTCGCGGATGTAGTCGGTGGTCAGGCCCGTGACCTGCGCCCGCAGCTCGACCGGCAGGTGCTGCGCGACGCGCAGCGTGTCCGCCACCGCGACGGCCTCGTGTTCGACGGCCGTGCGGCCCCGGGTTTCCTGCTGCCACACGTCCGAGGCGACGAAGGCGATCACCAGCCCCGTGGGCAGCAGGATGCCCGACAGCATCGTGTTGACCATGCCGATCTTCTGCCGGTTGGGCCAGGTGACGCGGACCGCCGCCATGGCCGCGGCGGCCAGGACCGTGATCAGCGCGACCATGGCCACGCAGACGATGAACAGCATGCTGTCGGACAGGTCGTAGATGAAGTCGAACATGCGGTCTCCCCTGGCCGGCTGTGGTAGATTCTGATCGTGCCGGCCGTGAACGTTTCACGGCCACCATTATCACCGAATCCATCCGGTCGCCACGCGGCGGGATGGCGCGATACCAACTGATGCAGGAATGCGCCCCGATGTCCACACTCCCATCATCGTCCGCCCGAATGCAGCGCGCCGGCCTGGCGGCGCTGGTCCTGGGCCTTGTCCTGGCGGGTTGCGCCAGCGGGCCCCAGGACAATCTCTCGCTGATCCCGGCCCGCCTGGACCAGCAGACCCAGAAAGAAGGCCTGTTCTCCCAGCCGGTGAAATGGACGGCCGAGCGGCCCGGCTGCAGCGGCGAATGTCCCAAGCTGGTCGTGGATTCCCTGGCCTTTCCGGGGCATCCGCGGCTGACCGCGCTGGTGGATCACGCGCTGGCCGCCATGACCTGGGTGGACACGCAACGCCCCGCGCCCTACGACTCGGTGGAATCCTATCGCGACTACTTCTGGAAGACCGCCGCGCCCCGCGACGAGACCGACCTCAGCGCCCGTACCCGCTACCGCAATGCCGATCTGACGGTGGTCGAGCTCAACGTCGGCCAGTACCGCACCGGCATGGCCCACGGCCTGTCGGGATCCCAGTTCCTGAACTGGGACAACCGTACCGACAAGGCGCTCGCCATCGACAGCCTGCTGGCGCCCGGCGCGCGGCCGGCATTCGACGAGGCGCTGAGGCAGGCCCATGCCCGCTGGCTGCAGCAGCACCGCGACGCCGCCCCGGATACGGACAATTTCACGCGCATGTGGCCCTTCGTGCCCAGCGACAACATCGCCCTGACCGATGAGGGCGTGGTCGTGAAATACCAGCCCTACGAGATCGCGCCCTATGCCTGGGGGCAGCCGGAACTGCTGATCCCCTACCCCGCCCTCAAGGGGATCCTGCGCCCGCGGTACCTGCCGCCGCCATCCTGAACGAGGCGTCGCCGGCGACGCATACGCATATAGCGGCGCCGCATTATGTGCGGCGTTCATATCGTTCCAGGAAACGATTCGTTCTGTCCCGGAGGCGAAGTCTTTAATCTGGTGTCTCGATCCATTGCCGCCGAGACTCCTACATGCGACTGCGCTTCCGATTCCTGTTTCCCCTGATGCTGGCGGCCGCCGGGCTGTCCGGCGGCGCGGCCCATGCCGCGGACATCACGCTGCTGAACGTCTCCTACGACCCCACGCGCGAACTGTACCAGGCCTACAACCAGGCCTTCGCCCGTTACTGGCAGGACAAGACGGGGGACCACGTGACGATCCGCCAGTCGCATGGCGGCTCGGGCAAGCAGGCGCGCTCGGTGATCGACGGGCTGCAGGCCGACGTGGTGACGCTCGCCCTGGCCCCCGACATCGACGCCATCGCCGCGCGCGGCGCCATCCGCGCCGACTGGCAGCAGCGGCTGCCCCTGAACAGCGCGCCCTACACGTCCACCATCGTCTTCCTGGTGCGCAAGGGCAATCCCAAGGGCATCCACGACTGGAGCGACCTGATCAGGCCGGGCGTTCAGGTCATCACCCCCAATCCCAAGACCTCGGGCGGCGCGCGCTGGAACTACCTCGCCGCCTGGGGCTACACCCTGCGCCAGCCGGGCGGCAGCGAGGCAAAGGCCCGTGAATTCGTCGGCAAGCTCTACAAGCAGGTGCCGGTGCTGGATTCGGGCGCCCGGGGCGCGACCACGACCTTCGTCGAACGCGGCATCGGCGACGTGCTGCTCGCCTGGGAAAACGAAGCCTTCCTCGCCATCCAGGAACTGGGGCCGGGCAAGGTGGACGTCGTCGTGCCCTCGGTCAGCATCCTCGCCGAGCCGCCCGTCGCGGTGGTGGACAAGGTGGTCGACGCCCGCGGCACCCGCGAGGTGGCCAGGGCCTATCTGGACTACCTGTATTCCGAGGCCGGCCAGGAGATCGCGGCGCGGAACTACTACCGGCCCACGCTGAAGGCGGTGGCGGACCGCCATGCGCAGCAGTTCCCCCAGGTGTCGTTGTTCACCCTGACGGACGTGGCACCCAGCTGGGCCGCCGCGCAGAAGACGCATTTCGCGGACGGCGGCGTGTTCGACCAGATCTACCAGCCGGGCGCCCGCTGAAGCCATGCCGAGTTCACTCGCGCTGCGCGGCCCCGGCGCCCGCCGTGTCCTGCCCGGCCGCAACCTGACGCTGGGACTGACCCTGGCCTACCTGGGGCTGGTCGTCCTGCTGCCCTTGTCGGCCGCCTTCCTGACGGCTTCGACCCTGAGCGCGGAGGCTTTCTGGGCCGCGGTCACCGCACCCCGGGTACTGGCCTCGTACCGCCTGAGCTTCGGCGCCGCCCTGCTCGCGGCGGCGGTCAATGCGGTGTTCGGCGGCATCGTGGCCTGGGTCCTGGTGCGCTATCGCTTCCCCGGCAAGCGGCTGGCCGACGCCCTGGTGGACCTGCCCTTCGCCCTGCCCACGGCCGTGGCCGGCATCGCCCTGACGGCACTCTATGCGCCCAACGGCTGGCTGGGCCGGCTGCTGGCGCCCCTGGGCATCCAGGTGGCCTTCAAGCCGCTGGGCATCGTGGTCGCCCTGATCTTCATCGGCCTGCCCTTCGTGGTGCGCACCGTCCAGCCGGTGCTGGAGGACATGGCCGCCGAATACGAAGAGGCCGCCAGCAGCCTGGGCGCCTCGCGCCTGCAGGTATTCGCCCGCGTGGTCCTGCCCACGATCCTGCCCGCCCTGCTGACGGGCTTCGCCCTGGCGTTCGCGCGCGCGGCCGGCGAATACGGCTCGGTGATCTTCATCGCCGGCAACATGCCGATGGTCTCCGAAATCACCCCCTTGCTGATCGTCACCAAGCTGGAGCAGTACGACTATGCCGGCGCCACGGCGATCGCCGTCGTGATGCTGGGGATCTCCTTCTTCCTGCTGCTGGCCGTCAACCTGCTGCAGGCCTGGGTACGGCGCCGCGCGACCGGCCTGCCCGACTGAAACCGACTGTCCATGTCCACGCCCTACGCCACGATCGATTCCCTGTCAGCCCGCGACGCGACCCGCGCCGCCGCGCCCCCCGCCGAGGGACGGCTCGCCCGCCTCGCGCTGATGGCGACGGCCTTCGCCTTCCTGTTCCTGTTCCTGCTGATCCCGCTGGCCGCGGTCTTTCACGAAGCCCTGGGCAAGGGCTGGGCCGCCTGCGTGGCCGCGGTCGCCGATCCCGACGCGCTGGCGGCCATCCGCCTGACGCTCACGGCCGCGGGGACCGCCGTGCCGCTGAACCTGGTCTTCGGGGCCTGCGCGGCCTGGGCCGTCGCGCGCTTCGAGTTCCGGGGCAAGAACCTGCTGATCACCCTGATCGACCTGCCCTTTTCCGTGTCCCCCGTGATCGCCGGCCTGATCTATGTGCTGCTGTTCGGCGCCCAGGGCTGGTTCGGCCCGTGGCTGCAGGCGCACGACGTCCAGATCCTGTTCGCCGTGCCCGGCATCGTCCTGGCCACGATCTTCGTCACCGTGCCTTTCGTGGCGCGGGAACTGATCCCGCTCATGCAGTCCCAAGGCAGCGAGGAAGAGGAAGCCGCCATCGTGCTGGGCGCCTCGGGCTGGCGCGTCTTCTGGCACGTCACGCTGCCCAACATCCGCTGGGGGCTGTTCTACGGAGTGATCCTGTGCAATGCGCGCGCCATGGGCGAATTCGGCGCGGTGTCCGTGGTGTCCGGCCACATCCGCGGCCTGACCAACACGATGCCGCTGCACGTCGAGATCCTCTACAACGAATACAACTTCGCCGCCGCCTTTTCCGTGGCGTCGCTGCTGGCCCTGCTGGCGCTGCTGACGCTGGCCCTGAAATCCCTGGCGGAATGGCGCCTGCGCGCCCAGGCCGCGAGAACCGCACCGGAGCAGTCAACATGAGTATCGAAGTCCGCCACATCCACAAGCAGTTCGGCGCCTTCACGGCCCTGGACGATGTGTCGCTGGCCTTTCCCGACGGGCGGCTGACGGCCCTGCTGGGCCCCTCGGGCTGCGGCAAGACGACGCTGCTGCGCATCATCGCCGGGCTGGAACACCCGGACCGCGGCCAGGTCCTGCTGGAGGGGCAGGACGCCTCGGGCACGCACGTCCGCCAGCGCCAGGTGGGCTTCGTCTTCCAGCATTACGCGCTGTTCAAGCACATGACGGTGTTCGAGAACGTGGCCTTCGGCCTGCGCGTCAAGCCGCGCCGCCAGCGCCCGGACGAGCGCCGCATCCGCGAGAAGGTCATGAGCCTGCTGGATCTCGTGCAGCTGGCCTGGCTGGCCGACCGCCGGCCGGCGGCCCTGTCGGGCGGGCAGCGCCAGCGCATCGCCCTGGCCCGCGCCCTGGCGGTCGAGCCGCGCGTGCTGCTGCTGGACGAGCCCTTCGGCGCGCTGGACGCCAAGGTCCGCAAGGAACTGCGGCGCTGGCTGCGCCGGCTGCACGACGAACTGCACATGACCAGCCTGTTCGTCACCCACGACCAGGAAGAGGCTCTGGAGGTGGCCGACGAGGTCGTCATCATGAACAAGGGCCGGGTCGAACAGGCGGGCGCCCCGCAGGCCGTCTACGACAAGCCCGAGACCGCCTTCGTCTACGGTTTCCTGGGGCACGTGAACCTGTTCCACGGCCGGGTGCGCGACGGCCGCCTGCATGCGGGCAGCGCGGCGTTCGAGATGCCGGGCCTGGACGGAACGGCCGACGCGGCGGGCACCGCCTACGTCCGGCCCCACGACATCCAGATCGAGCCGGTTCCGCCGGCGGGTGCGCCTGCCGGCGGAACCGGCCTGTTGGTGGACCTGCAGCGGGCGCACGCCTTCGGCCCCCTGGCGCAACTGGAGCTGCGCCGGGAGGACACGCAGGAGATCATCGAGGTGGTCATGCCCAGCCGGGAGTTCGACCGGATCCGGGCGCAGGGGCATCGCCGCTTCATCGCCCGGCCCCGCCAGGGACGCGTCTTCCTGAACTAGCGCCCCGAGGGCGTGTCCTCGAAGCGGCCCAGGTCGAAATAGCGCGAGAACGAGGCCTGGTCTTCGGCATCCGTTCCCGCCCGGGCCGGGGCCGATCCGGCGCCGGCCGCCCCGCCCGGCTGATTGGCGGGAGCGGGCGCCGCGGCCGCGTCCGGCCCCTGCGGCAGGCCGGCCGCCTGGCGGGCGCGGGCCTGCGCCACGCGCGCGGCCACCTCGTCCAGGCGGGCGGCCAGCGCCGTGTTGTTGCGCTTGCGCGCCCAGTCGGCCGCCGTCTCGTGGGCGGTGTTGAACATCGTCGGATCGGCGCCTCGCGACAGCAGCAGCTGCACGATGTCGGGTTTGCCGGACAGGGCCGCCATCATCAGCGGCGTGGTGCCGTCCGGCCCCGGGGCGTTGACGATGGCCCCCCAGTCGATCAACAGCCGGGCCGTCCCGACCTGCGCCTTCGAGGCGGCGTAATGCAGCGGCGTCCAGCCCAGGCGGTTGACCTGGGCCCCCGCCTGGATCAGCGCGGCGGCGCGCTCGTCCTGCCCCAGGATGCACAGGTACATCAGGGCGGTCTCGTCATGGGCGTTGGCCTGGTCGATCCGCACGCCGGGCGCGATCCGCAGCACGTCGAAGACCCGCCAGGACTGCTCGCGGGCGGCCTGGGTCAGGGCCGGATTTCCCAGCGAGTTGACGGCATTGGGATCGACGCCCCGCAGCAGCATGCCTTGCACGGTCGAGACGTCGTCGCGGCGGATCGCGGACCACCAGTCCGCCGAAGGCGCGGTCTGCGCCGCCCGTGCGCCGGGCAGCCACAGCAGGCCGGCCAGCATCAGCGCCAGGGCGGCCCACAGCGCCGCCCAAGGCGCGGGAAGGGCCCCCCTCGGGCTCCGCGCCACGGGCGTTCGGCCGGGGAATGTGCTGCGTTCGGATGGCATGGCGGCGGACCTCCGTCGGAAAATGGCTGCGGTTCGGGCGGCGGCCTCAGTGTGCGGGCGCCGGCCCTCCGATCTTGTCGAACAGCGTGAAGTAATTGCCGGTCGTGGCCTGCTCGATGTCGGACACCGGCACGCCCCGCAGTTCGGCGATCTTCTCGGCGACGTGGATCACCTTGGACGGGTCGTTGAGCTTGCCTCGGTACGGCACAGGCGCCAGATAAGGCGAATCGGTCTCGATCAGCATGCGGTCGAGCGGCATCTTGCGCGCGACTTCCTGCAATTGGGCGGCGTTCTTGAAAGTCACGATGCCCGAAAACGAGATGAAGAAACCCAGGTCCATCGCGGCCCGGGCAACGTCCCAGGACTCCGTGAAGCAGTGCATCACGCCCTTGCCGGCCTGCTCCTCGCGCATGAGGCGCAGCGTGTCCTCGGGCGCCGAGCGCGTGTGGATGATCAGCGGCAGCCCCGTGGCGCGGGCGGCGCGGATGTGCGTGCGAAAGCGTTCGCGCTGCCAGTCCAGGGGTTCGGACAGGCGGAAGTAATCCAGCCCGGTTTCGCCGATGGCCACGACCTTGGGGTGCGCGGCGCGCGACACCAGGTCGTCGAGGCTCGGCTCCGCCGCGTCGTCGTCCTCGGCGTCGTTGTCCGGATGGACGCCGACCGAGGCGTGCAGATGCGGATGCGCCTCGACGATCGCCATCAGGCCCGGCCAGTCCCGCAGGTTGACGCTGACCACCAGCGCATGGCCGACCTGCGCGGCGCGCATGCGCTGCAGCACGTCCGGCAACTGGACCTGCAGGTCGGGGAAATTGAGATGGCAATGGGAATCGACGTACATGGCGCAGATAACAAACGGTGGATGTCAGGCGGGACGCACGGCCTGCAGCAAGCGCTGGGCCGCGTGGTCGGCGAGCAGTTTCGGATTCAGGGGATGCCCGGCCAGGCGGCGCTGTTCCTGCAGCCATTGTCCGCACCGGGCCAGGGCCGCGGGATCCAGCGCCTGGGCCAGGGCCCGGATGCGATCCCCCCGTTCGGGATAATACCGCGCCGGCAGGCCGCGCGCGGCCAGTCCCAGGTCCAGCCAGAGCCGCTGGAAGGCATCGACCCAGGCGGCGGTGTCCTCGGCGACCAAAGCGTCGGCCAGCGCCGCGGCGGCGCCGCCACCGGCCGCGAGATCCAGGAAGCGGTCCAGCCAGCCGGGGATTGCCGGCTGCCCGGCCGCGGCGTGCTGCCGGGCCAGCAGGGGCGCGCCGCCCGCGGCGGCCAGCCGCGCGGCGGCGTGATCCACGCCTTGTTCCTGCAGCCAGGCGAGCGCCTGCGGCGCCGCCGGCACCGGCAACGGCAGGCGGCGGCAGCGCGAGACCAGGGTGGGCAGCAGCCGGTCGGGCGCCTGGGCCACCAGCAGGAACACGGTATGGGCCGGGGGTTCCTCCAGGATCTTCAGCAGCGCGTTGGCGGCGACGGTGTTCAGGGCTTCGGCCGGATACAGCAGCGAGACGCGCCAGCCGCCCCGGTGGGTGGCCGTGTTGAACCAGGGCAGCAGGTTGCGGATCTGCTCGATGCGGATCTCGCGGGACGGCTGCTTCTTGCCGCCGGACTCGTCGGCCTCCTCGCCCGCGCCTTCCTGGACCGCGACCGCGTCGGGACGGATGCGGCGCAGGTCCGGGTGGTTGCCCGCCTGCACCCAGCGGCAGGCCTGGCATTGCCCGCAGGCCAGCCCCGCCTGCGGCGATTCGCACAGCAGGCTGGCGGCGCCCGCCTCCGCGAACTCGAGCTGGCCGATGCCCGGCAGGCCGTGGACCAGCCAGGCATGGGCGAACCGGTCGCGGTCCGCCAGCCAGTCGCGCGCCAGCGCCTGCTGCCAGGGCAGGAATCCGGGGATGCTCACGCGCACTCTCCCGGCGACCCCGGGACGGCGATGCCGCGGGTCCGCAGCAGGTCCCGCAGGGCCGACTCGAGCCGGACACGGGTCTGGGCAATGTCGCAGCGCGCGTCGATGACCCGGAAGCGGCCGGGATCCGCCTCGACCCGGGCGTGGTAGGCGCGGCGGGTGCGCTCGAAGAAGGCCTCGCCCTCCCGCTCGAAGCGGTCCTCGGCGGCGCGGCCCTGCCGCAGGCGGGCGCGCGCCGTCTCCAGCGGCACGTCGAACAGGAAGGTGCAGTCCGGTCCCTGCCCCTGCTGCACCCAGGCTTCCAGCTGGCGGACCGGTTCGGGGCCCAGCTGCCTGCCGCCGCCCTGGTAGGCGAAGGAGGCGTCGGTGTAGCGGTCGCACAGCACCCACTGGCCGCGCTCCAGCGCCGGCTGGATCACGGCGCGCCAGTGTTCGTTGCGGGCGGCGAACATGATCAGGGTTTCGGTGCGCAGGTCCATGGCCTGGTGCAGGACCAGTTCGCGCAGCTGCTCGCCCACGGGCGTGCCGCCTGGTTCGCGGGTCTCCAGCAGGTCGATGCCCGCCGCGCGCAGCCAGCCGGCCATCCAGCCGGCATGGGTGCTCTTGCCGGCCCCGTCCAGGCCTTCGAGCGTGATGAAACAGCCGCGCCGCGTCATGGTGTCAGTTCCGCTTGAGGATATATCGCCCGACGGCCTGGTTGTGGGCCGAGAGGTTGCGGGAAAACTCGCTGGTGCCGTCGCCCCGGGAGACGAAATAGAGGAAATCGTGGTGCTCCGGATGCAGGGCGGCCATCAGCGCGGCCTTGCCGGGGCTGGCGATCGGCGTGGGCGGCAGGCCCGCGCGGGTATAGGTGTTCCAGGGCGTGTCCTGCTCCAGGTCTTTCTTGCGCAGGCGCCCCTGGTAGCGGTCCCCCATCCCGTAGATCACGGTGGGATCGGTCTGCAGCGGCATGCCCAGGCGCAGGCGGTTGACGAAGACCCCGGCGATCTTCGCGCGGTCGCTGCCGTGGCCGGTCTCCTTCTCGACGATGGAGGCCAGGATCAGCGCCTGGTAGGGATCCGCCAGCGGCAGGTCGCGGTCGCGCTGCGCCCACAGGCGGTCCAGCACCTGACGGCCCGCCTGGGCCGCGCGGCGCAGGATGTCGAGGTCGGAGGTGCCCGGCGCGAACACGTAGGTGTCCGGGTAGAACAGGCCTTCCAGGGAGCGGGCATCGTCGAGCCCCAGGCGCCGCGCGATGGCGGCCTCGTCCAGGCCCTGGGTTTCGTGGCGGACCTTGGGGTCGGCATCCAGGGCGGCCCGCATCTGGGCGAAGGTCCAGCCTTCCGGGAACGTCAGGCGCACCTGCGTCATGTCGCCATTGGCCATGCGTTCCAGCAGCGTCCAGGGCGTATCCCCGGTGCGTGCCTCGTAGGCGCCGGCCTTGAGCAGCTTGTCGCGGCCGCTCAGGCGCGCCAGCCAGGCGAAGGCGGACGGATCGACCGCGATGCCGGCCGCCTGCATGGCCTGGGCGATCTGGCGGGGCGTGCTGCCGGACTCGATCATGTAGTCCACGACCGGCGTTGCCATCGGCACGGGGCGTTTCCAGCCCCACCAGGCGGCGCCGCCGATGCCCGCGCCCAGCAGGGCCAGGCACACGATCAGCAGCCAGATGAGAGAGCGCATCATCTTTTTCATGGACGCCAGTTTACCCGAGGGAGCCCGGCCCCTGGGGCCGGCATGCGGCGCCCCGGCGCGCCCCGGCCCGCGGGCCGGGGCCGCGGGAGCCCCAGGGCGGCCAGGGTCATGGCTTGGTCGATGCGGGGCCGGCCGGTATCATGGATGGCTTGGCGGACCGATCCGCCTCTCTGACGACGAAGGTGTTTGACGTGGAAGGACAATGGCGGCTGGCCGAGCAGGCCATCATTCATCTGCAGGGGCCGGACGCGGCCGGTTTCCTGCACGGGCAGCTCAGCAATGCGGTCGAGGGGATGCCCGAGGACACGGCGCGTCCCGCCGGCTACTGTACGGCGCAGGGCCGCCTGCTCGCCAACGGCGTGGTCTGGCGCCGTGGCGCCGATTCCCTGGATTTCATGGTCTCCCGCGACCTGGCCCCGGAACTGCTGCAGCGGCTGCGGATGTTCGTCCTGCGCGCCAAGGTGCAGCTGTCGCTGGACGAGACGCGCACCGTGCTGGGCGTGGCGGGGGCCTCCCGGGTGCCTGCGGCCCTGCACGGGCTGCCGGCCTGGTCCCGGCGCGCCATCGAAGGCGCCGACTGGATCGTGGCGCCGCATGCGGCGCCGCAGGCGCCCGCCGCCTGGCGCATCGGGCCCGAGGATCCCGCCGCGACCCCCGCATCCGGGGAATCCGGCGCGGCGGCCTGGGACGCCGCCCGGCTGGACAGCGGCTGGCCCTGGATCCGGGCCGCCAGCCAGGACGTCTTCCTGCCTGGCGCGCTCGACATGGACCTGAACGGCAGCATCGATTTCCGCAAGGGCTGCTACCCCGGCCAGGAGGTGATCGCACGCAGCCATTACCGGGGCACGGTCAAGCGGCGCATGGCCCTGGGCGTGGCGGCCTGGCCCGGGGATACCCCCGCGCCGGGCGCGGGCAGCGACCTGTACGCGGCCGGGGGCGACGCCGCCTGGCCGACCGGGCGCATCATCGAGGCCGCCGTCTGGCAGGGCCGCCTGCACGTCGCCGCCGAGATCACCCTGTCCGCCTGGCCCGCCATGCGCTATGCGGTGGGCTCGCCCGACGGCCCGGCCCTGGATCTGCGGCTGGCCGGCGCGGCGGACGCACCGGCCGCCTGAGGTCGCCTAGGCCTTGTCGCGGGGCTGGTGATAGAGCTTCAGGATGCTGGAGAAATCCAGCCGCCCATGACCTTGGGTGCTGTGCAGGGCATACAGATTGCGGGCCAGTTCGCCCAGTGGCGTGGTGGCGCGCGCCTGCATGGAGGCCTCGGCCGCCAGGCCCAGGTCCTTGAGCATCAGGTCCACGCCAAAGCCGCCCTCGTACTCGTGCGAGGCGGGCGCGTGTTCCATGACGCCCGGCCAGGGGTTGTAGAGCTCGGTGGCCCAGTTGCGCCCGGAACTCTTGGCGATGATGTCCGACAGCGTCCTGGGGTCCAGGCCGTTGGCCACGCCCAGCGCCAGCGCCTCGGCCGTGCCGGCCATCTGGATGCCCAGCAGCATGTTGTTGCAGATCTTGGCCACCTGCCCCGCCCCGGCTTCGCCGGCGTGGAAGATGTTCTTGCCCATGGCCTGGAGATACGGCATGGCCGCCTCGAGGTCGGCGGCGGCCCCGCCGACGATGAAGGTCAGCGTTCCTGCCACCGCCCCGCCCGTGCCGCCCGAGACCGGCGCGTCGATCATGCGGATGCCGCGCCCGGCCGCCGCGCGGGACACCTTGCGGGCGGATTCGGGCGCGATCGTGCTGCATTCCAGCACCAGCGTGCCGCTGGCGATCGAGGCCAGCAGGCCGTCGTCGCCCAGGTAGAGGCCCTCGACGTGGCGGCTGGCCGGCAGCATGCTGATCACCACGTCGGCGCCCGCCACGGCCTCGGCCGCCGAGGCCGCGGCCTGCGCACCCGCCCGGGTGGCGGCCTCGATGGCCTGTGGCACCAGGTCGAAGACCTTGAGCGCATGGCCCGCCTTCAGCAGGTTTTGCGCCATCGGGCCGCCCATGTGGCCCAGGCCGATGAAACCGATCGTCTTGCTCATTGCATGTCTCCTTGATGTGGCTAGGTTGTTCTTGTTCAGCCCCTGAGGTCGGCCAGCGGATGCGCCTGCCCCCCCGGCCAGGGCTGCGCGAGGAAGCGCCGCACCCAGTCGGTGGAGGCCTGTTCCAGGGTGCCCGGCCGCCAGCGTGGCGATTTGTCCTTGTCGATCAGCAGCGCGCGGATGCCCTCGCGGAAGTCGGGCTCGGCGCAGCAATGCAGCGAGGCGACGTATTCCATGCGGAAGACGTCGGCCAGGGACTGATGGCGCGCGCGGCTGATCAGGGTGTGGCTGAGCCGCGCCGAGCCCGGCGATCCGGCGAGAAAGGTCGCCGCCGCCCGGGCCAGCCAGGGGTCGTCGTGGCGCCTCCAGCCCGCGATGGCCGCGCCGATCTGCAGGAAATCCGCCCGGCCGCAGGCGTGGCGGATCGTGTCCGCGTGGCGCTGCAGGGGACCGGGCTCGGGCGTGTCGATCTGCAGGTCGTCGAGCACGGCGTCCACCTGGGCAGCGCGCTCGGCGGCGCTGGCCGACCATTCCACCGCCGTCAGGGCGCCCGCCAGGGCATCGAAACCGTCCGCATTGCAGATCCGGTCGGCCAGCCCGTAGTGCAGGCAGTCGGCCGCGCCGAGCTGCGCGCCCGTGAACGCCAGGAACTCGCCGATGCCGCGCGGCAGGCGGCTGAGCATCCAGGTGCCCGCGACGTCAGGATACAGCCCGATCGTGATCTCGGGCATGGCGAAGCGGGTCGTCGGGGTGACCAGTCGGTGGCTGGCGCCCAGCATCAGGCCGACGCCGCCGCCCATGACGATGCCGCTGCCCCAGCACAGGACCGGCTTGGCATAGCGATGGATGCGGTAGTCCAGCCGGTACTCCGTCTCGAAGAAGCTGCGCGCCTGGACGTTGGCCCAGGCATCGACCGCCGGGCTGTCGAGCATGCCGCGGTAGAGGCCGTGGAGGTCGCCGCCTGCGCAGAAGGCCTTGTCGCCCGCCCCGCGCAGCACGACGGCCGCGATGCGGTCGTCGTCTTCCCAGTCGGCCAGGCGATCGTCCAGCAGGCGGCACATGGCCAGGGACAGGCCGTTGAGCGTCTGCGGGCTGTTGAGGACCGCCACGCCGACGCGCCGGCCGCCGCCGGCGGAAAGTTCCTGGAAGAGAACCGGATCGGCCGGCTCGTCGGGGCCGGGGACGGCAGCGGGTGCGTTCATCTCAGGTCAGCCTCCTGCTTGAGGATGTGTCGCGCGACGATCACGCGCATGATTTCGTTGGTGCCCTCCAGGATCTGGTGGACGCGGGTGTCGCGCACGAGCCGTTCCAGGGGGTAGTCCTTCAGGTAGCCATAACCGCCGTGGATCTGTTGCGCGTCCAGGCAGGACTGGAAGCACAGGTCCGTGGCGAAGCGCTTGGCCATGGCGCAGTAGGCGCTGGCCTGGGGATCGTTCTCGTCGAGCTTGGCCGCCGCCAGCCGCACCATCTGGCGCGAGGCGACGATATTGGCCAGCAGGTCGGCCAGCTTGAACTGGAGCGCCTGGAAGTCCGCCAGCGCGCGCCCGAACTGCCGGCGCTCGCCCATGTAGCGGCGGGCGGCCTCGTAGGCGCCCTGGGCCGCGCCCACGGAACAGGTGGCGATGTTGATGCGCCCGCCGTCCAGGCCCTTCATGGCGAAGCGGAAACCCTCGCCCTCCTCGCCCAGGCGGTTCTGCACGGGCACGCGGACGTTTTCGAAGGTGATCGGCCGCGTGGACTGGCTGTTCCAGCCCATCTTGTTTTCCTTGCGGCCGTAGGTGATGCCCGCGGCGTCGGCGGGCACGACCAGGGCCGAAATCCCGCGCGGCCCCTCGCCGCCGGTGCGCGCCATGACGACCAGCACGTCGGTGTCGCCCGCGCCCGAGATGAAGGCCTTGGCGCCGTTGAGCACGTAGTGCTCGCCGTCGCGGCGGGCGCTGGTCGTGAGCGAGGCCGCATCCGAGCCCGAGCCCGGCTCGGTCAGGCAATAGGACGCGAGTTTTTCGCCGCTGGCCAGCAGCGGCCCCCAGGAGTCGCGCACGGCGGGCTGTGCCCAGGTGCCGATCATCCAGGTGGCCATGTTGTGGATGGTGATGAAGGCCGTGGTGGAGGGATCCACCGCCGCCATTTCCTCGAACACCAGCGTGGCGTCCAGCCGGGGCAGGCCCAGCCCGCCGATGGATTCGGGTGCGTACATCGCGCAAAAGCCCAGCTCGCCGGCCTTGGCGAAGGCCTCGCGGGGAAAGATGTGTTCCTCGTCCCACCGGGCGGCGTGCGGGGCGAGCTCTCCCTGGGCGAACTCGCGGGCAGCCTGCGCAAAGGCCTGTTGTTCTTCGCTGAGGCGAAAATCCATGGTGCATTGTCTCCGGATTCATGTTCGTCACGGTCGCGGGACACGGGTGGCGCCCCCCGACGTGGCCGCGCCTGATCGAGGGCGGCCACTGCGTCGCAGGCTTACTGTAGCACTTGGCGACAGGGCCTGTTCGGACGGGACCACCTTAGATCAGGCGCGGCGCGCCGGCTGTCAGGGAGACGACAATTGTCAGAAACCTTCCAGCACCACCTTGCCGCGGGCCCGGCCGCTTTCCAGCAGGGCGTGGGCTTGCCTCAGGTTGGCGACGTTGATGGGCTGCAGGCGCTGCGCCAGCGTGCTGCGCAGGCGGCCCTCGTCCACGAGGCGGGACACCTCGTCGAGCAGCTCGCTCTGGCGGCCCATGTCGGGCGTCTCGAACAGCGAGCGGGTGAACATGGATTCCCAGTGGACGGACACGGACTTGCGCTTGAATCCCAGGACGTCCAGGCTTTCGGGGTCGTCGATCAGCCCGAAGCGTCCCTGCGGCGCGATCAGCTCCACTACGTCGGCCACGTGCTCGTGCGTGGCGGTGATCGAGAACACGAATCCGGGCTGGCCGATTCCCAGCGCAGCGATCTGCGGCGCCAGGGGCTGGCGGTGGTCGACCACATGGTCGGCGCCCAGGGACCGCACCCATTCGCGGGTCTCGGGCCGGGAGGCCGATGCGATCACGGTCAGGCCGCCCACGGCCTTGGCGAGCTGGACGGCGATGGAACCGACCCCCCCGGCAGCGCCGATGATCAGGATCGCGTTTGCCGCGCCCGGCACGGGCTTGCGCACCTCCAGCCGCTCGAAGAGCATTTCCCAGGCGGTGATCGAGGTCAGGGGCAGCGCGGCGGCGTGGGCGTCGTCGAGCCTGGCGGGCTTGTGGCCCACGATGCGCTCATCGACCAGGTGGTATTCGCTGTTGGCGCCCTGCCGCGCCACCGAGCCGGCGTAGAAGACCTCGTCGCCCGGTTTGAAGCGGCTGGCCGCCGGCCCCGCGGCGACCACCCGGCCGGCCACGTCCCAGCCCAGGACCTTCCAGTCCTGGCCCTCGGGCCCGACCCGCCGGCGGATCTTGGTGTCCACGGGATTGACGGACACGGCCCGGACCTCGACCAGCAGGTCACGGCCCGCCGGCGTCGGCCGTTCCAGTTCGATCTCGACGAGGGCGTCCTCGCGGTCCAGGGCGCCGGGGTGGCGATATCCAAAGGCTTTCATCAGAAGCTCCTGTTGTGGTGGGAAGCGGATGGCGAGAGAATATCGTCATGTGCCAATCCATCGCTACGCACAAATAACGCCCATAGTGACAAAAAGGATACCATCATGGCCAAGGCCCGCCATTCCCGTCTCGGCTGCAGCCCGGGCTGTTCCGTCGAGGCGGCCATCGGCCTGATCGACGGAAAATGGAAATCCGTGGTGCTGTTCCATCTGCTGAACGGCACGCTGCGGTTCAATGAAATCCGCCGCCAGATCGTCAATGTCTCGCCGCGCATGCTCACGCGGCAATTGCGCGAGCTCGAAGAAGACGGCCTGGTCCAGCGCACCGTCTACGCCCAGGTGCCGCCCAAGGTCGAATATTCCCTCTCGCCGCTGGGCCTGAGCATGCAACCGGTGCTGCAGGCCCTGAAGGTCTGGGGCGACGCCCACATCGGCCTGTACGGCAAGCCGAAAGATCAGCCCCCGCGCGAACCCGCCGCCTGACGGTGGGCCGCCCGCCGCCGGCGGGACTCCAGCGGATCGAAGACCAGCGGGCGGTAGAGTTCCAGCCGGTCGCCTTCGCGCAGCACCCGCCGCGGATCGCAGCGTTCCCCGTAGACGCCCATAGCGGGCGGGTGGTCGGTGAATTCCGGAAATTCGCGCGCAAAGCCGCTGAGCGCCAGGGCCTGGGCCGCGGTCGCGCCCTGCGGCACGTCCAGCGTCTCGCGCCAGACCCGGGTCGGCGCGGCAAAGGCGACGTGGATGCGCAAGATCAGCCCCCGTAGACCGCGTGGGCGCGCTGGGTGAAGGAATCGATGAAGCTGCTGGCGATGCGGTTGAAGACCGGTCCGACCACGGCCGACAGCGCGCGGCTGGAGAAGGCATAGTCCATGGTGTAGAGGACCTTGCAGCCATCCTCGCCCAGCGGCTGGAATTCCCAGTAACCCGTCAGGTTGGAAAACGGACCGTCCACCAGGTGGAAGACGATCTTGGCTGGATAGTCGTGGTCGTTGCGCGTGGTGAAGCTCTGGCGGATGCCGGCGAAGTGGATCTGCACCGTGGCCTGCATGCCCTGCTCGTTGCGCCACTGGACCTCGGCCCCGCCGCACCAGGGCATGAATTCCGGATACCGGGCGACGTCGGCGACCAGATCGAACATCTGGGGGGCGGAGAAGGGAACCAGGACAGAACGTTGTATCGAGGGCATCGGCAGGTCAGTGGAACGGGCGTACGCTAGAATGTACGGATTTTATCAGCGCATGCGCTGTCGACGCGAACATGAGCATTGTAGAAAACCGCAAGGCCACCCACGATTACTTCATCGAGGAGCGCTTCGAGGCCGGCCTGGTTCTGGAAGGCTGGGAGGTCAAGGCCATCCGCGCCGGGCACGTGCAGCTGAAGGAAAGCTACGTCATCGTGCGCGATGGCGCGCTGTGGATCCTGGGCATGCACGTCAGCCCCCTGCCCACGGCCTCGACCCACATCCATCCCAACGCCACCCGCACGCGCAAGCTGCTGCTGCACGCCGAGGAGATCAGCAAGCTGATCGGCAAGGTCGAGCAGCGCGGCTACGCCCTGGTGCCCCTGAACCTGCACTACAAGGGCGGGCGCATCAAGCTCGATTTCGGCCTGGGCCGGGGCAAGAAACTCCACGACAAGCGCGACACGCAGCGCGACAAGGACTGGGCGCGGGAAAAAGAACGCTTGATGAAGCACGATACGCGCCAGAGCCGCAAGGATTGATCCCGGCTCCGTCCGGGGCCCGCCGGCGTCACGCCGGCCCGTCGCGGAATGCCCGGCGGTAGGCCGTCGGGCTGGTGCGCAGCCGCGCCCTGAAGTGCTGCCGCAAGGACAGGGCCGAGCCGAAACCCGCCGCCTGCGCCACCGCCTCGACCGGCAGGACGCTGCGTTCCAGCAGTTCCCGGGCCCGGTCTAGGCGCCGCGCCAGCAGCCACTGCGTCAGCGACGTGCCGGTGGCCTGCCGGAAATGGCGCGTGAAGGTACGCCGGCTCATGGCCGCCCGTTCCGCCAGCGCATCCACGGTATGCGGCAGTTCGACGTGGGCCGAGGCCCACTCCAGCACACGGGCCAGCCGGCCCTCTCCGGGAGACGAAGGCACGGGACGCTCGATGAACTGCGCCTGGCCGCCATCGCGGTGCGGCGCCACGACCAGCGAGCGGGCGACCCGGTTGGCCGCGGCGGCGCCCACCAGCCTGCCCAGCAGATGCAGGCAGCAGTCCAGCCCGGCGGCAACCCCGGCCGAGGTCAGGATCCGGCCCTCGTCCACATAGAGCACCTCGCGTTCCAGCCGGATACCGGGGTAGCGCCCGGCCAGCGTTGCGGCATGCGCCCAGTGGGTGGTCGCGCGCAGGCCGTCGAGCAGGCCCGCCTGGGCCAGCGGGAAAGCGCCCAGGCACAGGCCCACGAGCCCCGCGCCGCGCCGGCCGGCGCGGCGCAAGACCTCGATCAGGGTGGCCGGCGCGGGGCGGCAATCGGCATGCCAGCTCGGCATGATCACCCAATCCGCCCAGTCCAGATCCGCGAGGCCGTACCCGGTGTCCAGCGTGAAGCCCGCCGTGGTCCGCAGGGGCGGCGCGCTGGCGGCGCAGACGCGCACCTCGAAGCCGGACCCGCCTTCCGAGCCGGCGCCGAAGACCAGCGAGGGCACGGACAGGTGAAACGGCGTGATGCCGTCGAACGCGATTACCGCGATCCGGCGCGCAGCCGGACGGGGTGCCGGACCGGACGCCGGCTGGAGGATTGTGGAAGACCTGGCGCCGGGCCGCCCGGAGGAATCTGGCTGGGAATGACTCATGATGGCCCGATTTTATCGAATAATGATGTTCAGGCCATCTCTGCGGCACGGGCGCGGGATCGACAATAGCTTCACCGGCCGCACGGCCGGCCCATTTCTTTCCTGGAGACCCTCATGTCCAATACCCCGCGCCGCGCCCTGCTCGTCATCGATGTCCAGAATGAATACTTTACCGGCGGCCTGCGCATCGCCTACCCGCCCGTGGAAGACTCGCTGCGGCGCATCGGGCAGGCGATGCGGGCCGCCCGCTCGGCGGGGATCCCGGTCGTTCGGGTCCTGCACGACAGCCCCGAGGGGGCGCCGCTCTTTGCCCAGGGTTCGGCGACCTGGCAGCCGCACCCGGCCCTGGCGGACGAGGCGGTGGACCACGTCGTCCACAAGACCCGCGCCAGCGCCTTCGCGGGCACGGACCTGGCCGGCTGGCTGGACGCCCGGGGCATCGATACCGTCGCCGTGGCCGGCTACATGACGCACAACTGCGACGCGGCGACGATCTTCGAGGCCCTGTCGCGTGGCTTGCAGGCGGAGTTCCTGTCCGACGCCAGCGGTTCCCCGGCCTACCGGAACGCGGCCGGCGAGGCCAGCGCCGAAGAGATCCATCGCGTGTTCTGCACGGTGTTCCATTCGAACTTCGCGGCGGTCGCCACGACGGAGGACTGGATCGCGGCGGTCGACGCGGGACGCGCGCTGGACCGGGACAACATCCTGCTGTCCGCGCGCCGGGCGGCGGACCCGGCCACCGCGCTTCAGCGCGGCTGAAACGCGATCACCGCCATGCCGCCCAGGGCCAGCGCCACGCCGGCCAGGTCCCAGGCGGTGGGCCGCACGCCGTCCACCGCCCAGAGCCAGACCAGCGCGACGCCGATGTACACCCCGCCGTAGGCGGCATACACGCGCCCCGAGGCGGCCTCGTGCAGGCTCAGCAGCCACACGAACGCCGCCAGGGCGGCGGCGGCGGGCAGCAGCAGCCAGGCCGTCGCGCCCTGGCGCAGCCAGAGCCAGGGCAGATAGCAGCCCAGGATCTCGGCCAGCGCCGTCAGCAGATACAGGAAAAAGGTCTTCATCGGTCGTTTCCGCGGTGCGGGCGCCGCCCGCCCGCGGCGTGCGCTTCAGGCGCGGATGGCGAACCCCTCGATCTCCAGCAGGCGGATCTTGCGGTCCAAGCCGCCGCCGTAGCCGTTGAGCGTGCCGTCGCGGGCCAGGATGCGGTGGCAGGGGATGATGATGCTGATGGGATTGCTGCCGACCGCCGTGCCGACGGCCCGCCCGTGCCCGGCGCCCAGCCCGGCCCGGAGGGCCAGTTCCCCGTAGGACAGCGTGGCGCCGCAGGGCACCTCCAGCAGCGCCTGCCAGACCCGTTGCTGGAAGCCGGTGCCGTGCGGATTCAGCGGCACGTCGAAGACCCGGCGCTGCCTGCGCCAGTACTCGTCCAGTTCGCGGCAGGTCTGTTCCAGGACCGCCTGCGCATGCGCCGGCAGGCCGGCCTGCAGGAAGCGCGGCGCGGCGCCCTGCCCCGCGGCATCCGGTGTCCCGGACGCCCTCGTGGCGGGAAAAAGCTCGCCGTCGGCGGCGGGGACGGCCTTGAAACGGCGCGTCTGGCGCCCTTCGCGCGTGCCGGCCGAGGGACGCGAGATGACGTCCCCCGCCGCCGCCACCCCCGGAAGATGGGGGCAGTCCCGCTGGTCGGTGAAGTACAGGCCCGTCAGGCCCGCCTCGTCCGCCGTCAGCAGGATCTCGCCCAGCGGGGACGCGACGAGCGCCTGGAAGGACATGGCCGCCGTCAGGCCGCCATCGCCGTATCGGCCAGGCGCTGCCAGGTGTCGACCACCGTGTCCGGGTTCAGCGACATGGACAGGATGCCCTCGTCGCGCAGCCACTGGGCCAGGTCGGGATGGTCGCTGGGCCCCTGGCCGCAGATGCCGACGTACTTGCCGGCCTTCAGGCAGGCCTGGATGGCGCGGCGCAGCATGAACTGCACGGCCGGGTCGCGCTCGTCGAAATCGGCGGCGAGGAGTTCCATGCCCGAGTCACGGTCCAGGCCCAGGGTCAGCTGGGTCATGTCGTTCGAACCGATCGAGAAACCGTCGAAATGCTGCAGGAACTCGTCGGCCAGGATGGCATTGGACGGGACCTCGCACATCATGATCAGGCGCAGGCCATTCTCGCCGCGCTTGAGGCCGTGGCTGGCCAGCAGGTCGATGACGCGCTCGGCCTGGCCCAGCGTGCGCACGAAGGGCACCATGATCTCGACGTTGGTCAGGCCCATGTCGTCGCGCACTTTCTTCAGGGCCTCGCATTCCATGCGGAAGCACTCGGCGAATTCCTCGGCGATGTAGCGCGACGCGCCGCGAAAGCCCAGCATGGGGTTTTCTTCCTCGGGCTCGTAGCGCGAACCGCCCACCAGCTTGCGGTATTCGTTGGACTTGAAGTCCGACAGGCGCACGATGACGGGCTTGGGATAGAAGGCCGCGCCGATGGTGGCGATCCCTTCGGCCAGTTTCTCGACGAAGAAGGCGCGCGGGCTGGCATAGCCGCGGGCGGCGGACTCGACGGCCTTTTTCAGGTCGCTGTCCACGTTCGGATAGTCGAGGATGGCCTTGGGGTGGACGTTGATGTTGTTGTTGATGATGAATTCCAGCCGCGCCAGGCCGACGCCGCCGTTGGGAATCTGCGAGAAATCGAAGGCCAGCTGCGGGTTGCCGACGTTCATCATGACCTTCAGGCCGATGTCGGGCATCTCGCCCCAGCGGACCTCCTCGATCTCGGTTTCGATCAGGCCGTCGTAGATGTGGCCCTCGTCGCCCTCGGCGCAGGACACGGTGACCTCGCGCCCGTTGGCCAGCACGTCGGTGGCGTCGGCGCAGCCCACGACGGCCGGGATGCCGAGCTCGCGGGCGATGATGGCCGCGTGGCAGGTGCGTCCGCCACGGTTGGTGACGATCGCCGAGGCGAGCTTCATGACCGGCTCCCAGTTGGGGTCCGTCATGTCCGTGACCAGGATGTCGCCCGGACGGACCTTGTCCATCTCGGAGGCGTCGGCCACCACGCGCACCGTACCCGAGCCGATCTTCTGGCCGATGGCGCGGCCGCGCACCAGGACCTCGCCGGTGGCCTTGAGGCGGTAGCGTTCCTGGACGTCGTGGTGGCCCTGTTGCGACTTCACGGTCTCGGGGCGCGCCTGCAGGATGTAGAGCTTGCCGTCCAGGCCGTCGCGGCCCCACTCGATGTCCATGGGCCGCTGGTAGTGCGACTCGATGATGGTCGCGTAGCGGGCGAGTTCGATGATCTCGTCGTCGCTCAGCGAATAGCGGTTGCGCTCGGATGCCGGGACCTCGACCGTGCGCACGGCATGGCCGGAGACGCGCTGCTCGTCGAATTCCATCTTGATCAGCTTGGAGCCGATGCGCCGGCTGATGATGGGATAGTGGCCCGCGGCCAGGGTGGGCTTGAAGACGTAGAACTCGTCGGGGTTCACGGCGCCCTGCACCACGGTCTCGCCCAGGCCGTAGGACGAGGTGATGAACACGACGTCCTTGAAGCCCGATTCGGTGTCCAGGGTGAACATCACGCCGGCGCTGCCCTTGTCGGAACGCACCATGCGCTGGATGCCCGCCGACAGCGCGACCTCGGCGTGGGCATAGCCCTTGTGGACGCGATAGGAGATCGCCCGGTCGTTGTACAGGGACGCGAACACGTGGCGGATCTTGTCCAGCACGTCGTCGATGCCGACCACGTTCAGGTAGGTCTCCTGCTGGCCGGCGAACGAGGCGTCGGGCAGGTCCTCGGCCGTGGCCGAGGAACGCACGGCGAACGAGCCCTTGCCGTCGGCATCCAGGCGGGCGAAGGCCTCGCGGATCGCCTGTTCGAAGGCGGCCGGGAACGGCGTGTCGATCACCCACTGGCGGATCTCGGCGCCGGCGGCGGCCAGTTCGCGCACGTCGTCCGCGTTCAGGGCGTCCAGGCGCGCGTTGATGCGGGCGTCCAGCCCGGTGGATTTCAGGAAGTCGCGGAATGCATCCGCCGTGGTCGCGAAGCCGCCCGGCACCCGGACGCCGGCCTGCGCCAGCTGGCTGATCATTTCACCGAGAGAAGCGTTCTTGCCTCCTACCGAGTCCACATCCGTCATGCGGAGCTGCTCGAACGATACGACATACGACATGGTGTCACCTTTGAGATAGAGAAAGCGTGTTTGCCCGGCGCACGTCGTCGGCCCGAGGGCCGAGGCGAAGACCGTCCTGCGATGCGCGGCGACCGGCGATGGTGCCCTGCAGCAATGAACGGCCGACATGCGTCTGGCAAACCAGCCTTGCCTGGCCATCAGGTGACTGGTAATCTTCGCGGATTGTACCGTTTCTGACGCTTGATGGTTCAAAATCCATGATCGATCCCGTAATCGAACGCCCTGTGTTCATCGTCTCGGACAGCACCGGGATCACCGCCGAGACCTTCAGTCACGCGGTACTCTCGCAATTCGAGGAAATCGCATTCCAGGCCGTGCGCCTGCCCTTCATCGACTCGGTCGAAAAGGCCGATGCCGTGGTGCGCCGCATCACCCAGAAGGCCGACCAAGGGGGGCCGCCGCCACTGGTGTTCAGCACCCTGGTGGACCCCGAGATCGCCGACCGCGTCCGCCAGTCGCCCTGCATCTTCCTGGACCTCTTCGGCGCCTTCGTGCAGAACCTCGAAAGCGTGCTGGGCGTGAAATCCAGCCGCTCGGTCGGCCGCTCGCACACCAACGGCCTGTCCAAGCAATACAACAACCGCATCGAGGCCATCAATTTCAGCCTAGCGCACGACGACGGACAGTACATCCAGGGGCTGGAACAGGCCGACGTCATCCTGGTGGGCGTGTCGCGCTGCGGCAAGACCCCCACCAGCCTCTACCTGGCCATGCAGTACGCCGTCAAGGCGGCCAACTACCCGCTGATCCCGGAGGACTTCGACCGCGGCGCCCTGCCCGCCACCCTGCTGCCGTTCCGGCGCAAGCTCTTTGGCCTGTCGATCCAGCCCGAGCGCCTGGCCGAGGTCCGCAACGAGCGCCGGCCCAACAGCACCTACGCCTCGCTCAAGCAATGCCGCCAGGAGGTCGCCGACGCCGAGCGCCTGATGCGCATGGAAAACGTGCCCTGGCTGTCCACGACCACCCGTTCCATCGAGGAGATCTCCACCAAGATCCTCGACGAGGTCGGCCTGGACCGCATGACCTACTGAGCGTCGGGGCGCCCGTCCTGCTGCCGGCGCTGCTCGAACAGGCAGACCGCGGCGGCAGCCGCCACATTCAGGGATTCGACGCCGGCCGACTGCGGGATATGTACCCGCCAGTCGGCGACCTTCAGCAATTCGTCCGCGACGCCCCGGCCCTCGTTGCCGAACAGCCAGGCGCAGGGGCGGCTCAGGTCCTGGCGGTACAGCGAGCCGGCATCGTCCAGCGTGGTCGCCGCCAGCGGCACGCGCAGCCGCGGCCGCAGGGCCAGCAGATCGACGTGTTCATGGATCCGGATGGCGAAATGGGCACCCTGCCCGCTGCGCAGGACCTTGGGTGACCAGGCGGCGGCGCAGCCCGGCGACAGGAAAGCCGCGGCCAGGCCGGCCGCCGCCGCGGTCCTCAGCAAGGTGCCGAGATTGCCCGGATCCTGCACGCGGTCCAGGCAGAGGCAGCCCTCGGTGACCTGATCCGGCAGCTCGGCCGCTGGCGGGTCGACCAGGAAGAACACCGCCGGGCCGTGCTCGACCTGCGACAGCACCCGGGCCAGGTGATCCTCCAGGACGATGCGCCGCGTCGATTCGCACTGGCGCCACAGGGGCTTGATCCAGCCCGGCGACTGCGCCTGGATGGCCTCGCTGACGATCAACGCCTTCGGGGGGCCGTAATGCGCCAGCCAGGCGCTGCAGAGATGCTCGCCTTCCAGCAGCACCCGGGATTCCCGGTGGCCGGGCCGGCCCTGGGCCAGGCGCAGCCACAGCCGGTAGTCGGGATTGTCTCGGGATGCGATGTGGCGCACCGGAACTGTTGCGGTCATGACGGCTGGTCCTGCAAGAGCCGGCGCACGGGCGCGAAGCTGCGCCGGTGCGCCGGGCAAGGTCCATGGGCGGCCAGGCGGGCAAGATGCAGGGCCGTCCCGTAACCCTTGTGCTGATCGAAGGCGTACTGGGGAAACTGGGCATGCAGGCTCAGGCAGCAGGCATCGCGCGCCGTCTTGGCCAGGATCGAGGCCGCCGAGATGGCGGGCTCCAGCGCGTCGCCGCCCACCACGGCCCGGGCCGGGCACGGCAGTCCGGCGGGCAGCCGGTTGCCGTCCACCAGGATCAGGCGCGCGGGGCGCGCCAGGCCCTGGCAGGCCTCGCGCATGGCCTGCAGGGTCGCCTGCAGGATGTTCAGGCGGTCGATGTCCTCGACGCTGGCCTGCATGACGGCCCAGGCCAGCGCGCGCTCGCGGATCAGCGCCGCGAGCTCTTCGCGGCGTCCCGGGCTGAGTTTCTTGGAGTCGTCCAGTCCGCGGATCGGCCGGTCGGGATCCAGGATGACGGCGGCGGCGAACACCGGCCCGGCCAGCGGGCCCCGCCCGGCCTCGTCCACGCCCGCGACCCAGCCGGCCGGGACGCGATCCGCGGCAAACAGTTCAAACTGCGCGCCCATGGCAGACCTCCAGAATGGCCTGGGCCGCCAGGCCGGGGGTGTCCCGGCTGAGCGCCTCGTGCAGCGCCGCGAAGCGGTGCGCAATCCGCTGGCTGCGGTCCGTGTCGGTGAGCGCGATCCAGGTCTGCTCGGCCAGCGCTTCGGGCGTGGCGGCCTCCTGCAGCAGTTCGGGCACGACGAATTCGCGCTCCAGGATGTTGGGCAGCCCCACCCAGGGCAGGCTGGGCGCCTGCTGGCCGGATTTCCAGGCCATGATGCGCCGCATCCAGGGACTGATGACGTAGGAGATGACCAGCGGCCGCTTGAACAGCGCGGCCTCCAGCGTGGCCGTGCCGCTGGCCACCAGCACGGCGTCAGCGGCTTCCATGGCATGCCAGGCGACCGGCCATTCGCCGGTATCCAGTCCGTCGGTCCGGCGCCCCGCCCCGCCTCCCGGCGGCGCGGCGTCCAGGATCCGGCAGTGGGCGACCGGCTGCTCGCGCAAGATGGCCTCGAACTGGGCGCGGCGCTGGGGATTGACCACGGGCACCAGGATCCGCAGGTCGGGATCCTGGGCCTGCAGAATGCGGGCCGCCTGCAGGAACCGGGGCCCGAGCAGGCGCAGTTCCGATTCCCGGCTGCCCGGCATCAGGGCCAGGACACGCCGGTCGGGCTCCACGTCCAGGGCGGCGCGAGCCGCCGCCCGGTCGGGCCGCCGGGGGATGAGTTCGGCCAGTGGATGGCCGACGTACGTGACCGGGATGTCCTGCTGCCGGTACAGCTCGACCTCGAAGGGAAACAGCACCAGCATGTGCGAGACGGCCCGGCGGATCTGGTGGATGCGCTCGAAGCGCCACGCCCAGATGGACGGCCCGACGAAATGCACGGTGGGGATGCCGGCGGCGCGCAGGCGTTCTTCCATGCGCAGGTTGAAGTCCGGGGCGTCCACGCCGACGAAGACGTCCGGGCGTTGCGCCAGCACCCGCCTGCGGGTGTCCCGCCAGGTGCGGATCAGGCGCGGGGCCCGGCGCAGCGCATCGACATATCCGAAGACCGACAGCGCATCCATGGGGTGCCAGGCCTGGAAGCCCGCGCGGGCCATGGCCGGCCCGCCGATCCCGGCCGTCACGGCCGCGGGATCGCGCGCCTGCAGGCCACGGATCATCCGGGCGGCCAGCAGGTCCCCGGATGGCTCGCCGGCAACGATGGCGGCGCGCACGCCGGGGCGGCTCATGGACGGGCGATGCCCCGGCCGGCGTCCTTCAGGAAATCCACCAGGGTCTGCACGGCGGGCGCCTCGGCCGGGTGGTCCGCCTGCAGGGCGGCCATGGCCCGGACCGCCTGATCGATGGGCAACTGGCGCCGGTACAGGATCTTGTAGGCTTCCTTCAGGACCTGGACGTCGGCCGGCGTGAACCCGCGCCGTCCCAGGCCCTCGGCATTGATGCCCACCGGACGGAAGGAATCCCCCGCCCCGATCATGTAGGGCGGCACGTCCTGGCGCACCGAGCTGGTGCCGCCGATCATCGCATGGGCGCCGATGCGGACGAACTGGTGCACGGCCGACAGGCCGCCGACGATGGCCCAGTCGCCGATCTGGATGTGGCCCCCCAGTTGCACGCTGTTGGCCATGATGATGTGGCTGCCGAGCTGGCAATCATGGGCGATGTGCACGTAGGCCATGATCCAGTTGTCGTCGCCCAGGCGCGTCGCGCCGGCGTCCTGCACCGTGCCGGTGTTGACCGTCACGTACTCGCGAAAGGTGTTGCCCGCGCCGATCTCGAGCCGGGTCGGCTCGTCCGCGTATTTCTTGTCCTGGGGGATGCCGCCGATGGAGCAGAAACGATAGAAGTGGTTGTCGGGCCCGATCGTCGTGTGGCCGTCGATCACGCAGTGCGGCCCGATGCGCGTGCGCGCGCCGATGCGGACGTGCTCGCCGATGATGCTGTAGGGACCCACGCTGACCGAATCGTCCAGCACGGCCCCCGGCGCGATGATCGCCGTGGGGTGGATCTGCGCCGATGCCATCATTCTTCCAGGATGCGCACCGCGCACATGATCTTGGCCTCGGCAGCCACCTGGTCGCCGACCTTGGCCACCGCGGTGTACTTGCAGATGGATCGGCTGAGCTTGTCGGCCGAGACCTCCATGCGCAACTGGTCGCCCGGCACGACGGGGCGGCGGAAGCGCGCGCCGTCCACGCCCACCAGGTAGTAGGCGATCTTGGTGCTGGCCAGGTTGGGCGCGCCGGCGTCGGCAAAGGAGAACAGGGCGGCCGCCTGGGCCAGCGCCTCGATGATCAGCACGCCCGGCATCACGGGATGGTGCGCGAAATGCCCCTGGAAGAACGGCTCGTTGTAGGTGACATTTTTGATGGCGACGATGCTCTTGCCCGGGTCCATCTCCAGGACGCGGTCCACGAGCAGCATCGGCTGCCGGTGCGGCAGCCGTTCCATGATGTCTTTGATATCGAGTTCCATTATCGTGTGTCCTGCTTGTTGTTCGTCGGCGCCTGGGCTGCGCCGGCCGCCTGTCGTTCTGCCGCGCGGATGCGTTTGCGCAATTGCGCCAGCTGGCCGATGACCGCGGCATTGTGCTGCCACGCGCCGTGCTCGGCCACCGGAAAGACCCCCGTATAACGGCCGGGAGCCAGGATGTCGGAGGTGACTGCCGTGCCGCCGGAAATGTGCACGTCGTCACCCAGGGTGAGGTGGCCGCCGAACATGGCGGCCCCGCCGATCACGCAGCGCTGCCCCATGGTGGTGGATCCGGCCACTCCGACGCAGGCCGCCATGGCGGTATGGTCGCCGATGCGGCAATTATGACCGATCATGATCTGGTTATCGAGCTTGACGCCGTTGCCCAGGACGGTGTCCTCGACGGCCCCCCGGTCGACGGTCGTGTTGGCGCCGATCTCGACGTCGTCGCCGACACGCACGCCGCCCAGTTGGGCGATCTTGGCCCAGGCGCCGGGGGTGCGCGGATCGGGCGCAAAGCCGAAGCCGTCGGCGCCCAGGACGACCCCGGAATGCAGGATGGCGCGCGCGCCGACCCTGACCCCGTGATAGAGCGTCACGTGCGCATGCAACTGGCTGTCGGGCCCGATCACGCAGTCCGGCCCGATCACGCAGGCCGCGCCGATGCGGGTTCCGGCGCCGATGCGGGCGCCGGATTCGATGACGGCCAGCGGGCCGACGTGCACGCCGTCTTCCAGCACGGCGTCATCCGCGATCACGGCGCTGGGATGGATGCCCTTGGGCAGGCCGGCGATCCGGTGCCGGTCGAACCACTGCGCCAGCAAGGCATACATCAGGTAGGGCTGCGTGCAGAGCACAACCGCCCATTCGGGCGGCTGCGGATGCTGTTCCCGGAAGGCGGCCCAGTCCTGGGGCCGCAGGATCACGGCGGCTGCCCCGCATCCGGCCAGCTGCCCCTGCAGGCGGGGGTTGGACAGGAAGCTGATCTCGGCCGGCCCGGCGGCGGTCAGCGAACCGATGCCGGCTATCCGCCGTTGGCCGGTTCGCGCTTCGTCCTCGATGGTGCATCCCAGCCCGACCGAGTCGGCGGCCCGCAGCAGTTCCGTCAATGCTGGGGCCCGCTGGGGCGCAAGCAACACCGGCATGGGTGATCAGCCGCCCAGAGCCTTGATGACCTGGTCGGTGATGTCCACGCGCGGGCTGACCGTCACGGCGTCCTGGATGATCAGGTCGTAGTTCTGCTGCTCGGCGATCTTCTTGATGGCCGCATCGGCCTTTTCGACGATGGCGGAGAATTCCTCGTTGCGGCGGCGGTTGAAGTCTTCCTGGAACTCGCGGCGCTTGCGCTGGAGGTCGGAATCCATGTCCTGCAGCTGGCGTTGACGCTTGATGCGTTCAGCCTCGGACAGCACGGGGGCGTCCTTGTCGAGCTTCTGGGCCTGGGCGCGCAGGCTGTCGGACAGCTTTTGCAGATCCTGGTCGCGCTTTTTGAATTCGGATTCGATCTTCGCCTGGGCGGCCTTGGCCGGCTTGGAATCGCGCAGGATGCGTTCGGTGCTGACGAAACCGATCTTGGTGCCCTGGGCCTGGGCCTGGACGGGCACCACGAAGAGCGCCCCCAGGCCGATCGCGGCGGCGACCGCCAGCGCGCGATGGCCGGACACGGCGCGTTGCGCCAAAGTTGAAACATTCAAGCCTGAAAGAATCATGATGACAAAACCACCTGCCCGAAAGGCTGCGATAAAAAAGAACTATTGTGCCATTAAACGATCGGAATCAGAAACCAGTCCCGATCTGGAATTGGAAGACCTGCTTCTGATCGCCTTCCTTGGCGTTCAGCGCGCGGCCGAAAGACAGCTGCAGCGGCCCCAGCGGGGATTCCCAGGACAGGCCCAGGCCCGCGGAGTACTTCCAGCCGCAGGGGTCGGCGACCTGGCCGTAGCGGCCCTGCGCGCAAGGCGAACCGTCGGTCGTGTCGATCTGGCCCACGTCGGAGAACATGAACCAGCGCAGGGTGCGGTCGCGCGAGGCCCCGGGGAACGGCAGGTACAGCTGCACGTTGCCCACGATGCGCCGCGAGCCGCCCAGGTAGGTGTCGGTCAGGCTGTCGCGAGGCCCGAGGGAGGCGCCCTCGTAGCCGCGCACCGAGCCGATGCCGCCGGCGTACAGGTTCTTGATCACCGGGAAGGCCTTGCCGCTGCTGCCGTAGGTCTTGGCCCAGTCCACCTGGCCGTTGAGGGCCAGCGTGAAGGCGCGGCCCAGCGGCAGGTAGTACTGTTGCTGGCCCGAGAGCTTGTAGTAGCGCAGGTCCAGGGTGGAGACGTCGGCCGACAGCCGGGTGTAGCTGCCCCGGTGCGGCGCCAGCGCGCTGTCGCGGGTGTCCTTGGCCCAGCCCAGGCTGAAGATGCCGGCGTTGGTGGTCTCGCCGTACTGGTCGATGAACTGCTGGTAGGCCAGCGGCGCCGGGTTGTTCACGCCGCACGAGGCGGGCGTGCTGGCCCCGATGCAGCCGCGGACGTCCTTGAGCGAGTTGCGCTCGAAGGTGAAGCCGGCGAAGATCCGGTCGACCTCGGAGATCGGAACGCCGAAGTTCAGGCCCAGGCCCATGGACTCGACCGTGTACCAGCCCAGCGACCCGCTGTCGGCCACGTCGTACGGCGTGGTGCGGCGGTAGTAGATCGAGGTGGTCTTGCTGATGCCGTCCTGCGTCCAGTAGGGATTGGTGTGCGACAGCACCACCGCCCGGTTGGTGCGGCTGGTGTTGACGTTCAGCGACAGGGAATTGCCGCTGCCAAAGACGTTGTCCTGGCTGATGCCGGCCGACAGCATGAGCTTGTCGGTGGAGCCGTAGCCCACGCCCAGGTTGATCATGCCGGTGGGCTTTTCCTTGACGTCCACGTTGACGTCGACCTGGTCGGGCGAGCCCGGCACCGGCTCGGTCTTGACGTCGACCTCGCTGAAGTAGCCCAGGCGGTCGACACGCTCTTTCGAGGTCTTGATGCTGGAGGCGTCATACCAGGCGGCTTCCTGCTGGCGCATTTCCCGGCGCACCACCTCGTCGCGGGTGCGGGTGTTGCCGCCCACGTTGATGCGGCGCACGTACACGCGGCGGCCCGGATCGACGTAGAAGGTCAGTTTGGCAACGTGGGTGTCGCGATCCAGCGTCGGGCTGGGGTTGACGTTGGCGAAGGCGTAGCCCAGCGAGCCCAGGTAATCGGTGATGGACTTGGCGACGGCGTTGGTCTTTTCCGCCGAGAAGGTCTCGCCCTCTTTGACGGTGACCAGCGGCTGGAGCTTGTCCTCGAGCCCCAGCAGGTCGCCCGCGAGGTCGACCGGGCCGAGCTTGTAGGGCTCGCCCTCGTGGACCGTCATGGTGATGTAGATGTTCTTGCGGTCCGGAGAGATCGTGACCTGGGGGGGCTCCATGGAGAATTCCAGGTAGCCGCGGTCCAGGTAGTAGGAGCGGATGCGCTCGACGTCGCCTTCCAGTTTTTCGCGGGAATACTTGTTCGTGCCCGTGTACCAGGTCATGAAGCCGCCCGTGGTCAGCTCCATCTGGTCTTCCAGGGTGCTGGCGGAGAAGGCCTCGTTGCCGATGAACTCGATCTTGTCGATGGTGGCCACGCCGCCCTCGAAGATGTCGAAGCTCACGCCGACGCGATTGCGCGGCAGCGGCGTGATGACCGGGCTGATCTGCACCCCGTACTTGCCCTTGGACAGGTACTGCTGCTTGAGCTCGAAGACGGCCCGGTCGAGCATGGCCTGGTCGAAGATCCGGCCCTGGCCGAAGCCGACCTGCGACAGCGACTTGGTCAGCGCCTTGGCGTCGAACTCGCGCATGCCGTTGAAGTTGATGGAGGCGATGGTGGGGCGTTCCTTGACGGAGACGACCAGCACCTCGCCCCGGGCATCGATCTTGACGTCGCTGAAGAATCCGGTGCCGTAGAGCTTCTGGATGGCGGTGGCGGCCTCTTCCTCGGTGAAGGTTTGGCCGATTTTCACTGGCAGATAGGTAAAGATCGTACCCGGATCGACGCGCTCGATGCCCTGGACCTGGATGTCGCGCACGACGAACGGGGTAAAGGCGTTCGCGACCGCCGGCGCCAGCAGCACGGCCAGCACCATGGGTATGGCGCGCTTGATCAGACGAGAGTTCCGGAGAGACGACATCCTGGCAATCCTTTTTCAGCCGTACGGAGACATGGGGCAAGTGATGCGCGATTGTAAGTCACAACCGGATCACCTGAAAAGCCGCGAAAAATCATTGAACAAGGCGAGAAACATGAGACTGAACACCAAGCCCATGCCCACGCGCAGGCCCAAGGCGCGGACGCGTTCGGAGACCGGGCGTCCGCCGCGCAGCGCCTCGATCCCGTAAAACAGCAGATGGCCGCCATCCAGCATGGGAATGGGCAGCAGATTGAGGACGCCGATGCTGATGCTGATCAGGGCCAGGAAACGCAAATAGGCCTCCAGCCCGATCCGGGCGGTCTGGCCGGCGTATTCGGCGATCGTCACCGGGCCGCTGACGTTGCGCCAGGACACCGAGCCCACGACCATGCGCCCCATCATGCGCAGCGTGAAGACGCTCATGTCCCAGGTGCGGCGCAGGCCCGCGGCCAGGCTGTCGAGCGGCCCCAGGCGCACCAGCACCAGGGGCTGCCGGCCCTCGACCAGCGCGCCGATGCGGCCCACGCGCCGGCCCGCATCGTCGGCCGCGGCCGGGGTCAGCGTCAGGCTCAGGACGTCGGCCCCGCGCTGCACGTCCAGCGCCAGGGGCCGGCCGGCATGCGTCTGGACCGTTTCGACGAAGGCCTGCACCGAGGGCCGCGCCTGGTCTCCGGCGGCCAGGATGAGGTCGCCCGGCCGCAGGCCGGCCGCCTGCGCGACGCCGCCCGGTGTCAGCGAGCCGATCACCGCCTGCGGGGCCTGCAGCGCCAGCCCCGCCTGCGCCAGGGGATCGGCGGCCTCCGGGCCGAAATCATGCGCCGGCAGCCGCAGCGTCACGGCGCGCTGCGCGCCGTCCTCGCCGCGCACGGCCAGCCCGACTTGCCCGCCTTCGGCCAGCGGCTGCAGCAGGCGCCAGCGCGCCTGCGTCCAGGAGGCCACGGCATGGCGGTCGACCCCGGTGAGCGTATCGCCCGCCCGCAGCCCCGCCTGCGCGGCCGGCGTGCCGGCGGCCGGCGCCGCCAGGATCGCCGCCGGCTCCTGGCTGCCCCACAGGCCCAGGGCGGCATAGATCAGCACGGCCAGCAACAGATTGGCGCAGGGGCCGGCCGCCACCACGGCGACCCGGCGCAGCAGCGGCTGGCTGTTGAACGCAGCCCGCCGCGTGGTCTCGTCGGCGCCGGACGGCGCCTCGTCCAGCATCTTGACGTAGCCGCCCAGGGGGATGGCGGACAGCGCCCATTCGGTGCCCCGCCGGTCCCGGCGGCTCAGCAGCACGGGGCCGAAGCCCACGGAAAATCTGAGGATGCGCACGCCGCAACGGCGCGCGACCCAGTAGTGGCCCAGCTCGTGAAAGGTGACCAGCAGGCCCAGGGCCAGGATGAAGGCGAACAGCGTCAACGCCATGTGCGGGATGTCGGGGAAAAGGGGCCGGCGGCGGAATCAGCGGGCCGACTGGCAGTAGCCCGAGGCCAGCTGCCGGGTCCGGGCATCCAGGTGCAGGACTTCGTCCAGGGAGCCGGGAATGCCCGCGCCATGCGCCGCGCCGTCGTCCAGGCAGCGCTCGATGATGGCCGCGATCTGAGTATATCGGATGCGCCCGCGCAGGAAGCCGTCGACGGCCACCTCGTTGGCGGCATTGAGCGTGATGCAGGCCCCCTGCCCCTGCTTGAGCGCGTCCAGGGACAGGCGCAGGCAGGGAAAGCGCGCCATATCGGGCGCCTCGAAGTCCAGGTGTCCGAGCCGGGCGAGCTCCAGCAACCCCACGCCGCTGTCGATGCGGTCGGGATAGCCCAGGCCGTAGGCGATGGGCGTGCGCATGTCGGGCTGGCCGAGCTGGGCGAGGATCGACCCGTCCACGTACTCGACCATGGAATGCACCACGCTTTGCGGGTGGACCACCACCTGGATGCGTTCGAGGGGCATGGAAAACAGCCAGTGGGCCTCGATGACCTCCAGGCCCTTGTTGAGCATGGTGGCCGAATCGACGGAGATCTTGCGCCCCATGCGCCAGTTGGGATGGGCGCAGGCCTGGTCCGGCGTGACGTGGTCCAGCTGGGCCAGATCCGTGCAGCGGAAGGGGCCGCCCGAGGCGGTCAGCAGCAGGCGCCGCACGCCGCGCGCCGGCTGGACGGGCGCGCGCGAGCGGTCGGCGGACTGCGGCAGGCACTGGAAGATGGCATTGTGCTCGCTGTCGATGGGCAGGAGCTCGGCCCCGGATTCCCGCACGGCCCGCATGAACAGGCCGCCGGCGGCCACCAGCGCCTCTTTGTTGGCCAGCAGCACGCGCTTGCCGGCCCGGGCCGCGGCCAGGGCGCCCGGCAGGCCGGCGGCGCCGACGATGGCGGCCATCACGGTGGTGACCTCGGGATCGGCCGCCGTGTCGGCCAGCGCCTGGGCGCCCAGCCGGATCTCGGGCAGGGGCCGCCCGGCCGGCCAGGCCGCCAGGAAGCGCCGCCGGGCGGCCTCGTCGGGCATGACCACCACCCGCGCGCCGTGCTGCGCGGCCTGGGCGGCCAGCGCCTCGATGCGGCTGTGGGCGCTGAGCGCGTAGATGGTCAGGCGGTCCGGATGGCGGGCCGCCACATCCAGGGTGCTGACCCCGACGGAGCCGGTAGAGCCAAGAACACACAGGCGTTGTACGGCAGACATGAATGATTATCCGATGAGCAGCAGGAAAATGGCCGCGGGGGCGACGGGCAGCACGGCATCGATCCGATCGTACACCCCGCCATGGCCCGGCAGCAGTTGACTGGAATCCTTGACGCCGGCGCGGCGCTTGAGCAGGGATTCGAACAGGTCGCCCAGGATGGACCAGGCGGCCAGGACGAGGCCGATCAGCACCAGCGCGGCCCAGCCCGTGCGCGGCGCCAGCAGCGCGCCGTAGCTGCCGGGCCACCAGGCCGCCGTGGCCAGCAGCCACAGCGTTGCGGCCAGCACGCCGCCCGCGGCGCCCTCCCAGGTCTTGCCGGGACTGACCCGCGGCGCGAGCTTGTGCCGTCCCAGGGCGCGGCCGGTGAAATAGGCGGCGATGTCCGCGCACCAGATCAGCGCCCAGAGGCTGATCAGCGCGGCCGCGCCGTGGCGCAGGAAGATCCACGCCAGCGCATACCAGGTCGCGGCCAGCGTGACGCCGCCGGCCAGCGCCAGGCCCGGCGCCGGGCAGCGCGCCGGCACCTGGGCGCGCACCACCATGAAGGGGGCGGCAAATACCCAGAACAGGAGCGCCAGCGGCAGGATGACCCGCAGGAACAGCAGGTCGAGACCGGCGTGGCCGTCGACCAGCAGCCGCGAGGCGACGCCCAGGGCGCAGACGAACACGACGGCCGCGCAGCCGCGCGCCAGGGGATGCGGCCACACCAGGCGCAGCCATTCCCAGAGCGCGCAGCCCGCCATCAGGGTAAGCAAGGCCAGCATGGGCCAGGGGGTGGAGGCCGTGACGGCGCCCGCGACGATCAGCAGCAGGACGATCGCGGTCAGGATTCTTTGACGCAGCATCGGGGTTCCCTCAGGTCGTTGTGCGCAGCTGCTCGCTGGTGCGGCCGAAACGCCGCTCGCGTTCACGATACCAGGCAAAGGCCTGGTCGATCTCTGCGGCGCCGAAGTCGGGCCAGTAACAGTCCGTGAAATACAGCTCGGTGTAGGCGAGCTGCCAGATCAGGAAGTTCGAGATCCGCTGTTCCCCGCCGGTGCGGATGAACAGGTCGGGCTCCGGCGCATAGGCCATGGCCAGCCGGGCCTCCAGCGCGGCCTCGTCGAGCTGCGCGGGATCGGCGGCAAGCTCGGGATGATCGGCCAGCAGGGAACGGGCCGCCTGCAGGATGTCCCAGCGCCCGCCGTAGTTGGCGGCGATGGTGAGGATCAGGGCGGACTGGCCGGCCGTGCGCGCCTCGGCGTCGCGGATCAGGCCCTGGAGCTTGTCGTCGAAGGCGCTGAGGTCGCCGACGATGCGCAGGCGCACCCCCTGGGCGATGAGCTTGTCGACCTCTTTTTCGAGGGTGCGCACGAACAGGCGCATCAGCAGCGAGACCTCCTGGGCCGGGCGGCGCCAGTTCTCGGAGCTGAAGGCGAACAACGTGAGGTATTCCACGCCCCGCCGGCCGCAGGCCTCGACGGCGCGGCGCACGGCCTGGACGCCGCGCACGTGCCCCGCCGTGCGGGGCAGCATGCGCCGGGTCGCCCACCGGCCATTGCCATCCATGATGATGGCGACATGGCGCGGCGTCTGTCCGGTGACGGGAATCGTGCGCGTGGAGCTGGCCGGAGTCATGCCGCTGGAATCGGTCGGAAAGCCGGGGCTCAGACCGTCATGATCTCGGCTTCCTTCTGGGAGACGAGCTTGTCGATGTCGGCCACGTAGCGGTCGGTGAGCTTCTGGACGTCGTCCTGGCCGCGACGTTCGTCGTCTTCCGAGATTTCCTTGTCCTTCAGCAGTTTCTTGAGGGCGTCGTTGGCCTCGCGGCGCAGGTTGCGCACGGCGACCTTGGCATCCTCGCCCTCGCCGCGCACCACCTTGGTGAGGTCGCGGCGGCGCTCTTCGGTGAGCGCGGGCATGGGCACGCGGATGTTGTCGCCCATGGCGATCGGATTGAGGCCCAGGTCCGACTCGCGGATGGCCTTGTCCACGGCCGCGGCCATGGTCTTTTCCCAGACCTGGACGCTGAGCGTGCGGGCATCGATCACGGAGACGTTGGCCACCTGGCTGACCGGGACCGGCGAGCCATAGTATTCGACCAGGACGTGGTCCAGGATGCCGGCGTGTGCGCGGCCGGTCCGGATCTTGCCCAGGCTGGTCTTCAGGGCTTCGATGGATTTGCCCATGCGCTCGTCGGCAGAGCGGCGGATGTCGGAAAGGCTCATGAGGATTCCTATACCTGAACCAGGGTGCCTTCGTCCTCGCCGCAGACGACGCGGCGCAAGGCCCCGGGTTTGTTGATCGAAAAGACCTTGATCGGCAGTTTCTGGTCGCGGCACAAGGCAAAGGCCGTGGCGTCCATGACCTCGAGGCGGCGCACGATGGCCTCGTCGAAGCTGATGCGCGAATAGCGGGTGGCGTTCGGATCCTTGTTGGGATCGGCGCTGTAGATGCCGTCGACCTTGGTGGCCTTGAGCACCATCTCGGCGCCGATCTCGGCCCCGCGCAGCGCCGCCGCCGTGTCGGTGGTGAAGAAAGGATTGCCCGTGCCCGCCGCGAAGATGACGACCTTGCCTTCCTCGAGGTAGCGCAAGGCCTTGGGCCGGATGTAGCGCTCGACCACCTGGTCGATGTTCAGCGCGGACTGCACGCGGGCATCGACGCCGTGGTTCTTGAGCGCGTCCTGCAGGGCCAGGCCGTTCATGACCGTGGCCAGCATGCCCATATAGTCGGCCGTCGCGCGGTCCATGCCCTGCGCGCCGGGCGCCACGCCGCGGAAAATGTTGCCGCCGCCGATCACGACGGCCAGCTGGACCCCGAGCGACACGATGCCGTGGATTTCTTCGGTCATGCGAAGAATGGTCGCGCGGTTGATGCCGAAGGCATCACCCCCCATCAGCGCCTCGCCCGACAGTTTCAGAAGGACGCGCTTGTAGGCCGGATTTGACATGCACCAGATTCCTGGAAGAACGGAAACAGAAAAGGAGGCAGGCGTGCGATCGCGCCAGGCGTGCGACGGCACCGCGCACGCGGCGCGATGCCATCGTACCTGAATCGGAAGAAATCAGGAACCGCTGGCGGCGGCGGCCACTTCGGCGGCGAAGTCCTCGGATTTCTTCTCGATGCCCTCGCCCACCACGAACAGCACGTAGCGGTTGATGCGGGCGCCCTTTTCCTTGAGCATCTGCTCGACGGTCTGCTTGTCGTTCTTGACGAAGGGCTGCGACAGCAGCGTGACTTCCTTGAGGAACTTCTGCACGGAACCTTCGACCATCTTGGTGACGATCTCGGCGGGCTTGCCGGATTCGGCGGCCTTCTGTTCGGCAACGGAGCGTTCGGCGGCGATCAGCGCGGGGTCCACGCCGCCGGCGTCCAGGGCGCGCGGCTTGGTGGCGGCGATGTGCATGGCCAGGTCCTTGCCGACCTCGTCGGCGCCGGCGAAGTCGACCAGCACGCCGATGCGCCCGCCGTGCACGTAGCTGTTCAGGCCGTCGTTGGTTTCGAAGCGCTGGAAGCGGCGCACGGACATGTTCTCGCCGATCTTGCCGATCAGGGCGGTGCGGGTCGTTTCCACCGTGCCTTCGCCCAGGGCGCACTGGTTCAGCGCGGCGACGTCGGCGGGATTCTGTTCAGCCACCAGGCGGGCCAGGTCGTTGACGAAGGCGACGAAATCGTCGTTCTTGGCCACGAAGTCGGTCTCGCAGTTGACTTCGATCAGGGCGCCGGTCTTGCCGTCGGCGGCGATGTGCAGGCCGATCAGGCCCTCCGCGGTGACGCGGCTGGCGGCCTTGGAGGCCTTGCTGCCGAGCTTGACGCGCAGCAGTTCCTCGGCCCGGGCCAGGTCGCCGTCGGCTTCCGTCAGGGCCTTCTTGCATTCCATCATGGGCGCGTCGGTCTTTTCGCGCAGTTCCTTGACCATGGCAGCGGTGATTTGAGCCATTCGATTCTCCTGTTCGATCAATGCAGATACCGGCAGGCGCCGGTATCGGGCTGGCCGGCCGGGGCGGTGCCCGGCCGGCAGGGGTCGCGGGGGCGAGGAATTATTCCTCGTGCTGGTCCTGCTCGACCTCGATGAATTCCTCGCCTTCGGCCAGTTCCTCGACCAGGCCGTTGACGCTTTGTTCGCGGCCGGCCAGCACGGCGTCGGCCATGCCGCGCGCGTACAGGGCGATGGCCTTGGAGGAGTCGTCATTGCCCGGGATCACGTAATCGATGCCCTCGGGGGAGTGGTTGGTGTCGACCACGCCGACCACCGGGATGCCCAGCGTGCGGGCCTCGGCCACGGCGATCTTGTGATAGCCCACGTCGATGACGAACAGCGCGTCCGGCAGGGTGTTCATGTCCTTGATGCCGCCGATGGACTTGTTCAGCTTGGCCAGCTCGCGCTGGAACATCAGGGCTTCTTTCTTGGACATGTGCTCGGTGGCGCCCTCGGCCTGCTGGGCTTCCATGTCCTTCAGGCGCTTGATGGAGGTCTTGACCGTCTTGAAGTTGGTCATCATGCCGCCCAGCCAGCGGCTGTCGACGTAGGGCATGCCGCAACGCTGGGCCTCGGCGGCGACCAGCTCGCGGGCGGAGCGCTTGGTGCCGACGAACAGCACGTTGCCGCCGCGCGCGGCAACCTGGCGCACGAACTGGGTGGCTTCCAGGTATTTCTCGACCGTGCGCTCGAGGTTGACGATGTGGATCTTGTTGCGCTGGCCGAAGATGTATTCGGCCATTTTCGGGTTCCAGTAGCGGGTCTGGTGACCAAAGTGCACACCAGCTTCCAGCATTTCGCGCATGAGGCTCATGAAGAATTCTCCAAAGGGTTCGGTCTTGTACATGGCCAGTATCCGGGACTAACATGTCCGAGGCATCGAACACCGCAGTCCGCAAACACCCATGGCGGGCCATGCACGCTATTGAAAAGCAGCACACGTGAAAAGCAGCAAAAATGCAGTACAAAGACGACTGCATCACACACCGCACCACGCATGCATGCCGCATGCTGCCATTCAACTGGCAGGATCCGCTGGCAAAATCCAAAGAGAATTCTGCTAGCGAAGCCTATAATTCTACTATTCTTCCCGTAATTTCAGCAAGTTTCTCCCATGACCCAACTCGTGACCGATCCCCAGGAACTCAACCAGATGCGCGCCGCCTGCCAGGCGGCCGCCAGCATTCTGGACTATCTCGCGCCGCACGTCCGCGCGGGCGTCACCACGGGGGAAATCGAACGCCTGTGCATGGATTACCTGACCAACGTCCTGCACGTCAAATCCGCCACGGTCGGCTACGCCCCGCCCGGCTATCCGCCCTACCCGGCGTCCATCTGCATCTCGGTCAACCACGTCATCTGCCACGGCATCCCCGGCGACAAGGTCCTGAAGAACGGCGACATCCTGAACATGGACATCACCATCATCAAGGACGGCTGGTTCGGCGACACCAGCCGCATGTATTACGTCGGCGAGCCGTCCATCCTGGCCCGGCGCCTGACCGAGACGACCTATGAATGCATGTGGCTCGGGATCGAGCAGGTGCGCCCCGGCGCCACCCTGGGCGACGTGGGCCACGCCATCCAGAAGCACGCCGAGGCGGCCGGCTTCTCGGTGGTCCGGGAATACTGCGGCCACGGCGTGGGCCGCCGCTTCCACCAGGATCCCCAGGTCCTGCACTACGGCAAGCCGGGCACCGGCCTGCGCCTGGAACCCGGCATGATCTTCACCATCGAGCCGATGATCAATGCCGGCCGCCGCGAGATCCGCACGCTGGCCGACCAATGGACGGTCGTGACGCGCGACCACAGCCTGTCGGCGCAGTGGGAGCACAGCATCCTGGTGACGGACCAGGGCTACGAGGTCCTGACCGTGTCGCCCGGCATGCCGGCCCCGCCCGCTTTCGTGAAGGCGGCAGCCTCTGCATGATGGCGCTGTCGCCGGACGGGGTGGCGGCACTGCGCGAACAGCTGCATCGGCGCCGCGCCGAGGCCATCGCGGCCTATCGCAGGCACCTGCGGCCCGACACCCTGCTCACCGCCCTGCGGCGGATCGCCGACGAGCTCGTGCGCGAGCTCCTGACCCTGAATCCCGTTCCCCGCGGGGCCTGCGTCGCCGCCGTGGGAGGCTATGGCCGCGGCGAGCTGTATCCGGGCTCCGACCTGGACATCCTGATCCTGCTGGACGACAGCCCCGATGCGGCCGGCCGCGAGCGCATCGAGGCCCTGATCGCCGCCCTGTGGGACATCGGCCTGGAGCCCGGCCACAGCGTGCGCACCCTGGCGCAATGCCGCCACGAGGCGGCGGCCGACATCACCGTCCAGACCGCCTTGCTGGAAGCCCGCTGGCTCGCCGGCAGCCGCAAGCTCTTCCAGCAGTTCCGCGACCGGATGCGCGCCGATCTGGACCCGCGCGAATTCTATCTGGCCAAGCGCACCGAGATGCAGCAGCGCCACGCCCGCCACCAGGACACGCCCTACGCCCTGGAGCCCAACTGCAAGGAGGCCCCGGGGGGCCTGCGCGACCTGCAGGTCCTGCTCTGGCTGGCGCGCGCGGCGGGCCTGGGCGACGACTGGAAAGCCGTGGCCAGGACCGACCTGCTGACCCCGGCCGAGTTCCGCTCGCTGCGGCGGGCCGAACGCGCCTTCAAGCGCCTGCGCATCGAGCTGCATCTGCTGGCCGGACGCCGGGAAGACCGCGTGCTGTTCGACCTGCAGCCGCGCCTAGCGCAGATCTACGGCTTCCGGGACCAGCCGCACCGGCGCGCCAGCGAACTGCTGATGCAGCGGTACTACTGGGCCGCCCGGGTGGTCTGCCAGGTCAACCGCCTGCTGATGCAGGCCCTGGAAGAACACCTGTTTCCCCAGCCCCAGGCCAAGACCGAGCCCCTGGACGATGATTTCTGCGTGCGCCGCGACCACCTGGCGCTGTGCCGTCCCGATGCCTTCGAGCGCAACCCGGCGCTGCTGCTGCGCGTCTTCCTGGTCATGCAGCAGCATCCCGAGCTGCAGGGCATGGCGGCCGGCACGCTGCGCGCCATGTGGCACGCGCGCCACCGGATCGATCCGCAGTTCCGCAACAACCCGGTCAACCGCCGGCAGTTCCTGCAGATCCTGCAGCAGCCGCGCGGCATCGTGCACGCCCTGCGCGACATGACGATGTGGAACATCCTGCCGCGCTACCTGCCGGTGTTCCGGCGCATCGTCGGCCAGATGCAGCACGATCTGTTCCATGCCTATACGGTGGACCAGCACATCCTGATGGTGATCCGCAACCTGCGCCGCTTCACCATGCCCGAGCACGCCCAGGAATACCCGCTGGCCAGCCAGCTGATCGCCGACCTGGACGAACACTGGCTGCTGTACGTCGCCGCGCTGTTCCACGACATCGCCAAGGGCCGCGGCGGCGACCACTCGCAGCTGGGCGCGGCCGAGGTCCTGCGCTTTGCGCGCCAGCACCAGCTCTCGCGCGAGCAGTCCGCGCTGCTGGAATTCCTGGTCCGCGAACATCTGACGCTGTCCCAGGTCGCCCAGAAGCGCGACCTCAGCGACCCGCGCGTGATCCACGAATTCGCCACGCGCGTGGGCACGCAGCGCCGGCTGGCCGCGCTGTACCTGCTGACCGTGGCCGACATCCGCGGCACCAGCCCCCGGGTCTGGAACGCCTGGAAGGGCAAGCTGCTGGACGACCTGTATCACCAGACCCTGGCCGCGCTGGGCGGCGCCCGCCCGGACACAGGCACGATCCTGGCGCTGCGCAAGGACGCGGCGGCCGCCGAGGTCCGCCGCCTGGGCCTGCGTGACGAAAGCCGGGAGGCCTTCTGGTCGCAGCTGGACGTGGCCTATTTCCTGCGGCACGAGGCCAACGAGATCGCCTGGCACACCCGCCACCTGTACCACTGCTTCCAGGGCCCGGACCCCGTGGTCCGCGCGCGGGTGCTGGGGCAGAACGAGGCGCTGCAGATCCTGGCCTACGCGCCCGACCGCGCCGACCTGTTCATGGACATCTGCCGGTATTTCGACCGCCACGGGCTCAGCATCCAGGACGCGCGCATCCACACCACGCGCCAGGGCTGGGCGCTGGACAGCTTCATCGTCCTGCTGCCGGACGCGGACCGCGACTACCGCGCCCACGCCACCCTGATCGAGCACGAGCTGCGGGCGGCACTGGCCTCGCCGGGCGCCGGCGGCAGCCCTTCGACGCTGCGGCGCGGCTCGCGGCGCTCGCGCGTCTTCCCGATCCTGCCCAGCATCGCCCTGCAGCCCGACGAACAAGGCGGCAACTGGCGCCTGTCCATCACGAGCGCCGACCGCATCGGCCTGCTGCACGACCTGGCCAGCGTCTTCACCCGCCATGGCATCAACCTGAAGATGGCCAAGATCATGACGCTGGGGGACCGCGTCGAGGACATCTTCATCCTGCAGGGTGCGGCCCTGGACCAGCCGCGCGGCCAGCTGCAGTTCGAGCGGCACGTGTTCGACGTGCTGTCGGCCGAGACGGGCGCGCCGGCCGCGCTTACAATCCCATCGACTTCTTCCGCCGCCTCATCATGACCCTGACCCGTTCCGACCGCATTCTCCGAACCATCGCCCTGCTCTGCCTGGCCGCCGTGGGCTTCGCCCTGGTCTCGCAGCACGTCTTCGGCATGCGCCCGTGCGCCTGGTGCGTGCTGCAACGCCTGATCCTACTGGCCATCGCCGCCGTCTGCGGCCTGGCGGGCACCGGCTGGGGCCAGGCCGCGGTGCGGCGCATCGGCGCCGTGCTGGCCGCCGTGCTGGCCGTCTGCGGCATCGCGGCGGCCTGGTACCAGTACACCGTCGCGGCCAATGCCTTTTCCTGCGCCCAGACCTTCGCCGACCGCTTCATCTCGGGCTCGGGGCTGGATGCCGCCCTGCCCTGGCTGTTCGGCATCTACGCCAGTTGCGCCGACGCCCGGGTCAGCCTGCTGGGCGTCGAATACGCGGTCTGGGGACTGATCCTGTTCGTCGTCTGCGCAGCCCTGGCCCTGTGGTCGCTGGCGGGCCGGCCGCGCCACGCCTGACGCGCGAACGGGGCGCCGCGCGCCCCGTCCATCCTTGAAACCCCGCGGATTCCGCGGGAACGCCGCCCTTCAGGCGTCGTCCTCGGCGGCCGCCATCGCGCCCGAGCGGATCGGCAGGCCCCGGGTGCGGCTCAGGCGCTCGAGGTAGGCCTCGTCGATGTCGCCCGTCACGTAGCAGCCGTTGAAGCAGGACGACTCGAACACCTGCATGGCGGGGTTCAGGTCCCGCAGGGACTGTTCCAGGTCTTCCAGGTCCTGGTAGACCAGGCCGTCGGCGCCGATCTCGCGCCCGACCTGGGCCGTGTCGCGGCCGGTGGCGATCAGTTCGGCCTGCGTCGGCATGTCGATGCCATAGACGTTCGGATAGCGTACGGCCGGCGCCGCCGAGGCGAAATAGACCTTGTTGGCGCCCGCCGCGCGGGCCATGTCGACGATTTCCCGGCTGGTGGTGCCCCGCACGATGGAATCGTCCACCAGCAGCACGTTCTTGCCGCGGAATTCGAGATCAATGGCGCTCAGTTTCTGGCGCACGGATTTCTTGCGCACCGCCTGGCCAGGCATGATGAAGGTGCGGCCCACGTAGCGGTTCTTGATGAAACCCTCGCGGTAGTTCAGGCCCAGCCGGGATGCGAGCTGCATGGCCGAGGGCCGCGAGGAATCCGGGATCGGCATGACGACGTCGATGTCGCCCAGGCGCAGGGACTTGGCGACCTTGTCCGCCAGGTATTCGCCCATCTGCAGCCGCGCATCATAGATCGAGATGCCGTCCATGATCGAATCGGGACGGGCGAAATAGACGTATTCGAACACGCAGGGCGTCTGCGCCAGGCCGGGCTCGGCGCAGAGCTCGTGGCTGAGCTCGCCGTCCTCGGTGATCACCACCGCCTCGCCCGGTGCGATGTCGCGCACCAGGGTGAAGCCGGTCCCCGTCAGGGCCACGGACTCGGAGGCCAGCATCCATTCGGGGCCGGCATCGGTGTCGTGGCGGCCCAGGCACAGCGGCCGGATGCCGTGGGGATCCCGGAACGCCACCAGCCCGAAGCTGCTGATCCGGGCAATCACCGCGTAGGCGCCCTTGGCGCGGCGGTGCACCGCGCGCACGGCCTGGAAGACCGCGTGGGCGTCCAGCGTCACGCCGTCGGAGGCCTGCTGCAGCTCGTGGGCGAACACGTTCAGCAGGACCTCGGAATCGGAATTGGTGTTGATGTGGCGGCGGTCGTACTTGAACAGGGCCTCGCGCAGTTCGCGCCAGTTGGTCAGGTTGCCGTTGTGGACGAAGGTGATGCCGAAAGGCGCGTTGACGTAGAAGGGCTGGGCCTCGTCGACGCTGGCGCTGGACCCCGCCGTCGGGTAGCGGACCTGGCCCAGGCCGCTGTTGCCCGGCAGCGCCCGCATGTTGCGCGTGCGAAAGACGTCGCGCACCAGGCCGTGCGCCTTGTGCATGCTGAAGAACTGGTCATGCGCCGTGGCGATGCCGGCGGCATCCTGGCCCCGGTGCTGCAGCAGCAGGAGACTGTCATAGATCAGCTGATTGACGGGGCTCTTGCCCATCACACCGACGATTCCGCACATGATTGAATTCCGGACTTAGTAGGGAAGCAGCCGCGCCACGTCGGCGGGCAGCAGGGATTTGACCTGTTGGAAGCTTTTGGTGAGCGCGGCCGAGGTGCGTGCCTGCTGCCACCAGGGTTCCTTGGGCAGTTCGGTATAGCCGGCCAGCCCGACCAGGGCCAGCACCAGCACCAGCCCGCGCACCGCGCCGAACACGGCGCCCAGGCCATGATCGGCGGGCGTCAGGCCCGTGCGGTCCACCAGCGCGCCCAGGGCCATGTTCAGCAGGCCGACCGCCAGCAGAGTGAGAATGAACACCGCCCCGTAGGCAGCCAGCGTGCGCAGCAGGCCGTTCTCGATCAGCGTATCGAGCCACAGCGAGGCGACGGGCCCCCACCAGATGGCGGCGATGAAGGCCGCCACATAGGCCACCAGGGACAGGACCTCCCGGAGGAAGCCGCGCAGCAGGCCGATCAGGCAGGACACCACCACGACCGCCAGGACGATGTAGTCGAAGCTGGTCACTTGTCGGAGATGAGCCCGTTCTGATAGCCCAGGGCGCGCAGCCGCGCCTGGGCGGCCTGGGCCGCCTCGTGCGAACCGAAGGGGCCGACCCGCAGGCGATAGACGGTGCGTCCGCCCGACTGGCCGCGTTCGACGTAGGCATCGGTCACGCCGGCCTGGCGCAGGCTGTCGCGCCGCTGCTGGGCATCCTGTTCGGTCGTGTAGGCGGCCACCTGCAGGTAGTAGCGTCCCTGCGGGGCCGGCGCCGCCGCCCCGCCCTGCGTCCTGGCGGGCGACTTGCCGGCCAGCAGCGCCAGCGCGACGGAGCCATCGTCGGTGCGCTCGACGGGTTTGGAGGCGGGTTTCGCAGGCTTGGCAGGCTCGGCCGCGGGCCGGTCGTCCGGGGTGGTCCTGGGCGGCTCGGCCTGGGTGGCGTCCGGCGTCGCCGCAGGCTGCGGGGCCGGGGATGCCGGGCTGGCCGGCGGGGCCGAGGCCTCGCCGGACGGCTGGCTGCCGTCGGACGCGGGCGCCGCGGCGTCGGCCGTCCCGGACGCGGTCGCGCCGGAGGACTGGGTGTCAGTGGCGGCGGCCACCGTGCCGGATGCAGGCTGCCCCTCGGCGGGCGCAGGCGCCGGCGCGGGCGGCGCCGGGGGCAGGCCCGACGGGGTCGCGGGAACGACCACGGGCGGGTGCGTGTCGTCGGAGACGGGCTCGTCGAACAGCCAGGGCACCACGATGAAGGCGGCCAGCACCAGCGCCAGCGCGCCGATCAGGCGCCGGCGGGCCTTGTTGCGCAATTCCTTGAGTTGAGCCTCGTTGGTGCCACCGGAGCGCGCCGCGGCGCGCTTCCCCGTATCGGTCCCATGGCGAAAAAACATCGTACAGCTCACCCATTGAAAGGACGGGCCGACGTTCCCGCCCGGTCAAGAAAGGACGTCCCTGCCTTCCTGGCGCAGGACCTGAAGCACGGGCCCGACCGTCGCAAAGGACCCGAACACGAGAATTCTATCATTGTCGGTCGCGAGTCTCCGGGCTTCGGCAAAGGCTTGTTCCGGACTGTCAAAAGTCGAAACCTCGACGTCCCGGGCGGGCACGGCCGGACGCGGCGCCGCCCGCACGCCGGGCTTGCGGTCATCCCGGCGCACCTCGGCGGTCTGGGCGACGAAGGGGTCGACGGGCGCGACGTCGCCGGCGATCCGGCGCACGATGCCGGCCAGCTCCTCGGCCGTCGTCCCGCGCGGGCCGCCCAGGGTCGCGCACAGCCAGCGGTCCACACGCCGCGTCAGCCGCGACAGCGTGGTCTCGATGTCCTTGTCGTGCAGCATGCCGACCACGGCATAGGTGTGCGGATAGTGGCCCATGCTGTCCAGGTTCTGCCCCAGGGCCGCCGCCGCGTGGGGATTATGGCCCACGTCCAGGATCGTCGCCGGCAGTCCGGGCAGGATCTGCATGCGCCCGGGCAGGCTGACGTGCAGCAGGCCCTGGCGCACGTTCTGCTGGGTGACCACCAGCCGGTCGCGCAGGTTTTCCAGCGCGGCCAGGGCGGCCGAGGCGTTCAGCAGCTGGTTGGCGCCGCGCAGCGCCGGATAGCCCAGCGCGTTGCGGCGCTGGGTGCGGCCCCCATAGGCCCACTGCTGGCGATCGCCCGAGTAATTGAAATCGGTCCCGAAGCGCCACAGGTCGGCGCCGATCTGCTGCGCATAGTCGATCACGGTCTGCGGCGGCACGGGATCGGCGCAGATCGCCGGCTTGCCGGGCCGGAAGACATGGGCCTTCTCCCAGCCGATGGCTTCGCGCGTGTTGCCCAGATAGGCCATGTGGTCCAGATCGACGCTGGTGAGGATGGCGCAGTCGGAGTCGATCAGGTTGACGGCATCCAGCCGTCCGCCCAGCCCGACCTCCAGCACCACGACGTCGAGTGCCGATTCCTGGAACAGCAACAGGGCGGCCAGGGTGGTCATCTCGAAATACGTCAGGGACGTCTCGCCGCGCGCGCGCTCGATACGTTCGAGCCGGGCGACGATGTCGGCATCGGAGGCCTCCTGCCCGTTGACGCGGATGCGCTCGTTGAAGCGCAGCAGGTGCGGCGAGGTGTACTGCCCCACCCGATAGCCGGCATCCAGCAGGATGGATTCCAGCATGGCGCAGGTCGAGCCCTTGCCGTTGGTGCCCGCCACCGTGATCTTGACGCAGTCCAGGGCGAGATCCAGACGCGTGGCGACGGCGCGGATGCGGTCCAGTCCGAGATCGATGGCCTTGGGGTGCAGGGTTTCCAGATAGGCCAGCCAGTCGGCCAGCGCGGCGCCCGGGGCGGGAGCAATAGAAGACATGAGAATGCGGATCACAAAGAAAAACGGCAGGTGCCGATATTAGCACCTGCCGTTCCGGCCGCCGCGCACATCCCTACTGCGCGGCGGGCCGCATGGCGGCCGGACTACTTCTTGCGCGCCGGCGGCACGTCGGTGCAGTGGCCGTCGGCGACCTCCGCGGCCATGCCGATGGACTCGCCCAGGGTCGGATGCGGGTGGATGGTCTTGCCGATGTCCACGGAATCCGCGCCCATCTCGATGGCCAGCGCGACCTCGCCGATGAGGTCGCCCGCATGCGTACCGACGATGCCGCCGCCCAGCACGCGGCCGGTCTCGGCATCGAAGAGCAGCTTGGTGAAGCCCTCGTCGCGGCCATTGGCGATGGCGCGGCCCGAGGCCTGCCATGGGAACAGGCCTTTCTTCAGCGCGACGCCCTGTTGCTTGGCGTCTTCCTCGGTCAGGCCCACCCAGGCGACTTCCGGATCGGTGTAGGCCACCGAGGGAATCACGCGGGCATCGAAGAATGCCTTCTCGCCGGCGATCGCCTCGGCCGCCACATGCGCCTCGTGGACGGCCTTGTGGGCCAGCATGGGCTGACCGACGATGTCGCCGATGGCGTAGATGTGCGGGACATTGGTGCGCATCTGCCGGTCCACGGCAATGAAGCCGCGCTCGCCGACCGCCACGCCGGCGTTCTCGGCGCCGATCTTCTTGCCGTTGGGCGCGCGCCCGACGGCCTGCAGGACCAGGTCGTAGCGCTGCGGTTCCTTGGGGGCGGCCTCGCCCTCGAAAGTCACCCAGATGCCGTCTTCCCGGGCCTCGGCCGCCACGGTCTTGGTCTTGAGCATGACGTGATCGAAGCGCGAGGCGTTCATCTTGTCCCAGACCTTGACCAGGTCACGGTCGGCGCCCGTCATCAGCGTGGGCAGCATTTCAACCACGTCCAGGCGGGCGCCCAGCGCGGAATAGACGGTGCCCATTTCCAGGCCGATGATGCCGCCGCCGATGATCAGCATGCGTTGCGGCACGGACTTGAGCGCCAGCGCGCCGGTGGAATCCACGATGCGCGGATCGTCGGGCAGGAACGGGAGTTTCACCGACTGGCTGCCGGCCGCGATGATGGCCGAGGCGAACTTGACGGTGCTCTTGCCGCCGTCGGCCTTGGCGATGGCGAGGTGATGGGGATCGGCAAAGCTGCCCACGCCCTGGATCACCGTGACCTTGCGCGCCTTGGCCATGCCCGCCAGGCCGCCGGTCAGCTTGCCGACCACGCCATCCTTGTAGCCGCGCAGGGCGTCGAGGTCGATCTCGGGTTCGGCGAAGCGGATGCCGTGCGCCGCCATGGACTTGGCTTCCTCCAGCACGCCCACGGTATGCAGCAGGGCCTTGGACGGAATGCAGCCGACATTCAGGCACACGCCGCCCAGGGTGGCGTAGCGCTCGACCAGCACGACCTTCAGGCCCAGGTCGGCGGCCCGGAAGGCGGCGGAATAGCCGCCGGGGCCGGCGCCCAGCACCAGGACGTCGCACTCGGCGTCCGCCGTCCCCTGGAACTGTGCCGCGGCGGGCGCGGCCTGCGCGGCGGCCGGCGCGGGTGCGGCCGCCGGGGCCGGCGCGGATTGCGTCTTGGTCTCGGCCGCGGGTGCCGGCTGGGCGGCGGGAGCGGCGTCGGGCCTGGCGCCCGCATCGCCGGCCTCGATCCGCAGGATCGCCGTACCCTGGGAGACCTTGTCCCCCACCTTGACGAGGATTTCCTTGACCACCCCGCCCTGGTCGGACGGGATTTCCATCGAGGCCTTGTCGGACTCGACGGTGATCAGGCTCTGTTCGGGCGCGATGGTGTCGCCCACGGCCACCAGGACCTCGATCACGTCGACCTGATCGAAATCGCCGATGTCCGGAACGTTGACGTCATTCAGACTCATGCGTGCCCCCTTACAGGATGATGCGGCGGAAATCCGCCAGCAGGCCGGCCAGATAGGCGTTGAAGCGCGCCGCGGCGGCCCCGTCGATGACGCGGTGGTCGTACGACAGGGACAGCGGCAGCATCAGGCGCGGCTGGAAGGCCTTGCCGTCCCAGACCGGCTGCATGGCCGAGCGCGACACGCCCAGGATGGCGACCTCGGGCGCATTGATGATGGGCGTGAAGTCCGTGCCGCCGATGCCGCCCAGCGACGAGATGGAGAAGCAGCCGCCCTGCATCTGCGAGGGCGAGAGCTTGCCCTCGCGCGCCTGCCCGGCGAGCTCGGCCGTCTCGGAGGCGAGCTCGAGCACGCCTTTCTTGTCGGCATCCCGGATCACCGGCACGACCAGCCCGTTGGGCGTATCGGCGGCAAAGCCGATGTGGTAGTAGTGCTTGAGGACCAGGTTGTCGCCGTCCAGCGAGGCGTTGAACTCGGGGAATTTCTTGAGCGCGGCGACCACGGCCTTGATCAGGAAGGCCAGCATGGTGACCTTGACGCCCGATTTCTTGTTTTCCGCATTCAGTTGCTGGCGCAGGGCCTCGAGCTCGGTGATGTCGGCCACGTCGTTGTTGGTGACGTGGGGGATCATGACCCAGTTGCGATGCAGGTTGGCGCCGGAGATCTTCTTGATGCGCGACAGCGGCTTGCTTTCGATCTCGCCGAACTTGGCGAAATCGACCTTGGGCCAGCCCAGGACGCTGAAACCCTCGCCCGCCGGCAGCGTGGAGCCCACGGGGCTTGCGCCGCCGGTGGACAGGGCCTGCTTGACGTAGGACCGCACGTCGTCGGCCGTGATGCGGTTCTTGGGGCCCGTGCCGTTGACCTGGGCGAGATTCACGCCCAGTTCGCGGGCGAACTGCCGCACGGAGGGCGAGGCGTGGGGCAGGTTGCGCAGCGGCACGTCCGCCTCGGCGAAGGCCGCGGTGGGCGAGGTGCGGTCCGGGGCGCTGGAGGCCATGGACGCGGCCGCAGCCGGCTTGGCGGCCGGCGCGGCCTCGGCCGCCGGGGCGGGCTCGGACTTGGGCGCCTCGGCCGGCGCGGCCTGTTCCTTGGGGGTCTCGGCGGGGGCCGGGGTGGAGGCCGGGGCCGGTTCGGCGGCGCCTTCGGCCTCGACCTCGAGGATCACGGAGCCTTCCGCGACCTTGTCGCCCACCTTGACCTTCACGGTCTTGACCACGCCGCCCTGCGAGGCGGGGATCTCCATGGAGGCCTTGTCGGATTCCACGGTGATCAGGCTCTGTTCCGCCGCGATGGTGTCGCCCACCGCCACCAGGACCTCGATGACGTCGACCTGGTCGAAATCGCCGATGTCGGGGACTTTGATTTCCACGATGCTCATGTTCCTCGACCTCCTCAGGCGTGGTGCGGGTTGGCCTTGTCGGACTCAATCCCGTATTTGGCAATGGCTTGGGCGCACTTGGCGATGTCGATCGTGCCTTCGTCGGCCAGGCTGCGCAGCGCGGCCAGCACGACGAAGTGGCGGTCGATCTCGAAGTGCTTGCGCAGTTCGGAGCGGAAATCCGAGCGGCCGTAGCCGTCGGTCCCCAGGACCTTGAAGTGGCGGCCGTCGGGGATGAAGGGACGGATCATGTCGCCGTACGCCTTGATGTAGTCGGTCGACACGATGATCGGACCCTGCGTGTCCTTGAGCTGGCGCGTGACGTAGGCCTCCTGCGCCGGCTCGCCGGGATGCAGCAGGTTGTGGCGTTCCACGTCCAGGCCGTCGCGGCGCAGCTCGGAGAAGCTGGTCGCGCTCCAGACGTCCGAGGTCACGCCCCAGTCCTTTTCCAGCAGTTCCTGGGCCGCGAGGACCTCGCGCAGGATCGTGCCCGAACCCATCAGTTGGACGTGCGCCTTGGCCGGCTTGTCGCTGGACTTGAGCTTGTACATGCCGCGCAGGATGCCTTCCTCGTCGCCGGCCTTCAGGCCCGGCTGGGCGTAGTTCTCGTTCATCACGGTGATGTAGAAGAACACGTCTTCCTGGTCGTGCATCATGCGCTGGATGCCGCTGCGGATGATGACCGCGACCTCGTGCGCGAAGGCCGGATCATAGGCCACGCAGTTGGGAATGAGGGAGGCCTGGATGTGGCTGTGGCCGTCCTCGTGCTGCAGGCCCTCGCCGTTGAGCGTGGTGCGGCCCGCCGTGCCGCCCAGCACGAAGCCGCGCGCCAGCATGTCGCCCGCCGCCCAGGCATGGTCGCCGAAGCGCTGGAACCCGAACATCGAGTAATAGATGAAGAACGGGATCATGATGCGGTTGCTGACCGAATACGACGTGGCCGCCGCGATCCAGGAGCAGAAGCCGCCCGCCTCGTTGATGCCTTCCTGCAGCAGCTGGCCGTTCTCGGCCTCGCGGTAGTACATCACCTGGCCCTTGTCCACGGGGACGTACTTCTGGCCCTCGGGCGCGTAAATGCCGATCTGGCGGAACAGCCCTTCCATGCCGAAGGTGCGCGATTCGTCGACCAGGATGGGCACGACGCGCGGCGCCAGGTCCTTGTCGCGCAGGATCTGGTTGAGCACCCGCACGAAGGCCTGGGTGGTGGAGATCTCGCGCCCCTCGGCCGTGGGCTCCAGGACGGCCTTGAAGGTCTCCAGGGCCGGCACCGGCAGCGATTCGTCGGCCTTCATGCGGCGGCGCGGCAGGTAGCCGCCCAGCGCCTGGCGGCGTTCGTGCAGGTATTTCATCTCCGGCGAGTCTTCGGCCGGCTTGAAGTACGGGATTTCTTCCAGCTTGTCGTCGGGGATGGGGATGTTGAAGCGGTCGCGGAACTCGCGCACCGAGCCCATGTCCAGCTTTTTCTGCTGGTGCGTGGGGTTCTTGGCCTGGCCGACCTGGCCCATGCCGTAGCCCTTGATGGTCTTGGCGAGGATGACCGAGGGCTGGCCCTCGTGGCCGGCGGCCGCGGCGAAGGCGGCGTAGACCTTGTGCGGGTCATGGCCACCGCGATTCAGGCGCCAGACGTCCTCGTCGCTCATGCGGCTGACCATCTCCAGCAGCTTGGGGTGCTTGCCGAAGAATTTCTCGCGCACGAACTTGCCGTCGTTGGCCTTGTAGGCCTGGTATTCGCCGTCCACGGTTTCTTCCATGACGCGGCGCAGGATGCCTTCCTTGTCACGGGCGAACAGCGGATCCCAGTAACCGCCCCAGATCAGCTTGATGACGTTCCAGCCATTGCCGCGGAACGCGCCTTCGAGTTCCTGGATGATCTTGCCGTTGCCGCGCACCGGGCCGTCCAGGCGCTGCAGGTTGCAGTTGACCACGAAGATCAGGTTGTCGAGTTTCTCGCGGGCGGCCAGGCCGATGGCGGCCAGGGTCTCGGGCTCGTCGATCTCGCCGTCACCCACGAACACCCAGACCTTGCGCTGGTCGGTCTGCGCGATGCCGCGCGCCTGCAGGTATTTCAGGAAGCGGGCCTGGTAGATCGCCATCATGGGGCCCAGGCCCATGGAGACGGTCGAGAACTGCCAGAAGCTCGGCATGAGCTTCGGGTGCGGGTAGGACGACAGGCCCTTGCCCTTGCCGCCGACCTCCTGGCGGAACCAGTTGAGGTTCTCTTCGGTCAGGCGGCCTTCCAGGTAGGCGCGGGAATACATGCCGGGCGAGGAGTGGCCCTGGAAATACACCAGGTCGCCGCCGTGGTCGGGGGATTCGGCGTGCCAGAAGTGGTTCTGGCCGCATTCGATCATGGTGGCCAGCGAGGCGAAGGACGCGATGTGCCCGCCCAGGCTGCCGCCGTCGGCCGGCTCGTGCTTGTTGGCGCGCACCACCATCGCCATGGCGTTCCAGCGGATGTAGGAGCGGATGCGCTCTTCGAGCACCATGTTGCCCGGATGCGGCGGCTCGAGCCCCGGAGGAATCGTGTTGACGTAGGCCGTGTTCGGCGAGAACGGGATGTGGGCGCCGGAGCGGCGCGCCACGTCGATCAGGCTTTCGATCAGGAAGTGGGCACGCTCGGCCCCTTCCCGGTCCAGCACGGCTTCGAGGGCGTCAAGCCATTCCTGGGTTTCCTGTTGATCGGGGTCCGCCACCTTGGCGTTCGCTTGTTCAAGAGAGGACATTGTGCGTGTCTCCTGGGGTGTGGTTCGAGGACGCGACCACACATCGCGCCTGCCTGAAATCGAGCCGGACAGAGGGGACCCGGATGCGCGCGCATCCAGGGGTCCGGCGCCTGTGCCCATTCTAGGAAAGACACGGGTCCAGCACAAGCAAAATTTCACCTCGTGGTATGAATTTTTATTATGTGAAAAATTGAATACTATTTTCGCGTCTAAAATGGCGCAATCGCAAGACCATCATGGCCATGGCAAACCCGAACCGCAAGTCCCTGATTCCGACGACCTTCTATGAGCACGCCCGCCATAGCCGCCGTCTGTATTGGCTGACGCCTGCCGTCGTGCTGGTGCTGTACCTGTGCGTGATGGGGGCCTTCCTGTGGCTGCAGCGCCTGCAAAGCGACAGCGTGATGTTCGTCACCATCGACCAGGAGACCCGCCAGCAGCGCCTGATGATGGTGGTCTTCGCCCTGTCGCTGGTGATCGTCTTCAGCCTGCTGGCATTATGGCGCTATACGCGCTTTCGCACCCAGGCCGAGGCCGCGCTGATCGCCGAGACGGGCTTTCGGCGCGCCATGGAAAATTCCATGTCGACCGGCATGCGGGTGTTCGACATGCAGGGCCGGATCGCCTACGTGAATCCCGCGTTCTGCCGCATGATCGGCTGGAACGAGGCCGACCTGATCGGCCGCACGGCGCCCTTTCCCTACTGGCTGCCCGGCCGCCACGACCATCACCGCGAGACGCTCGCCCAGCTGCTGTCGGGCCGCACGCCCAGCAGCGGGCTGGAGATCGAGGCGCAGCGCCGCGACGGATCGCGCTTCACGGCCCGCATGTACGTCTCGCCGCTGCGCGATCCCAACGGCGAGCAGATCGGCTGGATGACCTCCATGACCGACATCACCGAGCCCAAGCGCATCCGCGAGGCCCTGACGGCCGCCCACGAGCGCTTCATGACCGTGCTCGAAGGCCTGGACGACGCGATTTCCGTCGTGGCCGACACGCCCGAGGGCCTGGAGCTGCTGTTCGCCAACCGCACCTACCGGCGCCTGTTCGGGGCCCAGACCGGCGGGCATGCGCAACTGCTGGGCGGACGCCTGGGGCGCTTCACCGACGAGACCATGGAACTGTTCTCGCCCACGGCCGAACGCTGGTTCGAGGTCCACCACCGCATGCTGGCCTGGACGGACTCGCGCCGCGTGCGCCTGCAGGTCGCGCGCGACATCACCGAGCGGCGCAAGCACGAGGAAGAATCCCGCATCCAGCAGGAAAAGGCGCAGCTGACCAGCCGCCTGACGACGATGGGCGAGATGGCCTCGTCCCTGGCGCACGAGCTGAACCAGCCCCTGACGGCCATCAGCAACTACAATATGGCGGCCGTCGCCATGGTCAAGTCCGGCAAGGCGCCGACCGAATCCCTGCTGCAGGCCCTGGAAAAGGCCTCGCGGCAGGCCGAGCGCGCCGGCAAGATCATCAGCCGCATCCGCGAGTTCGTCAAGCGCAGCGAGCCGCGCCGCCAGGCCGTGGGACTCGCGCGCATCGTCGAGAATGCCGTCGGCTTCGCGGACATCGACGCCCGCAAGCGCCGGATCGACATCGTCCAGAGCCTGCCCGACCCCATGCCGGAGGTCCTGGCCGACCCGATCCTGATCGAGCAGGTGCTGCTGAACCTGCTCAAGAACGGGGTCGAGGCCATGGAGCACAGCGAATACCGCAGCCTGCACGTCAACATCACCGATCAGGACCCGCAGGTCGAGATCGCCGTGATCGACCGCGGCCATGGGCTGCGCAATCCCGACCGCCTGTTCGAACCTTTCTACAGTACCAAGTCCGAGGGTCTGGGCATGGGCCTGAACATCTGCCGTACCATTATCGAGTCGCATCACGGCCGCCTGTGGGCCACACCAAACCCCGAAGGCGGGACGATATTCCGCTTCACCCTGCCCAAGGCCCCCCCGGGCCTGCCGGCTCAGGAATCCACGGAGGAAACGCAAGCATGACAGACCCTCAAGTCTCCAGCATCATCTACATCGTCGACGACGACGAGGCGGTCCGCGATTCATTGCGCTGGCTGCTCGAGGCCAACGGCTACGCCGTGCGCAGCTTCGCCGGCGCCGAAGAGTTCCTGGACGCGTACAACCCCGACCAGATCGCGGTGCTGATCGCCGACGTGCGCATGCCCGGCATGAGCGGCCTGGAGCTGCAGGAAACCCTGCTGGCCCGCAAGGCCCCGCTGCCCATCGTCTTCATCACCGGCCACGGCGACGTGCCCATGGCGGTCTCCACCATGAAGAAAGGCGCCGTCGATTTCCTGGAAAAGCCTTTCAACGAGGCCGACCTGCGCCGCATCGTGGCCGGCATGCTGGAACAGGCCACCGAGCGCGTGCGCGAGGCCCAGGCCCAGCGCGACCAGCAGGCGGTGCTGGGACGCCTGACCGCGCGCGAACAGCAGGTGCTGGAACGCATCGTGGCCGGGCGCCTGAACAAGCAGATCGCCGGCGACCTGAACATCAGCATCAAGACGGTCGAGGCCCACCGCGCCAACATCATGGAAAAGCTCGAGGTCACCACCGTCGCCGACCTGATGAAGATCGCCCTGACCCGCACCGAGGAAGCCGGATCATGAGCGCCCGCCTGATCGACGGCAAGGCCCTCTCGGCCCGTGTCCGCGCCGACGTGGCGCGCCGCGTCGAGGCGCTGCGGTCCCAGGGCGTGACCCCGGGCCTGGCGGTGGTCCTGGTGGGCGAGGATCCCGCCTCGCAGGTCTACGTGCGCAACAAGGCCGCCGCCTGCGAGGCCGCCGGCATGCTCTCGCGCGTGATTCCCCTGGGGGCCGACACCGCCGAGGGCGAGCTGCTGGACGTCATCGAGACCTTGAACCAGGACCCCGCCATCCACGGCATCCTGGTGCAGTTGCCCCTGCCTGGCCACATCGACACCGGCCTGGTCATCGAAACCATCAGCGCGGCCAAGGACGTGGACGGCTTCCATGTCAGCAACGCCGGGCTGCTGATGACCGGACGGCCGCTGTTCCGGCCCTGCACCCCCTACGGCGTGATGAAGATGCTGGAATCCGAGGACGTGCCGCTGCGCGGCGCCGAGGCCGTCATCGTCGGCGCCAGCAACATCGTCGGCAAGCCCATGGCCATGCTGCTGCTGGCCGCCGGCGCCACCGTCACCCTGTGCAACTCCAAGACCCGCGACCTCGGTGCCCAGACCCGCCGCGCCGACGTGCTGGTGGTGGCCACGGGCAAGCCCGGCATCGTCCGGGGCGACATGGTGAAGCCCGGCGCGACGGTCATCGACGTGGGCATCAACCGCCTGCCCTCGGGCAAGCTCACGGGCGACGTCGATTTCGATTCCGCGGCGCAGGTCGCGGCCGCCATCACGCCCGTCCCCGGCGGCGTCGGGCCCATGACCATCGCCATGCTGCTGGTCAACACCCTCGAAGCCGCGGAACGCACCTTGCAGACTTGAAAAAAGGGGGCCCCGCCCCCATGTGCCGCCCATGACTTCTCCCACGATTGCCGCGAATCCCCTCCTCGTGCCGGCCGAGGCCTACGTCGACTACGCCGCCGTGCGGCCGGCCCACATCGAGCCGGCCGTGCGCGAACTGATCGACGCCACGCGCGCCGCCATCGAGGCGGCCGCCGCCTGCCAGGCGCCGCCCGACTGGGAAAACCTGGTCGAGTCCATCGAGGATCCCTCCGAGCGCCTGCACCGGGCATGGTCGATCGCGGGCCACCTGAACAGCGTGGTCAACACCCCCGAGCTGCGGGCGGCCTACAACGACTGCCTGCCGCTCATGAGCGAGTTCTCCACCTGGGTGGGGCTGCACCGGGGACTGTACGAGCGCTATCGCGCGCTGGCGGCCAGCCCCGCCTATGCGGCCTTGTCCCCCACCCGCCGGCGCATCGTCGACCTGGCCCTGCGCGACTTCCGCCTGAGCGGCGTCGAACTGCAGGGCGAGGCGCGCGAGACCTACGCCCGCAACGCGGACCTGCAGGCCCAGGTCTCGCAGAAATTCTCCGAGAACGTCATGGACGCGACCGACGGATGGTCGCTGCTGATCACCGACGAAAGCCGCCTGGCGGGCCTGCCCCCTCTCGTCGTGGCCAGCGCGCGGCAGCTGGCGCAGTCGGCCGGCGAGGACGGCTGGAAGCTCACCTTGCACATGCCCTGCTACCTGCCGGTCATGCAGCATGCCCGCGACCGCGACCTGCGCATGACCGTGTATCGCGCCTATGGCACCCGCGCCTCGGACCAGGGCGACCCCGCTTTCGACAATTCCGAGTGCATCGAGTCGCTGCTGGCGCTGCGCGCCGAGGAGGCCAGCCTGCTGGGCCATGCCGACTTCGCCTCGCTGCGGCTGGAAACCCGCATGGCCGACAGCGCCCCGCAGGTGCTGGAATTCCTGCGCGAGCTGGCGGCCAAGGCGCGCCCCAGCGCGCAGCGCGACCTCGAGGAACTGCGCGCCTTCGCCGCCGAACACCTGGGCCTGGACACCCTGGAGCCCTGGGACATCGCCTACGCGTCCGAACGGCTGCGCGAGCAGCGCTACGCCTATTCCGACGAAGAGCTGCGCCCCTATTTCACCGAATCCCAGGTCCTGAAGGGCCTGTTCGAGGTCATCCGGACGCTGTTCGGCGTGCGCCTGGAGCTCTGCGACGCGCCGGCCTGGCATCCCGATGCCCGCATCTACCGGGTACTGGATGCGCAGGACCGCGAACTCGGCCGCCTGGGCATGGACCTGTACGCCCGGCCCGGCAAGCAGGGCGGCGCCTGGGTGGACAGCGAGCGCAGCCGCCGCCGCCACGGCGACACGCTGCACCAGCCTCTGGCCTGGCTGACCTGCAATTTCTCCGCGCCGCAGGATGGCGGCGAGGCGCTGCTGACGCACGACGAGGTCATCACCCTCTTCCACGAAAGCGGCCACGCCATGCACACGCTGCTGTCCCGCGTGGATGATCCGGGCGCCGCCGCCTTCGCGGCCGTCGAATGGGACGCCATCGAGCTGCCCTCGCAGTTCATGGAGAACTTCTGCTGGGAATGGGGCGTCCTGAAATCCCTGACCCGGCACGCGGAGACGGGCGAGTCCCTGCCGCGCGCGCTCTTTGACAAGATGACGGCGGCGCGCAATTTCCAGAGCGGCCTGCAGACCCTGCGCCAGGTGGAATTCTCGCTGTTCGACATGCTGATCCACACCCAGGATCACGGCCTGTCCATCAGCGCCGTGCTCGACACCCTGGACCAGGTCCGCCGGGAGGTCGCCCTGCTGGTCCCGCCGGCCTGGCACCGCTTCCCGCACGCCTTCTCGCACCTGTTCGCGGGCGGCTACGGCGCAGGCTATTACAGCTACAAATGGGCCGAGGTCCTGTCCGCCGATGCCTTCGCGGCCTTCGAGGAGCGGGCGCGGCCCGGATCGGACGGCACCCGCGACGTCTTCGATCCGGACACCTGCCGCCGTTACCTGGACGAGGTCATTGCCGTAGGGGGCTCGCGCCCCGCCGCCGAGTCGTTCCGGGCCTTCCGCGGCCGGGATCCGTCGCTGGACGCCCTGCTGCGCCACAGCGGCCTGGTCGAGGCCTGAAAGTGAATAGGCCCCCACGCTCTGCGGGCTTCGCCCGGCGGCTGATGGCGGCGCTGGTGCTATGGGCGTGCGGCGTCGGCGTGGCGCTGGCGGCGGTCCACCCGGTGCGCGGATTCCTGCCGGACCTGAAATTCTCCCTGCAGGGCGCGGGCGGCGCGACGGTCACCGAACAGGCCTTTGCCGGCAAGGTCGTGCTGATGTTCTTCGGCTATGCCAGCTGCCCCGACATCTGCCCCACCACAATGGCGCAACTGGCGCAGGTCACCGAGGCCCTGGGGCCGCAGGCCGACCAGGTGCGCATCCTGTTCGTCAGTGTGGATCCGCACCGCGACACGCCCGACATGCTGCAGGCCTATGTAGACCAGTTCGACCGCCACGCCATCGGCCTGACGGGCGATGAATCGGCGATTGCCGCCCTGGCCCGCCGCTACCGGGTCGCCTACCAGATCGAGCGCCCCGACCCGGCGCATCCCGACGCCCCCTACGAGGTCTCCCACAGCCGGGGCATCTACGCCTTCGACCAGCACGGCAAGGCCGTCTGGCTGGCGCCGGACAGCGAGTCCCAGGAGGACCTGCTGGCCGCCATCCGTCCGATGCTGCACTGAACGGACGACGGCGGCCGCGATCCTCGCGCGGCCCGCGCCCGCCCCGTTTCCCGCGCGGCCGGCCTAGCCGGCATGCTGCGCCGCGTCGCGCAGCGCCGTGCGGATGCCTTCCTCGATGGTGGGATGATAGAAAGGCAGCCGCAGCATGTCCGGCACGCTCAGTTCCATCTGCAGCGCCCAGGCCAGCAGGTGCGCGACGTGCTCGGCGTCCGGCCCCACCATTTCCGCGCCGATGAAGCGCTGGTCGGAGCGCCGCATGTAGACGTGCAGCAGCCCCTGGTTGCGCAGCATGACGCGCGAGCGGCCCTGCCGGGTCCAGTCGACCGCGCCGATGGCCATGGTGTCCGGATCGAAGGCCGTGAAGCCGCCGCCCACCTGCATGATCTGCGGGTTGCTGAACACGACCGCCAGCGGCGCCCGGCGCGGCAAGGCCCGCACGTCCGGCCAGGCGGCCGCATTGCGGCCGGCCAGCCGGCCGTCGTCCGAGGCCTCGTGCTGGATGGCGTGCCGGCCGGTGACGTCGCCCGCCAGGAAGACCGGCTGGCCACGCACCTGCAGCGTGCCGGGATCGACGACCGGCAGACCGCGTCCGTCCAGCGGCATGCTGGTGCGTTCCAGATGCAGCGCGTCCAGGTCCGGCCGGCGGCCGGCGGTGAGCAGCACGCGGTCGAACCGCTCGCAGATCTCGGCGCCCTCGCCCAGCGACCAGCCCACCAGCGCATGGTCGCCCTCGCGGCGGACCGAGGTCACGTGGGCGCCCTGGACCAGATTCAGCTCGGGGCCCAGCACGTCGACCGCCGTCCGCCGCACGGCCGGGTCGTGCAGATGCGCGAAACTGTCGGACCGGTTCAGCACGCGCACGCGCACGCCCAGCCGCGCCAGCGCCAGGCCCAGCTCGACCCCGATGACGCCCGAGCCCACCAGCAGCACGCTGCGCGGCAGGTCCTGCCAGTCGAAGACGTCGTCATTGACGATGGCCAAGTCGCCCAGCACGCGGTATGCCTCGGGCACGACGGGCCGGGTGCCGATCGCGAGGATGATGCGGCCGGCATGGATCTCGTGGCCCTGGTCGCTTTGCAGCACGCCATCGCGCAGAAATTCGACCCGGGCATCCAGGCGGTGTTCGGGCGGCATAGCCTGGACGTCGTCCACCACGAATCCGACGAACCGGTCGCGCTCGCGCCGCACCCGGTCCATGACCGCGGCGCCGTCCACGACCGGTCCGCCGGACACGCGGACGCCGAAATCCGGCGCATGCCGGATCGCGGCGGCCGATTCCGCCGCCGCGATCAGCAGTTTGGACGGCATGCAGCCGACGCGGGCGCACATGGTGCCGTGGGGCCCGGCCTCGATCAGCAGGGGCTTCAATCCCGCCTTGACGACCTCGCGGTAGGCCGGCAGACCGGCCGAACCGGCGCCGACGATGGCGACGTCGCAGTCGATGCGCTTGCTCATGGGCGCTCCTGGTCAGGCCGGCTGGGCGTCATAGTCGGCATCCCGGATCGCCGCCAGCAGCGTCGCGCCGTCGGCGTCCGAGTCGATGACCACCCGGTGCGAGGCCAGGTCGACGTGGACCTCGGCCTGCGGCGAGACGGCGCGCACCGCCTGCGTGATGGTCTGCACGCAATGGTTGCAGGTCATGTCGGACACGATGAATTCGGTTTTCATGAGGCGGACTCCTTGGGAAACATTCCCGCATGTTAAACCTTGACGCCGTGGCAAGCTCAAGCGCCCGCTTTCATCCCGGCGCCGGGCGGACGGCGAGGCGGCACAGAGGACGGCGCGGCTTGACTTTACCATGAGGTCAAGGCTGATCCTACAATCCTGGAGAGGATCAGGAGATCACCATGACCGGACTTGCCGCCCCCCGCCCCACCCTGGATCTGAAGATCGAGGGCATGACCTGCGCATCCTGCGTGCGCCGGGTGGAAAAAGCGCTCTCGGGCGTGCCGGGCGTTGCGGAGGCCACCGTCAACCTGGCCACCGGCCGGGCCCATGTCACGTTCTCGGCGCAGGCGGTCGATGCCCGCGCGCTGGAGGACGCCGTCGGCAAGCGGGGCTATGCCGCGCGCGCCCTGGCGCAGGATCTGGCCGGCGGCCGCGACGACGGCCTCGGGCGGGACCTGGACGAGTCCCGGGCCGGCCGGCGCTTTCTGTGGGCGCTGGGGCTGACCCTGCCGGTCTTCCTGATGGAGATGGGCGGCCACCTGGTCCCCGCCCTGCATCACGCAATCCTGGCCTGGCTGGATTCCCGGACCCTGGCCTGGATGCAGTGGGCGCTGACCACCGCGGTGCTGGCCGGGCCGGGACGGGCGTTCTTCACCCGGGGCTTCACCGCCCTGCGGCATGGCGGCCCCGACATGAATACGCTGGTTGCCCTGGGCGCCGGCAGCGCCTGGCTGTATTCCACCCTGGTGAGCCTCGCCCCCGGCATGTTCCCCGAGACGGCCCGCCACCTGTATTTCGAGGCCGCCGCGGTGGTGGCCACGCTGATCCTGCTGGGACGCTGGCTCGAGGCCAGGGCCAAGGGGCGGGCCGGCTCCGCCATCCGCCGCCTGATGGGCCTGCAGCCCCGCACCGCCTGGGTCCGCCTGGGGCAGGAATGGGCCGAGCGGCCCATCGAATCCCTGGCGGCGGGTGACGTGGTGCGCGTGCGTCCCGGCGAGAAGATTCCGGTGGACGGCACGGTCCTCGAAGGCGAATCCTGGGTGGACGAGTCCATGATCACCGGCGAGCCCATGCCGGCCAGCCGCAGGCCCGGCGACCGGCTGATCGGGGGCACGCTCAATACCCGGGGCAGCCTGGTGCTGCGCGCCACGGAGGTGGGCGCCGACACCGTGCTGGCCCACATCATCGGCCTGGTCGAGCGCGCCCAGGGCGCGAAACTGCCCATCCAGCGCCTGGTGGACCGGGTCACCGGCTGGTTCGTCCCCGTGGTGATGGGGCTGGCCGCCCTGTCCTTCCTGGCCTGGTACGCCTGGGGGCCGCAGCCCGCCCTGACGCACGCGCTGATCGCCGCGGTCGCCGTCCTCATCATCGCCTGCCCCTGCGCCATGGGGCTGGCCACGCCGATCTCGATCATGGTCGCGACGGGCCGGGCCGCCGGCCTGGGCATCCTGCTGCGCCAGGGCGACGCCCTGCAGCGCCTGCGCGACACCCGCGTCGTGGCCTTCGACAAGACGGGCACCCTCACCGAAGGCCGTCCGGTCCTGGACGCGGTAATCGTCCTGGCGGACATCGGTCGGGCCACCCTGCTGGCCGAGGCCGCCGCCGTCCAGGGCGCATCCGAGCATCCGATCGCCCGGGCGGTGCTGGAGGCCGCCCGGGCCGAAGGCCTGGAACCAGGGGCTGTCGCGGACTTCCAGGCCCTGACGGGCGCGGGCGTGCGCGGACGGACCGCGGGCCACGACTATCTGATGGGATCGCAGCGCCTGATGCGGGACCACGGGGTCGCCGTCGACGCGGATGCCATGGAGCGGCTGGGCGCGCTGGCGGCGCAGGGCAAGACGGCCTTCCTGGTGGCGCGCGACGGCCGCCTGGCGGGCATCATGGCGGTGACCGACCGCCTGCGCCCCAGCGCCCGGCCGGCGATCGCCCGCCTGCATGCCCTGGGGCTGAAGACGGCCCTGATCACGGGCGACCACGAGGCCGCCGCCCAGGCGGTGGCCCGCGAGCTGGGGATCGACGTCGTGCACGCCCGGACCCTGCCCGCCGACAAGGCGGCCGTCCTCCAGGCGCTGCAAGGAGAAAACGGCGCGCTGGCCTTCGTGGGCGACGGCATCAATGACGCCCCGGCGCTGGCCACGGCGGACGTCGGCATCGCCATCGGTCAGGGCACCGACGTGGCCATCGAATCCGCCGACATCGTGCTGATGAACGAGAATCTGGAATCCGTCGCGCGCGCCGTGACGCTCTCGCGCCGGACGATGCGCAACATCGCGCAGAACCTGTTCTGGGCGTTCGCCTACAACGCCGCGCTGATTCCCGTGGCCGCCGGGGCGCTCTATCCCTGGACCGGGCTGCAGCTCTCGCCCATGCTGGGCGCCGGCGCCATGGCCCTGTCCAGCGTCTTCGTCGTCACCAACGCCCTGCGCCTCAAATGGTTGCCCCTGGAGACCCGCCATGCCCCATGAATCCGCCCCCGCCGACACCGGCAGGCCGCATACGATCGGCGAGGCCGCGCGCCTGACCGGCCTGACGCCCAAGATGATCCGCTACTACGAAAGCCAGGGCCTGTTCCAGCCCCGGGGCCGCAGCGCCTCGGGCTACCGGCTGTACGGCGAGGCCGACCTGCACGCCCTGCGCTTCATCCGCAGCGCGCGGGAACTGGGTTTCTCGCTGGCCCAGATCGCCGACCTGACCGGCCTGTGGCGCGACCGCCACCGCGCCAGCGCCGAGGTCAAGCGCCTGGCGCTGGCCCATATCGATGCGCTGGAAGTGAAGGCCGCGCTGCTGCAGGGCATGGCCGGCACGCTGCGCACCCTGGCGCGGCGCTGCCACGGCGACGAGCGGCCGGAATGCCCGATCCTGGATGGGATCGAGGCTCAGGCGGACCACTCGCGCACGAAGGCGCGGTAGTCGGGGCGCTGCGCGGGATCGGGCGCGTCGATGGGTGTGCCCAGGGCCAGGTAGCCCATGAACTGCTCGTCCAGGGCGTCGAATCCCAGCGCCTCGCCGATGCCGTCCAGCGACGTGCCCAGCCCGGTGCTCCAGAATCCGTGAAAACCCAGGGCATGGGCGGCATTCAGCATGTTCATCACGGCGCACGCCACCGACAGGCGGCTTTCCTCGACGCTGATCCGGCCGGTCGGATCCGGCCGGCAGGCCAGCAGGATGACCAGGGGCACCTTGGCCAGCCACCGGCGCGCGTTGGCGACCTTGGGCTCGGGCAGCGGCCGGCCCTCGGCCTGGCCGGTGCGCACCGCCACGTCGACCAGGGCCGCCGCGTCCGCCCCGCGCGCCAGGGCGAAGCGCCAGGGGCGGATGGCGCCGTGATCCGGCGCCCGCATGGCGGCCTGCAGGATCAGGTCCAGCTGCGCCTCGTCGGGTCCCGGGGCCTGGACGAATTTCACGGACTGGCGGCTCAGCAGGGTTTGCACAACAGAAGACATGGTCGCTCCGGACAACACACTAGCGACCGGCGGCCTGGACCATCAGCGCCTTCATGCGGCGGATGGCCGGCTCCCAGCCGTCGAAGACGGCCTGCGCCACGATGGCATGGCCGATGTTCAGCTCGCTGATGCCCGGCATGGCGGCGATGGTCTGCACATTGTCGTAATGCAGGCCGTGGCCGGCGTTGACCCGCAGGCCCTCGCCCACGCCCAGGGCGGTCGCGGCGCGCAGGCGTTCCAGCTGCGCCGCCTGCTGCGCGGGATCCCGCGCGTCCGCATAGGCGCCGGTATGCAGTTCGATCACCCCCGCCCCCGCCCGAACGGCGGCGGCGATCTGGACCTCGTCCGGATCGATGAACAGGGACACGCGGATGCCGGCATCCTGCAGCTGGGCGACGGCCGCGCGGACCTCGTCGAAGCGCCCGGACACGTCCAGGCCGCCCTCGGTGGTGAGCTCGCGGCGGTTTTCCGGCACCAGGCAGACGTCCTGCGGCCGGATCCCGCAGGCGATGTCCAGCATTTCCGGCGTGATGGCGCATTCCAGGTTCATGCGCGTGCGCAACGCCGGGCGGATCGCCCGCACGTCGGCGTCCTGGATGTGGCGCCGGTCCTCGCGCAGATGCAGGGTGATCAGGTCCGCGCCGGCGTCCTCGGCGCGCAGCGCGGCCTCCAGGGGATCCGGATATTCCGTCAGCCGCTGCTGGCGCAGCGTGGCGACGTGGTCGATGTTGACGCCCAGTTCCATCAGTCCTCCCTGGCCGGCAGGTCGGCGGCGGACCAGCCCCCGCCCAGGGCCTTGTAAAGTTCGACGCGATTGGACAGGGCCGCCGTGCCCAGCTGGATGAACTGCTGCTGGATGCCGTACAGGTTGACCTGGGCCGTCTGCACCTGCAGATAGCTGTCCACCCCGGTCTCGTAGCGGATTTCGGCCAGCTTCAGCGCGCGCAGCGCCGAGGCCTCGGTGTCCCGCACCGCGTCGAGCTGGCGGCTGTAGGTGGCCTCGCCCGCCAGGCCGTCGGCAACCTCGCGGAAGGCGGTCTGGATGGTCTTTTCGTACGTGGCGATCGCGATGTTGTTGCGTGCCTTGGCCAGGTCCAGGTTGCCTTTCACGCCACCGGCGAACAGGGGCATCTGGATCTGCGGCGAAAACTGCCAGTAGCGCTGGCTGCCGCCGAACAGGCCTCCCAATTCGGGGCTGGCAAAGCCCAGCAGACCGGTCAGCGTGATGCGCGGGAAGAACGCGGCGCGCGCCGCACCGATCTCGGCATTGGCGGCCTTCAGGCCGTGTTCCGCGCCGATGATGTCGGGACGGCGCTCCAGCAGCTGCGAAGGCAGCCCCGCCGGGATCGCCTGCAGGAGCTGGTCGCGGCCGAAAGGCAGCGGCGCGGGCAGGTCCTCGGGCACGGGCATGCCCAGGATCAGCTGCAAGGCGTTGCCGGCCTGCGCCATGGCGCGCTCGGCCGCCACCCGGTCGGCCCGCACGGTGTCGAGCTGGGCCTGGGCCTGGGCGAGGTCGAGGTCGGAGGCCACACCCACGTCGAAGCGCGCCTGGACGAGCTTGAGCGAGCCCTCGCGCGCCTCCAGCGTCTTGTCCATCAGGTCGTGCAGGGCCTGGGCGGCGCGCAGGTTGAAATAGGCTTCCGCCGTCTGCGCGATCAGGCCCAGTTGCACCGTGCGGCGCGCCTGCTCGGTCAACAGGAACTGCTGATAGGCCGATTCGCTGAGATTGCGCACGCGGCCGAAGAAATCCAGCTCGAACGCCGTCATGCCCACGCCCGCGACGAAACTGCGGTTGACCGCGGGGCTGTCGGGCCCGCCGTTGCGCATGTTGGCCGGCGTGTGGGTGGCCTGCTCGGTGCCCTGGGCGCCGATGGTGGGCAGGCGGTCGCTCTGGACGATTCCGAACTGCGCGCGGGCCTCTTCGACACGCTCGACTGCGATGCGCAGGTCGCGGTTGTTGTGCAGGGCCAGCTCGATCAGGGCCTGCAGCCGCGGATCCCGGAACACGTCCCGCCACGCCGGCAGGGCCGAGGCCTGGGCGCCGGCAGCCGCCGTCAACGGGAACTGGTCGGGTACCGGCGCCGCGGGCCGGTGGTAGTCCGGCGCCAGCGAGCAGGCGGCCAGCGCCAGGGACAGCGCCGTCATTACGCCCAGACGGCCTTGTCGCATCCAGGTCTTCATGCGCGGTCTCCGGTGCTGGTTTCCTCGGCGGCCGGAATGTGCGGCGCCTGATGGCCCAGAAGTTTCGGTTTGGTTTTGAACAATTTCAGAATCACCACAAAGAAGGTGGGCACGAAGATCACGGCCAGCGGCGTGGCCGCCAGCATCCCGCCCAGCACCCCCAGGCCGACCGCGTTCTGGCTGGCGGCGCCGGCGCCGTTGGCCAGCACCAGCGGCACGACGCCGAGGATGAAGGCGAAGGACGTCATCAAGATAGGGCGGAACCGCAGGCGGGCCGCCTCGATGGCCGCCTCTCTGAGGCCGGCCCCGCTGGCGTAGAGATCCTTGGCGAACTCGACGATCAGGATGGCGTTCTTGGCCGCCAGGCCGATCACCGTCACCATGCCGACCTGGAAATACACGTCATTGGCCTTGCCCATCAGGCTGCTGAGCAGCACGGCCCCCAGCATGCCCAGCGGCACGGCCAGCATGACCGACAGCGGTATCGCCCAGCTTTCATACAGGGCGGCCAGCACCATGAACACGACCAGCACCGACAGGCCCATCAGGATGGCCGACTGGTTGCCCGCCTGGATTTCCTGGTAGGACAAGCCGGTCCATTCGTAGCCCAGGCCGCCGGGCAGCTGGGCGACGAGGCGTTCCATCTCGGCCATCGCCTGCCCCGTGGAATAGCCGGGCGCCGCCGAACCGCCGATCCGGACCGCCTCGTAGCCGTTGTAGCGCACGACCTGCACGGGTCCCTGGGTCCAGTCCAGCGTCACGAAGGACGACAGGGGCACCATGTCGCCGCTGGCGTTGCGGGCGTTCAGGCGCAGGATGTCGTCGGCCTCCATGCGGGAAGTCTGGTCGGCCTGCACCCAGATGTTCTGCACCCAGCCCTGGTTGGTGAACTTGCCGACGTAGGAGGAACCGATGGCCGTGGAGATCAGGTTGGCCGCCTCGGAGAAGTCCACCCCCAGCGCGGCCGCCTTGGCGCGGTCGATCTGCACGCGCAGCTGCGGGCCGGCGCCCAGGCCGGTGATCCGCGTGCCCGTCAGGATCGGGCTCTGGCTGGCCAGCTGCAGCAGCTGCTGCGCCGCGCCCTGCAGGGCGTCATGGCCGACCCCGCCGCGGTCCTCCAGCCGCAGGTCGAAGCCCGAGGCATTGCCCAGCGACGAGATGGCCGGCGGCGTGATGGAGATCACCATGGAATCCGGCAGCCCGAACAGCAGTTTGCCCATGGCCGTGCCCGAGATCGCCTGCGCCGAATCGCCGGGCCCCTTGCGCTCGGAGAAGTCTTTCAGGGGGACGAAGGCGATGGCGGCGTTCAGGCCGTTGCCGTTGAAGCTGAAGCCCTGGACGGCGATGACGTTGGCCACCTGCGGCAGGTTCATGAAGTAGTGCTCGACCTGCTGGATGATGTCGATGGTGCGGTTGGAGGTCGCCCCGGATGGCAGCTCGATGTTGGCGATCACGTAGCCCTGGTCCTCGTCGGGCAGGAACGAGGACGGCAGGCGGACGTACATCCAGCCCAGCACGCCGACCAGCAGCGCGAACACCACCATCATGCGCAGCGAACGCTTGAGGCTGCGGCCGACCCAGCTGGTGTAGCGCTGCGTGCCGCGGTCGAAAGCGCGGTTGAACCAGCCGAACACGCCGCCCTTGGTCTCGTGGTGGCCCTTGGGGATGGGCTTGAGGATGGTCGCGCACAGCGCCGGCGTGAAGCTGAGCGCCAGGAACGCGGAAAACAGGATGGACACGGCCATCGCGACCGAGAACTGGCGGTAGATGACCCCCACCGAGCCGGACATGAAGGCCAGCGGCAGGAACACCGTGGTCAGTACCAGCGTGATCCCGACGATGGCGCCGCTGATCTGCGGCATGGCCTTTTTGGTGGCCTCGCGCGGCGAGAGGCCTTCCTCGGCCATGATGCGCTCGACGTTCTCGACCACCACGATGGCGTCATCCACCAGGATCCCGATCGCCAGCACCATGGCGAACATGGTCAGCACGTTGATCGAGAAGCCCAGCGCCAGCATGACCGCGAACGCGCCCAGGATCGCCACGGGCACCACCAGGGCCGGAATGAGCGTGTAGCGGACGTTCTGCAGGAAGACGAACATCACGACGAACACCAGCACCATGGCCTCGAACAGCGTATGCACGACCTGCTCGATGGACAGGTCCACGTACGGCGAGGTGTCGTAGGGGATCTCGTAGGTGACGTTGTCCGGGAAGAATTTCGACAGCTCGGCCATTTCCGCCTTGGCGAGCTTGGCGGTCTCCAGGGCGTTGGCGCTGGGCGTCAGCGACAGCGCGAAGGCGGCCGTCGGCTTGCCGTTCAGCCGCGCCCCAAATTGGTAATTGTCGGAACCGAGCTCGACGCGCGCCACGTCGCGGATGCGCACGGTCGAGCCGTCCGGATTCGCGCGCAGGATGATGTCGCCGAATTCCTCCGGCGTCTTCAGTTGCCCGTTGACGACGATCGGCGCGGCGACCCGCTGGTTCTCCGGGTTGGGCGGCGAGCCCAGGATGCCGCCCGAAATCACCATGTTCTGCGCGGCGATGGCGCTGTTGACCTCGGACATGCTCAGGCCGTAGCCCACCAGTTTCTGCGGATCCACCCAGACGCGCATGGCGCGCCCGGAGGCGAACAGCTGGAACTTGCCCACGCCCTTGATTCGGGACATGGGGTTCTGGATGTTGCGGGTGATGTAGTCGGCCAGGGCGGTCTGGTCCATGGAGCCGTCCTTGGACGAGACCGTGACCACCATCAGGAAGCCCGAATTCGACTGGTCGACCTTCAGCCCCTGCTGGACCACGGCCGCCGGCAGCTTGGCCGTGACGTTGGACAGCCGGTTCTGCACGTCCACCTGCGCCATGTCGGGGTCCGTGCCGGGGGCGAAGGTCACGGTGATCTGGGCCTGGCCGTAGGAATCGCTGACCGATTCGTAATACAGCAGGCCCTGGGCGCCATTGAGCTCGTTTTCGATGACGCTGGCCACGCTGGTCGAGACCTCGGATGCCGAGGCGCCGGGATAGGTCGCGCTGATGTTGACGGTCGGCGGTGCAACCTCGGGGTACTGCGACACCGCCATGTTCGGAATGGCCATGATCCCTGCCAGTGCGATGGCCAGCGCCACCACCCAGGCAAAAATCGGTCGATCGATGAAAAACTGTGGCATGAGAGCTCGCTAGAGAACCGGGGATGGGACGAGACGGCCGGCGGTCAGCCCGCCTTCTGCTGCGTCGAAGCGTCGGATCCGGGCTTCTGGCCCGAGGGCTGGTCCGCCGGCGCGCCGGCGGCCGGGGCGCCGGGCTGGCCGCCGGCGCCACCCGCGGCGGGACCCTGGGCGCCGGGCTGGCCGGCGGGCTTGGCGCCCTGCTGCCAGGGGATGGGCTGCACCGGCGCGCCCGGGCGGATCTTCTGGAAGCCTTCCACGACCACCTGGTCGCCGGCCTGCACCCCTTCGTAGATGATGTAGCCCTGGCCCGAACGCGGGCCGACCTGCACCGGCGTGAAGGCGGCCTTGCCGTCCTTGACCAGCACGACCGTGCTGTTGCCGTCGGCGGTGCGCTGGATGGCCTGCTCCGGAACAATCAACGCCTTGGGGTCGGTGCCCTGGGCGAGCAGCACGCGGACATACAGGCCTGGCAGCAGGATCTGTTCCGGATTGGGGAACAGCGCCCGCAGGTTCACCTGGCCGGTCCCCGGATCGACCGCGACGCCGGAAAACAGCAGCTTGCCCTCATGCCGGTAGACGCTGCCGTCCTCCAGCAATACCCGGGCCTGCGTGTTGCCCTGCGCGTCGGGCTGCACGACGCCGTCGGCCACCTGCTGGCGCAGGCGCGAAATCTGCGCCACCGGCTGCGTGACGTCGACGTACACCTGGTCCAGCCGGTGCACGGTGGCCAGTTGCGTGGCCGAGGAGGCGCTGACCAGCGCGCCCACGGTGACCATGGACTTGCCGATCTGGCCATCGATGGGCGAAGTCACCCGGGTATAGCCGAGGTCGATTTCCGCACCCTCGAGGGCAGCCTTGGCGGCCGCCACGGCCGCCTCGGTCTGGCGCGCCTGGGCGACCGCGTTGTCGTAATCCTGCTGGCTGATGGCGTGCTGGCCGATCAGCTTGCCGAAGCGCTGGGCCTGCAGGCGCGCGGTGGCGGCGGCCGCCTGGGCGTTCTTGAGCTGCGCGGCGGCCTGGTCGCGGGCGGCCTTGTAGGGTGCCGGATCGATGGTGAACAGCAGCTGGCCGGCCTTGACCTTGCTGCCCTGCTCGAATTCGATGGCCTTGACGATGCCGGTCACCCGGGCCCGGATCTCGGCGTCCTCGATGGCCTGCACGCGGCCCGGCAGCTCGGTCGTCACGTCCGCGGCGCGGGGCTGGACCTGGATCACGCTGACCGGAACCTTCATGCCCTGCATGCCTTCTTGCGGCTTGTCGCCGCAGGCGGCCAGGGTCAGCAGCAGCGCCAACGCCAGGGGCCGCAGGACTCGGCCGGCGGGCTGTTGCGGAAAGGCCATAAGAAAACTCCCGAAATGATGGTTTCTTGATTGGAAAAAAACGGACGGATATCGGGCGGGGCCCGGTCAGCCGTTTCGACAGGGAAACGGTCGGCCCAAGGCCGGGAAAACAAACGGAAAGTATAAGGGGAAATCAGAGGGCTTCACTATGGCCATGGCAGGGTCCCGCGTTGGTTGGGGCATCAGTCGTTCTGGGGATCGGGCAGGTCGCGGGTGAACCGGTCCACCAGGATCCCGACCCGGACCTGCAGGACGTCGAGCCGCGGCCGGTCCTCGAACACGCCCTCCAGCGCGAGCTGGAACACCAGCGACACCACCGGATCCTTCAGGACCTCGGCGACGCACTCGCGGAACCGGTCCCGATGCTGAAGGGCCACCTGGGGCCGCAGGCGCTCGCAGACGTCCTGGAATTCGCCGGCCATCGGCGCCGATTCCATCTCGGACCAGAGATCCAGCAACGCGATCTGGCAGATCCGGTAGAGGCGCGCACGCGGCGGGCCGGGCTGCCGCGCGGCGAGGAAGGCCGGCTCCAGCCGCGACATCAGCCAGTCGTCGAACACCTGGACGAAGAGGTCTTCCTTGTCCCGGAAGGAACGATAGAGCAAGGTACGGGAAATGGAGGCCCTGCGCGCGATCTCGTCGAGCGTGGTGCGCTGGAAACCGAAGTTCAGGAAACACCAGCGCGCCGCATCCAGGATGCGGGTGCGTCGCTCGGCCAGGGCTTCCGGACTCAGTTTCTGTATCATCTGGACATTTTGACAATCAACACGTTTTTTGTCAATAAATGCAGGTCTTTTGGCCTCTTGCCATCGCCCCCCACGGTGCGCCTTGCAGGGCGCACCGATTCGGCCGGCACGAAAGAGTCCGCAGGGACTCTTTCGTGTCCGGCCTCATCCCAGCAGCAAGGTGTCGTCGGCGAGTTCCTCGCCGCGCACGCGCTCGAACATGGCCAGCAAGTCCGGGACCTCCAGGCCGCGGCGGGTGTCGCCGGAGACGTCCAGCACCACCCTGCCCTGGTGCAGCATGACCGTGCGGTCGCCCACGTCCAAGGCCTGGCGCATGCTGTGCGTCACCATCATGGTCGTCAGGCCGTGTTCGGCGACGATGCGTGCCGTCAGGTCCAGCACGAACTGTGCCGTGCGCGGGTCCAGGGCCGCGGTGTGCTCGTCCAGCAGCAGGATGCGCGAGGGGCGCAGCGCGGCCATCAGCAGGCTGACGGCCTGGCGCTGGCCGCCCGAAAGCAGGCCGATGCGGTCGGTGAGGCGGTTCTCCAGCCCCAGGCCCAGCATGGCCAGGCGCTCGCGAAACAGCACGCGCATTTCCGCGCGCACCGCCTGGCGCAGGCTGCGGAACTGGCCGCGTCCCAGCGCGAGCGACATGTTCTCCTCGATCGTCAGGTTCTCGCAGGTCCCGGCCATGGGGTCCTGGAAGACTCGGGCGACCTTGCGGGCGCGGTCCCAGACCGGCTGGCGGGTGACGTCCTCGCCATCGATCAGGATGGCCCCGCTGTCGACGGCCTGCTCGCCCGAGATGGCGTTCAGGAAGGTGGACTTTCCGGCGCCATTGGAGCCGATCACCGTGACGAACTGACCCGCCGGGATGTCCAGGGACATGCCGCGCAGCGCCTGGGTCTCGATGGGCGTGCCGGGATTGAAGGTCAGCTGCAGATTCTGTGCGCTCAACATGGCTCAGGCCCTCTTTTTCGACAGACGCTGCTTGACCAGCGGAATCACCAGCGCCACCGTCACCAGCACGGCCGTGACCAGGTTCAGATCCTGGGCCTTCAGGCCCACGAAATCGGCGTTCAGCGCCAGCGCGATGAAGAACCGGTAAAGCACCGCGCCGATCACGACGGCCAGCGTGGCCACCATCAGGCGGCGCGTGGGCAGGATGGATTCGCCGATGATGACGGCGGCCAGGCCGATCACGATCGTGCCGATCCCCATCGAAATGTCCGCCCCGCCCTGCGACTGGGCGAACAGGGCGCCCGCCAGACCGCAAAGCGCGTTGGAAATGGCCATGCCCAGCAGGATCATCCGCCCGGTGTGGATGCCCTGGGCGCGGGCCATGCGGGGGTTGGAGCCGGTCGAACGCATGGCCAGGCCCACCTGTGTCGAGAAGAACCAGTCCAGCAGCAGCTTGACCACGACCACCAGCGCCAGCAGGATGAGCGGGCGGGCCACGAAGTCGTCCACCCCGTCGGGCTGCAGCAGGGTGAATACCGTGGGATCGGTGATCAGCGGCACGTTGGGCGCGTCCATGACCCGCAGGTTGATCGAGTACAGCGCGATCATCATCAGGATGCTGGCCAGCAGGTCCATGATTTTCAGGCTGACGTTGAGCCAGCCCGTGATCATGCCCGCCAGGCCGGCCGCCAGGGTGGCGATCCCCGTCGCCAGAAAGGGATCCATGCCGTGATGGATCAGGATCGCGGCCGTCGCCCCGCCCAGGGGGAAGCTGCCGTCCACGGTCAGATCGGGAAAATTCAGGACCCGGAAGGAAATCAGGACGCCCAGGGCGACCAGGCCGAAGATCAGCCCGATCTCGAAGGCGCCCCACATGGAATAAATGGACATGGGATTCTCTGGAAAAACAGACCCGCCACGGCGCGTCAGGCCTGGGGCGGGCGTCCGCCGGAGCCGGGCTCCGGACGGTCGGGCCATGCCGCCAGGGGCGGCATGGAGGCCGGCGGACCCGGAATCCGGGCGCCGCGGCCGAGGGGGTTTACTTGATGACCTGGGCGGCCGACTTGACCAGGGCGTCGGACAAGGTCACGCCCTGCTTTTTCGCGGCGGAGAGATTGACGAACAGCTGTTGCCGGGCGCTGGTCTCGGAGGCGATGGAGCCGGGCTTTTCGCCCTTGAGGATGCGCACCACCAGGGCGCCGGTCTGCACGCCCAGATCGTGGTAGTTGACACCCAGCGCCGCGATGGCGCCGCGCTTGACGCTGTCGGTGTCCGACGCCACCAGCGGGATCTTGGCCGAATTGCCGACCTTGACCAGGGATTCGTAGGCCGACACCACGTTGTTGTCGGTATTGGTATAGATGACGTCGACCTTGCCCACCAGGCTGCGGGCGGCCGCGCCCACGTCCACCGTGCGGGCGGCCGTGGCCTCGACCAGGCTCATGCCGGCCTTGGGCAGCAACTCGCGCATCTGCTTGACCACCACCACCGAGTTGGCCTCGCCGGGGTTGTAGACCATGCCGACCTTCTTGGCGTTGGGCACGACCTTTTTGATGAGCTCGATCTGCTTGTCCAGCGACAGGGCGTCGGACACGCCGGTCACGTTGGTGCCCGAGGCGCCCCAGTCGGGCACGAGCTGGGCGGCGACCGGGTCGGTCACCGCGGAATAGATGACGGGAATCGTCTTGGTGGCGGCCACCACGGCCTGCGCCGAGGGCGTGGCGATGGCCACGATCACGTCGGGCTTGTCGCCGACGAACTTGCGGGCGATCTGGGCGGCGATGGCCGTATTGCCCTGGGCGGTCTGGAACTGCCACTTGAGGCCTTTGGCCTCGGTGTAGCCTGCCTTGGTGAGCGCCTCGCGCACGCCGTCCTTCACGGCATCGAGGGCGGGATGCTCGACGATGGAGGTAACCGCCACGGATTGTGCCTGGGCCTGCGCCGCAGCCAGCGCGCCGACCACGGCGGCGGCGCCTGCGAGCTTGCGAAGGACGGGATGCAGATTCATGAAGGGCTCCTTTGAACGGGTGGCGATGCCGGGTCGTGCCCGGACCGGTCGATGCGGCGTCCAGTCTACCCGCCGGCATCGTTTTTTTCTGCAAGGGATATCCCTGCGGCGGCAATTATAGTAGCTTGGGCGGGGAACGACGGCACGGGCGCGGCGTCGGTTTTGCGTCCGGCATCCGCCGGCCTGGCGCGGGCGCAACGGTTCAACGCACCCGGCGCTTTTCCAGCTTGCGCGCCAGCGTGCGCCGGTGCATGCCCAGCCGACGGGCCGTCTCCGAGATATTGAAATTGGTCGCCGCCAGCACTTCGTGGATGCGTTCCCATTCGAGCGTCTTGATCGAGGCCTGACGCGGCGCCAGCGCGGCCTGGGCGTCGCCCTCGGTGCGGGCGAAGGCGCGTTCGATGTCGTCCGTGTTCGAGGGCTTGGCCAGGTAATGGCAGGCGCCCAGCTTGACCGCCTCGACAGCCGTGGCAATGCTGGCAAAGCCGGTCAGCACCACGATCAGCATCCCGGGCGCATGCGCGTGCAGGCGCTGCACGCAGGCCAGGCCGGAGGCCTCGCCCTGCAGCTTCAGATCGACGACGGCATAGCCGGGCGTGTGGCCCTGCGCCAGCAAGGCTTCGACGGATTCGAGGCTGACGGCGCGCAGCACGCGGTAGCCGCGGCGCTCGAACGAGCGCACGAGGGAATGGGACAGGGACTCGTCGTCCTCGACCACGAGCAGCAGGCGTTGCGCGGCGGCGCCCATGTCATTGGGCGGGTTCATCGGCATCCTCCGGCGTCAGGGCGGACAGGGGAAAGCGGATCGTGACGCAGGCGCCGCCTTCGGGCAGGTTGCTCGCGCTCAGGGTGCCGCTCAGCGAGCGTGCCACCTTGTGCGACAGGAACAGGCCCAGGCCCCTGCCCGGCTGCCCCTTGGTGGACCGGTAGGGCTTGCCCAGCGAGTGCAGGACTTCCTGGACGAAGCCCGGTCCCCGGTCGCGGACTTCGAGGGTCAGCCGGCCGTCTTCCAGGACGGCCGTGAGCCGCTGCAGCGTGGGCGAAGCCTCCAGGGCGTTGTTCAGGACATTGAACACCATCTGCCGCAGGCCGGGGTCGGCGATCACCACGGTGTCCGCATCGATCTCGCGGCGATAGTCCAGGCGGGCCCCCGGGTGCGCCTGCCGCCATTGCGCCACCAGCCCGTCCAGAAACGCGGTCACGGTGGTGCGCGTCAGGGCCTCGCCGCGCACTTCACCAGCCGACATCAGGATGCCGCCCAGGATGCTCTTGCAGCGCTGCACCTGGGCCTGCATGTCCCGCACGTCCTGCTGCAGCTCGGCGTCCGCAGCCACGGCGGGCGCGCGCGCCCAGTCACCCAGGATCACGTCCAGCGTCGCCAGCGGGGTGCCCAGCTCGTGGGCCGCCCCCGAGGCCAGCAGGCCCATGTGCACGATGTGCTCTTCCTCGGACGCGCGCTGGCGCAGCGCCGCCAGGCGCGCGTCCCGGGTGCGCACGTTCTGCGTGATCCGGGTGATGAAGGCCGCCAGGAGGACGGCATTCAGGGCGAAGCAGACCAGCATGCCCAGCACGAAGGGGCTGTCCAGCCCGCCGCCCAGGTCCAGCGGCAGGGTGTAGCCGTGATGGTGCGTCAACACCAGGCCGGCGAACGCGGCCGAGGTCACGCCCGCCAGCAGCCAGGTCGTGCGCCGCCGCAGCAGGACGGCGGCCAGGGCCACCTGCAGCAAATAGAGGAAGATGAAGGGGTTGGTCGCGCCGCCGCTCAGGTACAGCTGGGCGGTCAGCGCCGCGACGTCGGCCAGCAGCGCCAGGAAGAGCTCGACCTGACTCACGGGCAGGTGCCACTTCAGGCGCAGCTGGCTGAACAGGTTGAAGACGGCCAGCAGGCCCACCACCAGCGCCATGTCGAACAGCGGCAGCGCCAATGAAAAGCCGTCCACGGCCACGACGATGGCCAGCGCCTGGCCGAGCACCGCGATCCAGCGCAGCTGGACCAGCAGGCGCAGGTTCTGCCGGCCCGCCATGTGCGTGCCGTCCGCGGGCGTCGTCCGTCCCCCGGTCATGCCCGCCCCCCGGCGCGGCGCCGCCATTCCTGGCGCGCGCCCCAGGCAATGGCCGCCGCCGTCATGGCCGCCAGCGCGTACCAGGTCAGCGCGTAGCCCAGGTGTGCGTCGCGGAAATGCACGACCGTCAGGCCGGGCACCGGCCAGCGGCGCGTCTGCGGCGCATGGCCATCGACGTCGCTGGCGGCGCCGGGCCCGCCGGCGGCCGACTCGTCGACGAAATACGGCGCGACGGACGACAGGCCCAGGGAACGCGCCATGGCGGCCACGTCGCGGGAATACCAGCGTCCCTGTTCCGGCGCATTGCTGCGCAGAAAGCCGCCGCCGGGCTGCGACAGGCGCAGCAGGCCCTCGATCCGGACCGGGCCGGCCGGCGCGGGCCCGCCCCGGCGGCCGGGATCGCGATGCGCCGCATCGACAAAGCCGCGATTGACGAAGACGATGCTGCCGTCGTCGCGCCGCAGCGGCGTCATGACCCAGAAGCCGGCGCCCAGGCTGGTATTGGCCTGGACCAGGATCTCGTGGTCCAGCAGGACGCCGCGCAGCGCGACCCGCCGGTACTCGTCGCGGCCGGACCGCAGGCCGGCCCAGGCGCCGGGCCCCGGCGCGGCAACGGGCGGCGCGTGCAGGAAGCCGTCCACCCGCGCCATGAGCGCGTGCTTCCAGTGCATCCGCTGGAGCTGCCAGGTGCCCAGCGCGACAAAGCCGCCCAGCGCCGCCAGGAGCAGGACGGTCCAGAGGACGAGCCAGCCCGTGGGCAGGGGACGCGAGGGGTGTTGGGGCACGATGGACGGGGACAAGCGGGCGCGGGAGACGGGGGACGCGGGCGGCTGGAGCGGGCCCGCGTCCGTGCGGAGCCTACATCGACGACATGTCGTGCAAATGCCCCGGCATCATATTGACGTTGAGATGGTACATCACCCACAGCGAGCCCGCCAAAGCGATGGCCACGATGATGACGGTGAAGATCAGCGCCAGCAAGGTCCAGCCGCCTTCGGAGCGCGGATTCATGTGCAGGAAATACACCATGTGCACGACCATCTGCACGGCGCCGATGGCCAGGACCGCCAGGGCGGTGGCGCCCGGGTCCGTCAGGACACCGTCCATGACCAGCCAGAACGGGATCACGGTCAGGATCACCGACAGGGCAAAGCCGGTCATGTAGCCGCGCAAGGTGCTGGGCGCATGACCGCCCTCCTCCCCGGCATGGGCCGCGTCGTGCCCGGGCGTGGTGTGATCGTGGCTCATGGCAGCACTCCCATCAGGTAGACAAAGGTGAAGACGCCGATCCAGACCACGTCCAGGAAGTGCCAGAACATCGACAGGCACATCAGACGGCGGCGGTTCTCGGGAATCAGGCCGTGGCGGCCGAGCTGGAACAGCAGCGTGACCAGCCACACGATGCCGAAGGTCACGTGCAGGCCATGGGTGCCCACCAGCGCGAAGAAGGACGACAGGAAGGCGCTGCGCCCGGGGCCGGCGCCGTGCCCGATCAGGTGATGGAATTCGTGCAGTTCCAGTCCCAGGAAGGCCAGCCCGAACAGCCCCGTCACGACCAGCCAGGCAAGCGTCGGGCGCAAGCGGCCGCGCTGCGACTCCAGCATGGCGAAGCCATAGGTGATCGACGAGAGCAGCAGCATGGCCGTGTTCACCGCCACCAGGGGCAGGTCGAACAGCTGGGCGCCCGTGGGGCCGCCGGCATACGCCCTGCCCTGCACGCCGTACACGGCGAACAGGCAGGCGAAGATCAGGCAGTCGCTCATCAGGTAGATCCAGAAGCCGAGCAGCGTGCCGTTCTCCGGATGATGGGGTTCCCGGACGATGAAGCGGGATGCGTCGGCGGCGGCCGGGCCGCCCGCCGCGGAAGCGTGCAGGATGTGGGTATCAGACATGGCGGGCCAACTGCAGGGTGCGGGCGTGCTCGGTGCGCGTCACGTCCTGGGCGCGGACGTGCGTGTCGCGGCGGTAGTTGAAGGTATGGCCGATGGCGGCGGCGACCAGGAGCACGAAGGCCGCGATCGCCGGCGCCCACATGTGCCAGATCAGGGCGAAGCCGAGGACCGAGCTCAGCGCGGCCAGGATGAAGCCGGCGGCGGTGTTCCTGGGCATGTGGATGTCGACGAAGCCATCCTCGGGCCGGCGGTAGTCCGACTGTTTCATGTGCCACCAGGCGTCGCGCTCATGGACGCGCGGGGTGAAGGCGAAGTTGTAGTCCGGCGGCGGCGACGAGGTGGACCATTCCAGCGTGCGGCCGTCCCAGGGATCGCCCGTGACGTCGCGCAGCGCCTCGCGGTCGCGCCAGCTGACATAGATCTGCACCAGGAAGAAGGCGATGCCCAGCGCGATCAGGACGGCGCCGGCCGCGGCGACCTGGAACCAGACCTGCAGCGAGGGATCCTCGAAGTGGCTCAGGCGCCGGGTGACGCCCATCAGGCCCAGGATGTAGAGCGGCATGAAGGCGACCCAGAAGCCCACCACCCAGCACCAGAAGGAGCACTTGCCCCAGAACGCGTTCAGGCGGAAGCCGAAGGCCTTGGGAAACCAGTAGTTGATCGCGGCGAACACGCCGAACACCACCCCGCCGATGATGACGTTGTGGAAGTGCGCGATCAGGAACAGGCTGTTGTGCAGCACGAAGTCGGCCGGCGGCACCGCCAGCAGCACGCCGGTCATCCCGCCGATCACGAAGGTGATCATGAAGGCCACCGTCCACATCATGGGCAGCTCGAAGCGGATGCGGCCCCGGTACATGGTGAACAGCCAGTTGAAGATCTTCGCCCCGGTGGGGATCGAGATGACCATCGTCGTGATGCCGAAGAAGGAATTGACGCTGGCGCCCGAGCCCATGGTGAAGAAATGGTGCAGCCAGACCAGGTAGGACAGCACCGTGATCACGATGGTCGCGTACACCATGGAGGTGTAGCCGAACAGGCGCTTGCCGCAATACGTGGCGGCGATCTCGGAGAACGCGCCAAACAGCGGCAGGATCAGGATGTAGACCTCCGGATGGCCCCAGATCCAGATCAGGTTGACGTACATCATCGGGTTGCCGCCCAGGTCGTTGGTGAAGAACTGGGTGCCCAGGTAGCGGTCCATGCCCAGCAGCGCGAGCGTGGCCGTCAGCACCGGGAAGGTGATGATGATCAGGATGTTGGTGCACAGCGCGGTCCAGGTGAAGACCGGCATCTTCATGAGCTTCATGCCCGGCGCGCGCATCTTGATGATGGTGACCGCGAGGTTGATCCCCGACAGCAGCGTGCCCACGCCGGCGACCTGCAGCGCCCAGATGTAGTAGTCCACCCCCACGTCGGGGCTGAAGTCCAGGCCCGAGAGCGGCGGATAGGCCAGCCAGCCGGTGCGCGCGAACTCGCCCACGAACAGCGACATCATCACCAGGACGGCGCCGCCCGTGGTCATCCAGAAGCTGAAGTTGTTGAGGAAGGGAAAGGCCACGTCGCGCGCGCCGATCTGCAGCGGCACCACGTAGTTCATCAGGCCGGTGATGAACGGCATGGCCACGAAGAAGATCATGATCACGCCGTGCGCGGTGAAGATCTGGTCGTAATGGTGCGGCGGCAGGTAGCCCAGCGCGTCGCCGAAGGACACCGCCTGCTGCAGGCGCATCATGGCCGCATCGGCAAAGCCGCGCAGCAGCATCACCACGCCCAGCACCATGTACATGATGCCGATCTTCTTGTGGTCGATGCTCACGACCCAGTCCCGCCACAGCGGGCCCCACAGGCGGTAGCGCGTCATCAGGGCCAGGACGGCCAGTCCGATCACGGCCACGCCGGCGAAAGTCGCCACCAGGATCGGCTCGTGATAGGGAATGGCCTCCAGGCTGAGCCGGCCCAGGATCCAGGTTCGCAAATCCATCTTTACTTCTCCATAGGCTGCACGAGATCGCTCATGCAGGTCGAGCCGGGCCGCACGCAGCGATTCAGGATCAGGCGGTAGAGGTCGGGATCGACGGCCGCCCAGCGGCGCACCGGATCATTCTCGCTGGGCCGCTCCAGGGCCAGGTAGGCCGCGCGGTCCAGGACGCCGCCGGCGGCGCGGATCCGCGCCACCCACTGGTCGAAGCCCGCCTGATCCAGGCCGTGGAAGCGGAAATGCATCCCCGAGAATCCCGCGCCGCTGTAGTTCGCGGACATGCCCTCATAGTCGCCGGGCGCGTTGATCACCGCGTGCAGCATCGTCTGCATGCCCGGCATGGCGTAGATCTGCCCGGCCAGCGCGGGAATGAAGAAGGAATTCATCACCGAGGAGGCCGTGATCTTGAAGCGGATCGGCCGGTCCACCGGCGCCGCCAGTTCGTTCACGGTGGCAAAGCCGTATTCCGGGTAGATGAACAGCCACTTCCAGTCCAGCGCGACGACCTCGACCGTGAGCGGCTCGACGTGAGCGGCCAGGGGCTTGTCCGCCGAGATCCGGCTCAGCGGGCGGTAGGGGTCGAGCAGATGGGTGCTGACCCAGGTGATGCTGCCCAGCGCGATGATGATCATCAGCGGCACCGACCAGATCACCAGTTCCAGGCGCGTGGAATGGTCCCAGTCGGGGTCGTGGCGCGCCTTGCGGTTGGCCGCCCGGTAGCGCCAGGCGAACAGGATCGTGGCGACGATCACCGGCAGGATGACGATCAGCATCAGGCCGGTCGCCGTGTAGATCAGGTTGCGCTGCTGCAGCGCGACGTCGCCCGACGGGTTCAGCAGCACGGCGTTGCAGCCGCCCAGCAGCAGGGCCGGGGCGGCGCCCAGCAGTCGTTTCAGAATCTTGTCGTGCCTCATTGCCTTGCGTGCCGATTCCAGGTGTCTTCAAGCGGAGGCCGTCACTATAGATTTGAAATGTCGAAGTGGAAATTGGACATTTTGACTCATGCCCCTTCGACGGACAGGGTTACTGCGGGTAATGTCCAATGGCGAACTCCATCGCCGGCATGGAATTCTATGTGCGGGGCCGCCTGCGCGCGGGCGGCCCGCGTCGCAGACCAGGAGGACCCCATGACAGCACACATCCTCAACAACCGCCTGCCCGGACCGCGCGCCCGGGAAGACGACCACGCCAGGGCCACCCGCCAGGCCGAGGGTCACCCCGGCGTATCCCCCGGCGACATCGCCGTCGGCGTGATCATCGGCCGCACTTCGGAATATTTCGACTTCTTCACCTACGGGATCGCATCGGTGATCGTGTTTCCCCAGGTGTTCTTTCCGTTCGCGGATCCGCTCACCGGCACCTTGTACGCCTTTGCCATCTTCGCCCTGGCCTTCATCGCCCGGCCCTTGGGCACGACGCTGTTCATGCACGTGCAGCGGCACTGGGGACGGGGCGTGAAGCTGACCGCGGCGCTGTTCCTGCTGGGCACGGCCACGGCGGGCATCGCCTTTCTGCCCACCCATGCCACCCTGGGCGCGCACGCCATCGCCCTGCTGGCGCTGTTTCGCTGCCTGCAGGGCGTCGCCTGGGGCGGCTCCTGGGACGGCCTGCCTTCGCTGCTGGCGCTGAACGCGCCCGCCCGGCGGCGCGGCTGGTACGCCATGCTGGGGCAACTGTCGGCGCCGCTCGGTTTCTTCGTGGCCGGCGCGCTGTTCCTCTATCTGTACACCCGGCTGGATCCCGCGGACTTCACCGGCTGGGGCTGGCGCTTCCCGTTCTTCGTGGCCCTGGCCATCAACGTCGTGGGCCTGTTCGCGCGCCTGCGGCTGGTGATGGACAATGATTTCTCGCGCCTGCTGGAAGAACGCGAACTGCGCCCCATCGGCACGCTGGAAATGGTCCGCACCCAGGGCCGGCACATCGTCACCGGCGCCTTCGCCGCGCTGGCCAGCTATGCCCTGTTCCATCTGGTCACGCTGTTCCCGCTGTCCTGGCTCGTCCTGCGGCATCAGAGGACCGTGCCCCAGGTGCTGACGATCGAGCTCCTGGGCGCGGCGATCGCGCTGGGCGCCATGCTGTACTCCGGACACCTGGCCAACCGCATCGGCCGGCGCCACACGCTGGGCCTGGTGGCCGTGCTGATCGGCGCCTTCGCCCTGGCCTCGCCCTGGCTGCTGGGCGGCGGCGCGATACGCCAGGACGTCTTCATCCTGGCCGGCTTCGCGTTGCTGGGCCTGTCCTACGGCCAGTCCTCGGGCACGGCCACGGCGAATTTCCTGCCGGCATGCCGCTATACGGGCGCCGCGCTGACCGCCGACCTGGCCTGGCTGGTGGGCGCGGCTTTCGCGCCGCTGGTCGCGCTGGGGGTCTCGGACCGCTACGGCCTGGGCGGCATCAGCGGCTATCTGCTGTCGGGCGCGGTCTGCACCCTGGCGGCCCTGGCCGTCAACCGGTCGGCCCGGGGCCGCGCCGCCTGACCGCCCGCGCGGCCCCGGCCCGGAAGTCTCAGGACAGCCGGGCCGCGTCGGCGGCCCGCACCGCCCGCATGAATGCCTGGATGCGGTCCGGGTCCTTGATGCCGGGCGCCGATTCGACGCCGCTGCTGACATCGACGGCGAACGGCGCCAGGGCGGCGATCTGCCCGCCCACCGTCCCCGCCTGCAGGCCGCCCGAGAGGATCAGCGCCGGCACGCCGGCGCCGCGCGGCACCTCGGCGAGCAAAGCCGTGTCGAAACTGCTGCCGCTGCCGCCGTATCCCGGACTGTAGCTGTCGAACAGCCAGCCGGCCGCCCGGCCGTGGGCCTCGCAGGCCCGGGCCAGGCCGGCAGCCGTGTCCAGGCCCGGCGCCCCCGCCCGGAAGGCCTTGAGGTAGCGCATGCCGAAACCGGCGCAGAAATCTGGGGATTCCTCGCCGTGGAACTGCAGCAGGTCCGGATGCACGGCCTCGATCACCTGCTGCACGGCTGGCGCCTCGGGATTGACGAACAGGGCCGTGACGCCGACGAAGGCGGGCGCCCGGGCGCGCAGCGCGGCGGCCCGGTCGAGCGCCAGGCAGCGGCGGCTGGGCGGATAGAAGACCAGGCCGACGGCGTCGGCCCCCGCGGCCACCGCGGCGTCGAGGTCCTGCGGACGGGTCAGCCCGCAGATCTTGACGCGCGTGCGCGCCGCCGCGTTCACTGGAATGCCCCGCCCGCGTCGCCCCCGCCGTAGGAGTCCAGCCCGTAGGCGCTGTCCTGGCCGAAGGTCACCGAGGCCGGATTGACCGTGGAGGCGTTGCTCTTGTAGTGCGTCACCATGCCCGGGAAGACCAGCACCGCGGCCACCATGAGGATCTGGATGACGATGAAGGGAATCGAGCCCCAGTAGATCTGGGCGGTCGTCACCTTGGGAATGATCTGGCCGGTCACCCGGTCGCGGTAGTCTTCCTTGGGTGCCACCGACCGCAGGTAGAACAGCGCGAAGCCGAAGGGCGGATGCACGAACGAGGTCTGCATGTTGACGGCCAGCAGCACGCCGAACCAGATCAGGTCGATGCCCATCTTGTCGGCCACCGGCCCGAGCAGCGGCACGATGATGAAGGCAAGCTCGAAGAAGTCGAGGAAGAACGCCAGGAAGAAGGTGATCAGGCTGACCACGATCAGGAAGCCGGCCTCGCCGCCCGGCACGTGCAACAGCAGCTGCTCGACCCAGACGTCGCCGTTGATGCCCCGGAAGCTGAGACTGAAGATCGTCGAGCCCACCAGGATGAAAATCACGAAGCAGGTCAGGCGCGCCGTGCTTTCCATGGCCTGGCGTAACTGCTGCAGGGAGAACCGGCCCCGCGACACCGCCATGATGAGCGCGCCGACCGCGCCCATGGCACCGCCCTCGGTGGGGGTGGCCACGCCGATGAAGATCGTGCCCAGCACCAGGAAGATCAGGGCAAGCGGCGGGATCATGACGAACACCACCTGCTCGGCCAGCGAGGACAGCCAGCCCAGGTGCAGCAGCCGGTTGCCCAGCGCCATGGCCAGCGCCGCGCAGCCCCAGATCAGCAGGATGATGACGATGCGCTCGTCGACGGGAATGTCCGTGTGCGAGCGGAAATAGTAGTCCGATCCCCAATGCGCCACGGCGGCGGCGATCACGGTCAGCACCAGCAGCGAGCGCAGTCCGCGCCGCCCCTTGGCATCGACCTCGCCGCGCGCCTCGGGCGGCAGCGCCGGCACGTGGCCGGGCTTGACCACGGCGATGATGAAGATGTAGACCATGTAGGCGCCGGCCAGCAGCAGGCCCGGCACCATGGCCCCCCGGTACATGTCGCCGATCGAGCGTCCCAGTTGGTCGGCCAGCACGATCAGCACCAGCGAGGGCGGGATGATCTGCGACAGCGTGCCCGAGGCCGCGATCACGCCCGAGGCCAGCCGCCGGTCGTAGCCGTAGCGCAGCATGATGGGCAGCGAAATCAGGCCCATGGAGATCACCGAGGCCGACACCACGCCGGTGGTGGCCGCCAGCAGCGCGCCCACGAACACGACGGCGATGGCCAGGCCGCCGCGCAGCGGGCCGAACAGGCGGCCCACCGTGTCGAGCAGGTCCTCGGCCATGCCGGAGCGTTCGAGGATCAGCCCCATGAAGGTGAAGAACGGGACCGCCAGCAAGGTGTCGTTGCCGACGATGCCGAAGATCCGCTGCGGCAGGGCCTGGAACAGCAGGGGACTCATCAGGTCCTGCTGCACAGCCACCAGGCCGTACACCACGCCGGTGGCCGCCAGGGAAAAAGCCACCGGAAAACCGAACAGCAGGAAGACGATCAGGTTGACGAACATGATCGGGGCGAGATTGCCGACGAGAAACTCCATGGTCAACGCCCCTGGGTCGATTTGAAGGATTGTTCAGCCTGCTGCTGGGCGAGGATGTCCTCGACCAGCGCCTCCTCGGCGGTCTTGCCGGTGGAGACAGACATGGGATTGCCGCACTGGCCGCGCAGGAACCCGATGCACTTGACCAGGTGCGAGATGCCGGCCAGGATCAGCAGGAAGAAGCCCACCGGAATGAGGAGTTTCGCGGGCCAGCGGATCAGGCCCTCGGTATTCGAGGAGAGCTCGTGCGTGATGTAGGATTCCCAGAAGAAGGGAATCGAGAGCCAGCATACGAGGCAGGCCGCCGGCAGCAGAAAGAACACGACCCCGAAGATCTCGATGCCGACCTGCGCGCGCTCGGGCAGTTTCTGCGCCAGGACGTCGACCCGGACGTGTTCGTTGCGCAGGAAGGTATAGCCGGCGGCCAGCAGGAATATGGCGCCGAACAGGTACCACTGCAATTCCAGCCAGGCGTTGGAACTGAGGCTGAAGAGCTTGCGCATCACCGCGTTGCCGGCGCTGATCAGGGCCACGATCAGCACCAGCCAGGTCACGGCCCGCCCGACCACGGTATTCAGGGCGTCGATCCACCCGGAGATCTTCAGAAGGATTCTCATTGTCTGCCTAGTCTGCCTACGGTACGAATACCGCCGGGGGGACACCGGCGGCCGTTGCAAAACGTCCAATTCTAGCCGATGGCGCACCCTGTCAACTACGGGAATCTCCCGGATATTCCCCGTCTTTTTCCGGCGACAGCGCGATGCCCAGGTGGTGGCGCAGCGCGTCGGCCGGCGCCAGCAGGGGCAGCCCGGGCGCCTGGGGATAGGCCACGTGGGCCAGGTACAGGCCGTCGGGCATGAAGGTGGGGGCCGCGCGGCGACGGTCCCGCCCGGCCAGCACCTCGCCGGCCCACGATGCGGGCCGCCGGCCGCGCCCCACCATGAGCAGCGTGCCCATCAGATTGCGCACCATATGATGCAGGAAGGCATTGGCGCGGAACTCGAAGATCAGGAATTCGCCCTGCCGGACCACGTCCAGCGCCTGCAGGGTGCGCACGGGACTGGCGGCCTGGCACTCGGACGAGCGGAAGGCGCTGAAATCGTGCTCGCCCACCAGCAGGCCTGCGGCCTCGCGCATGGCCGCGTCGTCCAGGACGTCGTGGACCCAGCCCACCCTGCCCCGCAGCGCCGGCGAGCGCACCGGCGCGCTACGCAGGACATAGAGGTAGGTGCGCGCCCGGGCATCGAAACGGGCATGGAAATCGGACGCCACCGGCCGCGCCCACTGCACGGAGATGCTGGGCGGCAGATGGGAGTTGAGTGCCCGCACCCAGGATTCGTCGCGGCGCACGGCCTCGGTATCCAGGTGGACGATCTGCTGCAGGGCATGAACGCCCGTGTCGGTGCGGCCGGCGCAGACCGTGGGCACCGCGGGGGCGTCCAGGAACCGGCGCAACGCGGCCTCCAGCGTGTCCTGCAGCGTGCGGCCACCCGGCTGCGTCTGCCATCCCAGCCAGGCGGAGCCGTCGTAGCTGATGCCGAGCGCGATGCGGCCCACGAGGCGCTAGGCCCTGGGCGGCGTGTGCGCGGCGTCCCGGGCGGGGAGCTCCAGGTCCACGCCCTGGAGCTTTTCCCGCACCATGGCCTCGGTCACCTGGGGGCTGTCGGCCGCGTCGTCGCGGGCCGTGTTGGCCCGCCGCAGCAGCCAGGCAATGATGAAGACGATGACGGCCAGCAGGGCCGTCATGACCCCCAGCAGGTGATCCTGGATCCAGGAGGCGCGATGTTCGGCCTGGACCGAGGGCTGCAGTTCCGCCGCCTCGGCCGGTGCCGCGCCGGGCGTCCCGCCCGGCACCCTGGCGGCGCCGGACAACCCGGCCCCGCCCGCCGACGCGGCAGCGCCGCCCGGCGCAGCGGTCGTGGACGCCGCGCCCGGGGCGGAGGCGCCCGTCGAGGAATTGCCCGTCGAGGAATTGGCCGTCGTCGAATTGGTCGCCGTCGAATTGCCCGGCGCGGAACCGCTGGACGCGGCATTGCCCGATTCGGAATCGCCGGACGCCGGGGCGCCGGACGCAGCGCCATCCACGCCGCTGCTGGCGGCCGCGGCGGCCGTCCCGGCGGCGCTGGCGAAAGCCGCACCCGCGGATGCGGCGCCCGCGCCGCCGGCCGCGTCATGCGCCGCCTCACCGGCCGGCTGCGAGGCACCGCCGGATCCGGCGGCCTGCCCTGCGGGGGCGGCCTGCTCGTCGGCCTGGGCCACGGCATCGTGGCTGGCCTCGCTGATGGCGCTGGCGATCTGGGAGATCGACTGGCTGATGGCCTGCGCGCCATCGGCGGCGGCGTGGCGGGCGGCTTCTCCCTGCGCCTGCAGGGCTTGGTTCAGATGCTGCACGTTGTCCTGCAATTGATCGACGCGGGATTCGGCATCCCGCAAGGCATGCTGCTTGGCCGTGCGGGCGTCCGCCTCGGCCGCGGCGCCGCCCTGGCTGAGCCGCACCTGGTCTTCGGGGGCGGGCTTTTCAGCGGACTGCGTCTCGGCGGCATCGCTGGAGACCGCGCCCTCGGCCGCCGGGCCGGAGGCCGGGGCGCCCGCCTGCGCCGCCGCGTGGCCGCGCATGCGATTGAAGGCGGCGGTCTGCTCGACGAACTGCCGCCGGGCCTCGGCGTCGGAAATGGACAGCATGTCGGCCACGTCGGGGACACCCAGCGAGGCACCGGCGCGCACCAGGTTGATATTGTGACGGATGAAGGCCTGGGGATTGGCGCGCTGCAGGGCCATCATCAGCTGATAGACCGACACGCCGTCCACCGCATGCCGGCGGGCAATGGCGAACATGGTGTCGCCCTGGCGCACGCGGATGGAACCGGCGGGGATGCGGCGCACGCTGGTGGGCGCGCCGGCGGCCCCGAGGGCAGGCGCAGCGCCCGAGGGCGCCGCGGCGGGCGACCCGCTGGCCGGCGGCTGCGTGCGCAGCGGCCCGGGCGCCACCAGGGATACCTGGTAGCGCTGGTCGCCGGTGGCGGTATGGACGTCCAGCAGCAGGTCGGCCAGGGAGCCGGAAAACGCCTGGGACGAGGAAATGCGCAGTACCCGCCGGGCGCCCGGCCGGACGTCCTGGCCGACCGAGACCGACAGGGTGTCCAGCGCGACCGGCGGCGTCAGGCCCGCCTGCGCCCACTCGGGCGCGGGCGCGGGCCGGGCGGACAGGGCCTGCAGATCGGCCTGCGTCAGGTCCGAGACCGGCACCAGGATGAGCAGGGGCTCGCCGGCGGCCGATGCCAGCCGGGCGTGGCCGAAGCTGGCGGCCTGGGCCGACCCCGCCGACAGGGCGGCAAGGGCCACCAGGCCGCTGAACAGGCGGGCGGCGGGTTTCATCAGAGTTCACCCAGGGCGATGCGCAGCATGCGGCGCAGCGGCTCGGCCGCGCCCCACAGCAGCTGGTCGCCCACCGTGAAGGCGCTGAGGTATTCCGGCCCCATGGACATCTTGCGCAGGCGGCCCACGGGGATGTCCAGCGTGCCGGTGACGGCCACCGGCGTCAGGGCCTGCATGGAGGATTCCTTGTCGTTGGGTACCAGCCGTGCCCAGTCGGTGCCGGTGCGCACCGCCTCGTTGATCTCGTCCAGCGGCACGTCGCGGCGCAGCTTGATGGTGAGCGCCTGGCTGTGGCAGCGCATGGCGCCGATGCGCACGCACAGGCCGTCCACCGGCACCGGATCGGCATCGAAGCCGGGGCCGCGGCCCAGGATCTTGTTGGTCTCGGCGCCGCCCTTCCATTCCTCGCGCGACATGCCGTCGCCCAGGTCCTTGTCGATCCAGGGAATCAGGCTGCCGCCCAGCGGCACGCCGAAGTTCTCGCGCGGCAGATCGGGGCTTTGCTGCGCCTTGAGGACGCCGCGGTCGATGTCGAGGATGGCCGAGGCCGGGTCGGCGAGCTGCTCGCCCACCGCCTGGCCGAGGATGCCGAACTGCGTGAGCAGCTCGCGCATGTGGCGCGCGCCCCCGCCCGAGGCGGCCTGGTAGGTCATGGAGGTCATCCATTCGACCATGTCCGCCTTGAAGAGGCCCGCCAGGCCCATCAGCATGCAGCTGACCGTGCAGTTGCCGCCGATGTAGTCGCGCACGCCGCGCCGCATGGCGGCATCGATCACCGGACGGTTGACCGGATCCAGGACGATGATGGCGTCGTCCTTCATCCGCAGGGTGCTGGCGGCGTCGATCCACAGGCCGGTCCAGCCGGCGGCGCGCAGCTTGGGATAGACGGCCGTCGTGTAGTCGCCGCCCTGCGCCGTGACGATGATGGGGAGTTTTTTCAGGGCATCGACGTCGAAGGCATCCTGCAGGGCGCCCGCCCCGGACGCCCATGCCGGCGCCGCGCCGCCCGCGTTGCTGGTGGAGAAGAACACCGGCTCGAAGAGCTCGAAATCATTTTCCTCGAGCATGCGCTGCATGAGCACCGAGCCCACCATGCCACGCCAACCGACCAGACCGACTGCTTGCGCCATAAATCCCCGCCGAAACCAAGTAGTGAAAATAGAGAATTCTTTATTCTAATGCCTTCAGCACGGCATCGCCCATTTCCGAGGTCGAAACGCGCGTCGTGCCTTCCTCGAAGATGTCCGCGGTGCGCAGGCCTTGCGCCAGGACCGCCTGCACGGCCGCCTCGATGCGGTCGGCCGCGGCGCCCGCGTCCAGCGAATAGCGCAGCATCATGGCCGCCGACAGGATCGTGGCCAGCGGATTGGCGACGTTCTGCCCCGCGATGTCGGGCGCCGAGCCGTGGCTGGGCTCGTACAGCCCCTGCCGGCTGGCGTTCAGCGAGGCCGAAGGCAGCATGCCGATGGACCCGGTCAGCATGGCGGCCTCGTCCGAGAGGATGTCGCCGAACAGATTGCCGGTGACGACCACGTCGAATGCCTTGGGCTCGCGCACCAGCTGCATGGCGGCATTGTCCACGTACATGTGGGACAGCGCCACCTGGGGGTAGTCGCGGGCGACGTCGATCATGACGTCGCGCCAGAACTGGGACGTCTCCAGCACATTGGCCTTGTCCACGCTGCACAGCCGGCCCTGGCGCCGCGCGGCGGCCTGGAAGGCGACGTGGGCGATGCGGCGGATCTCGGTTTCCGCGTAGTGCATGGTGTCGAAACCCTGGCGCTCGCCGGCGAAAGGCCCGTCGGCCAGGGTGCGCACGCCGCGCGGCTGGCCGAAATAGATGTCGCCCGTCAGCTCGCGCACGATCAGGATGTCCAGGCCGGCCACGATCTCGGGCTTGAGCGAGGACGCGTTGGCCAGCTCGGGATAGAGGATGGCCGGACGCAGGTTGGCGAACAGGCCCAGGGCCTTGCGCAGGCCCAGCACCGCCTGCTCCGGGCGCAGCGCGCGTTCCAGGTGGTCGTATTTCCAGTCGCCGACCGCGCCGAACAGCACGGCGTCGGACTGCAGGGCCAGGTCCAGCGTGGACTGCGGCAGGGGATGGCCCTGGGCCGCGTAGGCCGCGCCGCCGACCGGCGCCTCGGTGAAGCTCAGGTCCAGGTCGAGCGCGCGCAGGACGCGCACCGCCTGTTCGACGATTTCGGGGCCGATGCCGTCGCCCGGCAGGACTGCGATACGAGAGGTCATGAGTGATTCCGTGTCATGAACGCCCGGCCCCCGGGCGGCACGATGCGGCCGCCCGGGGCCGGGCCGGGTTTTTCCAGGTCAAGGGACGGGTTTCAGCGCGCCGCGGGCGTGGTCTTGGCCAGCCAGGGGTGCTGCTGCAGGCGCCGGGACTCGAAGTCCCGGATGCGCTGCGCGTGCAGCAGCGTCTGGCCGATCTCGTCCAGCCCCTTGAGGAGCGACTCCTTGCGGTAGGCGTCGACGTCGAAGGACCAGTGGCTGCCATCAGGCGCGGTGACCCGCTGCTGGGCCAGGTCCACGGTCAACTGGTAGCCCTCGGTCGCCTCGACGGCCTTGAACAGCTGATCGACGACCGTCTCGGGCAGGATGATGGGCAGCAGGCCGTTCTTGAAGCTGTTGTTGAAGAAGATGTCGGCGTAGGACGGCGCGATCAGGGCCCGGAAGCCATACTGCTGCAGCGCCCACGGCGCGTGCTCGCGGCTGGAGCCGCAGCCGAAATTCTTGCGGCACAGCAGGATGGAAGCCCCCTGGTAACGGGGCTGGTTGAGCACGAAATCCGGATTCAGCGGCCGGCGGCTGTTGTCCATGCCCGGCTCGCCGTGATCCAGATAGCGCAGCTCGTCGAAGAGGTTCGGGCCGAAGCCGGTGCGCTTGATGGACTTGAGGAACTGCTTGGGGATGATGAGGTCGGTATCGACGTTGTCGCGGTCCAGCGGGGCCACCAGCCCCTGGTGTGTGGTGAAGGCTTGCATGATCGGATCCTATTGGAGTGTGCGCACGTCGACGAAATGGCCGGCCACGGCGGCCGCGGCCGCCATGGCCGGGCTGACCAGGTGGGTGCGCCCGCCCTGCCCCTGGCGGCCCTCGAAATTGCGGTTCGAGGTCGAGGCGCAGCGTTCACCCGGCTCCAGCCGGTCGGCATTCATGGCCAGGCACATGGAGCATCCCGGCTCGCGCCACTCGAAACCCGCGTCCAGGAAGATGCGGTCCAGGCCCTCGCGTTCGGCCTGCGCCTTGACCAGGCCGGAACCCGGCACCACCATGGCCAGGCGCACGCCCGGCGCCACCTTGCGGCCCTTGGCCACGGCGGCGGCGGCGCGCAGGTCCTCGATGCGGGCGTTGGTACAGGATCCAATGAAGACCTTGTCGATGGCGATCCCGGTGATGGCCTCGCCGGCCCGCAGGCCCATGTATTGCAGGGCGCGTTCCATGCCCTTGCGGCGCACGGCGTCGGATTCCGCCGCGGGATCGGGTACCCGGTCGCCGACGGCGGCGACCATCTCGGGCGAGGTGCCCCAGCTCACCTGCGGCTGGACGGCGGCCGCGTCGATCTCGACCACGCGGTCGAACACCGCGTCCGGATCCGAATGCAGGGTCTTCCAGTATTCGACGGCCTGGTCCCACAGCGCGCCTTCCGGCGCGTAGGGGCGGCCCTTGAAGTAATCGATGGTGGTCTGGTCCACCGCCACCATGCCCGAGCGCGCGCCGGCCTCGATGGCCATGTTGCACATGGTCATGCGGCCTTCCATGGACAGGGCCCGCACCGCGCTGCCGCCGAACTCGATGGCCGAGCCCGTGCCGCCGGCCGTGCCGATCCGGCCGATCACGTACAGGATCAGGTCCTTGGCGGTGCAGCCGAAGGGCAGTTCGCCCTCGACCCGGACCAGCATGTTGCGGCTCTTTTTCATGAGCAGGGTCTGGGTGGCCAGCACGTGCTCGACCTCGGAGGTGCCGATGCCGAAGGCCAGCGCGCCCATCGCGCCATGGGTGCTGGTGTGCGAATCCCCGCAGACCACGGTCATGCCCGGCAGCGTCGCGCCCTGCTCGGGCCCGATGATGTGGACGATGCCCTGGCGGCGGTCGTTCATGCGGAATTCCGTGATGCCCCAGGTTTCGCAGTTCTTGTCCAGGGTATCGACTTGCAGGCGCGACACCGGATCCTGGATGCCCTCGGAACGGTCCGTGGTGGGCACGTTGTGATCGGCCACCGCCAGGTTGGCGGCGATGCGCCAGGGCTTGCGGCCCGCAAGTTCCAGTCCCTCGAAGGCCTGGGGGCTGGTGACTTCATGGACGAGATGGCGGTCGATGTACAGCAGACAGGTGCCGTCGGGGCCCTGGTGCACCACATGGGCATCCCAGAGCTTGTCATACAGGGTTTGGGGCATGGTCGTGGTCTCGGAAAGCGGGAAGATGGCCGGCAGCACGAGGCGGGACCGGCGGCTGGAGACCATTATGCCAGTGTGACGAAAGCCGACAAGGCCATCATTCATCCTGGTATCAGAGGTACCTGGTACCGGTTTGGGCGGGGTGGGGCGGATCTGGGCGACCCGCGGACCGCCCCGGCCTCAGCGGCGCTGCTGGTATAGCGGCAGGACCTGCGCGGCGGCCTGCTCCAGGTCCTGGATCCGGCTCGCGGAAGACGGGTGGGTGGACAGGATCTCGGGCGGCGCGCTGCCGCCGGACTGCCCCATCTTTTGCCACAGGGTGATGGCCGCGCGCGGGTCGTAGCCCGCCCGGGCGGCCAGTTCCACCCCCATGCGGTCGGCCTCGGTCTCGTTGGCGCGGCTGTTGGGCAGGGTGAACATCACCTGGCTCAGGCTGGAGCCCAGGTCGGCCACGGCCTGGCTGCCCGTGACCGCCGCCAGGATCGAGATGCCGATGCCCGTGCCCATCTGGCGCGACACCTGTTCGCGCGCGTGCTCGCGCAGGGCGTGGGATATCTCGTGCCCCATGACCGCCGCGAGCTCCGCATCGGTCGGCCTGATCTTGTCGAGCAGGCCGGTATAGACGGCGATCTTGCCGCCCGGCATGCACCAGGCGTTGACCTCGTCGGATTTCAGGACGTGGATCTCCCAGTCCCATTGCCTGGCGTCGGGCCGGAACGCGCCGACCTGGGCGATCAGGCGCCGGGCGACCGCCTGCACCCGCTGCGTCTGGGCGGCCGACGGATCCAGGGCGCCCTGCGCCTTGGCCTGGGCCAGGAGCTGCCGGTACTGGCTGGCGGCCTCCTGGTCGAGTTCGGCCTCGGACACCAGGCTGGACATGTATTGCGTCCGGTTGACGCCCACGGCGCCGGACTGCGTGGTCTGCACCGGCGCGCAGGCCGCCAGCGCCAGGCTCAGGCCCAGCGCCGACCATCCCGCCAGCCGGGATGCGCGCCCATTTCGATGTGAGTCCGTCATCTGCGTCTCCTTGGATGCGAATCAGTGGATGCGGATCAGGGGATTCGGGTCAGGCGCCCGCCAGGCCGAGATCGTCCGGCATGCCCGCCGTCCCGCACTGCCCCCGGTGCCGCAGGGCATGGTCCATCACCACGATCGCCAACAGGGCCTCGGCGATCGGCGTGGCCCGGATCGCCACGCAGGGGTCGTGGCGCCCCAGGGTCTGCACCATCACGGGCTCGTTGGCCCGGTTCACCGAACGGCGCTCGACCCGGATGCTGGAGGTCGGCTTGACCGCCAGGGACACGCGCAGCGGCTGTCCCGAGGAAATCCCGCCCAGCACACCGCCCGCGTGGTTGGCCATGAACCCGTCCGGCCCGAGCTCGTCGCCGTGTTCGGATCCCCGCATGGCGATGCAGTCGAAGCCCGAACCGATCGATACGCCCTTGACGGCGTTGAGGCCCATCATCGCGTGCGCAATGTCCGCATCGAGACGGTCATAGATGGGCTCGCCCCACCCGGCCGGCAGGCCGTCGGCCTCGACCTCGATGCGCGCGCCGATCGAGTCGCCCTCGTGACGCAACTGGTCCATGAACGATTCGAGTTGCGGCACGATGGCGGCGTTGGGCGCGTAGAACGGGTTCTGCGGCACCTCGTCCCAGCTTTCGAAGGGAATCGGGATCGGGCCGAGCTGGCTCATGTAGCCGCGGATCCGCACGCCGCATTCCTGCAGCAGCCATTTGCGCGCCACCGCGCCGGCGGCGACGGTGGGCGCCGTCAGGCGGGCCGACGAGCGGCCGCCGCCGCGCGGGTCGCGGATGCCGAATTTCTTCCAGTAGGTGTAGTCGGCATGGCCCGGGCGGAAGGTGTCGGCGATGTTGGCATAGTCGCGGCTGCGTGCATCGGTGTTGCGGATCAGCAGCCCGATGGGAGTGCCGGTCGTGCGGCCCTCGAACACGCCCGACAGGATCTCGACGGTGTCGGGCTCGCGGCGCTGGGTCACGTGGCGCGAGGTGCCGGGCCGGCGACGATCGAGCTCGACCTGGATGTCGGCCTCGGACAGCGGCAGCCCCGGCGGGCAGCCGTCGATCACGGCGCCGATGGCGGGGCCATGCGACTCGCCGAAATTGGTGACACGAAACAGGGTACCCAGGGTATTGCCAGACATGGTCGGTATGCGGTGGGAAATCGTGGAAGGGGAATCCGATTATGGCATACGGCCCGTCACGACGAGCAGCTGACCGCCACCGCCGGCGCATCGGCCGCGGGCGGGCGCGCGTAGGCCTCGCGGCCCGGACGTTCGGTCCAGGGATCGCGCAGCAGTTCCATCAGCCGGCCGATCTCCGAGGCGTCGCCCCCCTGGGCGGCCTCGATGGCCCGCTGGGCCAGGTGGTTGCGCAACACGTACAACGGATTGGCGCGCAGCATCGCGGCGCGCCGGGTCTCGTCGGACGGGCCGGATTGCGCGCGGCGCGCGAGATAGCGGTCGAGCCACAGGCGCGCCGGCTGCGGGTCGGCGAACAGCCCCAGCCAGGCCTGCGCATCCGTGCCGGCATCGGCCAGGCGGCGGAACGCCAGGGTGAAATCCGCCCGCTGCGCGTGCAGCAGCGCCCACCAGTCGTCCCCCAGCGCCGCGTCCTCGGGGCGCCAGTCGCTCAAGCCGAACTTGCGCGCCAGGCCCGCATGGTAGGCCTGCAGGAAGGTCCGCTCGAAGGGCGCCAGCGCGGCCTCCAGGTCGGCGGCCCGGCAGCCCAGCACCAGCAGGCTCTCCGCCAGGCGGGTCAGGTTCCATTGCGCGACGGCCGGCTGGGCGTTCCAGGCGTAGCGGCCCAGGGTGTCGCTGTGGTTGCAGACGTGGCCGGCCTGGAAGGCGTCCATGAAACCGTAGGGCCCGTAGTCCAGGGTCAGTCCCAGGATAGACATGTTGTCGGTATTCATGACGCCGTGGCAAAAGCCCGCCAACTGCCACTGCGCCAGCAGCCGGGCCGTGCGGCCGGTGACGTCCTCCAGCAGGCGGCAGGCGGTGGCGGGCCGGTCCGGACGCGCCGCGCTGCCCGCCTTGCAATCGGGGAACCACCGCGCCACGACATAGTCCAGCAGGATGCCCTGCTCGGCCGGCGAGCGCGCCCAGTGCTCGAAATGCCCGAAGCGCACGAAGGACGGGGCGACCCGCGTGACGACGGCGGCCGTCTCGAGCGTCTCGCGCACCACCGGGTCGCGGGACGCGACCAGGGCCAGCGCCTGGGTGGTCGGAATGCCCAGGCCCGTCATGGCGGCGCTGGCGAGATACTCGCGGATGCTGGAACGCAGCACCGCCCAGCCATCGCCCATGCGCGAATACGGCGTTCGTCCCGAGCCCTTGAGCTGGATCTCGCGCACGCCCTGCGGCCCGTCCACGTCTCCCAGGAGATGGGCGCGGCCGTCGCCCAGCTGCCCCGCCCAGACGCCGAACTGATGGCCGCTGTAGACCGTCGCCAGCGGCTGGACGCCGGGCAGACGGCCGCTGCCCGAAGCCAGGGCCAGGAAGGCCGGACTACGCAACGCGGATTCGTCCAGGCCCAGCCCGGCCGCCACGCCGGGCTCGGCGTGCAGCAGGCGCGGTTCGGTCAGGGGGCGCGGCGCCACCCGGGTGTAGAAGTTCGGCGGCAGGCCGGCGAAGGAGCAGCCCACGCGCGCCGGGTCGAACAGCTGCGGGCCGGCCCCGGATGAGCCGCCGGGCGTGGCGGAGCCGGTCTCGGCGTGGCCGTCGGCATTCATGGCGCGCGTCCCCCGGCAGGGGTGCCCTGGCGGGCTGCGCGCTTGGCCGGCCGGACGTAAAGAATGGCCGTCAGGTACAGGCCCAGCGCCAGGACGATCTCGAGCCCGGCCAGGGCGGCCGAGACCGACGAGGTGTCGGACCAGGCGCGCACGGCGCCCTCCATGATGTACAGGAGGCTGAGCATCGCCACCCACTGCAGGGTATAGAGGCGGGCCCGCAGCACGCCGCGCACGGCAAAGAGCAGCGGCACGGCCTTCAGGGCCATCAGGGATCCACCGGGGCGCAGCGGCGCCCACCAGAGCTCCCAGCCCACGCACAGCACGATGAGCCCCAGCAGGCAGGCGCAGGCCGTGCGATGCAGCCCTTGATTGAGTTTGGTTTCCATGCTGCTATTATGGCTCGAAACCCGTCCCCGACCCCATGACCGACGAGCCGTCCACCTCCGCCTACGCCACCGGGCGCCGCGCCCATGCGCTGGACATCCTGCGCTTCACCCTGGATTTCGCGGGGCATCGCAAGCTGACCCGGGTGGCCTCCAGCCTGACCTTCACCACGGTGCTGGCCATCGTGCCGATGCTGGCCGTGGTGCTGTCGCTGTTCACCGCTTTTCCGCTGTTCGCCGAATTCCGCCAGGCGCTTGAGACCTTCCTCAGTGAAAGCCTGCTGCCGCCCTCGGTGTCCGACACGATCATGCTGTACCTGAACCAGTTCGCGGCACAGGCCTCGGGGCTGACCGCCGTGGGCGGCGCCTTCCTGGTGGTGACCTCGATCATGCTGATCATGACCATCGACGAGGCCTTCAACGAGATCTGGAACGTCGCCCGGCAGCGGCCGCTGCGCCAGCGCCTGCTGGTGTACTGGGCCATCATTTCGCTGGGGCCCATCCTCACCGGCGCCAGCCTCTGGGCCAGCTCGGTGCTGGCGCGCGAATCGCTGGGCTACATCGGCAGCCTGCCCGAATGGCTGGGGCTGCTGCTGAACCTGGTGCCGTTCCTGCTGTCGGTGCTGGGGTTCACGGCGCTGTTCGTGTTCGTGCCCAACTGCCGGGTGCTGTGGCGCGACGCCCTGGCGGGCGGCCTGGGCACCGCCATCATCCTGACCGCGATGAAGGCCGGCTTCACCTGGTACCTGACGCGTTTTCCGTCCTATACGGTGATCTACGGCGCCTTCGCCACCCTGCCCATCTTCCTCTTGTGGATCTACCTGTCCTGGCTGGTGGTGCTGCTGGGCGCCACGGTCGCCTCGCTGCTGCCGGCCCTGCGCCTGCACCGCTGGGTGCTGCTGCGGCATCCGGGCGCCCAGGTGGTGGACGCCATCGGGATCCTGCGCATCCTGTGGCAGGCGCGCGCCACCCTGCCGCCCGGGCGCAGTCAGGACTTCATGGAAAAGCACCTGCGGGTCCATCCCGACACCCTGCGCGAGATCCTGGGGGTGCTGAAGGACCTGGGCTACGCGGTGCCGGTCGCGGAGGGCGATCGCTGGGTGCTGGCCTGCGATCCCCGGCAAGCCACGCTGGGCCCGCTGACCGACCGCCTGCTGCTGGCGCGCGCCCAGCCCGGGCTGCGTCCGGACGACATCCGCGCGCTGGCCGATACGCTGCTGGGCCACCCCGCCAGCCTGGAGGCCCTGTTCAGCCGCCCCGCTGCTACCGGAAACCCGGACGATGATGCACAATAGCAATCAAAACAGCCCGAAGGACAACGCCATGCTGAAAGTCAACGAGATCCTGCGTGTGAAGGGGCACACGCTCTATACCGGCACCCCCGACATGCCCGTGCGCGAGGCGATCCATTCCATGAGCCAGCTCGACATCGGCTCCCTGGTCATCATGGAACACGGCCAGCTCGTCGGCATGCTGACCTTCCGCGAGATCATCAACCACCTGAACCGCCATGACGGGCAGGCGGGAGACTTCACCGTGCGCAGCATCATGGACGATGCGCCGGTCAGCGTCACCCCCAACACCGATGCCGACGAGGTCCAGCGCCTGATGCTGGACAAGCACGCGCGCTACATCCCGGTGATGGACGGCCCGACCCTGATGGGGGTGATCTCGTTCTACGACATGGCCCGCGCCATCGTCGAGGCCCAGCAGTTCGAGAACGACATGCTCAAGGCCTACATCCGCGACTGGCCTTCGGAAGACCCGGCCGCCGCCCGCAAGTCCTGATCGGCGCGCGCCAGGGCGTCCCAGGCCCGGCGCAGCACATCCGGCCCCTCGGCCCGCAAGACCTTCGGATCGGACAGCGTCCGCCGCCATTGGCGGGCGCCGGGCCGGCCCGTACGCCAACCCAGCAGGCCGCGCACGAGGATGTGCAAGGGCACGCCGCGGGCGTGCTGGTCCCGGGCATACGCCAGGAACCGTTCCAGGATGGCCTGGGCCTGCGCGTCATCCAGCCCGCCGCCTTCATCCCCCGCCATCCTGCGATCCAGTTCCGCCAGGATGTCCGGATGATGCCAGGCGGCCCGCCCCAGCATCACCCCGTCCAGCCGCCGCATCCAGTCCAGGCAGGGCTCGACCGCGTCGAGCCCGCCGTTCAGCACGATGCGCGCGTCCGGAAAGTCCTGCTTCAACCGCAGGGCCTCGGCATGGCGCAGCGGCGGCTTTTCGCGATTGTCCTTGGGCGAGAGGCCCTTGAGGACCGCGTTGCGGGCGTGCACGATGAAGACCCGGCATCCCGCCTCGTACAGGAGGCCGACGAAATCCCGCACGAAACCGTAGGATTCGTCATAGTCCAGGCCCAGGCGGTGCTTGACCGTGACAGGGATCGCCACGGCGTCCTGCATGGCGCGCACGCAGTCGGCGACCAGCCGGGGCTCGGCCATCAGGCAGGCCCCGAAGGCGCCGCGCTGGACGCGTTCGGACGGGCAGCCGCAGTTCAGGTTGATCTCGTCGTAGCCCCAGTCCGCGCCCAGGCGGGCGCAGCGCGCCAGGGCATCGGGCTCGCTGCCGCCCAGTTGCAGGGCCACGGGATGCTCGGCGGGATCGAAGTCCAGGTGCCGCGCCACATCGCCGTGCAGCAGCGCGCCGGTGGTGATCATTTCGGTGTACAGCCGGGCCCGGGGGGCCAGCAGCCGGTGGAAGTAGCGGCAGTGGCGATCCGTCACATCGATCATCGGAGCCACGCACAAGTGCCAGTCAGCCATATTCTGGATATCCTCAACAGCCCCCATTTTACTTTCGTCTAAAATGCCGCGTTGAATCAATCCCCGCGCGGCCCCGCCGGCCGCCCGCTTGCCATGGCCGTATTCACCTCCGTCTCCGAAGACGACGCCCGCGCGCTGCTGCAGGACTACGATCTGGGCGAACTCGTCGCGCTGAGAGGCATCACGGCGGGCATCGAGAACACCAACTATTTCCTGGACACGACCCGGGGCGGCTACGTGCTGACCCTGTTCGAGGTGCTGACGGCCGAACAGCTGCCGTTCTACATCGAGCTGATGCACCACCTGGCCCAGCGCGGCGTGCCGGTGCCGCAGCCGCAGACACTGCGCAATGGCACGCGCATCACCACGCTGCACGGCAAGCCCACGGCCATCGTCACCCGCCTGAATGGCGGCTACGAGCCCGAGCCCGGGCCGGCCCATTGCGCCCTGGCCGGCGAGACGCTGGCGCGTGCCCACCTGGCCGCCCGGGACTTTCCCCTGCGCCAGCCCAATCTGCGCGGCCTGTCCTGGTGGCGCGACACGGCGCCCCAATTGCTGCCCTTCCTGGACGCCGGCCAGGCGGCGCTGCTGCAGCGCAGCCTGGCGGAACAGAGCCAGTTCGCGGCTGCGGGCGGGCTGGATGCGCTGCCTTCGGGCCCGGCCCACTGCGACCTGTTCCGCGACAACGTGCTCTTTGACGGCACCTTCGAGTCGCCGCACATGGGCGGGTTCATCGACTTCTATTTCGCGGGCTGCGACACGTGGCTGTTCGACGTGGCCGTGAGCGTCAACGACTGGTGCATCCACCGGGCCAGCGGCGCCTTCGTGCGCCGGCGGCTGCAGGCATGGCTGCAGGCCTACCATGCCGTGCGGCCGTTCACGTCCGACGAGCAGGCGGCCTGGCCGCTGATGCTGCGCGCCGCCGCGCTGCGGTTCTGGATTTCACGCCTGTACGACTTTCACCTGCCGCGCCCGGCCCAGACCCTGAAGCCCCACGATCCGCGCCATTTCGAACGCATCCTGCGCTTGCGCGACAGCCAGGACGCCCCGCCCCTGCCGCAGGTGGCGGCATGAGCGCCCTGCTGCAAGCCGCCATCCTGCCGCCCTCGGCCGGCTGGGGCTGGATCCTGCAGGGCTGGGCGCTGTTCCGGCGCCAGCCGCTGGCGATGATCTTCTGGAGCACGGTCACCAGCTTCCTGATCAACCTGGGCGCCGCCATCCCGGTGCTGGGCCAGATCCTGCTGGTGAGCCTGACGCCCCTGCTGACTTTCCTGACCTTGTGCGCCTGCCGGCGCCTCGCCCAGGGCCAGCGCATGCTGCCGGGCATGTGGCTCGCGCCCCTGCGCACGCCCGGGGTGGCGCCGTCCCTGCTGCGCCTGGGCCTGGCCTATCTCGCCTGCACGCTGCTGGCGGCCTTCGTCGCGGTCATGCCCTTCCTGTCGCAGCTGCTGGCCGCCATCGGCGATGCCGCGCAGCCGGACTACCAGGCCCTGGCCGGCGCCATGACCGGCCCGATGATCGTCTTCGGCGGTTTCTACGTCGTGTTGTCCGCGCTGTTCTGGCATGCGCCGGCGCTGATGGGCTGGCACCGGCTGCCGCTGCGCAGGGCCCTGTTCTACTCCATGGTGGCCTGCTGGCGCAACAAATGGGCCATCCTGCTCTACGTCGGCAGCTGGGCCGCCCTGTTCTACGCGCTGCACGTGGTCCTCGACGCGCTGCTGGCCTCGGGCCTGTCGGTGGCCGCGCTGACCTGGCTGTCGCTGATCCTGGACGTCCTGGTCACGGCGCTGCTGTACTGCAGCTTTTACCCGATCTACGCGACGATCTTCCGGGACGCGGCCGCATAATCCGCCCAGGCCCGGCACACCGCCTCGCGCCAGCCGTCGCGCCGGCAGTATCCCGCGGGCAGTTCCAGCGCGGCGCGGGCGGAACCGCACACCACCACCCGGCCCGGCGCCAGGCCCGGCCGCGCAGCGACTACCTCGCCGGGCGCACCCAGGAACACCAGATCGATCGCCTGCACCAGGCCGAAGGTATGGACGGCCCGGCAGCCGGGCAGCAGCAGGCCCCGGGGCGCATTGCCCCAGGCCTGCCAGGCGTGCAGGCCCAACAGGCGCTGCCGGAAGGTGCGCGCCGCCACCAGCCGCAGCGGCTGCGAAGCCGGCGGCCAGTCCGGCCGGTCGCGCGGGCCGCCCCGCATCAGAACCCCGCATCCAGCAGCTTGACCGCGACCGGAAAACCGATCACCAGGAAAGTGCAGGGAAAGATACACAGCACCATGGGGAACAGCATCCTGACCGGCGCCTGCAGCGCCAGGGTCTCGGCGCGCGCAAAGCGCTCGCTGAGCTGGCGTTCGGCCTGGGCGCGCAGCAGCGGCCCCAGGCTCATGCCCAGGCGGTCGGCCTGCGCCAGGGCGAGCACCAGGTTCCGCACGCCCGGCACGTCCGCCCAGTCGGCCCACTGGGCCAGCCAGCGCCCGCGCTCGACACCGGTGCGCTCCAGGGCGATGGCGTCGCGCAGGCTCTGGCGCAAGGGTCCCGGCGGCGCGTGCCCCGCCACCTGCCGCAGGGCGGCGGGCAGACTCAGCCCCGCCTCGACGCACAAGGTCAGCAGGTCCAGCATGAAGGGCAGTTCGCGCGCCATGCGCAGGCGCCGGGCCGCGGCGCGGCGCCGCAGGACCTGGTCCGGCCACAGGAAGCCCAGCAGCGCGCCGGCCGGTGCCGCGCCCGCGGCCAGGACGGGCGGCGGCCCCAGCGCGACGACGGCGGCCCCCAGGAGCGCCCCCACGCCGGCCAGCAGGACGCGGGCGGCCAGCCAGCGTTCGGGCAGCCAGTCCGCCGCCAGGCCGGCGCGCGGCCCCCACTGCCGCAGATGGCGGCGCATGGACCAGGTCACCCAGGGCGCACAGGCGGGCGCCAGCGCCAGCACCCAGGGCCACCAGAAGGGGCTGCGCGGCGCGCGCGGTCCGGCCTGGCCGGCCCAAGGCGCGCCCAGCACCCAGCATGCCAGGCATACCGCCAGCGCCGCCAGCCCCAGTCCCGACCAGAACCATGCCATCGGCCGCTCCTAGACGTCGATCGCGGCCACGCGCCGGATCCACAGGATGCCTACGGATTCCAGTACCAGCACGGTCAGCAGGACCAGCCAGCCGTACCAGGTCTGCCAGAGCAGGGACATGGCCTCGGGTTCGAGCCGGGCCAGCACCGCCATCAGGCACGGCGGCAGGCCCGCCATGATGCGGCTCTGCATGCGCGCCTGCGCCGTGAGGGCCTGCACGCGCCCCAGCCAATGCAGGCGCGCCCGCAGGGTCCGGGCAATGCTTTCCAGCGTGTCGGCCAGGCCGCCGCCCGTCTGCGCCGCGATTCCCAGGGCCGACACCACCAGGCCGCAGGACTCGGTGGGCACGCGCCGGTGCAGCTGTCCCAGGGCATCCGGAAACCCCAGGCCCAGGCGCTGTTCGCGCAGCAGCAGCGCGAATTCCTGCGACAGGGGGGGACTGGACTGGGACACGATGTGCCGCAGTGCCGGTTGCAGCCCCGCCCCCGCGCGCAAGGCGCCGGCCAGGGCCTGCAGCAGGTCGGGCAGCTGGGCGTCGAAGGCCTGCTCGCGCCGCCGGCGCATGCGCCGCAGCACGAGCGGCGGCAGCGCCACCAGCGCGCCCGCCGCGGGCGCCAGGCCCCACCATCCGGCCAGCAGCCAGGCCGCCGCCAGCAGCAGGCCCGCGCCGCCCACGAGCGCGGCGGGATGCAGTTGCGCCAGGTCGACGAACAGGAACGAGGCATCCAGCGTGCGCCGGGTCTCGTCGCGCAGGCGGCTTTCATAATCGCGCCAGAACCGGGCGGCCTGGTGCAGCAGCAGCCAGGCCGCCAGCGCCACGCTGGCGCCGATCAGCGAAACCAGCAGGATGCTCAGCATGCCGCCCGTGGCCCGCCGTCCAGGCTGGCGCTTCCCCGGCAGACCGTGCGCTGCGAGAACAACTGGATGTCCAGCCCGGCCGATGCCGGAAATCCCTCGGGCATCAGGCCGCAGCCGCGAAACACCGCGGGCGGCCCCGGCTGGCCGATGAACAGGTCCTGCAGCTGGATCCTGCCGCTTTCGATGCCGGCGACCTGGACGACCGCGCTGACCAGCCGCCGGCCGTCGGCCGCGCGCACGAGCTGGACGATCAGGTCGATGCTGGCGGCGATGTGCTCGCGCACGGCCGCCAGCGGCAGGTCCATGCCGGCCATCAGGATCATGGTTTCCAGGCGGCCCAAGGCGTCCCGGGGGGTGTTGGCGTGCAGGGTGGTCAGCGAGCCCTCGTGTCCGGTGTTCATGGCCGCCAGCATGTCGAAGGCCTCGGCGCCCCGGCATTCGCCGACCACGATGCGGTCCGGGCGCATGCGCAGGGCGTTGCGCACGAGATCGCGGATCTCCACGCGGCCGCGCCCCTCCAGGTTGGCGGGACGGGCCTCCAGACTGACCAGGTGGCTGTGATTCAGGCGCAGTTCGGCGGCATCCTCGATGGTGATGATGCGCTCGCCGGATGGGATCGCATTGGACAGGATGTTGAGCAGGCTGGTCTTGCCCGAGCCGGTCCCGCCCGATACCAGCAGGTTCTTGCGCTGCCGCACGCAGTGCGTCAGGAAGACGGCCATGGACTCGTCCAGCGCGCCCACCGCCAGCAGGTCGCGCATGTCCAGGCGCCGCAAGGGAAACTTGCGGATCGTCAGGCTGGCCCCGCGCAAGGACACCGGCGCGATCACCGCGTTCACCCGCGAGCCGTCCCGCAGGCGCGCGTCCACCATGGGCGCGCTGTCGTCGATGCGCCGCCCCAGCGGCGCGACGATCCGGTCGATCACGCCCAGCACGGCCTGCTCGCTGCTGAAGCTGGCGGCGTCCCGCTGCAGACGGCCGCCGCGCTCGACGAAGATCTCGTCATGGCGGTTGACCATGATCTCGGTGACGCCCGGATCGGCCAGAAGCGGCTCCAGCGGCCCCAGGCCGACCGCCTCGTCCACGAGCTCGCGCAGCAGCATGCCCCGGTCCAGGTCTTCCGGCAGGCTGGCGTCCGCCGCGATCAGGCCGGCGAGCGCCCGGGTGGCCTCGGCCCGCAAGGTGGCGTCGCTCATGCCGGTGATGTCCTGACGGCGCAGCTGCAGCGCCTGGATCAGGCCTTCGTGCAGCCGGCGCCGCGCCGCCTTGCCGGCGGCGCCCTCGCGGGCGGGACCGGACGCCCGCCCGCCGTCCGCCGCCGCATCGGCGGGCGCCGCGCTGCCGGGCCGTGGGCCGCCACCCGGGTCCGCCGGCGCCGGAGCGCCCTCTCCGCCCGGCGCCGGGCCGGCTGCTGCCGCCCCCGCGAGACCAGGGGACCCCGCGTCCGCCATCCATGGCGGCGCTGGTAGCCCCGCGTCCCCGTGGCCGGCTTGCGGCGCAAAGGACGGCGCGTCCGCCTCGCGCCGCAGACACGGGACACCGGGGGCGGCATCCCGCAGCAGGCGCACCCGCATCAGGCAGGGCCCGATCACCAGTTCGTCCTCCGGCAGCAAGGGACCGTGGGACGCGACCCGCCGGCCGTTGACCGTCGAGCCGAAGATCGATCCCAGGTCTTCGAGCCAGAGTTCGCTTTCGCGACACAGCAGGCGGGCATGGCGCCGCGCCACCCGCCAGGTCTTCAGGACCAGGCCGCAATCGGATTCGCGGCCGATCAGCAGCGGCAGGCCATGCCGCTCGCGCAGACGGCGGCCGTCCTCGAACTGCAGGTCGATTTCGACGTCGTTCATGGATGATCTCCTTGGGTGGCCCGCCATTGCGAGCCCGGGCCGCCGGCGCGGGGGTCCCAGCCGGCGCGTGCGGGCGCCGCGGCCGGCGCGCGGTCCCGGATGGGGTTGACGAGACTGGGCGGCTGGGGGAAGGCCTGGTGCAGGATGGCCGCCGCCCGGCCGACCCGGCCGCGCACGTCCGGGTGATCCGCGGTCACCAGCTGGGGGGTCACGAGGACGGCCAGTTCGGTCTCGTTACGTTGGAAGCGGGAGGACCGGAACAGGGCCCCCAGCACCGGCAGCGACCCCAGGCCCGGCACCCGGTCGACGTTGTCGGCCGTATCGCGCGACAGGAAGCCGGCCAGCACCAGGGTCTGCCCCGAGCGCACATTGAATTCCGTCGCGGTGCGCCGCGTCTTGAGCGACGGCCCGCCAGGCACGGACAAGGCGGTGTCCACGGAGCTCACCTCGACCTCGATGCGCGAGCGCACCGTCCCGTTGCGTTCGACCGAGGGCGTGATCCGCAGCGACACCCCATAGGGCTTGAAGACCGTCTGGGTATTGCCGTTATGGTCCACGGTGCTGTAGGGCACCTCGCCGCCCGCCAGGAATTCGGCGGTCGATCCGCTGCGGGCCAGCAGCTGCGGCTGCGCCAGCACGACCGCGCGGCCTTCCTGGGCCAGCAGATTGATCCGGGCCGACAGCAGCGCATTGATGCCAAAATAGCCGGCCGCCCGCGCCGCCGGAAACGGCAGCGGCACGACGGTCTCGCCCGGCCGTTCCGCGAAGCGGCGCGAGCCGCCGTCCCAGCCCAGGCCGGACTGGATGCCGCCTGCGCCCTGGGGATCCCAGCGCAGCCCCAGTTCGCGCAGCAGCATCTTTGGCACCTCGACGACCTGGACGTCCAGCAGCACCATCTGGTCCCAGCCCACGGTGCCGGTGAAATCCAGCAATTGGGGATAGCGCCGGCCAAGCTCCGCCAGTCGCTGCCGGTCGGCATCCGACAGGTTGTCGCCCTCGATCAGCAGCTTGTCGCCCAGCGGCGTGATCCGCGCGCCCGGGATGCGCTCGAGCACCGTCCGCAGCTCGTCCTGCAACTGGCGCGCGCCTTCGGGCGCCACCTGCACGGCATAGCGAAAGACCTGGCCGTCCGCGGTCCAGGCGTGCAACGTGCTGAATCCCGGCTTGCGGGCGAACAGGATGACCTCGCGGTCGTCGGTGCTGACGGCCTTGACGATCTGGCCGTCGCCCACCGCCACCCGGGCGACGCCGGGTATCCCCAGCACGCGCACCTCGCCGGCCTGCAGCGAGAGCGGCGTTTCGGCCGGGCTGGCCGGCGCGGCCACGGCGGCCGGCGCCGGTGAGGCCGATGCCATCGGCGCCGACAGGCCCGGCAGGCCGCCCGCCAGGCCCGCCAGGGCGAGCACCGCGGCCGGCCCCGCCAGCCGCCTGCCACGAGAGCGGCGCCGCGAGAAGAACGCGGACGTCGGCAGGATGGAGCGCATCATCGCCGCCCCTCCGGGATGCCGGGCATCGGTCCCGACAAAGCCCACGGCACGAAGGGATCACCGATGTCACCGGCCGGGTCGTCAGGCTCGCTGGCCGACGCGCCGCCGGCCTCGTCGACGGAAGATTCCGGCGCCACACCGGACAGCTCGCCCTCGGCAGCCGGGTCCGGCCACTGCGGCCCGCCCTGCGAAGCATCCCCGGGACGCATCCAGGCGCTGGCCAGGGTCTGGCCGGCCGGCAGGTCGAACCAGGCCCCCGCCGGCCGGGCGGCCCGACGGCCCGGGACGGCCCACGCGGGCAGGCCGCGCGCCGGGGAGGCGCCATACAGGATCACCGCGCGCCGGGCGGGCTCGGGCGCAGGCGCGCCGACTCCCAGCAGTGCGGCCAGGTCGCCGCGCGCCGCCCGGCGATCGGCGCGGCCATCCTCCGGATGTCGCAGGATGGCGGTCAAGGTGCCGGCCTGGCGCGCCGCCACGAGCTTGACGACGTCCTCGGGCGCGGCATCCAGCGTGACGGTCGAGTAGGACTGCGCGTCCCCGCCGTTGTCCGCCGGCCGCGTCTCGCGGCCGGTGGCCAGCACCAGCACCCCTTGCAGCAGCGGCGCCGTCAGGCGCTTGCGCTGGTGGTCGAAAGATACGTACAGGTCGATCAGGTCTCCCGGCTGCAACAGGCCCGAGAGCGAATTGACCTGGTCCACCGGCAGGGTGATCGCCCGCCGGCCTGGTGCCAGGTGCGCCGAGAACGCGGCCTGCGGCTGCATGACGTGGGCGGCCACGATGGCTTCGCCGGCCCGCAGCGCGCTCGTCAGCACGCGCCCCTGCAGTTCGGTATAGCGGCCGGCGGGCACGGTGTCGTGTCCCACCCATTGCGCCGGAAAGGCGCGCAGGGCGAGGTGGTCCGGCGCGAGGCGCGTGCCGGCCGGCAGGTCGCGGGCGGCCACCACGCGCTCTACCATGGACAGGCGGGACTGGTCCTCGGCCTGCCGCACCCGTTCGCGCACGTGCAGCGCGAGAAACAGCGCGGCCAGCCCGCCCAGCGCCAGGGCCAGCGCACCGAGAGCGAGCGGCCGGGGCATCACACGGATGAGCGGCAGTTTCATGGGGACTCCTTGGGACGATGCCAGAATGTCAGGGCCACGGCGCCCGCCCTGGCATGCAGATGCAGCGACAGGCGGCCTTGGCGCGCGTGCAGCCACTCGCTGAAGGATTCCGGCGACTGGCCGGCTGCGGGCGCGCGGCGCGCCTGCGGATCGACATGCCCGTCGGCCGGCATCCACCCGGCCTCGCGCAAGGCCTGCCGGACCGCAGCGCCGACCTGCGCCACCGTGCCGTCGCAGGCATAGCTGCTGAGCGATGCCGGGTCCCCGGGACCGCGCTCGGTCACCTGCAGCACGCGCCGGGCGCCCGCCGGGGCCAGGCGGCCCGGATCGAAGGACGCCGCCCGCACAGCCGCCGGCGCCAGGCGCGACACCAGGCCGACGGAGCCCTTGCCCGCGGCGCGCAGTTCAGCCAGCCAGTGGGCGTCGTGCTCGCTGCCCGACAGGAGCAGGACGGCGCCGTTGAACTGCAGGCGCGCCAGGCGGCCGCCGGCCGCCGCGCTGAGCTGGCGGGCCGCCTCGGCGGGCGGGACGCGCGTCCGGAAACGCTGCAGCGAGACGTGCGCCCCGGGCAGTTCATACTGCTGGGGACCGGCCCAGGCCCAGCCCGGTAGCCGGAGGGCGGCCGCCGGGTCCCAGGCCGGCGCCGATGCCGCCGGCGCCGCGGCCGCCAGTGTCGCCCAGCACAGACACGAGATCGAACGCCGCCAGGCCTTCATGGCGCCTCCCGGAGATGGCGTTGCGGTACCCGGGCGGTCCAGGCGCTCAGCCAGTCCCAGGCCGGCTGCGGCCGGCCCCAGGCGGCATCCACCGGGCCCAGGCGGGTGGCCAGCGAGCGGCCCAGCGACTGTGAGGGCTGCGCGGCATGCCCCCAGGCGCGCGCGCTGTCCCCCAGGATCCGCTGGACCTCGGCATCGCCGGCGGCGGCGCCCGGCCCCGACAGGATGGCCGTATGGCGCCGCAGGGAGACCGCCAGCCGGTCGAAAGCCCACAGCAGGCCCTGCGTGCCCGACGCCCCCGCCGTGCGGGCCGTGGCGTGAACGATCCGGATCTGCTCATCGCCCAGGCGCAGTTCGCGCCGCATCGCGCCCCCGCCAGGCACACTGTCGCCGGGCAAGCCGGAAAGCGGCTGCGGCAGGATCTCCAGGTCGAGCGACACCCCCTCGGGCAGCAATGCCCCGCCCCGGCGGGTCTGCCAGCCCGGTCCCACACCGGCGTCCGTGAGGGCCGCCGCCCCGATCTCGCCGAGCCCCTGGTGCGCCCAGGCGAAGGCCGCATGACGGCTGGCATGCGCGAGATGCAGCGCGGCATCCTGGAGACGGCCGAGCCAGGCCAGCCCCAGCCACAGGCTGGCCAGAACGCCCATGACGACCAGGGATTCGGCCAGGGCCTGCCCATTCTGGCGGCCCGGTCCGGACCACGCACCCATGCTCGTCTCCATGTCAGTCTCCGGGCCGGTCGCCGGGCAGCGACAGCAGCGGCGGCGCCAGGCGCGCCTGCCAATAGGGGTGGAACAGGTTGGCGCGCTCGTCCAGGCCATCCAGTCGCGGCGCCGGCCGGGAGAACCGGGTCTGTGCCGCGCTGCGGGCATGGACCGTCCGTCCGGCCTCGTCCTGCAGCGACAGGTCCACCGTGAAGCCCGCCGTCCCCGCATCGTCACGGCCCGGCGCCACATCGAGGTACGCCGCCAGCCCGCGCGACGGCCAGGACTGGCGGTCCCTCATGGCGTAGGAGTTGGCGAGCGGGTTGGCCCGCCCGCCGACCAGGTCCCATTGCGTGGACGCCCTGACCCAGCGCCAGAAGTCCTGCTCCGAGAAATCCCCCGGCGCATCATCGGCATGATCGGCGCCGATCGCCTGGCCGGGCTGGGCCGGCATCCAGGCCCAGCCCATCGCGTACTCGCGGTAGTAGCAGCCGATCCACCGATTGGAGCGGACCGCGTGAAACGACTGCGTGTCGCCCGCCTGCCAGCGCCCGGTGGCGTCGAGCGCCGTCGAGCCCCGGCGGCGCAGTTCGTGGCGCATGCCAGGGCAGCGCGCATCCACCACCCAGGTGTTGCGGGCGGTGCGGTCGCGCGGCGCCAGGAAGGGATACAGGTCCGCCAGGTCCCGCACCAGCGCGGCCAGCGAGGCATCGGCCGGGCGCTGCTGCAGCAAGGACGGCCAGGTGTCGCCGCTGACCACCGGCCGCAGCGCCTGCGCCGGGCGGTCCGGATAGTGGGCCGACAGCACTTGGCGCATGGCGGCCATCCGGGCCTGCGGCAGGCCGCGCCACAGCGCGTCCGCCACGTCGCGGGCGTGGTCGTGGATGAAGGACTCGTGGGCGGCGAAGGCCTGCCCCGCCCCCCCGGCGGCGCCCGCCTGAAGGTCCAGTCCCGCCGCGGCGGACGCAGCCAGGTACGCCCGGCCCTGCGACGCGCCGAACAGCATGCCCACGAGGTGGGCCGGAGGATTGCCTTGCGCCAGCCGGCGGGCCTGGGTGCCGCCGTAATGCGCCCAGCTGCCCAGCGTCAGCAGATGCGCCATGGCCAGCTGGTGGGCAAGCTGAGCCCGGTTGAGATAGGCCAGGAAGTTCAGGGTCCGCGCCTGGATCAGCGCGCCGCTGTAGGCGGCGGCATCCAGGCCGTGGACCATGCGGGCCTTGGCGGCCGTCACCTGCCCCGTGGAGAAATACCGCAGCCAGGCCAGACCGAGCACGGCGGTCAGCACCAAGCCGAGCACCAGGACCTGGCCTTGCTGGGAGGAATGGCGGCCCATCTACTGCCCCGCCGCCGCGTTGCCGGTGAAGGATTTCAGCGTCTTGGCCGCCGTCTGCTCGGCCGCCGATTCGGCTGCGGTCTGCGCCATCCGCGACTGCTCGCTGCCATCCTCGCCGGCGATCTCGCGCGCCATGGCGGCCGTCTGGGCGCGGATGACCTGGCCGAACAGCTGGTAGACGGCAATGGCCGCCACCGCGACCAGGGCGACGACGATAATGTATTCGACCATGGCCTGCCCCCGCTGGCCCGCCGCGCCTGACGGCGCGCCTCCGTGCCGCCGGCGCCGCGCAGGCCATGACAGCGGCTGGCGCGTGGCGCCGGGCCGGCGGAGGGGAATGATCGGGAAACGGCGGCGCGATGACATGGCGGGCTCCGGCGGGACTGAAGGGACGCCCAGTGTGCCCCGTGCCGGACCGCCCGCCTATTCGCACTTTCCACCTTGGATAAAACAAACCCGCCCGGGGGGCCGGGCGGGTTCGAGGCGGTGCGGACGGGCCGTCCAGGATGCTAGCCGATGCGCACCTGCAGCGATCCCAGGCCCTCGATCTCGCCGCGCAGGCGGTCGCCCGCGGCCACCGCGCCGACGCCGGCCGGGGTGCCTGTGAAGATCAGGTCGCCAGGCCGCAGCTCGAACAGGGTGGACAGGTAGGCGATGGCTTCCGGAATGGACCAGATCATGTCCGCCAGGTCGCCGGACTGGCGCGGCTGGCCGTTGACCGACAGCGCGATGCGCCCGGAGATCATCGGGCCGGTGTCGGCCGCGCGATGGACCGGGCCGACGGGCGCGCTGTGGTCGAAGCCCTTGGCGGTTTCCCAGGGGCGGCCAGTCTTCTTGGCCTCGGCCTGCAGGTCGCGGCGCGTCATGTCCAGGCCGATGGCATAGCCCCAGATCGCCCGGGCGGCCTGGTCGGCGTCCAGATCGCGTCCGCCCGATCCCAGCGCCGCCACCAGTTCGATCTCGTGGTGCAGCTCGCGGGTGGCCGAGGGATAGGGCATGAGGCCTTCGGCGCCGTCGGCGACGTTCAGCACGGTATCGGCCGGCTTGCCGAAGAAGAACGGCAGGTCGCGCCCCGTGCCGCCCATCTCCCGCTGGTGGTCCGCGTAGTTGCGGCCGACGCAGTAGATGCGGCGCACCGGAAAGCGCGCCGAGGATCCGTGCACGGCCAGCGTGACCGGCTCGGGACGGGGAATGACAGTCTCTTCCATGACTTCCTCCAGAAAAAAGTCCGGCTCCGGGCCGGACTCGAAGACGGTATCGCCGTCGCAGCGATCAGGCCTTGCCTTGTCCGTAGCGTTGGACCGAGGCGCGGATCTCTTCCTTGGCGGCGTCCACGCCGGACCAGCCCTGCACCTTGACCCACTTGCCTTTTTCCAGGTCCTTGTAGTGCTCGAAGAAATGCTGGATGCGCTGCAGTTCCTCGGCGGGCAGGTCGGCGGTCGATTCGATCTGGCGGTACGGCGGATACAGCTTGTCGACCGGCCGGGCCAGCAGCTTGGCGTCCTTGCCGGCCTCGTCCTCCATGTTCATCACGCCCAGCGCGCGGCAGCGGATCACCGAGCCGACGGCGACCGGGAACGGCGCGATGACCAGCACGTCGACGGGATCGCCGTCCTCGGACAGGGTCTGCGGGATGTAGCCGTAGTTGCAAGGATAGTGCATCGCCGTCAGCATGAAGCGGTCCACGAACACGGCGCCGCTGGCCTTGTCGACCTCGTACTTGACGGGATCGGCGTTCATGGGGATCTCGATGACGACGTTGAATTCTTCGGGCAGCTTGTCGCCGGCCGGGACACGATCTAGGCTCATGGGGTTCCTTGGTTTGTCAGTCTGAAGAAGCGAAAATCATTTCTGTCCGCTGCGGTCCGAGGTCAGGGACATGTCCACGCCGGGGATGGGCGCCGTATCGAAATAATCGTCCTCGGCGCGGTCGGCCTGAGGCGCGGGATCGGCCGCGGCCCGCGGCGCGGTGGCCGGCTGGGGCTCGTCGTCCCCGACGGCGTCCAGCAGGTAGGCGCCGCTGGCGGCCACCGTCATGGCGGCATGCGTGTCGGATGCGCCCTCGGGGGTGTCCTCGGCCGCATCGCGCGATTCGCGCAGGAATTGCGGATCGCCGCGCGTGTCGGCGGCGGGCAGCGGGCGCTGGATGGCGGGCAGCCCAGCGTCGGCCGCCTCGCAGGCCGCCCGCCAGTGCAGCAGGGCCTGGTCGGGATGCCCCAGCGCATCGTGCAGATTGCCCAGCAGGGCGTGGATGTGGATGTCGGCCCGCAGCGCCAGGCTGCGCTCGAGATAGTGCGCGCCCTGCCCCCACAGCTGGGCGGCCAGGCACAGCTGGCCCAGGGCGGCCAGCAGGCCGGGATGGTCGGCGTGGGACTTGAGCCAGAGTTCGGCATGTCCCAGGCGCTGTCGGGCCTGCTCCGCGTCGCATTGCGAATAGGCGCGCAGCAGCCGGTCGTCCAGCCGGCGGTTCAGGGCCGCCTCGAGGATCCGCGCCGCCTCGCCGGGCCGGCCGAAGCGGGCCTGCGCGCGGGCGCCGGCCAGCGCGACCTCGGGGGCCAGCCGCTCGTCGGCGGTCAGGTCGCCCCAGAGGGCGCTCCAGCCGGCGGCATCGACGGCATCGAGGCGCTGGGCGGCGGCCTCGCGGATGAAAACCTGGGCCTGAGCCTCGTCGATGGCGCTGCGCCGCAGCAGCAGGCGCGTCAGCGCATACACGCGCTCGGGGTGGCCCAACTGGCGATGGGCCCGCAGCAGCAGCCGGGTGGCGTGCAGGAAGCGCGAGGACGCGTCCTGCAGCGGCTCCAGCAGATCCAGGGCCTCTTGGGCGCGATTCTGGTCCAGGTACATCTCGGCCGTCACCGTATCCACCGCCTGGCGCAGGCGGTTGTCCTGGCCGGCGCCCTCCTGGGCGAGCTTCAGTGTGTGGTCGCGGCGGCCGTATTCGCCCAGCAGGTGCAGTGCCCGCGCCGCGCTGAGGCCGGCCAGCACCTTGCGGTCGGCCGACCGGGTGCGCGACAAGAGGTTGGAAAGATCCTTTTCAGCCTGCACGTAGCGGCCTTCCAGGACGTTGATCCAGCCGCGTTCCAGAAGCTCGATGTCGCGGCGCTGCGCGCGGCGGCCGCGCCAGTTGCGCAGCCGGTCCGGGCTGTTGCCCATCCAGCGCAGCAGCCGCAGCAGCCAGTGCAGGGCCAGGAACGCGACCATCGCCAGCACCACGGCCAGCGGCAGCGAGAGCTCCAGGCGCCACGGCTGCGCGATGATGATGACGTTGCCGCCGTGGTCATGCACGGCCAGCGCCAGCCCGACGGCCGCCGCCAGCAGAATCAGGGTCCAGATCCAGGAACGCATCACATCCCCCCGTCAGACCGCGCCGGCGCCGGCGGGCGACTGGACGGCGGGCGCCGCGGGGTCGCCGGCAGGCGCGTCGGGGTCCGCGTCGTCGGGATCCTGTTCGTTGCGGGCGGCCTCCGCGTCACGCGCGGCGGCGATGGCGGCCAGGCTGTTGCCGACGTCGGGCAGGGAGACCTCGATGGGCGTGTCGTGCAGCGAGCGCGCGAGCCTGAGCGCCTGCCGGGAGGGCTCGGCGCGCATATCGTAGCGCTGGTCGATGGCCTGGGCGATCCGGCCGAGCTCGGCCTTCCAGATGCGGGACTGATGCATCATCAGGGCCAGCTGGGCGGTGACGGCGCGCTGTTTCAGCCCCTCGCGAAAGCGCAGGGCCTGGTCCGGCGACATCAGCAGCGCGGCCGAGTCGTCCACGCGCCGGATGTCGAGGAGGCCCTTGAGGTCATGCGTCACCTGCGCCGTGGCGCCCCGCGTCCAGTCCCAGGCATCCTGGGCGAGACCGCGCCATCCCTCGGGCCGTTGCGCGGGCGCGGCGTCGGCCGCATCCTGCGCCACCGGCGCGCCCGACGCCGGCGCCGGTGCGGCGGCAGCGACCGTATCGGGCATCAGCAGCGGCGCGGAGCCGAGGAAGTCCGACAGCTGGTCCAGCTGGGCGGACAAGGCCGGCAGATTGATGGTGGCCACCGCGCGCAGGCGTTCGAGATCGCCGTTGATGGATTGCTGCAGCGCGGCCAGATTGGGGCGGTTGGCGCGCGCCAGCTGGGCCTGGGCGGCCTCGAGGGAAATAATGGCGTTGGCGACGTTGCCGCCCAGCGACAGCTGCTGCTGCGCGATGGTCACGAGGTGGTCTATGTCGTTGAGCAGCAGCAGGTCGGAGCCGCTGTCGGTCATGAGCTGCAGGGCCTGGTCCAGTTCCTGCACCTGGCCGGTGGTGGCGTCCAGGGCGCTGCGCAGGTCCTCGACCTGGGCGGCCTGCTCGTGCGCCAGGGACAGGGCCTGGGCGGCCTGGCTGCGGGCCTCCCGGAGCGACTGGGCGTTGTCGTCGTGCTGCTGCTGGAAGTCGGCCCGCAGCACGCGGTACTGGCGGTTCTGCTCGTAGAGGGCGGCCCCGAGCACCAGCGCCAGCAGGACCAGCACCACCAGCAGCAGCCGCCCGATGCCCCCGGCATGCCGGGGCGCGGCCTGGGCATTGGCCAGCGCCGTGGCTGGCGCTGCGGGAATGGCGGAAGAATCGGGCGTGCTGCGTTCGGGTTGACTCATGACGGCGTTCAGGTCCTTCGGGAAAGCTGTCGGGTTGCTGCCACTATAGCCTGAAACAGGGCGGCCTCATCGGGGCTGCTGAGCGTGACATGCAACACTTTGCCGGGCTGGCCGGCGTAGCGACATTGTAAACGGCGCGCGATCCGTTCGTGCAGCGTGACCACGTGCAAGGCGGCCGGCCAGGGCAGGTCCTGGCGCAACAGGCTGGACTCGATGGCGGCCAGGGCCTCGGCGCTGGTCAGCAGCAGCACGGCCGCGCCGGCGCCGCTCAGGCCCAGGCAGGTCCGGCGGTCCCAGTCACAGGGCAGACGACGGTACAGGGCGTGGCAGGCGACCTGCCAGCCGCGCTCGCGCAGCTGCACGGCCAGCCAGTCGCGACCCCGGGTCGCCCGCAGGATGTGCGCCCGCGCCGGCGGCAGGCGACGTTCGTCGATGGCGGCCAGCAGGGCCTCGGAATCGGGCGGCCGGCCGGCAGCCGGCATCAGGATGTGGTCGGGCGGCACGCGGGCCTGCAGGGCGCGGCCGGTGGCCGGACCCACGGCGCCGGCCCAGGCACCCGGCGGCCAGCCGGCCGTGTCTCCGGACGGCCCGTGCTGCGGACCGCCGCGCTCGGCGCCGCCGGGTGCCCCGGCCTGCGGATCGCCCGCCGCCGTACCCGATCCGCCAAAATAGGCCGTCACCGCCTGGCCGCTGACGAAGACCAGCAGATCGCCGGGCTGAGCGGCCGGCCGGGGGGCATCCAGCATGTCGATGCGCAGCGCCGGCGCCTCCAGCACGTCCAGGCCTTCCTCGCGCAGGGCCTGCGCCAGGGATCCGTTGCGCCCCGCGGGGCGGGTGAGCACGATCCGCGGCGCGCCGGCGGCGTCCATGGAGCCTCAGGCCGCCGGGAGGCGGGCGAGGATCGCGTCCGCGCCCTGGTCCAGCAGGTCCCGGGCGACGGCGGCGCCCAGCGCATCGGCCTGCCCCAGCGGCCCGCTGGCCTCGGCGCGCAGCACGCGGCTGCCGTCGGGCTCGGCCACCAGCGCGCGCAGGTGCAGGCCGCCCTGGCGCAGCACCGCGTAGGCGGCCAGCGGCACCTGGCAGGAACCGCCCAGGGTGCGGGATACGGCGCGCTCGGCCATGGCGCAGGCGGTCGTATCCGGGCTGGACAGGGGCGCCAGCCAGCTGCGCAGGTCCTCGCGCGCGGACAGGGTCTCGATGCCCAGGGCGCCCTGCCCGGCCGCCGGCAGGCTGAGCTCGGCCGGCAGCACGGCGCGGATGCGCTCGCCCAGGCCCAGGCGCTGCAGGCCGGCGGCGGCCAGCACGATGGCGGCATAGTCGCCGCGATCGAGCTTGGCCAGGCGGGTGTCCAGATTGCCGCGCAGGGGCTTGACCGTCAGGCCCGGATAGCGCGACCGCAGCTGCGCCTCGCGGCGCAGGCTGGAGGTGCCCACGACGGCGCCCGGCGGCAGCTCGTCCAGGCGGGATACCGTGTTCGAGACCAGCGCGTCGTGCGGATCGGCCCGTTCGAGGATGGCCGCCAGCGTGAACGGATCGCCGAGGTCCATGGGCACGTCCTTGAGGGAATGCACGGCCAGATCGGCGCGGCCGTCGAGCAGCGCGGTTTCCAGTTCCTTGACGAACAGGCCCTTGCCGCCGACCTTGGACAAGGAGCGGTCCAGGATCTGGTCGCCGCGGGTGGTCATCTCCAGCAGATCGACCCGGCAGTCCGGATACAGGCGCCGCAACGCGTCCTGGACGTGCCGGGCCTGCCACAAGGCCAGCCGGCTGGCGCGGGTGGCGATCACGAGGGTCTTGGGTGCGGAAGCGGGCATCACAGCGTCATCCTGGAAAGCAGCAAGCGGGCGAGCAGACCGACGGCGGCCAGCGCCAGCAGGGTCTGAAGCAAGGTGGGGCGTTTGATTTTCATGTCATGGGATCCAAGAAAAAGGCCCGTCTGGCGGGCCTTTTTCGAGATCGGGGGCCGGCAGATCCGGCGTCCCGCCAACAATGGATATTACAACACGGCCTTGAGCAGCTTGCCCATTTCCGAGGGATTGCGCGTCGTGCGGATGCCGCAGGCTTCCATAATCTCGAGCTTGGCGTCGGCCGTGTCGGCGCCGCCCGAAATCAGGGCGCCGGCGTGGCCCATGCGCTTGCCGGCCGGCGCGGTCACGCCCGCGATGAAGCCGACCACGGGCTTGTTCATGTTGTCCTTGGCCCACTGGGCGGCGTTGACCTCGTCGGGGCCGCCGATCTCGCCGATCATGATGACGGCATCGGTGTCCGGGTCGTCATTGAACATCTTCAGCACGTCGATGTGCTTCAGGCCGTTGATCGGATCGCCGCCGATGCCCACGGCGCTGGACTGGCCCAGCCCCAGTTCCGTGACCTGGGCCACGGCCTCGTAGGTCAGGGTGCCCGAGCGGCTGACGACGCCGATGCGACCCTTGCGGTGGATGTGGCCCGGCATGATGCCGATCTTGATTTCGTCCGGCGTGATCAGGCCCGGGCAGTTGGGGCCCAGCAGCAGGGTCTTGCGGTTCTGGGCGCGCATGCGGTTGCGGACTTCCAGCATGTCGCGCACGGGGATGCCTTCGGTGATGCAGATGGCCAGATCCACGTCGGCCTCGACGGCTTCCCAGATGGCCGCCGCCGCGCCGGCGGGCGGCACGTAGATGACCGACACGGTCGCGCCGGTGGCTTCCTTGGCTTCCTTGACGGAGGCATAGATGGGAATGCCCTCGAAGTCCTGGCCGGCCTTCTTGGGATGCACGCCGGCGACGAAGCAGTTTTCGCCGTTGGCATACTCGCGGCACATGCGGGTATGGAACTGACCGGTCTTGCCGGTAATCCCCTGGGTGATGACCTTGGTGTCCTTGTTGATCAGAATCGACATGTTCTATTCCCTGTGATGCTTATTTCGCGGCGGCGACGGCGGCGGTCGCGGCTTCGGCCATGGTGTCGGCGCTGATGATGGGCAGGCCCGAGGCCGCCAGCATCTCCTTGCCCTTTTCTTCGTTGGTGCCGCGCATGCGGACGACCAGCGGCACACTGAGGTTGACCGCCTTGCAGGCGGCGATCACGCCCTCGGCGATGACATCGCAGCGCATGATGCCGCCGAAGATGTTCACCAGGATGGCCTTGACGCCCTTGTTCTGCAGCATGATCTTGAAGGCCTCGGTGACCTTTTCCGCCGTGGCGCCACCGCCCACGTCCAGGAAGTTGGCCGGCTCGCCGCCGAAGAGCTTGATGGTGTCCATCGTGGCCATGGCCAGGCCGGCGCCGTTGACCAGGCAGCCGATGTTGCCGTCGAGCTGGATGTAGGCCAGGTCGAACTTGCTGGCCGCGATCTCGGCGGGGTCTTCCTCGTCCAGGTCGCGGTAGGCGACGATCTCGGGGTGCCGGAACAGCGCGTTGGAATCGAAGTTGAACTTCGCGTCCAGGGCGACGATGTTGCCCTTGCCGTCGCGGTTCAGCGGGTTGATCTCGACCAGCGAGGCGTCGGTTTCCATGTAGCAGGTATAGAGCTTCTGGCACACGTCGATGAACTGGGCGACGGAACCAGCCGGCATGGCCACGCCCTGGGCGAGCTTTTCGCCGTCGGCCTGGGTGAAGCCCTGCAGGGGATCGATCATCACGGTGATGATCTTCTCGGGCGAGGAATGGGCGACTTCCTCAATGTCCATGCCGCCTTCGCTGGAGGCGATGAAGGCGACTTTCTGCGTGGCGCGATCGGTCACGACGGACAGGTAGTATTCCTTCTGGATGTCGGCGCCTTCCTCGATGTACAGGCGGCGGACCTTCTGGCCTTCCGGACCGGTCTGGTGCGTGACCAGCTGCATGCCCAGGATCTGGCCGGCCAGGGTGCGGACGTCGTCCAGCGTCTTGGCGACCTTCACGCCGCCGCCCTTGCCGCGCCCGCCGGCGTGGATCTGCGCCTTGACGACCCAGACAGGACCCCCCAGTTTTTCGGCTGCCGCCACGGCCTCTTCGACCGAGAACGCGGGAATGCCGCGCGGGACAGTCACGCCAAACTTCTTCAGCAATTCCTTGCCTTGATATTCGTGAATTTTCATGAGTTACCTGTCAGTGAAGAAAAAAGAAAACCGCCGGCGGGCCGCTTCGGACCGCCGGCCGGGTCCAGGCCCGAAAGACTGAGGGGACACGTCCCTACCCTTCATGCTGCGCTTCCGAGGGAACATACCAGGGGGCGTAGTGCTTGCGCACCACCGGGCCGTCCACCCGCAGCGCATGGCAGCCGTCGAGCTGGAAAGGGCGCCGGCCGTCCGGATTCTGCCGCCGCCGGCCCGCCATGGTCTGGACGGCCACCGTCGGCAGGACGTTGGTGAGTTCGGTGACGTGGGTGCAGCCGGCCGTGCGCCCGAAGCGCTCGCGCACCTGCTGGCGGAACTGCTGCAGCAGGTTCAGGCCGATCAGGCGGCGGTAGTCCGGCGCGATGGCGCTGCAGAATTCGCCGTAGGGGGCCGCCTCATAGGCGACCTCGGCGTCCGTGATCGTGAATTGCGCGTCGATGGTGACGCGCAGGAGCATGTGATGGATCGGCTCGCCCGCGTGGCGGACGCTGCCGCCGTGCAGGGGAAAGTCGTAGGCCTTGGTGTCGATGAGCTGGGCCTCGAGATCCCACTGGCCGTCGTCCCGCGCATAGGTCTGGACGCGGATGGACCGCGTATGCACGGGTTGACGGGAACACGCCGGCTCGGACAAAGGCATGAGGATGTGAACGTTTGAAAACTGTTTAACCTTTCGATTATACAGTGCATACGGGTTCGCTTATGGCGGGGGGCGGCGCGGCCGGCCCGCGCCCCGCCCCCGGACCCGTCAGGCCGCCTGGCGCAGGGTGCGCGCCGCGCGCACCATGGATTCCAGCGCCGCGCGGGTCTCGGGCCAGCCGCGCGTCTTCAGCCCGCAATCCGGATTCACCCACAGCCGCTCGGCCGGCAGGCGCTGCGCCGCCTTGCGCACCAGGTCCACCATCCAGCCCTCCTCCGGCACATTGGGCGAATGGATGTCGTAGACGCCGGGGCCGATGTCGTTGGGATAGGCGTAGTCCTCGAACGCCCCCAGCAGTTCCATATGGGACCGGGACGTCTCGATGGTGATCACGTCCGCGTCCATGGCGGCGATGGCCTGGATGATGTCGTTGAATTCCGAATAGCACATGTGCGTATGGATCTGCGTGTCGTCGCGCACGCCGCTGGTCGAGAGGCGGAAGCTGTCCACCGCCCAGTCCAGGTAGGCGGCCCAGTCGTCGCGGCGCAGCGGCAGCCCTTCGCGAAAGGCCGGCTCGTCGATCTGGATCACCGTGATGCCGGCCTGCTCCAGGTCCAGGACCTCGTCGCGCAGGGCCAGGGCGATCTGGCGGCAGGTCTGCTCGCGCGGCTGGTCGTCGCGCACGAAGGACCATTGCAGGATGGTCACCGGGCCGGTCAGCATGCCCTTGACGGGCTTGTCGGTCAGCGACTGGGCATAGGCCGACCAGGCCACCGTCATCGGCGCCAGGCGCGCCACGTCGCCGTAGATCAGGGGCGGCTTGACGCAACGCGAGCCGTAACTCTGCACCCAGCCGTGGGACGTGAAGGCAAAGCCGGCCAGCAGTTCGCCGAAATACTCCACCATGTCGTTGCGCTCGGGCTCGCCATGCACCAGGACGTCCAGGCCGACTTCTTCCTGGAAGCGGATGACGCGCTCGATCTCCTCGCGGATGGACTTCTCGTAGGCGGCGTCGCCCAGCGCGCCGGCCCGCCAGTCGCGTCGCAGGGCGCGGATCTCCGGCGTCTGGGGAAAGGAGCCGATCGTCGTGGTCGGAAACGCCGGCAGTCCCAGGCGCCGCTGCTGTTCGAGGATGCGCCGGGCGAACGGCGCGCGCTCGCGGCGGATCGCGCCGGCCTGCTCCAGGCGCTGCGCCACGTCCTGTCGATGGATGCGCGCCGAGCGGGCGCGGCCGGCGACGGCCTGGCGGGCGGCCTCCAGCGCGGCGCGGTCTTCGGCGTCGGCCGTGCCGTCCATCAACGCGCGCAGGAGTCGCAGTTCGTCGAGCTTCTGCACGGCAAAGGACAGCCAGCCGCGCAGTTCCGCGTCCAGGCCGGTTTCCAGCGCCAGGTCGATCGGCACGTGCAGCAGCGAGCACGAGGGCGCCAGCCACAGGCGCTCGCCCAGCCGGCGGGCGGCCGCGCCAAGCTGTTCATGGATCTGGTCCAGGTCCGCGCGCCAGACGTTGCGCCCGTCGATCACGCCCAGCGACAGCACCTGGTCGTCGCGCAGACCGACCAGCACGGCGTCCAGCTGTCCCGGGGCGCGCACCAGGTCCACGTGCAGGCCGTGCACCGGCAGCGAGCCGAGCACGTCCAGGCAGGGCTCGATGCCACCGAAATACGTGGCCAGCAGCACACGGGGCCCCTGGGCCGACAGGCGCTCGTAGACCTCGGCAAAGGCCTTCTTCCAGGCGGCCGGCAGGTCCAGCACGGCGACGGGCTCATCGATCTGGACCCAGTCCACCCCCTGGTCCGCCAGGCGCCGCAGGACCTGCTCGTACACCGGCAGCAAGGCGGGCAGCAGACCGAGCTTGGCCTCGTCGGCCGCCCCGCCCTGGTAGGCGTCGCCCTTGCCCAGCCACAGCCAGGTCAGCGGCCCCGGGATCACGGGGCGGGCGCGATGGCCCAGCGCCTGCGCCTCGGCGACCTGCTCGAACAGCGATTCGCGCGCGATGCGGTAGGTCTGGCCGGGATGCAGCTCGGGGACGATGTAGTGGTAATTGGTGTCGAACCACTTGGTCATCTCGCAGGCCGCCGCCGGCGTGCCCGTGGGCGCGCGCCCGCGCCCCATCCGGAACAGCGTGTCCAGGTCGACCGCCTCGTCGTCCGCCTGTCCGAAGCGCGCCGGCACCGCGCCCAGCAGCGTGGTCCATTCCAGGATCTGGTCGTACCAGGCGAAATCGCCCACCGGCACCCATTGCAGCCCCGCCTGGGCCTGGAGCCCCCAATGGCGGGCGCGCAATTCGCGGCCCACCGCCAGCAGACTGTCACGGTCCGACTTGCCCGCCCAATAGGCTTCCTGCGCCCGCTTCAGTTCCCGTCCCGCGCCGATGCGGGGAAAGCCCAGACTATGAATGATTGTCATGCTGCAATCCTGTTAACATTAAAAATATTCAATGAAAGGTATTGTGCACGGGGAAGAAAAAAATAAAAAACCAAATCCTGCACGATAAACATGAGAGAAATTCATGATTGAAGTGCGACATCTGGAAACCCTGCTGGCGATCCGGGACGGCGGCAGCCTGCAGGAGGCCGCCGAACGCCTGCACCTGACGCAGTCGGCCCTCTCGCATCAGTTGCGCGACCTGGAAGTGCGGCTGAAAACCTCGCTGCTGAACCGCCGCACGCGGCCGGCCCGGCTGACGACGGCCGGACTGCGCCTGGTGGCCCTGGCCGAGGACGTGCTGCCGCGCATCCGCGCCACGGAACTGGAACTGCGCCGCCTGTCGGCCGGACGCGCGGGGCGCCTGCACGTGGCCATCGACTGCCATTCCTGCTTTCAATGGCTGATGCCGACCCTGGATGCCTTCCGCAAGGACTGGCCCGAGGTATCGCTGGACCTGTCGGCGGCTTTCTCCTTCGCTCCCCTGCCCGCGCTGGCGCGCGGCGACCTGGACATGGTCATCACCTCGGACCCCGTCCCGCTGGAGGCGGCGCGCTATATGCCGCTATTTGCCTACGAACTGGTCCTGGCCGCGTCCACCCAGGGCGCGCTGGGCGCGTCGGGCACGGTGGAGCCCGCCGAGCTGGCCGACCAGGTGCTGATCACCTATCCGGTCGACCGCAGCCGCCTGGACGTCTTCACGGGATTCCTGGATCCGGCCGGCGTGGAGCCCGCCGGCATCCGTACAGCGGAACTGACCCCGATGATCGTGCAACTGGTGGCCAGCGGCCGCGGCGTCGCGGCCCTGCCCAGCTGGGCGCTGGAGGAATACCGGAATCTGCCGGGGCTGCGCATCTGCCACCTGGGAGCGGGCGTCTGGCGCACCCTGCAGGCCGGCATCCGCGCGGAAGACGCCGAGACCCCCTACATGCAGGCGTTTCTGGAACAGGCCAGGCGCACGTGTTTCGAGACCCTGCCGGGGATCCGCCGCGCGGATTGAGGCCCGGGGGGCCGCGCCCGGCGGCAGGCCCCAGCCGGGGACGCCGCTCGCCCACATCAGCGGGATTGCTGATGGTGGAGAGTCACCAGTCAGTCAGGATCGTCGCCACGGCCGTCCAGCACCCGCCGGATCACGTCGCCGGAAAAGCCCCGGCCCGCCAGGAAACGGTATTGCCGCGCATATTCACGGGCGTCCGCGGGCGGCGCGGAAAACTTGCGCCGCCAGACATCGAGGGCGCGGTCGGGCTCGGACGCCCGCAGGCTGTCCCGCAAACCGGAGAGCTGGTTTTCGTCCAGGCCCTGCTGGCGCAAGGCGCCCAGGATGCGTTGCGCGCCCTGCCGGGCGGCGGTGCGATGGGCATAGGCCTGGGCGTAGCGTTCGTCGGATTGCCAGTGCTGGCGCTGCAGCTCGTCCAGGACCGATTCGATCTCGGCCGGGTCGTCGCCATGGGCGGCGAGCTTGCGGCGCAGTTCCAGGCGGGAGTGTTCCCGCCTGGACAGATAGGCCACCGCCCTCGCCTTCAGGCTGGGGCCGGGCCGCGACGGATCATTCGCCATCCGCGGCGGCGGCCACCCGGCCGCCGGCGGGCTCGGCGCGCAGCGCGATCCCCAGTTGTTCGCGCACCCGGTTTTCGATCTCGAAGGCCAGGTCGGCGTGTTCCTTGAGGTATTCGCGGACGTTGTCCTTGCCCTGGCCAATGCGTTCGCCGTTGTAGCTGTACCAGGCGCCGGACTTGTCGATGAGGCCCGCCTGCACGCCCAGGTCGATGATCTCGCCCTCGCGCGAGATGCCGGCGCCGTACATGATGTCGAATTCCACCTGCTTGAACGGCGGCGCGACCTTGTTTTTCACGATCTTGACACGGGTTTCGTTGCCGACGACCTCGTCGCCCTTTTTGATGGAGCCGATGCGGCGGATGTCCAGGCGCACGGAGGAATAGAATTTCAGCGCGTTGCCGCCCGTGGTGGTCTCGGGGTTGCCGAACATGACGCCGATCTTCATGCGGATCTGGTTGATGAAGATCACCATGCAGTTGGCGCGCTTGATCGTGGCGGTGAGCTTGCGCAGGGCCTGGCTCATGAGGCGGGCCTGCAGGCCCGGCAGGGAATCGCCCATGTCGCCTTCGATTTCGGCCTTGGGCACCAGGGCGGCCACCGAGTCGATGACGATCAGGTCGACCGAGCCCGAACGCACCAGGGCGTCGGTGATCTCCAGGGCCTGCTCGCCGGTGTCGGGCTGGGAGATCAGCAGGTCTTCCAGGTTGACGCCCAGGCGCGAGGCGTACTGCACGTCCAGGGCGTGTTCGGCATCGACGAAGGCGCAGGTGCCGCCGATCTTTTGCATCTCGGCGATGACCTGGAGGGTGAGCGTGGTCTTGCCGGAGGATTCGGGGCCGTAGACCTCGACCACCCGGCCGCGCGGCAGCCCCCCGACGCCCAGGGCGATGTCCAGCCCCAGCGACCCGGTGGACACGACCTGGATGTCGTGTTCGACCTGGTTGTCGCCATAGCGCATGATCGAGCCCTTGCCGAACTGCTTTTCGATCTGAGACAGCGCGGCGGCCAGCGCCTTGGCGCGTTCGGGGTTGGCCTTGCCGGTGCGTTCGTCCATGGAGGGGTTCCTTTTCTTGGGTACCTTGGGTACGGGGTTGAATGCTGACATGAGGGAAATTATTGCACTAAATTATACTGTACAAAACCTCAGTTGTGACATTGTCGTCCATCGTTAACCCTAAATGACCGGCGGTGAGCGCCATGCGACAATCCGCAACATCGGGGTGCCCCGCCACCCCCCACAACCATTCGACGTCATTCCCGCCATGCGTATCCTGATTGCCGAGGACGACAGTATTCTCGCGGATGGCTTGTCCCGGTCGCTGCGCTACGACGGCTATGCCGTGGACGTGGTCCATGACGGATCCAGCGCCGATTCCGCCTTGCAGTTGCAGACTTTCGACCTGCTGATCCTGGACCTGGGCCTGCCGCGGATGAACGGCCTGTCCGTGCTGCGCAAGCTGCGCCAGCGCGGCACCCCGCTGCCGGTGCTGATCCTGACGGCCGCCGACTCGGTCGAGCAGCGCGTCGAGGGCCTGGACCTGGGGGCCGACGACTACATGTCCAAGCCCTTCGCGCTCAGCGAGCTCGAGGCCCGGGTGCGGGCCCTGATCCGCCGCCACGGCGGCGCGCGCGCCTCGGTGCTGCGCCACGGCCGCCTGGCCTTCGACCTCAACGGCCGCATCGCCACCATCGACGACGCGCCGGTCGAGCTGTCCGCGCGCGAGACCAGCCTGCTCGAGATCTTCCTGTCGCGCAGCGGCCGCATGATCAGCAAGCACCAGCTCGTCGACCTGCTGTGCGAATGGGGCGAAGAGGTCACCACCAACGCCATCGAGGTCTACATCCACCGGCTGCGAAAGAAGATCGAGCCCGCCGACATCCACATCCTGACCGTGCGCGGCCTGGGATATTGCCTGGAACCGGAAAGCCGCAATCAGGCGGCCGACACGGCCGCCGTCGGCTGACGCCGCGCATGTTCGCCGACACGCGCCCCCCCCATCGGCGCCGCTCGCGGCGCCACCCCACGCTGCTGGGCCGCATCCTGCTGTGGATGATCGTGCCGCTGTTCGTGCTGTGGTCGATCGGCATCGTCATCACCTACTTCATCTCGCTGAACATCGCCAACTCGCCCTACGACCGCACGCTGGCCAGCCACCTGCGCCTGCTGCGCCACGAGGTCGAGCAGCAGCGGCTGAGCGCCGGCGTCGCGCTGTCCGAATCCGCGCGCACCGTGCTGGCCGGCGGCGGCGACGACACCCCCACCACCTGGCAGATCCTGGACGCCAACGGCCACCTGATGGCGGGCGATCCGCGCATCCCCACGCCCGAGAACTGGACCTACGACATCGACCAGATCCGCTATCGCAACGCATCCCTGGAACACCAGTCGGTCCGCCTGGCCTATGTGTGGGGCGGCCGCGACCGCGACGGCGCGGGCTTTCTCGCCGTGGTCGCCGAGCCCGGCGAGGCGCGCGCCACCCTGCAGCAGGAGATCCTCACCGGCATGCTGACGCCGCAGCTGATCATCCTGCCGCTGGCGGCCATGCTGGCCGGCCTGGGCCTGACCCAGGGCCTGGAGCCGCTCAGCCTGCTGCAGGAGCACATGCGCCGGCGCAAGCCCAGCGACCTGTCGCCCATCCGCGACGACCTGGCCCCCGCCGAGATCGTGCCGCTGATCGCCGCCATGAACAACGTGCTGCAGCGCCTGTCGGCCTCCATCGAGTCGCAGCGCCGCTTCGTGGCCAACGCGGCCCACCAGCTGAAAACCCCGCTGGCCGGCATCCGCACCCAATGCGAGATCGCGCTGCGCGAGCATGAGCCGGACCGCATGCGCGACAGCCTGGCCCAGCTGATCGCCGGTTCCCAGCGCGCCACGCGCCTGGTCAACCAACTGCTGCTGCTGGCGCGGGCCGAGTCCCTGGACCCCACCCAGTCGCGCACCACCGAGCAGCTCGACCTGCGCGTCCTGGCGGAGGACGCCGCCGGGGAATGGGTGGCGACCGCCCTGCAACGCGGCCTGGACCTGGGCTTCGAGTCGCAGGGCGGCGAGCTGCCGGTCTTCGGCAACCGCACCATGATCCGCGAGCTGCTGAACAACCTGATCGACAACGCCCTGCTCTACACGCCCGCCGGCGGGCAGGTGACGGTCAGGGCACTGCCCGACGGCGACCTCGTCTGCCTGGAGGTCCAGGACAACGGCCCCGGCATCCCGCCCGAAGAGCGGTCCCGGGTGTTCGACCGCTTCTACCGGATCCTGGGACACGAGGCCGAAGGCAGCGGCCTGGGCCTGGCCATCGTGCGCGAGGTCGCCGAACACCACCAGGCCACCATCGATTTCCTGCCGCCCGGCAACCACCGCGATCCGCAGAGCGCCGGGACCCGCCTGCGGGTCTCATTTCCGCGCGACCACGTCCCCAGGACTCGCACATGAACCGCAACCCCATCACGACGCCCGACGCGCCGGACGACGACCGGCGCCCCATGACGCACGAGGAGCGCCGGGTCATCCTGGCCTCGTCCATGGGCACCGTCTTCGAGTGGTACGACTTCTACGTCTATGGTTCGCTGGCCGCGATCATCGCCCAGCACTTCTTTTCCGGCGTCAATCCGACGGCGGGGTTCATCTTCGCCCTGCTGACTTTCGCCGCCGGCTTTGCCGTGCGTCCGTTCGGCGCCCTGGTCTTCGGCCGGCTGGGCGACATGGTCGGGCGCAAGTACGCCTTCGTGGTCTCCATCCTGATCATGGGCCTCTCGACTTTCCTGGTCGGCGTGCTGCCGCCCTCGGCCTCCATCGGCACGGCGGCGCCCATGATCCTGCTGCTGCTGCGCCTGCTCCAGGGCCTGGCCCTGGGCGGCGAATACGGCGGCGCCGCGGTCTACGTGGCCGAGCACGCGCCCAACCACCGGCGCGGCTTTTTCACCAGCTGGATCCAGACCACGGCCACCACCGGCATGTTCCTGTCCCTGGTGGTGGTCCTGGGCACCCGCGCCACGCTGGGCCAGGAGGCCTTTGAATCCTGGGGCTGGCGCGTGCCCTTCCTGATTTCCGTGCTGCTGCTGGTCATTTCGGTCTGGATCCGCCTGCGGCTGCACGAATCGCCCGCCTTCACGCGGATGAAGTCCGAGGGCCTGATTTCGCGCGCCCCCATCAAGGAAGCCTTCGGCCGCTGGCGCAACCTGCGCCTGATCCTGCTGGCCCTGATCGGCCTGACCGCGGGCCAGGCGGTGGTCTGGTACACCGGCCAGTTCTACGCCCTGTATTTCCTGACCGAGACCCTGGGGGTGGAAGCCAACATCGCCAACATCCTGGTGGCCATGTCCCTGCTGCTGGCCTGTCCGTTCTTCCTGGTCTTCGGCGCCCTGTCGGACCGGATCGGGCGCAAGCCCATCATCATGGCGGGCTGCCTGATCGCGTGCCTGACGTATTTCCCGGTCTTCAAGGGCCTGACCCACTACGCCAATCCGGCCCTGGAACGCGCCCAGAGCCAGGCACCGGTCTACGTGGTCGCCCACCCGGACAGCTGCTCGCTGCAGTTCAACCCGGTGGGCATCGCGTCCTTTACCAGTTCCTGCGACCTGCTCAAGGCCTTCATGGCCAGCCATTCGGTGCATTACCTCAACCAGTCCGCGCCGGCCGGCACGGTGGCCTACGCGCTGGTGGGCGACCAGCGCATCGACTCTTTCGAGGGCGCCGGCCTGTCGCGCGCCGAGTTCGCGCGGCGCAGCACGGCCCTGAAGGCCCATCTGCGCCAGGCGGTCCGCAGCCACGGCTATCCCGCCCACGCCGATCCCTCGCAGATCAACTACATCATGGTGCTGCTGCTGCTGTTTTTCCTGGTGCTGCAGGTCACGATGGTATATGGCCCCATCGCCGCCATGCTGGTGGAGATGTTCCCCACCCGCATCCGCTACACCTCGATGAGCGTGCCCTACCACATCGGCAACGGCTGGTTCGGCGGCTTCCTGCCGCCGGTCGCCTTCGCCACCGTCGCCACCACGGGCAATATGTACGACGGCCTGTGGTATCCCATCATCGTCTGCGCCATGACGCTGGTCGTGGGCATGCTGTTCATCCGCGAGACGCGGCACAATGATCTGAACGCGCCGTGATTCAGAGTTCCGTCAGGGATTCTCCCGTAGAATCTTGATGTGCATCAAGGCCGCGCCCCGGGTCTCTTGTTCCCCCTTGTGTCCCGGGCCGGATCCCCTTGCCGCACCACCGTCTTCGCACCCCCCGCGAGCCTTTTTGTGCGCAGACGGCTGTTTCTCAAGGCCCGGCCCAGACCGGGCCTTTTTTTTCGTGTCCGGTTCTCCGGCCCGCCGGACGCGCCGGAAAGGCGCAAGCCCGCCGCATCCGGGATCGGGAGCGCCCGGCATCCCCGCACGCGCCGCGCCGCTTTTCCGCCGCGGACCATCGCGTACAATCAAGGCCCTTTTCACTGCCGCCCGCCGGCCCGCCGCCTACGATCATGTGGTTCAAGAATCTCAAGCTCTACCGCCTCGCCCCCAACGCAAGCCTGACCGCCGACACCCTGGAATCGGCCCTGGAACCCCTGGCATTCCAGCCGGGCGGCAGCCAGGACAGCCAGGTCTCGGGCTGGCTGCCGCCGCGCGAGGATGGCGGGCTGGTCCATGCGCAGCACGGCCAGATCCTGCTGCGCCTGCACACGGAAAAGAAGCTGCTGCCGGCCACGGTCGTCAACCAGGCCAGCCGCGCCCGCGCCCTGCAGATGGAAGAGCAGCAGGGCTACAAGCCGGGGCGCAAGCAGATGAAGGAGATCAAGGAGCAGATGACGATGGAGCTGCTGCCGCGCGCCTTCGTCATCGCCCATGACACCCACGTCTGGATCGACACGGTCAACCATTGGGTGGCCATCGACGCGGCGGCCGCGGCCCGCAGCGACGAAGTCCTGGGCCTGCTGGCCAAGACGCTGACGCCCTTCCCCATCGTGCCGCTGCACGTCGAGATGTCGCCGGCCGCCGCCATGACCCTGTGGCTGAGCGAGGACGAGGCGCCCGCCGGCTTCAGCATCGATCAGGACACGGAGCTGCGCTCCACCGGCGAATCCCGGGCCACCGTGCGCTACGTGCGCCAGACCGTGGATGCCGACGAGGTGCGCCGCCACATCCAGGCCGGCAAGCAATGCACGCGCCTGGCCATGACGTGGAACGACCGCGTGTCCTTCGTGCTGACCGACAACCTGGACATCAAGCGCGTCGCGCCCCTGGACGTGCTGAAGGAGCACCAGGACGCGCAGGCCGCCAACGAGGCCGAGCAGTTCGAGACGGATTTCGCCCTGATGACGGGTGAGGTCGCCCGCCTGCTCGAGGACCTGACGGCGGCGCTGGGCGGCATGCGGGCGGAGACGAAGTAAAGAGAACCGAGGGGCGTTTTTGCCTCGGGGCGGCCCGGCGGCAAAAAAGCCCCCGCATACGGCGGGATGCGGCGCTCAATACATGCCGTGGAACACGCTGTCGTCCGGCCCGATGTGCGAGGGCGGCGCCCAGGTGACGTCGCGCAGCGAATGCTGCACCAGGCCCTCGACGCCCAGCAGCACGGCGAAGATCGCCATGCGCACCGGGATGCCGTTGTCCGTCTGGCGGAAGATCGCCAGGCGCGGATCGGGATTCAGGTCCGTGCTCAGGTCGTTGGCGCCTTCGCGGCTGTCGCGCGGCAAGGGGTGCATGACGATCACGTCGGGGCCGCAGCAGGCATCGACGATCGCCCGGTTGACCTGGAAATCCTCGGTGTAGCCCTCCAGGCTCTCGCCGGTGAAGCGCTCTTTCTGCACCCGGGTCGCGTAGATCACGTCGGCGCCCTTCAGGCCGGCGGCCAGGTCATGGGTCTGCTCGACCACGTGGCCGTTCTGGCTGGCCTTGTCCAGCAGGTAGTCGGGCATCTCCAGCCCCGGCGGCGACACCAGCGTGAATTTCAGGCCGCGATACAGGGCCAGCAGCTTGATCAGGGAGTGGACCGTGCGGCCGTATTTGAGGTCGCCGGCCATGACGATGTGGGCGCCGTCCAGCAGCTTGCCCAGGCGCGAGAACTCCGTCAGGATGGTGTAGAGGTCCAGCAGCGCCTGGCTGGGATGCTCGCCCGCGCCGTCGCCGCCATTGACCACGGGGATGTTGGTGGCGGCCGCGAATTCGGCCACGGATCCCTTTTCGGGATGGCGGATCACCATGGCATCGACGTAGCCGCTCATGACGCGGCTGGTGTCATAAATGGATTCGCCCTTGGCCATGGACGAGAACGTGAACCCGGTGGTGTCGCACACCGAACCGCCCAGGCGGCAGAACGCCGCGCCGAAACTGACCCGGGTGCGCGTGCTGGCCTCGAAGAACAGATTGCCCAGGACGGCGCCTTCCAGCACCCGCGAGACCTTCTGGCGCCGGGCGATCGGCTGCATCAGGTCGGCCACGCGGAACAGGTCCTCGACGGATTCGCGGGTGAACTGGTCCACGGACAGCAACTGGTGCTTGTTGTCCACGGCAATCCGCTCCCGCAGCGAGCCGCTTTGTGCGCTTTGCGCATATTTTTGCATCAGGGCGTCGTTTTCGACGATCTCGGTCACGAAGCGCGAGACGACCTCCGGCATGTTCCGGGCTTCCTGCGAGCCTTCCGGCAGCAGCCACGTATCCAGCGCCCGGCGCTTGACGCCGATGCGCGCGGCAAAGACGTCGCGGGTGAGGTTCAGGCGGCGCATCGCGTCGCGCAGGAAGACTTGTTGGGAAACGGCCATGATGGTGTCCTATATACGCAATGCGTAGATTTTCACCGACACCGCAACCATTGGGCAAGCAGAACTGTCGGCCGGGCATCCGGCCGAGCGTAAATACAACAACGACATTGCCGCCCACCCAGGCGGCCGGTCGCCGGAGCCGAACGTCCCGACGAAACCCACAAACGGTTACTGGACGCCGGCCACCGAGCGCGCGGCCAGCTCCGCGTTGCGCACCGAACCGACACCGAACGCCAGCTGCTGCTGCGTGACGGGCGATGCATACGCCGGCGCCGCCAGCATGATCTGCCCCACGACCAGCGCCAGGCGCAGCCCTGGATGGGCCTGCGTCATGGCGCGCAGTTTCTCCAGCCCCTCGTCCTTCAGGATCAGGACCAGCACCCCGCCGCCATCCTGGTCCGTCGCCGACTGGATGCCCATCAGGTCGCCGCGGTCGATGATGGCGTCGGTGCGGACGTACAGCAGCCCCGAGGGCTTGAGCGGCACCGGCGTCCAGCCGGGATGGGCCTTGGTGTCCGCCAGGAACACCCGCAGGTCGGCCGCCTGGCGGTCGGCCGTCACCGTCTGCACCGGCCCGGTCTTGCGCGTGCCGGCGGCGTCCAGGCTGCCGGAGGCCGTGGCCTGGGACTCCATGCCGCCCGAAGCGCCCGCGCGCGTGCCGGGCACGGTCTGGCAGGCCGCCAGCCCCAGCGTCATGATGGCCACCGCGCCCAGGCGGATCCAGCCGCCTGGACCACCCTGCTGCCTTGCAAATTTCCTCATCCGGCTCCTCCTGCCTTGGGTCTCTCCCCCCGATGATGACACATTTTGCCCGGACGGCTCATGAGGCCGGCCGCAGGAACCGGCCGGCGCGGACCCGCACCCGGGCGCTGTCGAGGACGCCGCCGGCCGCATCGCGCAGCTCGAAGACGTGGTCCCCCGGCCGCGGCGGCCAGTCCGGCGCCGCGCCGTCCGCCAGCGGGCGGCCGTCCAGGAACCAGCGCGCATCGCCGGCCGGCCGGGACAGGGCATCGACCGCGCGCAGGCGCATGCGCTGCCGGTCCCAGGGAATATCCGGATCCAGGGCCAGGACCGTGCCATTCACCGGCTCCGCGATCCTGGGGCGGCCCGCCGGTCCGCCGGCCACGGGCGGCGCGAAATCCGCCTGGGCCGTGTCTCCCAGGAAGTACTCCGTCCGCGGCGGCTCCAGGCCCTGCGCGAAACGCACCGCCGCCCGCGTCACGCCGGCCGGCGGCGCCGGCTCGCCTGCCGCGGGCCGGTCGGACGCGGGCAAAGCGGGATCGCGCCGGCGCTCGCGCGCCAGCCAGTCCATCAGCTCATGCCAGATCGGGCCCGCGCCGCTGACCCCCGACACATTGCGCATGCTGGCGCCGGCGCTGTTGCCCACCCAGACGCCCACGGTATAGTCCGCCGACCAGCCTACGCACCAGTTGTCGCGCATGTCGCGGCTGGTGCCGGTCTTCACCGCCGTCCAGGCCGGGGTCGACAAGGGGCTGTCCAGGCCGAACGTGCGGGCCCGCGCCTGGCGGTCCGACAGGATGTCGCCGACGATCCAGGCCGCCGCCGGCGAGAATACCCGCGCGCCGGTTGCCCTCGTCGCGCGGCCGCCGGCATTCGAAGGACCGACACCGACACCGACACCGGCATTGGCATTGACATTGGCATTGACATCGGCATTGGCATCGGCATCGGCATTGGCATCGAAAGCGGGCGGCGTCAGGCGCAGCGGCGCGGCATCCCCGCCGCGCGCCAGCGCCCGATAGGCGTTGACGAGCGAGAGCAGCGTCACGTCGGCCGAGCCCAGCGCCAGGCTGTAGCCGTAGTAGTCCCCATCGTGCCGCAACGGCAGGCCCAGCGCCGACAGGCGCCGCGCCAGGGCATCCGGCCCGACCAGCATGAGCGTGCGCACCGCCGGGACGTTCAGGGACGAGGCCAGGGCCGTGCGGGCGCTGACCCAGCCGCTGAAGCGGTGATCGTAATTGTCCGGAATGTACAGCCCGCCCCCGCCGTCCAGGTCCAGCGGGCGGTCGTCCAGCAGGGATGCCGCCGTCAGGCGTTGCTGGTCGAAGGCCAGCGCATACAGAAAGGGCTTGAGCGTCGAGCCGGCCTGGCGCAGCGCCTGGGCGTGGTCGACGTCGGGGGCCTGCGACATGCCGCCGGAGGAACCCACGTAGGCCAGGACCGCGCCCGTCCGGTTGTCCAGCGCCACCACGGCCGCGTCCGTGACGCCGGTGCCGCCCAGGTCCCGCAGGTGCCGACGCACCGAGCGGACCGCCAGCGCCTGCAGCCCGGCGTCCAGCGTGGACCGGATCTCGCCGCCGGCCGGCACGCCATCCTGCGCCACCAGGTGGCGGGCCCAGTGCGGCGCCAGGCCGGGCGCCTCGAACCGCGGCGCATGGCCGCGGGACAAGGACAGCGCGATGAAATCGCGCAGGCCGGCGCAGTCATCGGGGCGGCCGAGTTCCCGCAGCAGCGCGCAACTGCGCCGGGCCAGCGTGGCCAGCGGCGCATTGGGGCCGCGCAGCAGCACGGCCGCCAGGGCGGATTCCCGCAGCGTCAGGCCCGAGGGGCGCTTCTGGAACAGCACGCGGGACAGCGCATCGACCCCGCGCAGTTCGCCGCGATAGCTGGCCAGGTTCAGGTAGGCCTCCAGGATCTGGGCCTTGGTCCAGCGGTTTTCCAGGCGCTGCGCGGCGCGCATCTGGTCGAATTTCTGCAGGATGCCCCGGCCGTCCGGGCCGCGGCGCAAGTCTTCGTCCAGCATCGCGGCCAGCTGCATGCTCAGCGTGGACGCCCCGCGCCGGCCTTCGCCCCAGGCGGCGGACCACGCCGCCGAGGCGCTCGCCAGCCAGTCCACCCCATCGTGGGAAAAGAAGCGATGGTCCTCGGACTGCACCACGGCCCGCTGCAAGGCGGCCGAGATGTCCGCCAGGGGCACCCAGTCGCCCCGGCGCGCGGAAAAATCGACACGGATGCGCTGGATCACCCGGCCGCCCGAGGCCAGCACCCGGACGTCGGATGGCCGCCAGGCGGCGCGCACGGCGGCGTAATCTGGCAGAGGGCTTTCGATCACCGGGGGCTGCAGCGGGTTTGCCTCAGCGGCCTGCGCCGTCCATGACACGCACAGGGCGGCCGCCAGCAGCCACGCGCCCCGCCGCCCGTTCATTCGGCCCCCACGGTCAAGGGCTCGTTGGGCAGGCTGCCGAACACGTCCGGCTGGTACAGGGCCTCGATCCGCGTGGGCGGCAGCTGGTAGGTGCCCGGGGTATTGATCCGCACCGTGTATTCCAGCGTCTGGATGCCGGCGTCCAGGACCTCGAAATAGGCGCGGTACATGCCGGCGTCCCGCTCGACGAAGGCGGGCCGGTCCCAGGACGGCAGGTCCGCCGATTCCCCCTGGGTGGCGATCGTCGAATCCCGCCCCAGGCCGCCGCCCAGGATCGAGGCGCCGGCCGGCACCGGATCGCTGATCACCGACCACACCACCGGCTCGCGGCTGTGGATGCGCAGCCTGACACGATAGATGTCGCCCACGGACCAGCGGTCGGGCCGGGCGCGGGCGACCGGCACGATCGACCGTTCGACGCGCAGGCCGGCGTCCACCGCGCGCGTCTGAGGCACCGCCGCGCGCGCCGTCACGGTGGCCCAGCCGCTGCCCGGTCCCTGCTGCGCCAGCTGCAGCGTACCCTGGCGCGAGGCCGGCCAGGGCAGATCCAGCACCTGCCGGCGCACGCCGCCGGCCTCGGGCATGTCCGCCCAATCCAGCGTCCGGGCGGCCCCGGGCGGCAGCGCGACGGTGACCGCGCCCTGGCCCGCGCCGGTTTCCTCCTGGCGCGCATACTGGTTCACCGCGAGCACACCCAGGACGTTGGCCGTGGTCGTGGACCAGGCGCCCTGGATTTGCAGGGACAACAGGCCCGCCAGCAGCCGCGACCGGTCCTCGCGCCATTCCGGCCGGGACAGCACCGTCATCAGCAGGCGCGCCTGTGCCGTGGCGACGTTGCTCATCAGCCACCAGCCCTGGTCCGCCGTCGCGTCCGAAATCACCAGCGAAGTCCCATGGCGGCTGAGCCGCGCCCGCAGCACGGCGTCGGTCTGCGCCAGCAGGGCCGCCCGGTCCGGCAGCGCCGGCACATGCTGCAGGACGGACAGCCAGGTCACCACGGCAGGGGTCGGCCAGTCGCTGACGTCCAGGGCGAAGCTGTCCAGCATCCCCGGCTGCCAGGCGCCGGCCAGCGCCAGCGCATCGATGGCGATCAGCTTGCGCCAGAACCGGTCCTCGACAGGCGCCCAGGCGTCCTCGTCCAGGCGGCCGAAGACATATTGCTGCAAGGCCGACAGCATGCGTTCCCGTGCCGCGTCCGGCAGGGCATCCGGCCAGCCCAGGACCTGGGCCCGCGCCGAGACCTCGATCATCTGGGCGGTCAGGGCCACGCTGCCGCGCCCGCCCGGGAAATACGCCAGCAGCCCCGAATCATCCTGGTAGTCGGGCAGGCGCTGCATCAGCGCCTGCCACGCGGCATCGTCCCGCAGGCCGACGGCCTTGGCGCCCAGCTGCTCCAGGCAGGCATAGGGATAAGCCGCCAGCCAGTCCCGCACCCCCGGCAAGGTGCCCGCCAGGCTGGACTGCAGGCTGACCCGGATGCCGCCGCGCGGCACGCCGCTGCGGTCCAGCTGCGCCTGCGCCGAGGCGTCGACGGGCACCCGCAGCGGCGCGCCCGGGCGGATCTGCAGCAGGGTCGCCTGGCGCACCGTGACCGGCACGGCGGGCAGCAGGGTCTGCGTCACGACGATGCGGTCCGAGGCGGACGCGCCCTCGCGGGGCCGCGCCGCAAACGTCCAGCGCAGGACCTCCTGTTCCTGGTCGCTGTCCAGCTCCGGCGCCTGCACCGGCCAGCTCAGCACCCGGGACGCCCCGGCCGCCAGATCCAGCGTCTGTTCCGGCAGCGACTGGCCCGCGCCGCCATCCCCCTGGACCTGGGCCGAGACCGTCAGCGGCATCGCCTGGCCGGTGCGGTTGCGCACCGTGATCCGGGCGGTGTAGCGGTCCTGTTCACGCGCCACCTGGGGCAGGCCCGAGACCAGCTGCAGGTCCTGGGTGCTGACGATATCCGTCGAACCCGTGCCGAAACGCCCCTGCTCCTGGTCCACCACCGCGACCAGCCGGAATCGCGTCAGGGAATCGTTCAACGGCACCTGGACCGTGGCCCTGCCTTGCGCGTCCAGCGTCAGGTCGCCGCGCCACAGCAGCAAGGTATCGAACAGCTCGCGGGTGGCGCCGAATCCGCCCCCGCCGCCCGCGGGCACGGCCTTGCGGCCGTAATGCCGCCGCCCCACCACCTGGCCCTGGCTGGTGGCGGTGCGCACGCCCTCGTCGCGCGGGACTCGCATCGCGCCCAGCAGATCCCAGCTGGCATTGTCCATGAGGTCCAGCAAGGCCTCGTCCACGGCCGCAAACGCCACCCCGGCGCCCGCCGCCGGCTTGCCGTCGGGCAGCAAGGCCTGGATGGTGACCTGGGCGGTGTCGCGCACCTGATAGGTCTGCCGGTCGGCCTCGACCCGCACGGTCAGCCTGTCCGCGTCGCTGCTGACCCGGATCTGCGCCAGGCCAAAGCGGAAGGACGGCTTGGCCAGATCCACCAGGCCCGTCGGCGCCGGCGCATCGTCCGCCTGATCGGCCCGCGCCCGCGCCCATTCCACCGGATGGCGCCAGCCCCAGTCGAAGAACGAGGACCAGGGCACGTGCCGGATGCGGCCGCGCACGGCCAGCACCGACACATAGACGTTCGGCCCCCATTCGCCCTTCACCGGCAGGCGCACGACCGGCTGGTCGCCGTCCAGTTCCACCACGTGGGTCTCCAGCACGCCCTCGCGCTCGACCGCCACCAGGGCCTGCGCCCGGCGAAACGGCATGCGCACCGTGAATTCGGCCGTCTCGCCCGGCCGATACGAGGCCTTGGACGGGATCACGTCGATGCGGTCGTCATCGCCCCCCGCGAACCAGTTTTCGCCGCCCCACACCCAGATCGAGGTGGCCGCGCGCGACACCCGTCCCTGGCCGTCCCGGGCCTGGGCGAACAGCTGGATCTCGCCGTCGCGGTCCAGCGTCACCGGACATTCCAGCCGGCCCTGGGCGTCAGTCGTGCCCTGGCACAAGGTGCCCAGGGACGCCACCTGCTCATGGGTGTCGTAGGCATAGAAGCCGCCCACCAGCCGCTTGCGCGTGGAATACGTGGTCCGCACCCGGCCATCCAGCCGTACCGGCACGCCCGCGCGGGGATGTCCCTGCGGGTCCAGCGCCAGCAACTGCACGGCCGAGGTCTCGCCGCGGGACATCCAGCGACCGGTCTTCAGGCCGACCACCACGGCCGACGGCCAGACCCGGGCCATCTGGGACAGCGTCTGGATTTCCCCGTTGGGATCGGCGAACGAGGCCTCGAACAGCCAGGACTGCGGCTGCGTGACGGCCGGCAGGTCCTTCAGCTCCACCCGCGCCCCGCCCCGGTCGTCCAGGCGGACCGGCTGCTTGTCCAGGATCAGGCGGCGCATGCCATCGGACGCGCCCCGGTTTTCGCCGGACTCCATCTCGTCCGGCACGCCAAAAAGATAATCGCTGTAGTCCGCGAATGCCGGCGTCAGCGGCTGCGCCACCGCCGACAGCGAAGCCTGCAGGTCGCGGGCCGGGCCACCCGACTGCCAGGCCAGCTGCAGATCGGCCTGCACGGCCGCCGGCGCAATCAGCGAGCCGGCGGCGGCTTCGGCCGGGAGCGCTCCCGCCGTCGCATCCGTCTCCGTCGCCCCCGCCGGCGCGGGCGCGGCGATCTTCAGCGACCCCGTCAGCATGGGCAGCTTGAACGCCTCGACCCGGAAACTGCCCGCGTCGGGAACGGCAAACCCGTCGTAGATCCCGGCATCACCATCGGACCCCGCCTGGCCGGGCGCCACCAGCTGGATCAGATACCGCCCCAGCCGCGCCGTGCGGGGAATCGGGTAATCCTGCAAGGCGTAGAGCCCGCCGCCAGGATTCGCCTGCCAGTGCAGCGGCAGGCGCACCGTCTCGTCCGACCCGACGTGCACGATGTCCGCGGCGGGCGGCAGGCACTGGGCCTGCCGGTCGGCCGGGCAGCCGGTCTGGGGATTGCGCACGCCGTCGCGCGTCAGGTCGCGCAGGAAGATCTTCATCGACACGGTTTCGCCCGCATGCAGCAGCGTGCGATCCAGCACGGCATGCGCCACCTGGTCCGGCCGCGGCGACTGGCTGTACGGCACATCGAAGCGCCAGGGCTCGATACCCTGGTCCCATCCCGACCAGGCAAAGGAAAAATCGGCCTGGCCGTGCGCCGCCGGATGGTCCGCCGCAATCCGCGCGGTCACGAAGACGCCGGACTGCTCCGTGCCCTCGCACCAGCCATCGGCCGGCACGGCCCCGTCGGAATGCCAGAGGCCGTCGCCATCGGTCCGGCCCGCGCGGATCCGGGTGCCATCGCAGCCCAGCAGCGCCACCTGCGCATCCGCCACCGGCTTGCCGCCATCCAGCGTGGTCACCCAGACCAGCGCATCGTCGCGGCCGAGCTTCAGGTGCACGGCCAGGTTCGTCACCAGCACCGCCGAGCGCACATACATCGCGCCGCCGAACGCCCCCTGCCGGGCGTCCAGCAAGGCGGCGCCCAGACGCGGCGAGGCGACCTCCAGCACGTGCAGGCCAGGCGCCGTCAATGGCACCCCGATCATCTCGATATCCTGGCCCGCGGCATCCGGCAATCCGGGCAGCGCCAGATTGCGCGCCGGATCCCGCGCGCCGAACACCGAGCGGGAGCGCACATCGATCATCGGCTCGTGCCGGCCCGCCTCGCGCACCGGACGCGAGGCCAGGACATCGGCGAACTGTCCCGCCGTCATGCGCCCTTCCTGCAGGCGCTGCACCTTGGCGAACCACTGCAGCGCCTGGACGTCGTCCGTGGTCACATGATCGGCGACCTGCCCCGCCGACAGCGCCAGCTCGCGCGTGCGCAATTGCGGCCCGACGCGGCGCAGCGCCAGCGGCACCAGGGCCGGCCGATCCTGCGACGGCGGCCCGTCGGCAAAGCGCTCCACGATGCCGAACGGCCCCGAAGAAAACTTGACCAGCGGCGGCAGGGCGTCGATCGGCACATCCAGCGGAAAGCGCGCGCCGTTGCTCAAGGCGCGACCCATGTCGTCCCGCAGATCCGCCGGCAGCGTCAGGCGCAGCGTGGTTTTTTCCGGGAACGGCGCCGCGAAGCGGACACTGGACACATCGCCCTCCGGCGCCCCGCCTTCCGACAGGTCCGGCGCCAACGCCCGACCGCCGGGTGCCTGCAGCACCGCCTGGCTCGCCAGCGCGTGCGGCACCGGGCTGGAAAAAGACAGGGTCAGCGGATACAGGGGCGAACACGGCGCCTGCGCATTCGTGCGCGTGCAGTTCAAGGTCGCGCGAAACGCCTCGCGCACCTTGAAATCCTGCCTCAGCACCGTGCGACCGGCCACCGGCGCCCGCCCCGGCGCGGCCGGCGTACGCACCCCCGGCCCCACCACCAGCCGCACCTGGCCGCCCGACGGCAACAGCCGCTTGCACTGCAGCAGCTGGACGCCTGCCGCCTCTGACGTGTCGTAGTGAATCGCCTGCAGGATCTGCTCGCGGCGCTCGCCCGTGATCGCGCGCACCGGCACCGCCTCGCCCAGTCCCTGCACCTCGCAGTGCGCATGGTCCAGGACCGACTGCGGGTCCGGCGCCACATTGAAGCTCAGTACGAAGACCTGGTCCTCGGCAATCTCGTCCCCCCACGGTCGCGCCACCTGGGCGCGGGGCCCGCCTGTCGTGAAAGCATACGCCGCGCCGGCCAGCGGCCGGCCCTGCAGATCACGGAAATCGGGGTTCGGCGTCGCCCGGCAGGACACCGCGCCCGCCAGCGGCTGCTCGAAGGCATAGACCCAGTGCCGGGGATCCACCCAGCGGCCGGCGCCGCGCGCGGCGTCCGAATCGCACTCGATCCGGTACGGATCCGCCGCCCCGTCGTCGCCCAGGGCCACCGCCGGCGCGTCGAAATCCGCCTCGGCCTGCATGATCCGCGCCATGGCGCCCTGCGGCGTGAAGCGGACCACCTGCACCGCGGCCACCGAGGCGGCGCAGCACGACAGGGCCAGCCCCAGCAGCACACTGCGAACACGGGTCGAAAGCATGGATTCCCCTCTGGATCCCGGATTTTTCCCTGAGCCCGGAACGGGTCGGCCGCGGCCGGCCGGCCAGGCGGCATGCCTGGTATCTTATGCGATAATTGCCGCTTTCCTCGCGGCCGACCGTCTTTTCGGCCCGCACCTGGGGGCCTCTAGCTCATGCCTGGTTAGAGCAGCGGACTCATAATCCGTTGGTGCCGAGTTCGACTCTCGGGGGGCCCACCAGAATTATCAAGCACTTAGGCCAGTTTTTCGGAACTGGCCTTTTTTCTTTTGGTTTTCATGTAGGCACTATGTAGGCATTTTCAGGCACTGTCGATCAACCTCAATCACTGCCATGTAGTAGGCTATATGCTTCGCCACCAACAGTGCCGGAGACGCCTGAAATGCCCCCAGAAGCTGACAAATCCCCATCACTCGACGATCTCGCCAGGGCGATTCTCAAATCGGAGACGCTCAAGGTGGGTCCAGGCCTGGCAGATGTGCAAATGGGGTGGGCACGACAGAAGGCGTTACGTCTGCGGACACAGCAAACGGAGCAAGCAGCACTACGAGAGCTAGAAGCGTTGCGAAGGTCATCGACACTACAGCTCCAGCAAGAGGCTCATGCCGCCATCTATGGGAAGAACGCTACCGATAGCGCACCTGCCCCACAAGCGCCCCATGCCCCCACTGACGAGGAAGGCACTGCCGACAGCAGCCAACCTCTGCCGAAAACGCGACGCGTACACAAATTGAGTCGGCATTTCCGGGGGCCATTGGCACCACTGATCCAACAGGCTGTTGAGGTATCGAATGACCCATTCGATCATCGCGCTGTTTGGGAGCTCATGCGCCAGAAAATCGAGGCAAACCCCTCCCGCCGATTTGAGCTTGTAGGCAACGAGATCAAGTACCAAGATGATGACGGGCATAACAAGACCTTCACTCTAAGGTATCTACAAAAGCGGCTGCAGAACCTCCAGGCAACACAAAACAAGCCCGATTCGTAAGACCATAGCGCCCACAAGGGCCATAAGGGGCGTTAAACGTTCCGCTTCGTGATGGGCATCCGCATACTCCGCCCCTCTACGTGTGCAAATCAGCAAGGCACGCGTACGAGGGCGAAACGGCCACGCTTTTTGGCCGAATTCTGGAGTACATCATGAATTACCTCCCCCACGCACCAAGGCAAGCGCAATACGCCACGTCACTATCTGAGCAGCGCAAAGCATCCGATGTGATGCCTGTTCCCCCACTGCACAGCCACACCAGCAAAGAGCCTCCTCTCCGTGGACGCACGAGCGACTTTGCGGCACTGAATTACGTTCAAGCCCAAACAGTTCGGAAACGCTATGCGACAACGGGCTCCTACTTCGGTGTCCGCCCCAAAAAACTAGCGAATCGTCTTCTGGACTGGCCGCTGGTGTCCGTCAACCGACAGGGTGACTCTGGGGAGGCATCATGAGTCGGCGCTACGATCCCTCCCCTCTCCCAGATGAGATACAGGACATCATGGAGGAAGAATCTGGCGGCCCCGTCGGCAACACGATTCTCGCTGCCGCTATAGACACCTGTATCGCTGCTGCGAGTTCTTCTATTGCCCGATGCGTCCTTCCAGATGGCAGAAAGATGCCTTGTACTGCTTTCAGCTTCGTAGAAGGCGATTCTGGCACAGGAAAAAGCAAATACATTCAGATAGCGACTGAACCTACTGTTTCTTGGGACAAATGCCAAAAGGAAAAAGAAAGCATTGACATCAACCAGCATCAGGCAGCCGAGACCGTTTGGAATTCGAGAATCCGCGCTCTGACTCGACAAATCGACAAGTGCGTAGAAGGAGGCGATTCCACCGAAGACCTGGAGGCGCTGTTGGCTGCGGCCTACTCCGAGAGGCCCAAAGCACCCTCGGACCAGCCCCGCCTAATAGACGACACCACCATTCCGGCCTTGCTGCGCACACTCGCAGTACGCCACTCTGCAATCCTCATGCCAGATGAAGGCGGCACAATGCTGCTCTCAATGCCCCCAAGGGATTTCAATACGCTCGCCGCACTCTGGAGCGGCAAGCCGATCCAAATAAACCGCGTCGGAGAAGCTCCCCTCTCAGCATCAGGGCAAATCTCACTCATGTGCCCTGTTCAACCAGAGATCCACCGAGCAGTGAATAAAAAACACGGCTTTTTTTTAAAAGGTAGTGGGCTGGGGGCACGATTCCAGTACTACATCATCCCCCCAGGACAACCCGATCCGACCCACTTCCGAGCCGCAAATACAGGACAAGCGGTTGAACGCTATAGAAGCCGCATACATGCCATGCTGGATGAGTCCCTGCATGTGAACGAGATTGCTGATTTACACGAAATCACTTTCTCCCCACGCGCAGCACGAGTACTAGAGTGCATCGTAGACGGCTATCGCACCGACATGCTTGACCAAAGGAACGCTCATTGCGTGGACTACTTGGCCAAAATGGGCGATCACATTGGCAGATGGGCGACTAGGCACCATGTATACCTTGGCCTGGAAGGTAGCATCCAGCCTGAAATGGTTGAGCGTGGAGACGCAATCATGCGCTACCACCTGAAGACATTTGATCAACTGCACATGCCCCGTAGGCGTTCCAGCACAAGCCGAGAACCCGCTTGGCGCAAGGACGCCAAAGCACTACACGGCTGGCTATTAGATCACCCTGGTGGCTTTTACCACTCTGAAATCGGCCAAATAGCCATGGCCTTAGGGTTTCCATATACAGCAAGGGTTCGGAGAGCAATCTGCAGACTGGAAGAGTACGACCTCATCCGCATCGAAGAAACACGGAACGACGTTTTGATCCGATTAAAAAGATCATTTCTGGATATTGATTATGATTAACCAATCACGCATAAAGCCACCAACAGATCGGAACATTTAGGCATATCAAAATCAATGGAATTTAATTAAATAAGATCCAAAAAACCCCGACCACCATCGGGGATACCTCTTACCAAATCATCCGGCATTATTTTTGGTTATTATTAAGATCAGATTAATCAGATTAATAATTAATAAAAATAAATAATCACATCATCAACTAGGAACAGAACCATGTTCCATCAAAATAAATTTGAAATCATGTTTACTGCTAAAGATGACGATGCATTCATTACGCATAGTGTACTTTCTGGTTTTGAAAGAAACATGAGTATCGCTAAAGACAACCATGGCAAAAAATACAAGATCAGAACCAAAACAAAACCATTAGAGGATCTACTCACCCTTATGCGGAGGGTGGTCTACACTGACAAACTGCCCTATGAAATCTCAGCAAAAGGTGTTCGCATAGCCTGTAAAGAAATGGAGAAAACCATACCTCTTCTCAAGACATTCTCTTCGCTTGTTTTCCATGATGTCGCGCTACCACCAGACCTAGAACTCTTCCAGAAAGAATTCCGAAAACACCCGATCAAGGATTATGTCTTAGGGCACAAAAAAGCTAATGAAATCAAGCAAGCAGAACTCTGCAACGACTTCATCCTGACGTTACGCGCAGAAGCCAAAAAACAAAGAATCAAAGCAAAAATAAAAGACTGGGAACGAGGATCAGAAAAAAATCTGGAACGTATCTATCAATACATCCCAGGCCTTTTTGAAGTTCACGGACGAATCAACGTTATTCGGGTTGATCTTTACTATCACAGCAGCGAATGCGACGACCAGGAGGCCATTGAAGAGTTGTCTGCATGTCTCGAATATCAGGACTCACTCGCCCAGAACGTTTTCCTCCCCTATAAGGACGAAAATTCTGAACCGCCCTCATCAGTATCGTCACAAAAGACCAATTGCACGAAAAAAACTCATGATCGACGCATGGGCGGATACAGCACAAGTATTTTTACAGTCACCGAAGACTGGAGACGCCTCATGGACAACAAGCGAGGAAAACCTAGTTTATTCAAGCACCTGATAGGATACGTTGCCGTAATCGAATGCTCCCGCATTGGCGGCTATCACATCCACGCTGCTTTCCTCTTTAATGGGGCTCAAGTCCAAAAGGATGCGTACCTTGCTGATCAAATCGGAAAGTATTGGGTTCAGCTCACCGACCACCGAGGTTACTATCACAATTGCAATGCCAGCAAGTATAAATATCCAGCCCTTGGCATCATTAATCATGACGATGACGCCAAACGCAGAAACTTGATGTTGGCTCTGGCCTATTTCGCAAAGAAAGATCAGTTTGTTCGTATCAAGCCAACACTGAAAACAAAGACATTCTTCACAGGCCACTTACCCAGAAAACGCATCAACAAAAAAGGACGTCCTCGTAGGAATACAAATTCTGAAAAAACATCCGAAATCGTTCCCAGCCGCATGGATGCTGGGTTTCCAGGGATCTGCGGCTGAAAGGCTGCTGAGGGCGTCAACCCCCCCAGCAGCCATCCACACCTATCGCTGCTCCAGGCTCTTGTCGCCCTGGCAGGCTGCGATGGGCTTAAAGGTAAAGCCGGTGATGAAATCGAAATCGCCCGTGTTGCCGATCTTGCCGGTCACGCAGCCACAGCTAGGCCATTCCTTCATGGACTCCTGGAGCTTCGTGGCAATATCGGCACTAGGCTGGTCACGAGGATCTGACAGGCCATGGGGGCCATCCTTGTCCGTCAGGGTGGCCCCGAACTTCGCATCATCAATCCAGCCACAATAGGTGGCGGCGTGGGTTTGTGCGGTTGTCAGTAGGATCAGGGATGCGATAGCAGACAACAGGGCATGTTTGCTTTTCATGTGAGCTCCTTGGATAGGCAGGGTTAGGATGCTGCGCTTGAACGCGCTGTTTGGCTTTAGCTTGTCAATGAAACTCGAACAATTTCCTTAGTCAAGGCATCTAGCCCCCAGTTTGTTGCTGCTGAGTATGGAATGATCGGGTTGACTGGGGAGAAAATATCATCCAGCTCGTGGATTTTTGCACTGATATTGGACAATTGTTGTGGCGTCGGTGTCTTTCCCTGTCCTCTATTGAGGGGATTTATCTTGTCACACTGTCCCAGGGCATAGATTACACGGCTCTTGGTGGATGGGCTGTTGAATAGCTGTTCTGAGGCATGCTCATCTATCGAATAGTCCCGTGTATCTGCCCTCAGGATATAGACAATTGCTGCTGCATGCCCCAAGAAATCCGCATAAAGCTTGAAATATTCTTTATCTCTGATCTTGCTTTCGCCGATCCCAGGAAGATCTCCCAATGCGAACCAGCGATTTTCACCGACATGATAGTCAACGCTTTGGCATGTTCGAGTGCAGGCCTCCACATCGCTGGTCTTCATGATGTTCAAACCGGAAATGGCATTGATGGTTGTTGATTTCCCATAGCCTGTTTTTCCGATAAAAATAACCAGTTTATCGAGTGTTTTAGCGTCAGTCCCCTGTTCTGACCATTCGCGCCACCGGCCCTCTTTGATGCGTTTCTTTATATCTTTGAAGGCCGAGTAGCGGGAAATGAGATCACCAATAAGCCCGTGGTGCTGGGAGTATCTGATGATGTGCAATTGAACTTACCACCAACTGAAAATCTTGCTTACGGCGCTGCTGATAAGAGATTTTCCTGCGCTGATGATGGATTTCACAACTGGACCAACGGGAATGATGTCGGTAACGATATCAATGATAGTATCCCAAAATCCATCTTTGGCTTCCTCTTTAGCCTTATGTGATCTGTTCTCTTGCCGTGTTTCATTCAGAACAATCGCTTTCTTTTCCTTGGGCAGTTCATGAACAATGCTATCAACCAGTTCAACCAAGCCGAATCGCTCATCCGCTGAAACAGGGATCACTTTGGTTAACGGCAGGTCAAATATCTCTGCAACATTTCTTCTTTTTTCATCAATCTTATTTGCCTGATTTGCCCCAGGGCGTCTTTCTTCGACATTCCATTCGCGGAAGGGCTCGATTTTATCCACTTGGTTGATAACCATGAAAAATGGCCGTCCCTTGTCGATATAGGGCTTGACGATGTTTTTGTAGAAAAGCTCGTCAGATGAAAATGCCCGGTCGTCACCCTTGAGCACCCAGAGCACGATATCCAACTCTGGCAGCAGTTTTTGATAAAGTGCCGCATACTCTTTATCACGTTCAGCGTTTTCACCAACCCCCGGCACGTCCAGCAGTTTGATGCCGTTTGTCCCCATCGAGAGAATGACCTCCTGGGGCTCCCTGGTGCATGCGGCAACATCGCTGATCTTGCAAGCATCTTGCCCAAACATCGCATTGCACAGACTAGACTTTCCGACGCCCGTCTTACCAAACACGCCGACACTAGGCTGGTAATTGAGTATCTCGTTCAGTCTTTCTTCAATGCTGATGCGATATTTGTCGTCAATAGTAATGCCGTATTGGCTAAAGAGATCAAATATGCTGCTGGCGTTCTTCATGGTTTAATTCCTGCTGATGGGCGGATAGAAGGGTTCCGATTTAAAGCGTTCCATCGAGAAAAATATTATCTTGAATGGAAGTCCTTATCGGATAATATTCAGATTAACTTAGTAAAGAAAATACGCTTTTCGGTATCTGATTGGCTTGCGCTAACACGGCTACGCCCGCTTGTTGCAAGATTTGTGAACGTGTCATGTTGGAAACTTCCAGCGCATAATCTGCATCTTCAATACGAGACCGCGCTGCCGACAGGTTTGTTGCTGTCATGTTGATGTTGTTTATTGTCGATTCCAAGCGATTCTGTATGGTTCCCAGGTTCGATCTCAGTTCATCCACCCGAGCCAGTGCTTTATCCAGCAGAGTTAATGGTTTATCGGTTTCCGCGACGGTGTTGTAGAACAAGTTCAATGGAGGGATATTGTCTTCTGGAGAGGGGCCGCCAAAATCAAGGCTTAAAAGAAATTCGGCAGATCCGTTGTTGCTAGCCAGTCCTCTAACAGCCAATCCAGAGGCTTCGCTAGGGCTTATCCCCTGTACTGAAACCTGGAAGTAATAGCGCCCTGCGTTGTCAGTTTTCAGGTCGAACGAGGATAGGCTCACTGCGCCAGCACTCACGCCCAAGGCAGTTTCTATACCTTTCAGGAGGTTTGCGCTAAAGACTGACCATGCTCCATTGGGAATGGTGCCATTAGCGTTTGCTATAGGCCTTTTTTCTACAGGACTAAATCCTTCCAGCCCCAAGGTTGCTGTACTGATTTCACTCAGATTGATATTCAGTGAATCACCCGCATTGGCCCCAATATGAAGGGATAGCGTGCTGTCTTCGCTCAAAAGCTTAGTGCCATTGAACTCTGCCTGACCTGATATACGGTCAATTTCTTCGAGGCGCTGATCTATTTCGAATTGAATTGATGTCAGGTCTGAGATCGAATTCGTCCCATTAAGCGCCTGGACAGTCAGTTCCCGTATGCGCTGAAGATTATTGTTGATTTCATCCAGTGCCCCTTCGGCTGTTTGCGCCAAAGAAATGCCATCACTGGCATTGCGGGCCGCCTGACGCAAGCCATTGACCTGGGCCGTCATGCGATTAGCGATGGCGAGGCCAGCGGCGTCATCCTTGGCGCTATTGATGCGCAATCCGGAAGACAGGCGCTGAATGGCAGTGGCCTGTGAGGCCTGCGACTTTGTCAGATTGTTCTGGGCGACCAGCGCGAGATAGTTGGTGTTGACGAGCATGCAGGTGGCTAGGCCTAAGAAACTGGGCGTTACGAGTCTTTACGGGTTCAATTTGGACTTCTTTAGGTCTTGGCCTTCCAAAGCCTAAGTTCGACCATTGACGTTGGACTTAGGGGGTGGATTTGGATTCAGACCAACTGGCAGAACGGATTGGACAGGCCATTGCGGTACGAAGGGCCGCCTGCAACTTGACGCAGGAGCAAGTGGCCGAAAAGCTGGGAGTCGGTCTTGCTGCGGTGTCCCGTCTGGAACGAGGCTTGATCATGCCCACGGTTGGCCGATTGGTGCAGCTTGCGGAAATCCTGGAATGCACGGCAACGGATCTGATGAACGAGGTCAGTACCGGGACAAATGACCAGGCGCACCGCTTGGCTCAGGTTCTATCGAAGCTGAAGGAACATGATCGGGCAGTGCTTGTGGACGCGATGGAGCGTATTGCCTCCTGCCTGCCGTCCCGTTGATAGAGCCTAGCCACGATCTGCTGTCTACAAACTCAAGGCCTAGCGGTTTTCTCCCGCTAGGCCTTCGTATATGACTGACAGACACTAGGCGGCTTGCCCTACTTTGGCCTGGAGTTTGGCAGTCAGAGAGTGCGGCGGGGATGGTTCGTGCGCGGTCGCAGGTGGCAGTTCCGCACCCGACTCCTGCGGGAAAAACTCCTCCGCGACCGCAGGCAGATCATCGTCGGTTTCCTCGAATGATCCATTCCCAAATCCCAGCCGTGCCGCCTCATCCAGTGCGGCCTGGTCAAAGCCCTGCGCCTGACGCTCCGCATCGGCCCGCCGTGCCTCCTGGATGGCGTCGCGCAGCGTCATGCCGTCCCGGATGACCAGATCGACGTAATAGATCGGGGTGCGATAGCTTTGCGTGGTGGATTTGCCGCGCAGCTTCAATTCCAGCGGCAGCGTCGCCAGCAGACCGCCAGAGGCAGCTGCGTAATAGCGCAGGCGGGCGGCCAGCGTCCGGATTGAGTTGTAGGAGGTGGTGCGGAAGATGAACACGCCCAGATCGTCTTCGTCGCCAATCTTCACATACAGCCGTCCGTAGGGCTTGGTGTCGCTCTGGTGACGGCAGCAATCCTGGGTGGCCGCACAGGTGACGGTCTCCATGCCTTTGCTGGTACGGCGTTGGCAGGTCAGTCCGTCGCTGACCGCCATGGGTCGGCCTGTCTCCCGGTTGAACTGGATGTATTCGGCCCGCAGGTTCAGATCGGGATCATTGAAAGGGAGCATGACCGGGATCGTGCGTAGCTTCGCAGCCTGAGTGCGTTTTAACTGTGCTTCGTGGGCCGGATGCAGCATCCAGCCGTCATGGTTCTGTACCTGGGTGGTCAGCGTGAATTGATCGTCCTTTTCCGGCAGGCGCTTGCCGTTTTTCTCAACGATCCGGCCAATGGAAATGCGCCCGACGATGGGCGGGGTGATGGCAAAGCCTTTAAGCATGGTGAGGTTCCTATAAATGAAAATGGCCCGCCAGAGGAGAGCCATGTGAGAGGAAATGGATAGAAGGCGTGGTGGTCATGTCAGCACCCGAAAACGCCGGGAACCAGGGCGTGTGCTGGCGTAGGCCACGACCAGTTCGGGATGATCCAGCAGCAGCCCATCGACATCGAGCTGCGTGGCATCCTTGCTGCGCTTGAAGGTGACGCGGCCTGTCTCAAATTGAGCGCAATCCGCATTGCCCATGGCTTGCTGTAGGGTCTGCTTCAGCTTTTCGGCCTGGGCCTCCCGATTCTTGATGTCGGCCCGCATCATGACCAGATCGGCAAAGGTAGCGGACAGCGTCCGGTCATCACTGAAATCCACCGTAGGGCCGCTGCCGGGGTACAGACAGCGCAAAGCCTGATCCGCCGATGCCGAACCGTCCGCAGGCGGCGGGGTGCCCTGGATGACGTAATCCCAGAACCGGGACTCCAGTTGGATCAGCCGTTCAATCAGCTCATCATCACGCTCGATGCGGTGAACATCCAGACGCTGGCCGCACAGCAGCACCGCCACATCTGCCGCATGCTTGCCGGTGACGGCTAATTGATGTTGAACCTGCAACTGCACATATTCCGGCACACCCTCCCGCCAGAGGGCCGCGCCGTATTCCCCAGCCGTTTTGCATTCGAGGATCTGGACAGCAGGGCTGCCGATCACCTCCCGATCCAGGTTCGCCAGCATGAAATGATGCTGTGGATGCTGAAGCACGGCGTTGACCTTGCGCACCTTGCGCCCGGTCTGCTGGGTGTAGGCCGCCGCCACAATCGGCTCCAGCAGCGTCCCCCAATAGACAGGCTCCGTGGTGTCCTTGGGATCGGGCTTGGGCAGTGTGTCATCCCGGCCTGTTTTTTCGAGCCACAGTTCCAGCGGGCTTTTATAGGGGGACAGCCCCACGGCTGCGGCTGCATCCGATGCGCCAATGCCGGTCTTGCGGACTTCCAGCCATTCAGTACGTTCCAGTTTGCGGGTATCGACCAGACGCAGTGCGGGGCGGCTGTCTGGCTTGCGGTTGGCTAATGCCATTGTGAAAACCTCCAGAATGACGAAACCCGGTCAGCGCATAGGCGCTGCCGGGCTTCATGGGGTTGATGGGTGCGAACGGAGAGACTTGAACGGTCCACATCCGTCATGCGACGAGTTTGAGGGCTTCGTCCCAGGCCTTCTGTTTGATCGTGGCCCCCTGGCCGAACCACGCGGCATCCAGGCGGTGATCGGTACTGCGGGAACGGCGGTGGTGATCCACGAATTCAGTCACGGAACTGAGCAGACCCCAGGCCGTGCCAGCAGCCGATCCGAGCTCCGCACCAATGCCATGTCCGTTGTACAGCTCTTGGACGTTCTTCACAGCCCGATTGTTGATGGCAGGCTGTCCACTATCCACCGCAGCCGGATAGGTCAGTACACGGCGCAAGAACGCTTCTGCGGCGGTGTCTGTGACTTTGCAATCGGCCAGTGCCTTCATGCGAACCATGAAGCTGTCCCAACTGGACACCGCAATGCCCAGTTGACGCTTCACACTGTCAGGATCAAAGACACTGCGATGCGACACGCGCACAGCACCCGCCCCGTCGCCTAGGGCAATCGCCAGCGTGTTGTTGCAGACCACACGGACGGATGTGAATTGGGCGGTAGTCGCCAACGTGCCATCGCAGGCCGTCGCCAGCAGCAGATAGCCATTCACTTCGTCCCGACCCTTGAGGACCGCCTTCTGGCCGGTACGGGCCAGCGCCCAGAGCTTGCGCCCGCCCTTGAGAACACCAGCGGTTTCGAGTTCGTAGCCACCGGCCTCCGTCAGGTCTTTGTAGAAAGACAGGATTTCCTCCGGCTGCACAACTTGAAAACGATCAGAGACGACGGACAGCGGGGCTTTGGTGTCTGAACGGTACAGGACTTTTTGACCAGGGAAAGCGTGGATGGAACCCAGGTGATCGCCTTGGGCGATGTAGCGGACATCCCCGGCCTGGATGTGCCAGTTCATGCCTGCTTGCTGCGCCCAGACTTCAAGCGGTTGATGACGGGCGAGTTCATTGCCCAGGCCATGCCAGGGCGTTTGGCCGACATAGGCCATGGATTCGACGAGATGAGCCATGATTGCTCCTTTGAAAGAGAACGACAAAAACGCCTATGCCTACAGCCGCCAGGGCTGTAGGCATAGACGCTATGAGGTGGAATGGGTGGGGACTACTGCGCGGCAGTCGGAACGTGGAACGTGTGGCCGCAGTCCAGGCACTCGTGGTTGTCGAGCACCTGTTCATCGAGTTGACGACCGACGGCGTGGCCGGTGGCGCAGCCAGTGGCACCGCCCAACAGCATGCCCATCAGTCCGCCAGCCAGACCTCCGACGATGGAACCGACCGGGCCAGCCACAAGGCCCAGGGTTGCGCCGGTTTCAGCACCGGCGAACACGGCGGCGGCACCGCCTGCTGCGCCTGCGACCGCGCCAATGGCGCTGCCGGTCTTGCTGCCATAGTGGCGGGTGGTGATGTGCTGGGAATTGCAGCGGGGACAGGAAATGGAAGGGGACATATCAGCCTCGGGGTGGAGAGTGACAGGCAGATTGGGGCTGCCTGGAGCATTCCAGTGGGGAAGCTCATGAGGGTGATATGTGGGTGAAAAAATGTAGAGTAGTGATCTATGATGAACTTAGGCTAGTACGCTAGGATATTCGTCCGCCAGCCACTATACCGTTTTGTTTCGTAATTTTTACGGGTTACATTAAATCATTTTTCAAGAAAACACTGACGGCTAAGCCGTCATAGGATGGCTATGCATATCACTGTCTGCTGGGACATTTCAGCCGGTAGCGACCGATGGACCCAGATCAACAACCAAATGAAGGAATCCTTGAAAGGCTACTCTTGGGCCCGTCCACTACGGACGCTCTATGTCATCAAGGTCGAAACGGAGGACGACCGACAAAAAATCAAAGATAGCCTAGTCTCTGTTATCAAGTCCGTTCCCGAAAAGGTCCATCTGATCGTTACACCAGCAATGTCAGGGGGAGTCTATGCTGGATGGCTACCGAAAGACATGTGGGAGAAGATCAATCAAAGGACCAAAGCATGAGCGCAGCGGATATCAACAACACCTCAAGTGACGAGCCGACACACCACGACGAAGCTGATGAGTTTACTAGCTCGCCCGCAGCAGACAACCCCGTTTCAGACTCCTTCAATATTGTCGTATCAATTCCAGAGTCTATCAAAATTCGAATGGTAGACGCATCCGCATTGGCTGATTATGAGGTGTGGATTTTCATCGTTTCATTAACCTCAAACTTTATGGTTGGTTTTCTCGTTTCCTATTTTCAAGCCATTGATACGAACTCCCCAAGCCGTACGTATATTGGCTGGACTGCGTTTTTCTTCATCGCACTCTTCGTAGTAACAGGCGCAACGGCTTTAAGAAAGCGCGCATCCATTCAGAGCAAGGGAAAGGATGTAAAACTAAAGACAAGCAGTGCCTCAACCCGCCAATAGCTCTAGCAGGCTCGCATCACTTAATACCCCCCTCCGCCCCTGTTCAGCATATATACACGATTGATGGCATCGGGACGGAAGCAAGGAGCAGCCTCGGTTACGATGGTCGATATTAATCCTTGGGGAAGAGATCACCACAGGCTAACGTCTAGACTATGAAATTGCGCAAAATTACTGAACAGCCAGCACCGAAATATGCCCCACCCCTGCGGTTGCACGGGGCCGGATCATAATTTCAACATCATGATCTAATGCCGTCAGCAGTTCCATCAGCTTCTCGACTGAAAACTGATCCAGGCGGTAGTGCTTCAACGCCGATACCTTCGGCTGAGGCATGCCCAGCACCTCAGCCGCTTCGCGCTGTTTCAGCCCACGGGCTTTGATCAGTTCGTTGACAGCAAGCGCCAGGCGCGTTTTGGTCTGGCGTTCGGCGGCGTCGGGAAAGCCCAGATCCTCAAAGACATTGCCTGTGCCTTCTGTCACGTCGAGTTCTTCGGGGTGGCTCATGACTGGCCTCCAATGTTCAAATAATGGCGCTCGTAGTGGTCCCAGGCCGCTTTCAGGCGATCATGCACGAGGCTGACATCCTCCTTGGGCGTTTTGATGCCGGTTTTCGATTTCTTCTGGAAGGAGTGCAGGACATACACCACGCCATCGAAATGCACCGTATAGACAGCCCGGAAGGTGTCACCCCGGAAGTCTTCGACCACCTCCAGCACACCGGACCCCTCGCCTTTCCAATGCTTCGCATGGGGATGCTTGCCGCCAAGCTGGGCGAGGCTCAAGGCATACCCCATATCGGACTGAACATCCGCCGGGAAGTTCTGGTAGTCCTTCTTGGCAGACCCAACCCAGTGCAGGGGCTTCTCCCGTGACGACACCAAAGGCGTTCGGCTGAAAGGGATGCGATTCATGTTGATTATACCTAACTTGGAATAAATCTAACGATCAGCGGCCGCTTTCCGCCGCCCCTTTCGTGCAGGTGGCTCCAACAGTTGATACAACGCTGTCAGCGCCTCCAGCTTTTGATCCACGTAGTCATGCCCGTCATAGTGGCGGGCCTGGACCCCAGCAATGCCATGCGATTGCAACCGCCCCCGCATCTCGCTTGAGATTTTGGCCTTGGCCAACACGGTTTCCACACCAGAGCGCAGCCGCTTGGCCTGAAATGCCGGAATGGCATCACCCACCGCCTCCACCGCCCAATGACTCAGGGTGGTAGGAGCAAGATGGGTTTCGCCCCCATCCGTGGACAGGGCATACTCGCCCTGCGGTTCACACTCACGCAATGCCTTGGCTGCAGCCTCGATCAAAGGAACGGGATGCTCGCGGGGCGGGCGGCCCGGACGGCCTTTACCATCGAACAGCATGATCTCACCCTGGCCGATGTCCTGGGTGCGCAGCCGGACAAATTGAGCAATGCGCTGACTGCCTGTGAGCAGATGCAGGCGCAGAACCGCCGCTTTGAAACCGGGTTCATCGCGAATGATGCGCCAATAGGTACGCAACTCTTCTGGCGTGAGGGGATTCTTGTCCGCGTTGTTCTGGGCCTCATCAGGCGCGGTATCAGACACCGGGTTGACGGTGATGCCAAAGTCTTTGAAGGCAACCGGAATACTCGGCTTGGACTTTGCGGCCCGGGCGACCTGATAGGCAGCATGCAGATAGCTGCGCAATTTATTTGCTGTACGCCCCTTCCCGTCATTGAACAGCCTGCGCATCATGTCAGCGATTTGCTCAGGCGTCACATCCATCGCAGGCAATGCGGCCTCTTGAGGCCAAGCCTCTTTCACATGCAGGTTGAAGATGCTGCGGGCATCCGAATGAGAGCTTCGGCCCAGGGATTTCAGATAGTCGCAATAACCGTCACATAAACGGGCCAGGGTATGCTCGTCGGCCTGAGCCTCCGCTGTAGCAGCCGCTCGACGTGCTGCATGAGCAGCCTCTTGCTCCGCACGTTGTTCGCGGGGATCGACACCCGTATCAATCAGCGTCTTGAGCCGTGCCGCCTCCGTGCGCGCCTTACCCAGTTCCCAGATCCGAACATCCCCGATTGTCAGGCGGATGGTCTTGCGAAACAGGCGGGACTCGAAAATGTAGGCACGGGTGCCAGACGCCGTCACACGCAGTGCCAAACCAGGCGTTTTGGCATCCCAATGAAAGGTCTGTTTCTTGCCCGGTTCGCACGGGAGGGATTCGACTCTGGCGGCTGTCAGAGCCTGCTTGAGCTTGCTCATGCGTGGTTTCCTAGAAGATGCCCGCCTACTTCCATGTAGGCACTATGTAGGCAAATTTTAGGAATTCCGATCTATGTCAGTCAACCACTTCGATCTACGATATCATCGCAAATGAATGATAATTAAGGATATTTTTTATACCTCCATCATCAATCCATTTCGATCAACGTCATTGATTTCGGACTCATAATCCGTTGGTGCCGAGTTCGACTCTCGGGGGGCCCACCATCTATATTGCCGGGCACTGTCAACGAATCGTCAACCGGTTCAAAAGAAAGCTCTTTTTCGCCGCGCCAGCCGATGCGC
>Ga0222427_100172_pt1 | contig 163893 bp, 149 predicted proteins | sample 2B20Ametagenome_FD_182890 | JGI IMG/M metagenome (GOLD analysis project Ga0222427, IMG submission 182890) | Enriched microbial communities from leaf-cutter ant dump, University of Wisconsin, Madison, United States - 2B20A (version 2) | ecosystem: Environmental > Terrestrial > Nest > Insects... | reverse complement strand
GGTCGACCAGCAGGACTACGGCGTCGTCTTTGTTCAGGCGGTTGTAGGTGGCGTTGGTCATGGCGAAGATCCTTTTGTTCGAGAAGTTTGTTTGGGTGGTTGCCGCTAGGTGTGGCCAGATTAGGGGTTTCTCGAAAAGGGATAAATCGGCTGAAAACGGTATTACTGTCCTACAAAAGTGGACAATCTGATCGCGGATCCTGTGGGAGCGGGTTCACCCGCGATGACGGTAGTGGATTCACCGGCGCCATCGCGGCGGTCCGGCGTTCCGGTAAACCCGCTCCCACAAGGTCCGCGTTGAGCCCACCGCATCGATTAACTCACCTGCCTCATAACCCCTATCGGATTCCCCCCGTTTATCCACACCCACCCCAGCCGCTACCGTGCCCTTTTTGCCCGGAGCACGCCGATGAAGAACACCCTCGCAAGCCTGGCCATCTGCGCCGCAGCGCCCCTCGCCGATGCCGGCGCCGCCGAGCAGAGCATCAGCCGCCACGGCGAACAAACCCAGATCACCGGCCCGGCGGACTGGTTCACCGGCCAGGTCACGGTCGAGCCGCTGTTCCCGGCCGGCGAGCAGATCAACGTCTCCGCCGCCTACGTCAACTTCGAAGCCGGTGCCCGCTCGGCCTGGCATACCCATCCCGCCGGCCAGCGCCTGGTGGTCACCTCGGGCGTCGGCCTGACCCAGGAATGGGGCAAGCCGGTGCAGGAGATCCACCCCGGCGACGTGATCACCTGCCCCGCCGGGGTCAAGCATTGGCACGGCGCTGCCCCTGGCAGCGCCATGACCCACCTGGCCATCACCGGAACCAAGGATGGCAAGAACGTCGACTGGCTGGAGCACGTCACGGATGACCAATACAACGCTCGCTGAAACCTGCGCCCGCGGCCTGCTGGCCGTGGCCCTCACCCTCGGCGCGAGCTTCGTGCACGCCGCCGACGCGCCAACGGAACCCCACGCCATGCACCAGGACTCCCCGCTCAACGCCCGCCAACAGGCCATCCCGCTGATCGGCGCAGCCACCGCCAGCAGCGACATGCCGGCCCTGAACCTGGCCCTGCAACGAGGTCTGGACGCCGGGCTGAGCATCAGCGAGACCCGCGAAATCCTCGTCCAGCTCTACGCCTACTGCGGCTTCCCGCGCAGCCTCAATGCCCTCGGCGAATTGATGAAGCTGATCGAAACACGCCAGCAGCAAGGCATCCACGACAACCCCGGCCGCGAGCCGGAAAAGCCCATCCCCACTGGCGACGAACTGCTGGCAGCCGGCAAGGCCAACCAGACCCGCATCGCTGGCGCGCCGGTGCAAGGTCCGCTGTTCGACTTCGCCCCGGTGATCAACCAATACCTGCAGGCCCACCTGTTCGGCGACATCTTCGAGCGCGACAACCTCGACTGGCAGAGCCGCGAACTGGCCACCGTCGGCGCCCTGGCGGCGACCCCGGGTGCCGAGTCGCAACTGCGCTCGCACATGGCCGCCAGCTTGCGCGTCGGGCTGAGTGCGGCGCAGTTGCATCAGGTGGTGCAGTTGCTGGGCGGTGAAGCGGCCGAGCGTGCCGGGCAGGCGCTGGAGCAGACCTGGAGCCAGGGGAAGTAGGCCAGACTTCCACCTTGTGGGAGCGGGTTCACCCGCGATTGCATCGGCGCATTCACCATCGCAATCGCGGCTAAAGCCGCTCCCACAGGTTCCGCGTTGCACCAGGTTGAGATTGTGTAGATACCCATGCTCATCGCTGGCAAACCAGCGATGAGGCCATCAGTAACACCCTACCCCTGAACCATTTCCCTCCTACAAAGCCCTGGCTCCAGCCTGACTGCCAGCCATCCACCCGCTGCGCTTAAGTACCGGTTTTCCCCAAACCGGAGCTACCGCCCATGAACACCCGCAAACTGATCCTGGCCGCCCTCGGCCTTTCGCTGTCCGGCTGTGGAACGGTGAATACCGTCTTGCGCGGTGACCAGGTCACCGCCAAGAACCTCAGGGAATGGCGAACGGACTGCGCCTCCGTACCCCGTGTGTACAGCGGTGCGGTGTACAACTTCTGCATCCTCAATGGCCCGCCCAACCCGACCGTACGGGCCGAGGGCGCGCCGGCCGGGGTGCCGTTCGTGATGGTCGACCTGGTGCTGTCGGGGGCGCTGGATACGCTGGTGCTGCCCTACACCCTGTATCGCCAGGTGGAAGACGGCAATATCGAACTGCATCACTAGGTCTGACTACGCAACCAGTCCAGAAACGCCCTGACCCCGGCATGCCGCTCCTTTCCCGGGGTACAGAGCGCGGTGTAGCACGAGCCGGGCAGCACAAGTTCCGGGCGATAAGGGACGAGCAGACCCGCCTTGACACTGTTGGCCGCCAGCACGCAACTGGCCAGGACATAGCCCTGCCCGGCAATCGCCGCCTGCAAGGCCAGGTGCTCGTCGTGGTAGTCGAGCAGTTCCTTGCCGAGCCAGGCGTGCAGGCCGGCCTGCTGGCACCAGTCACGCCAGGACATGGGCGCAATGGTATTGCCGCCCCAGGCCAGGTCGATCAGCCGGGGCGGATCGTCGCCCGCTCGCGCCAGCAGCTGCGGTGCGGCGAACACGCCGAATTGCTCGCTGAGCAGGTCTTCCTGGTACAGCGCGGGGTAGTCCTTGCTGGACGCGCGAATGGCGAGATGGAATTCGTGGTTGCGCAGCAGATCGACCACTTCGCTGCCGGGCACGACACGGATGCGGATCTCCGGGTGCAACTGGTAGAAGGCTTCCAGCCGCGGCACCAGCCACAACGCGGCGAACTCCGGGGTGGTGGTGACGTTGAGGGTGTCCACCGCCTTGTTGGTGCGTTGCTCGTCGAGAACGGCGGACAACTCGTACAGCACCCGGTGCGCCGAGCCGAAGACGCGTTCACCGACAGCGGTCAGGACCAGGCCGCTGCCGGTTCTGATGAATACCGGCGTGCCCAGCCACTCCTCAAGGCTCTTGACCTGCAATGAAACCGCCGACGGCGTGACCGACAACTCCTCGGCCGCCCGCTTCAGGCTGCCCAGCCTGGCCACGGATTCGAAGTACCTCAGCGCGTTCAACGGCAAGTGGGTGAACATCGGATCCCCGTCAATTCAGCTGTGCTTAACCGCGTTGAGCTTATACAAATTGTTGCCCCCCACAAGGCGGTTTATTCCTGTGTGCGACAAACACAAACAACCCACAGGTGAACCATGCAGGGGCCCAAACGCAAGATCTTCCAGGCGGTCAGTTACGAGCTGGTGGCGGTTTTCTGCCTGACCCCCGCCTTCACCTTGTTCCATGACAGCGGGCTGGCGCACTCGAGCGCGCTGTCGATCATGCTTTCGGCCATCGCCCTGGGCTGGAACGTTATCTACAACGCGGCCTTCGAAAGCATCGAAAGGCGCCTGAAAAACCGCGAACGCACCTTCGGCCGCAGGGTCATCCACTCCATCGGTTTCGAAGGTGGACTGACCATCATGCTGCTGCCCTTGATCAGCTATTGGCTGGATATCAGCCTGTTCCAGGCACTGCTGACCAACCTGGCGTTGTTCGCGTTCTTTTTCTTCTACGCGTTCGCCTTCCAGTGGGGCTTCGACAAGTTGTTCGACGTGCCCGATTCGGCCAAGCCGCAGACCTTGGTGGATGCCAGCTGAGCAAAGGCACACTGGCCCCTGTGGGAGCGGGTTTACCGGGACGCCGGACCGCCGCGATGACGATAGTGAATTCACGACCGTAATCGCGGCGGTCCGGCGTCCCGGTAAACCCGCTCCCACAGGGGGCAGTGTGCTCCGGAGTTGAAACGCTACGGCAGATACAGCCTGAACAAGCCGCCGCCCAGCGCGCCGCCGTTGGCGATCTCGATCCGCCCCGGCACGCCGTTGCGTGCATGCAGCGCGGCGATGCGCGCGGCGAAGTACAGGCCCAGGCCGGTGCTGGCGGTACTGTGCTCGATGCCCTGCACGTACTCGTGCTGCTGCTCGATCATCGCCGCCGGGAAGCCGGCACCGTCGTCGTTGACGCTGATCACCAGCGCCTCGTTTTCTTCCCGCACGGTCACCAGCAGGGCATGCCCGGCGTAGCGGGTGGCGTTGTTGATGATGTTGGAAATCACCGAGCCGACCAGTTCGCGGTCGAAGAAGCCGAGCGGAGCGGCTTCGTCGATTTCGTAGCGGGCGACGATGCCGCGGCTGTCGAGGATCTCCTGGTAGCCGGCCAGCAAGCCGCCGATGAAGTCGTCGAGGTCGTGGTAGTCCGGCAGCATCGGCAACTGGTTGATGCCCAGTTTGTACAGGCCCAGCAGTTGCACCAGCATGCCGTTGAGGTGAACGAATTCATGCTCGATCACCACCTGTTCCGGGCCCTGCTGGTGGTTGTCCGGCAGGCGCGCCAGCCATTGGCTATGGGCCTGCATGAGCATGGCCAGCGAGTTCTTCATGTCGTGCACGGTGGAGGCGATCACCGTGGAAAAATCCAGCCCCGATTCCTTGTCCCTGGACATCATGACCCCACAGCGCGAATGCGCAGTTTGCGATAGCGCTCATAGCGCGGATCGGTGTCGGGAATGCCGGCCACCTTGGCCAGGCAATCGCGACATTCCTGCAGCACCGCCGCCGCCGGATTTTCCCCACCGATACGCAGCAGGGCCTGGGCGGTGTTGAGGGCGATGCTGATGTTTTTCGGTTGCAGCCGCAGCGCCTTGCGGAACTGCTCCAGCGCTTCGTTCAACTGCCCGGCCTGGTAGCTGCGCACGCCCTGGCGGTTGAGGTCGACGGCTTCGTTGCCGGCGCCGAGGATGGCCGGGTCGTCGGTGAGCTTGGCGATGTTCTGCATCACCGCATTGTCGTCGCCGTAGACCTCGACGCAGTTCTTCAGGATCGACTTGCCAGCGTCCTCCTGGCCCAGTTGCTTGAGCTGGGCGGCGACCGCCAGGGCGGCCTCGGCAGAGAAGAACTGGTCCATGGTTTCCAGGCGGGCCATGGCCGCTTCGGTGAGCTTGGCGGCGGTCTCGGCATCACCGGCCTGGGCCACGCCGGTGGCCTTGATCAGCCGCGCGCGGACCTGCAGGCCCTGGTCCTCGGTGTACTCCTTGGCGACATCGCCGAGCACCTGGTTGATCTCGACCCGGGTCCGCGCGTCGAGGCCGTTGCCGGCGTTTTTCTGGATCAGCGCCTGGGCCAGGCCGAGGTTGCTTTCCGGGTCCTTGAAGCGCGAGTTCTGGCCCTGGCTGACCGCCTGCCGGTAGGCCCGCGAGGCGCCGTCGAAGTCGGCGTTGCCCAGGGCCAGCTTGCCCAGCAGCATCTGCCGCTTCACCGCCAGTGGCGACAGGCGCACTGCGTCTTCCAGCACATGCTGGGCGCGGCGGTTCTCGCCCAGGGCCATGAGCACTTCGGCGAGGCCGTCGTAGAGGCCGGGCATCATCGAGAAGGCCTTGATCGCCTGCTCGTAGACGTCCTTGGCCTGGCTGGTCTGGCCGCGCTTGAACAGCAGCTTGCCCAGCGCCGAATAGGCCCAGGGCGTGGGGCGGTTGGCCAGGATCGCCTTGAGGAAACGCTCCAGTTCTTCATGGCGGTTCAGCGCGGCCATGGCATCGGCGCGGTAGCGCAGGCACAGCGGAGCAAAGCGCGGGTCCTTGCGGCACAGTTGCTCGCAGGCCACCAGCACTTCGGCCGGCTTGCCGCGGTCGAGGGCCTGGAGGATCGGCTTGAGCAGGGTCTTGCGCTGCACCAGCTTGTCGAGGCGCTGGGTCAGGCCGACACGGTTGAAGGGCTTGGTCAGGTAGGCGTCCGGTTCGTGTTCCAGGGCACTGAGGACCACGGCCTGGCTGCTCTCGGCGGTGATCATGACGAAGATCGCTTCGTGGCTGATCAGCTTGTCGAGCATCAGGTCTTCGAGGACCTGCTGACCGTTCTTCTTGCCGTCGCCCATGTGGAAATCGTGGAGGACGAAGTCGTAGCGCTTCTGCCCGCACATGCGGATCGCCGTCTCGCCGCTCTCGGCGGTGTCGACGTCCTTGATCCCCATCTCGCGCAGCATCGAACGCAACGAGGTGCGGAAGTCGGTGAAGTCGTCGACGATGAGAAAACTCTTTTGGCTGTAGACCAGCATCCGCAGAACCTGTCTTGGAATTGAATGAAACGCACACGAACACACACAAGGACAGGCGCCTGGTGAACACCAGGACGAAATCGTCGTCGCCAAGCGTCGTAACGCTATCGGCAGCACGCGACATTTGCTTGAGCCGGCGAACGCCAGGGCGTCGACGGAGGTGAAACGAGGGCTGGAAGGGTGATGCCAGACAACAATAGCGAATTGCCACCATTGGAGTCCACCCTCCATCCCCCAGGGTGTGCGCTAGTTCACTTGGGTGGCTGCCACGACCGGCTTGCGCTGGCGGCTGTAGTTGAGCGCCCAGTGCGCCACCAGGCCGAAGATCAGGCCCCAGAAGGCCGCCGCCAGGCCGAGGAAGCTCATGCCCGAGGCGGTTACCAGGAAGGTGATCAGCGCCGGTTCGCGCTGCTTGTCATCGGCCATGGCGCCACTTAGCCCGGTCATGAGCGCGCCGAACAGGGCCAGCCCCGCCAGGGCAGCGATCAGTTCCCGGGGCAATGCGGAGAACACCGAGGCCAGGGTTGCGCCGAAGGTGCCCATGAGGATGTAGAACACCCCGCAGGCGATCCCGGCGATATAGCGCTTGTCCGCCTGCTCGTGGGCTTCGCGGCCGGTGCAGATGGCGGCGGTGATGGCCGCCAGGTTGAAGCCGTGGGAGCCGAAGGGCGCCAGCAGCACCGAGCCAATGGCGGTGACGGCGAGGATCGGCCGCGCCGGGGTGTTGTAGCCGGCGCTGCGCATCACCGCCATGCCCGGCACGTACTGCCCGCTGAGGCTGACCAGGGCCAGCGGCAGGCCGATATTGACGATGGCATGCCAGCTCCATTGCGGCGCGGTGAAGTGCGGTTCGGCGAAGGCCAGGGTCAGCGCCGATGCATTCAGCTGGCCGAGCATGCCGGCCACCGTGCAGCCGACGATCAGCACCGAGAAGATCGCGTAGCGCGGCGACAGGCGCTTGAACAGCAGGTAGCTGGCGAACATCGCCAGCACCAGCAGCGGCTGCAGCTTGATCGAGGTGAACAGTTCGGCGCCAAAGCGGAACAGGATGCCGGCCAGCATGGCCGCGGCGATGGCCTTGGGCAGGCGGCTCATCAGCTTGTCGAAAGCACCGCTGAGGCCGACCACGGCGATCACCAGTGCGGCGACGATGTAGGCGCCCACTGCCTCGGCCAGCGACACCTGCGGCAGCATCGACACCAGCAGCGCCGCCCCCGGGGTCGACCAGGCGGTGATCACCGGGGCGCGCAGGCGCCAGCTAAGCAGCAAGCCGGTCACCCCGCTACCGATGGAGATCGCCCAGATCCACGACGACACCTCGGCCGGCGACAACTGCGCCTCGCGGGCCGCCTGGAAGACGATGATCAGTGGCCCGGCGTAGGAAATGATCACGGCGATCAGCCCGGCGACCAGGGCCGATAGGGAGAAATCTTTTCTCAAGGTATCCATGCAGCTCTCCAAAAACGGCGGAAGCAAATTGAGTCGAATCATTTACAGGCTATTCGATGCAATTGAATCAATTCAATAGACTCAATTAAACAATTTGAAATATTCTCTCGCGTCACGGGCCGATTGCTTCGATGTGGTAGGCTCGCCGCACTTGTTTCCATCGGTAGTTCGTCCATGTGGGTTCCCCTGCTCAACGCCTTCAACCAACCCGTCTACCTGGCCATCGCCGACGCCCTGGGCCGGGATATCGCCAGTGGCCTGCTCAAGCCTGGCGAGCGCCTGCCGACCCTGCGCGAGCTGGCCCAGGCGCTGCAGGTCACGCCGGGTACGGTCAGCCGCGCCTATGCCGAGGCACAGCGGCGTGGCCTGTTGCAGGGCGAGGTGGGGCGCGGCACCTATGTGCGGACGACGCCACTGACGGAGGTGGTTGCCGAGCCGGAGCCGGTGGCCCAGCCGTCGGCCTTGTCGGTGGCGCCACCGGTGCTGGACCTATCGATCATCAAGCCGTCGGGCGACACGGCGTCCAGTTGGCTGCGCGGCGCCTTGGTGGAATTGGCCAATGGCACCGATTTCGCCCAGGCACTGGACTACGCCCCTGATGGCGGCCATCCGGCGCACCGCGAGGCCGGTGCGCAATGGCTGCGGCACTCGCTGCCGGAGGCGAACTGGCAGCAGGTGGTGATCACCGCCGGAGCCCAGCACGGCCTGCTGGTGGCGATCAGCGCGCTGACCGCAAGCGACGACCTGATCCTCTGCGAGTCGCTGTGCTACCCGGGGATCATCTCCCTCGCCCACAGCCTGCAACGGCGTTTGCGCGGTGTGGAAATGGACGCTGAGGGCATCATCCCCGCCTCGCTGCGCGAACTGTGCCAACGTGAGCGGCCGGCGATGCTGGTGTGCGTCGCCACCTGCCAGAACCCGACCACGGCCACCATGTCCCATCAGCGCCGGGCGGAGATTGCGGCGATTGCCGAAGAGTTCGACTTCCTCATCCTGGATGACGACATCTACGGTTTCCTCGCTGCCGACACCAGCCTGAAACCGCTGGCCAGCTACGCACCGGAGCGCTCGGTGTACCTCACCAGCCTGTCCAAGTCGGTACTGCCGGCACTGCGCATCGGCTACCTGTACAGCCCGCCGCGCCTGCTCTCGCGGCTGACTGCGATGGTTCGCAGCAGCGTATGGATGCCTTCGCCGCTCACCGCGCAACTGGCGAGCAATATCATCCACGAAGGGTTGGACCTCGGGCTGGTGAAGCAGCAACGGGAAGCGGCGGCGCGGCGCCAGGCCATGGCCCGGGAGGTGCTGGCAGGGTTGACGGTGCGTACCGAGCCCCATGCCTATCACCTCTGGCTGGAGTTGCCCGAGCCGTGGAGCGCTGACGAGTTCACCAACCTGGCCCGGGCGCAGGGGGTGAAGATTCTCAGTGGTTCGCAGTTTCAGCCTGAGCGCAGTGGTGAGACGCGAGGGGTGCGGGTGGTGCTGATGTCGCCGACTCGGGAGGAAGAGTTGAGGTTTGCGTTGACCCAGTTGGCGAGTTTGGCGGGGACGGCGGATCCGCGGCGGTTTTACTGAACGACCACGGGAGACTTCAAATCCCCTGCTAACCTGCTGAACGCACCATTCGATGGAAGCCCTGATGAATCCGGCTGGACGCTGACAGTCATCTCGGCCCTGCTGCGCGAAGCGGGCAGCGGTCCTGTTTACCCGGTGGCGATCTCCTCTACGACAAGCCAGACATGATGAACTCCAATACCCAATCCATTCTCCTGCTGACCGCCTGGTTCTCCAGACCAGCGAAAGATAGCGTCAAACCACTCACCCCTACGGAGTGGGGGCGGTTCGCCCAGTGGCTGAACGAGAGAGGAAAAACACCTGCGGACCTGATCGCGGGGGGAATTCACGATGTGCTGCACGGCTGGGAGGATCGGACGATTCCAGCCGAGCGCATCGAACAGTTGCTGGGGCGTGGCCACGCCCTGGCTCTGGCCATCGAGAAATGGAGCCGGGCAGGCATCTGGGTGCTGACGCGCTCCGACCCGGACTACCCACGCGCACTGAAACATCGCCTGCGCAACGACGCACCACCGATTCTGTTCGGCTGCGGCAACCCGCAATTGCTGAACTGCATGGGTATCAGCATCGTCGGTTCGAGAACCGCAGCCGCTACTGATCTGGACTACACCCACGAACTGGGACGCCGCGTCGTTGAAGCCGGCTATGCGGTGGTTTCCGGAGGTGCCAAGGGGGTCGACGAGACGGCGATGCTGGCGGGCCTGGCCAACAATGGTCCGGTGATCGGGGTCATGGCCGACGGCCTGCTGGCAGCGGCGACTGCGGCGAAATGGCGGCAGGGTCTGATCGATAACAACCTGGTTCTGGTATCGCCGTTCTATCCGGAAGCCGGTTTCAATGTCGGCAATGCCATGGCTCGCAACAAGTACATCTACTGCATCGGCCAGGCGGCAGTTGTGGTGCACTCCGGTACATCTGGAGGTACCTGGACTGGAGCCCTGGAAAGCCTGAAGAAAGCCTGGATACCGTTGTGGGTCAAACCCAGCGCAGACCCGCAAGCGGGCAATGCGACGCTCGTGGAGCGCGGAGCCCGATGGCTCGAAGCAGCAACGGACCAGCTGCATGTCCCGTCACTGGTCGCTCTCGAAGTACCTAAGGCCCCTGCCTTGCAAGTCCAGGAAGCTGCCCCGCGCGTCGAGTACAAGGCACAGGCCGAACTTAGCTTCTATCAACTCTTCGTGCAGAAAATGCAGCGTATCGACGGCCCCCTGAGCCTGGACGACATGATGAAGCAGTGGGGGCTGCCCAAGGGTCTGCTGAGCGAGTGGTTGAAACAGGCCATCGAGGAAGGCCGAGTGAAGAAACTTGAGAAGCCTTTGCGCTATGCGTTCATTGGCAATGGCGAGCTAGATCTGTAACTGGACTGACTCAAGTGCCTCATCGCTGGCAAGCCAGCTCCCACAAGGATCGCGCGGCCCATGAGCCTGTGGGAGCTGGCTTGCCAGCGATGAGGCACTCGAAGACGAAACCGTACTACCTGACAAACACCTGCGCCGTAGTAATCGCCATATCCCCCCCCGGCAGCTTGATCTTGCCTAACGGCTTCAAGCTGTCGGCATCGAAGATCGCCACGTCGTTGTAGGTCCCCGCCAGATAGAGCTTGCTCCCCGCCTTGTTCACCGACAGGCAGTAGTACGAGTGATCGAGCGTGGCCGCCGTCAGCAGTTTCTTCTCCTTGATGTCGTACTTGGCCAGGCGGTTGAGCACGCCGTACACCACGTTCGGGTCCTTCGGCGAGCGGATGCCGCTGAAGTAGATTTCCGTCAGCGGGCCGAAGTCGACGGTCTGGCTCTTGCCGGTCTTGAGGTCGATGTTGAAGAAGCCGTAGACATACTCGGCCGTCGCCGGATCCTGCTTGGCGTCCTTGAACTTCGAGGCGGTGTAGAGCAGCGAGAAGTCATGCCGGTAGGTCTGCTGGTTCCACACGTAGAGCACGTCCGGCGCGCTGTAGTTGGCACGCTTCCAGTGCCGGCTGGGGACGATGACGTCGAACTTGCCGGTCTTCACGTCGACCTTGTAGATGTCCGGCCCGGCCACATACAGGCTGCCGTCGTCGCCGCTTTGCATGATGGTCAGTTGGCGCGGCGCAGGGAAGCTGCGCAGCGGCTTGGCATCCAGCCCGCCGTCGGTGCCGTACACATCAAGGCGCGGCGGCTGCACTTCGTAGTGGTCGCTGAACAACTTGGTCGGGTTGGCGACGGTGTAGATTTCCTTGCCGTCGTGGCTGACGGTGAAGGAGAACATCGAGCGCGCCTTTTCTCCAGGCAACTGGGTGATGCTGGCGTGGAACACCTGCTTGCAGCTGTCCAGTTCGACCCCGTAGATATCGGCGTAGTGGTTGTTGAGCACGTAGGCGATGCGCTTGTCCGGCGACATCTGCACCGAGCCCGGGCCGAAGGCGTCGGGCATGGCGCAGGTCTTGTACAGGGTGTCGCTCGCCAGGTCGATGACGTGCAGGTTGTTGGGGTAGTTGGTCACCGCCATGTATTCGTGGCCGGCGTTCAGCGCCTTGCCTTCGTCGGCGGCCATGGCGCAGCCGGCACCGAGCATCATCAGCGCGGCGAGGCCGCGGCTTGCAATCTGCAGCATGTGGATATCCCTCTTCTTGTTCGCCTGGGGGCTCATTTGTCGTCCGGGAACACGGTCCCGAGGTTGCGCCAGCCATCGCCGGAGGACTGCGCGTCCTTGTTCCAGTCCGGGAAGGTACTCATCATGTCCGGCACCTGGGCCGGCCACCAGCAAGGGTCGGAGCAGCCGTAGAGGTCGGATTCCATCGGCTGGCACAGCGACGAGACACCACCGAAGGCGTCGATTTCCCAGCCCGGGTCGGTGGTCGAGGCACAGCCGGCGACCGAGTTCATCGCCACCACTTCCTCGATACGGTTTTCCTCGGCGGCCTGGTCCAGCTTGAGCGCTTTGTTGTTGATCGGCTTGAGATGTTTCATGTCAGTGCACCTTGCGCGCAGTGATGTAGCGACTGATGAAGGCCGGGTTCTCGGCCATGATCCGGCTGTAGACTTCGATGCCGAAGTCCACCCAGTCACGCATCAGTTCGCAGTAGTGATAGGTCGGGTGGGTCGGGTCGCCGTAACGCGCATAGCTCTCGTGATAGCAGCCGCCGGAACACAGGTTGCGGATGCGACAGCTGTCGCAGCCGGTGTTGGTGCGGTCCAGGCGCTGGGAGAGGAAGTCGTTGAGTTCGACCTGCTTGACCCCGCTGTGCACGTTGCCGAAGGTCGGCAGGCTGGAGCCGGTGAAGCGGTGGCAGAGGTTGAGCTCGCCCTTGTGGTCCACCGCCAGCATCTTCAGACCGGCCCCGCACGGCAGCGCCTTCTTGTGCCCCTCGTGGATGTCGGTGAGCAACTGGTGCAGGTTGGAGAAGCCGATATTGCGATGCTCCAGCGCCGCCTCCAGGTACTTGCGACCCAGCGCCTTCATATTGGCGAAGACTTCCACCAGCTCCTCGCCGGTGAGGTTGTAGCTGCTGATATCACCTGACGTCACCGGAGCGAAGCCGACCTCGGCAAAGCCCATCTCGTTGAACAGGTGGTTCCAGATGGTCTCGATATCGGTGACCCCGGTGGTCAGGGTCACCCGCGCACCGACCGGGCGGCTGTCGTAGCGCGACAGGAGCATGTCGGCCTTGCGCCGGACCACGTCGTAGGTGCCCTGCCCGCCCACGGTGATGCGGTTACGGTCGTGCACGGTCTTCGGCCCGTCGATGCTCACCGACAAGCCGAAGCGGTGGGCATTGAGGTAGTCGACGATCTCCTCGGTGAGCAGCGTGGCGTTGGTGGTCATGACGAACTCCACGCGCTTGCCCGCCTCGGCGAAACGCCGCTCGCAGTAGTCGACCATGTACTCGATCAGCTTGCGGTTGCTCAGCGGCTCGCCACCAAAGAACACCACGGTGTAGACCGGCTCGTCCGGCGATTCCTTGAGCAGCATTTCCACCGAGGCCACGGCGGTGTCGACCTCCATGCGCTTGCCGGCCGAGGGCTTGTCCAGGTCTTCCTTGTAGCAGTAGGTGCAGCTCAGGTTGCAGCCGGTGTTGACGTTGAGCACCACGGTGTTCAGCGCCGTGCGCTCGACGCGCCGGGCGGAGATCTCCGGGGTCAGCGGCGAGCCGTCGCTGACCAGCTCCAGGGCGATCAGTTCGCGCAGCACCTCATTGACTTCCTCGCCATCGAAGCGCTCGGCCAGGCGCTGCACCAGCACGTCACTGGAGCAACTGGCGCCGCGCAGGGCGTCGATGATTTCCCCGGTCAGGGCATCGCTGGCGAACAGCGAGCTGCTGGGGATGTGGAACAGCATGCGGGCATCGTCGACCCGCACTTCATGCAGATTGCGTTCAACCAGATTCAGGATGGCACCCATCACAACCTCCTCGAACATTCGACTGTGGCCAGATCAATCCATGCCTTACGGAATGGGCGGATTGTTCCAGCGCTGGATGGTCACGATCATCTGGCCCTCGCCGGTGCGCGCCGTGCCGACGTCGTCCACTGCGGCGATGACCTTGAGGTTGCCGGCGTTGTTGGTCGACATCTTGCGCGCCGGATTCGGCCCGGCATCGCCCGGAGTGAACACGCCGGTGTCGGCCTGCATGACGCCGGCGAACTTGACGTCCTCGTCCTCGCGGGCCCGCTCGTCGAACGGCTCGACCTTCCATTTGGCCGGGAACACGCCGATGCGATAGGCCTTGCCGTCGGCGCCCTGGCCCCAGGCCTCGGCGTCGAAGCGGCCCTGGACCTTCGGCGTCGAGCCGCCGTTGTCACCCACCCGGGCCACGGAGAAGGCCGGTACCACCTTCACTTCGGCGATCTCGCGATAGACCGCCAGTTGCTGGCCGCCGAGCTTGCCGACGCTGACCTCCTGCAGGCCGCCCGCCGCATCGGCGGCCGCCTTGACCTTCACTCGGATACGCTGCGGGGTGTTCTCCAGTACCTCGACCACCTCGACGCCTTTGCCGAACGACGGGGTGCCACCGAGGCCACTGCCGACCAGGGTCAGCTCGGTTTCGCTGCCCGCCTTCACATAGCCCGGCTGCACTGCCAGCAAACGCGCGGAGCCTTGCTGCGCGGCAGTGAAATCGAGGCCGCGCTCGTCGTGGGTCTTGTCGAACATGCGGCCGCTGAGCTGGCCGTTACTGGCGGCGAACACCTGGCGCATGCTCACGCCGTCGACCTCCACGGTGCCGCGCCATTCGTAACCGCTGTAGAGCACCGCCGAGCCTTCGCCCTTGAACGGCTTGCCGTCGGCGTAGCGGCCATCGAGGCTGACCTTGAAGCGGTCGCCGGCCTCGGCGCTGACCTTCATCACCCCGTTGAGCTCGCCGCGCCCCGGCAAGTGCCCGCTGAAGCTCCAGTCGCCGGCCAGGGTCGCGGCCTTGGGCATGGACTTCTGCCAGTCGCTCCAGGCCTTGCTGTCGAAGGGGTATTTCTGCGCGAGCAGCGGGACCATGTCCTTCTTCGCCAGCTCGAACCAGTCGCGGTCGCGGGACAGCGCCTGATATTCCAGGGACGGCCACTGGCCGAGGTGGAAGTTGACCAGCCGCTCCCATTCCTGCGCCGGCCGCCGCTGCAGGGCGATGCGCGCGCCGGAGTGGCAGCGGGCGCACATCTGCTTGGTCGGTTCCTCGATCTGCTCGACGGTGTTCAACCGACGTTCGAGGGCATAGCGCACGCCGTCGGTTTCGCTGGGCGCCAGGCCCTGGGTGTCGGCCAGGTATTTGACCAGGGTGCGACGGTCCTCGTCGCTGATCTGCAATTGGTGCATGGTCTGCATGCGGCCGATGGTCATCAGCCAGCCTTCCGGGGTCTTGCGCTGGTGGCTGATGCGGCTCAGGGCGTCATTGCCCTCGGGCAGGTGGCAACCCTGGCAGGTTTCCATAAGGATCTGCTTGCCCTCGCGGGCCTGGCCGACCTGGGGCTGCAAGGCGAGACTGACGGCCACGGCCAGCAATCCTGCGGCGCTGGCGAACCTGGGTGTTCTCTTCATCGATGACTGACCTCCCACGGGGTTCTTCTTATTGTTCGTACACTTCTTATAGGTCTCTTCCGTCGGCCGTACAGCGGCAGAGCGCGCACCGAAGAGCCGCTTGAGGGTGTCGATACATATTGTGTGCCAAGAGCTGCAAGCGCCATTCCACGGGGCTTGCAGCTCTTGGCGGGCGGGCCTTGCGGCGCTTTTCGCGACGAATGAGACGGTGCGAGACAGCTGTCTCAGGACGCCGAGACTGTCTCGCCCGGCGTCGCAATTTGCGACGACCGGCATGTGACACATCTTCGCCATGGAGGTGCCGGGCCCTTGCATTACATGGCCCGGTGCCAACATCGAGCGGCTTGGCACAGCGGTTGCGATGGCTGCGGCAATCACTCACAAGAACGAGGTTTGCCATGTCCACCACTGCCCCCCTGCACCCGGCCGTCGAGGCGTTCATCCGCCGCGCGCCGACCATGCTCATCGGTGCCGACTGGGTCGAGGCCGCCGACGGCGAGCGCCTGACCCTGCGCAATCCGGCCAGCGGCGAGGTGCTGTGCCAGGTGCCGGCGGCCACCCCGGCCGACGTGGCCCGGGCAGTCGCTGCCGCGCGCCAGGCCTTCGACGACTCGGCCTGGAGCCGCACCCGTCCGCGCGAGCGGCAGAACCTGCTGTGGAAACTGGCCGACCTGATGGAGCGCGACGCCGAGGTGCTGGCTCAGCTGGAATGCCTGAACAACGGCAAGAGCGCGGTGGTGGCGCGGGTCATGGACGTGCAGTTGTCCATCGACTTCCTGCGCTACATGGCCGGCTGGGCGACCAAGGTCGAGGGGCATACCGTCGATGTGTCGATGCCGCTGATGCCGAGCGATGAATTCCACGGTTTCATCCGCCGCGAAGCGGTCGGCGTGGTCGGTGCCATCGTCGCCTGGAACTTCCCGCTGCTGCTGGCCTGCTGGAAGCTCGGCCCGGCCCTGGCCACCGGTTGCAGCGTGGTGCTCAAGCCCGCCGATGAAACCCCGCTGAGCGCGCTGAAACTGGCCGAGCTGGTACTGGAAGCCGGCTATCCTGCCGGTGTGTTCAACGTGGTCACCGGCACCGGCGCCGTGGCCGGCGATGCCCTGACCCGCGATCCACGGGTCGACAAGCTGACCTTCACCGGCTCCACTGCCGTCGGCCAGCAGATCGGCCGCATCGCCATGGACAACATGACCCGGGTCACCCTGGAACTGGGCGGCAAATCGCCGACCATCGTCATGCCCGACGCCGACCTCGCCAGCGCCGCAGCGGGTGCTGCCACGGCGATCTTCTTCAACCAGGGCCAGGTGTGCTGCGCCGGCTCGCGGCTGTATGTGCACCGCAAGCACTTCGACAACGTGGTGGCGGATATTGCCGGCATCGCCAACGGCATGAAGCTCGGCAATGGCCTCGACCCGAGCGTTCAGATGGGCCCGCTGATTTCCGCGCGCCAGCAGAAGCGCGTGTTCGACTACATCGAGCAGGGACGCGGCAGCGGCGCCACCATTGCTTGTGGTGGCGAGCAGTTCGGGCCGGGGTATTTCGTCAAGCCGACGGTGATCGTCGATGTGGATCAGAAGCACCCGCTGGTGCAGGAAGAAATCTTCGGCCCGGTGCTGGTGGCCATGCCCTTCGACGATGAAGCCGAGGCGCTGCGCCTGGCCAATGACAGCCCCTATGGGCTGGGGGCGAGCATCTGGTCCAACGACCTGGGCGCGGTGCACCGGATGATTCCGCGGATCAAGTCCGGGTCGGTCTGGGTCAACTGCCACAGCGCCCTGGACCCGGCGCTGCCGTTCGGCGGCTACAAGATGTCCGGTGTCGGCCGCGAGATGGGCGCGGCGGCGATCGAGCATTACACCGAGTTGAAGTCGGTGTTGATCAAGCTTTAACCACCGAATTCAGGTGCCAGACTCCCAGTGGCTGATCGGGGCCGATCATCATTTTCGGGTGTCTGGTACCTGAACCTGCTCATATCATTTGTGGCCGACACCGCCCCTGTGGGAGCTGGCTTGCCAGCGATTGCTTCAGTGAGTTCACTACTGCAATCGCTGGCAAGCCAGCTCCCACAGGGGACAGTGTCGTTCTATGGGCGGTAGCCCTGGCTCAGCAGCCAGCTGCGGATGTAGCGCTGCTGTTCGGGGCTCAGCGATGCCAGTACCTGGTCCGCTGGCTCGCTTTGCAGCCGGCTCACCAATGGCGCCAGCTCCACCCCGTTCAGGTGCCAGATGCCCAGCGGCTGATCGGGGCTGATCACCACCGGCGCGAGGTCGACCAGGCCGTCGCGCAGCACTGGCATCCGATCTATTCGCAAGTCGGAAAAACGCGCCTCGGCATGCACCGGCTCGGCATCCGGCCAGTGCCGCCGCGCCTGCCAGAACGGCTCTTCGGCCCAGCGCCGTTCCTCCAGATAGAAATCCCGCCCCAGCCGGGCAAAACGCCAGAACAGATGCTCGACCCGCTGCTGGTGAAAACGCAGCGCCAGGTCGCGACGTTCGGGATGGGTGAGCAAGGTGTTGATCACCGCCGGCGCCTGCAACGCCGAGGACAGCGACTGGAAGATGCCATTGCCCGACAGCGGGTCCACGGCCATGGCGGCATCGCCGACCCGTAGCCAGTTATCCCCGCCACACACTGGCGTAAGGATCGCCGTGCTGCTGCGGGCATGCAGTTCGAGATCCTGTTCCTGGTCGTTGTCGAAAAACGCCCGGGCCAACACCGACTCCCAGCGCCGCTCACGGCAGAAGTCGAGCAATGCGGCCTTGTCCGGCAGCGGCGTGGCGGCCACGTCCAGGGTCCATTGCCAGTAGCAGCGGCCATCGGCCTGGCGGGCCATCCACATCCAGCCGTCGGGCTGGCTTTCCACCGCACTGGCGCTTTTGCCGGGTGGGCCTTGCCAGCGGTTGAGCAGGCTCAGGGTCTCCGGCCCACGGGCAGCACGGCCAAGGGATTTATCATGCTGCGGCGCCTGACGACCGCGGGCTTCGACATGGAAATCGGCGCTCAGCGAGGGCGCTCCGTCCAGTTCGATCAGGCTGCGCCCGTCTTGCTGGTGCACACCGAGTACGCGCGCTTCGATCAGCGGAATGCCGGCGTTATGCAGGTCGTCCCGCAGTCCCTGGTCGAAACGCGGACGATCAAGAAGGAATTCGACATTGCGACTCTGCGCCTCGCTGTTCCACCGCGAATGGCGCCGCGACGGCTCGCCCGCCACTGCCAGCGCCCGGTTCAGGCCGGCGCCGCGCAGCGCTTCGAGCACCCGCTGCGAGACACCTTCGAGCGCGGCGAAACGCCGCCATTCGCTGACCACGCTGACGCTGTAGCCAAGCCGCTTAAGACCAAGGGCAACCGCCGCGCCCGCCGGGCCGGCACCTAGTACGACGATGGATTTCAAGCACGTCCTCGATATTCACGACCACGGTAATGAGCGTTGTGCAGCAGCCAGGCCATGACCAGGGCATTGGTGGCATGGGGCTGGTCACGCAGGAAGGCGGCGATCTGCCCGGTCAGCGCCGCACAGCCGAAACTGGCACCGGACAGCGGACTTTCCTTGGCCCGCACGCAGGCGCCGAAATCCGCTTGGGGGCTGTCCAGCCAGCTCCATTCGTCGCGCTGGCAACGGGCATCGCCGGTGATGCGCAGCACCCCCGGATAGGCGGCGGGATAAACCGGTGCGCCCTGGGCGGGAGTCGAGGCGCAGATCAATACCCCGGCATTCTGCGCCGCTGCGCAGGCTTCACGCAGCGCCGGGCGGTCTTCGCGCAGGCCGAGGCTGAGGTTGATCAGGCGCACGCCGCGCATCACCAGCCATTCGATCCCGGCGGCCACTTGCAGGGCCGTGGTGATGCCGCGCTCGTCGAACACCTGGGCGACATGGATCGGCATATCACCGGCCCCGGCGGCGATCAGGTCGACCACCGCGCTGCCATGGCCGAGGGCATCTTCACGCAGGGGCTGTTCGCTGACGCCGACCGCCGCCAGCTGGAAGCGTCGCGATTCGGCAACTCGCTCCAGCGGCGCGCCGCTGTCCACCACGCCGATGCGCACCTCAGACATGCCCGGCCTCCCGCAGGCGCAATTGGCCGTCTTCGAGAATCAGGTGCAGATCGGCATTGGCCAGGGTCGAGGGACGATGGCTGACCAGAATCCGTGTCCGGTCGGAAAACAGTTGGTCTATTGCAGCAATCACTTCGCGCTCCGTGTCTTCATCGACTTGTGAGGTGGCTTCATCCAGCACCAGCAGCAGCGGATTCTGGAGCAATGCGCGAGCAATGGCGATACGTTGTTTCTGTCCGCCGGAAAGTTGCTGGCCGCGCTCGCCCAGCGGGCTGTCCAGCCCCTCCGGCAAACTGGCGATCAAGGTGTCCAGTCGCGCCAGCCGGGCGACCTCGGCAATCGCTTCGCGGCTGGCGTCAGGGACGCTGTAGGCGAGGTTGTCGGCCAGGCTGCCGCGGAACAGCACGATGTCCTGGCTGACCACCGCCACCCGGCGACGCAGTTCGTGCAGATCGAGTTCGCGCAGGTCCGTGCCGCCGAGCAGGATCGCGCCGGAATGGGGATCGTGGAAGCGTTGCAGCAGGTCGATCAGGGTCGATTTGCCCGCCCCGGAAATGCCGCTCAAGGCGACCTTGCGGCCATGGGGAATATCGATATCCACCCCCTGCAACAACGGCGCACGCCCCGAGTGGGCGAAGCACACTGCGCGCAATTGCAGATCGCCCCGCGCCGGCATCGGCCGGGCCTCGGCAGGGCTGTCCACCTCCGGCGCCACGCCGCGCAGCTCCATGACCCGGCCTAGGCTGACGCTCATGCGCTGCATCGCCACGTACAGGCCGAGCAGGCTCTGCACCGGCCCGACCGCCATGCCCAGGTAGGTGGAAAAGGCGATCAGCGCGCCCAGTTGCCAGGTGCCCTGCACCACCCAGTAACCACCGACCAGGAAGGCGCAGGCGCGGGACAGCGAGGTCAGGGTGCCGGGCACCGCCTGGGTGAAGAACTCGGTGACCTGCAAGCGCAGCAACTGGCTCATGTAACCCTGCCCGAGCCCGTCGAGACGCTGCGCCTCGCGCTGCTGCTGACCTGCGGACTGGATGAATTTCATCGCCGGCAGGGTCTCCACCAGGAACGATGAAACATCCGCCGAACGCTCGCGCAACTGCCGCACCTCGCGCTCGACTTTGCGCCGCATCCAGCGCAGCCAGAGCACGTCCAGCGGGATCAGCAGCAGGGCCAGCAACGACAGCTTCCACGACAGCACCAGGAGCATGCCGAGGGCGCAGACCAGGCCGATCACGCTGGACACCGCGGAGAACAGCGAATCCACGGCAAAGCGCTGGATCTCGGCAACATCGCCGTCCAGCCGCGACATCAGGTCACCCAGGCGGCGCTGCCCGTAGAAGCTCGGCGAGAGGCGTTGCAGATGGCGATAGAGCTCGTCGCGCAGGGCGAACAGGATGCGCCCGGACAGGCGGGTATGCAGGTAGCGGTTGAGCCCGGACAGCAGGGTGCCGAGGATTCCGGCCAGGATCATCAGCCCGGCGATCAGCACCAGGGTGGTGAAGTCCTTGGCCAGCAGGCCGTCGTCGATCAGCAGCTTGGTCAGCCAGGGCTGCACCAGCACCAGCGCGGTGGCGCACATGGACAGGCCGAGCAGGCCGAGAATGGCCAACCGATGGGGGCGGATGAATCCGTACAGCCAGTGCAGGGCGTCATGCAACGCGGGCCGGTCCTGATGCTCGATCAGGCGGCTGAGCAGGCGCTGGATCACGACTGCATCTGCTTGAGCTTGCGGTACAGCGTGGCGCGGCTGATGCCCAGTGCAGTGGCGGCGGCGGTAGCGTTGCCGTGATGGCGGTCGAGGGCCTGGCGGATCAGTTCCAGCTGGTTGTCGCGCAGGCTTTCCCGGCGGGCCGGTACTTCGCCGCTGCGCAGTTCGTCGAGCAGGTTGTCCGGCAGGTGATCGAGGCCGAGGAGCTGTTCGCCGTCCTCGCGCATCGCCAGCAGCAGGCGCAGGCTCATTTCCAGTTGGCGGATATTGCCGGGCCAGTGGTAGCCGTTGAACAGTTGCGCCAGTTCGTCCGAGAGGCGCACGCCCTGGCCGCCAAGGCGCACCAGCAGACTGTCGATCAAGGCCGGCAGGTCGTCGCGCTCGCGCAGCGCCGGCAGTTGCACGCTGATGCCGTTGATCCGGTAGTAGAGGTCTTCGCGGAAGTGCTGGTCCTGGACCTGGCGCTTGAGGTCGCGGTGAGTGGCGCAGATCAGGGCGATATCCAGGTCCTGTTCCTGGGCCGCGCCCAGCGGCGCCACCTTGCGCTCCTGCAATACGCGCAGCAGCCGCGCCTGCAAGGCCAGCGGCATATCGCCGACCTCGTCGAGGAACAACGTGCCGCCATGGGCCTGCTGCAAGCGCCCGACCATGCCGCCGCGACGCGAGCCGGTGAAGGCGCCCTCGCGGTAGCCGAACAGTTCCGACTCGATCAGGCCCTCGGGGATCGCCGCGCAGTTCACCGCGACGAAGGGCTTGCCGGCACGGCTGCTTTCCTGGTGCAGGGCCCGGGCGACCACTTCCTTGCCGCTGCCGGTCTCGCCCAGCAACACCACCGGCAGGTCGTTGGCCAGGCCCTGGCGGGCCATGCGCAGGGCCCGGGCGAAACGGGCGTTGGCGGCGCCGAGGGTGTCCAGCGAAGGCGTGGTCGGGGCCGGAACGCTGCGACTGACGGGCGCCGGCAGCGACAGCGCCAGGGGGCGCTGCGGCAGATGCAGGGTCTTGTAGTGGAAGGCGCCCTTGGCGGTCTCGACGCTGTCCACCTGGCCTTGTTGCAGACGCGCCAGCCATTGCTCGACACGCAGGCCGAGCAGGCTGTCGCAGCGTTGCCCGACCAGGCTGGCACGCTCGCTGCGCAGCAACTGGCAGGCCTGGTTGCTGGCGGCGAGGATGCGCCCGTCGAGGCTGACCGCGAGCAGGCCCTGCCAGCAGGAGTCGAGGTACTGCCGGCGGCTGTGGAAGGCCAGGACGATCTGTTCGGGGAAGCTGTTCCTGAACAGCCGGCTTTCGATCTGCATCACCGCCAGCGCCAGCAGCGCGGTGCGATCGGGCAGGCGGCCGAGGGGGCCCTGGCGGGTCAGGTCGAGGACGCCGAGCAGTTCGCCCTGTGGGCAGTGGATCGGCACCGAGGTGCAGGAGAAGTCGCTCAGGCGTTCGAGAAAGTGTTCGCCGCAGTCGATCTGCACCGTGCGCGCTTCCACCAGCGCCGTACCCAGGGCGTTGGTGCCGCGGGCCTCTTCGCTCCAGCAGGTGCCAGGGGTGATATCGCCGAGCCCACGCTGCTTGAGCACGGTGGACTGGCCCTGGATGGCGAGGATGGTGGCATCGGCATTGGCCAGGATCACCAGGCTGTCCTGGCCCTGGCGGGCGCCGAGGTAGTCCAGCTCGGCGGTGGCGGCGTCCAGTAGCGGGCGGTTGTTGGCCAGCAGCAATTCGAGACTGGCGGCGGAGGTCAGGGCGATTTCCTGGCCGGCGTTACCGGTGACCCCATGGCCCAGGCTGCGGCGCCAGGAAGCATCGATTTCGGCACGCAGGAAACCGTCGGGCAACTGGCCCTCGATGGACAGGCGTTCCCGGGCAAGGCGTGGGTTCGAGGTCGGGGCGGTTTTTATTGTGCTCATCGGCGGCTCCGGTTCGGGTATTCGATACAAGCAAGACCTGCGCCAGATCAGGTGGGTAACACTTCCTTGGGATTCTGGGTGTTGCTGAGGGCCTCATCGCCGGCAATGCCGGCTCCCACAGGGATCGCGTGCAACGCTGAACCTGTGGGAGCTGGCATTGCCAGCGATGGGGTTGCACAGAAAGCGGAGTATAAGCCTGTTACAAAAGCCCCAGCGACTTGGCCCGGGCCACCGCCTGGGTGCGGCGTTCGACCCCGAGCTTGCTGTTGATATGGCTGGCGTGGGTCTTGACGGTGTGCAGCGAGATGAACAGTTGCTCGCTGATTTCCTGGTTGGAGCAGCCCTGGGCAATCAGCTTGAGCACCGAATGCTCACGGGCGCTGAGGGTGTCCGCGCTGGCGATTTCCTGGGTCGGCAACAGCCCCAGCAAACTGGTCTGCACCGGGCTCGCCGGCTGGGCCTGGAGTTGCTCGCGCAACCAGTCGGGGTGCTCGGCCAACAGCCGCTGGAAGGGTTGCAACACCCCGCCCCGCGCCGCTTCGAGCGCCTGGAGCAGACGTTCGCGGGCGTCCCCCTGCTCGCCCTGGGCCAACAGCAAGCCGACCTGCTGGCAAAGGGCGGTCACGCAGAGCAATTGCCCGCCACTGGCCTGCCCGCGATTGACCAGCGCCTGCAAGCGCTGCCCGGCCTGGGTGATCCGGCCCTGGGCCTGCTCCAGCAAGGCCTGCTGCAATTCGATATGCAACGGCAGCAACGGATGGAACTCGGGGGCCGCTGCAGCCTGCTGGCCGCCGTAGGTCTGGCTCAGGCGCAGCAGCCAGGACTCGGCCAGGTCGTTACGGCCCTGGGCCAGCCACAGCTCGCATTTCACCAGGGTGATCATCGCCAGGTAGAAGATCGGCGGCACGTCCCAGATATGCATCAGCCGCTCGGCTTCGGCGAGTTCGGCGAACGCTTCGGCGAAGCGCCCTTCGCGACCGTCCAGTGTGGCCAGGGCGCAATGGCCGATCAGCACGCTGATATCGCGGCAGGCCCGGGCTTCGATCAGCCCGGCACGCAGGCGGCTGCGGCCGGCTTCCGATTGCAGGCGGCCGACCAGCAGGTAACCCTCGTAGAGCATCAGTCGCGCGCGTACCGCATACAGCCGTTGCGACGACAGGCCGCGCAGGCGGTGCAGGCCCTGGCGCACTTCGTCCATGGCGCGCAGGGCTTCGCCGCGGGCATGCAGGACCCGCGCGCGGTCGTAATGGGTCAAGGCCTCGAACAACGGATTGCCGACCCGCTGCGCCAGCTCCAGGGCCTCGCGGTTCCAGCCCCGGGCACGCCAGAAATCGGCATCGGCAATGGCCAGGTTGGACAGGGTCGACAAGCACATCAGGCGCTGGCCGTAGCGTTTGTGCGGCAGGCTTTGCAGGGCCTGCTCGCAATAGGAACGGGTCCGTTCGCGATCGCCACGGCCGCGGGCGATGATCCCGCTCAGCGCCAGCCATTGGGCAAGCATGGATTTCTGCGCAGTGGCAGAAGGCGCCGGGAGGAAGCGGCTGAGATGGCTGGCCAGCTCCTCGGCGGCGTCCAGTTGGCAAGCCAGGCCCAGGGCCCAGCTGTACAGCACGATCAGGCGCGGGGTGCTGATCAGCAGGCTGTCGGGCAGGTCCATCTTCCAGCGCAACAGCATGCCGACGTTCTGCTCGGCCAGCAGTTGTTCTTCCGACAGGTTCTGCACCAGGTTGGCGGCGACGTCCAGGTGCCCGGCGCGCAGGGCCTGCTCCACCGCTTCGTCGAGCAGGCCCTGGCTATGGAACCAGCGGCAGGCGCGCAGGTGCAGGCTCGACAGCGGCAGGCTGGCCTGGCGGGTGCGCAACAGGTCGGAAAACAGGTGGTGATAGCGGAACCAGTAGCCGTGCTCGTCCAGCGGCACGAGGAAGACCTGGTGCGACTGCAGGAAGCGCAGGATCTCGCCGCTGTCGTGGCTTTCGCGCAGAGCGTCGCAGAGGTCGGCGCAGAAGCGGTCCTGGCAGGCGGTGTCGTTGAGGAAGGCCTGCACGTCCGGCGGCAGGCAGTCGATGACTTCTTCCAGCAGGTAGTCGCGGATCAGGCCTTCGCCACCGTGCAAGGCCTGGGGCAGGTGGTTGTCGGCTCCGGATTCGTTGGCCGCCAGCAGCCAGAAGCGCAGCCCGGCAACCCAGCCGTCGCTGCGCTGGACCAGGTTGTCCAGCGCCTGGCCACGCAGCAGCGTGGGGTGCTGGCCGAGCACGGCGAAGGACTCGTCGGGGGTCAGGCGCAGGTCCTGCTCGGTCAGCTCCAGCAGTTGCCGCGACAGACGCAGGCGCGCCAGGTGCCAGTCGGGACGCAGGCGGCTGGTGACCAGCAGCACCAGGCCCGGCGGCAGGTGATTGAGGAAGAATTGCAGGCAGCGGTCAAGCACCGGGCCCTGGGCCAGGTGGTAGTCGTCGAGAACCAGCAGGATCGGCGCGCCGCCTTGCAGATGGACCGCCAGCTCGTCGAGCAGGCCGTCGAGCCATTCCTCGAAGGCAAAGGGCTGGTGGCGCTGGCGCATCTTCAGCAGGCCGAGGGCCTGGGCGCCGAGACTCGGGCAATGCTGCTGGAGGCCTTCGAGCAGGCGTTCGAGGAAGCGCCCGGGATCGGCGTCGCGCTTGCTCAGGCCCAGCCACAGGCTGCGCCATTGCGCGGGCAGGCTTTGGCAGAACTCCACGGCCAGGGAGCTTTTGCCGAATCCGGCCGGGGCATTGACCAGCAACAGGCGGCCGCCGAGTCCGGCCTGCAGGCGCTGGCACAGGCGTACCCGCGGCACATGCCCGTCGGGCAGCGGCGGCCGGTAGAAACGCCCTTCCAGCGCAGACACGGTCTGGCCGGGGAACCCTTGCGTGCTGGACAGATCGGTCATGGCCGGCTCGTTTGGTAAAAATCTCGGCGACAGGGATTGCCGGAGACTAGCGGTTTAACCGGCACATTTGAAGGCGATTGCCGCAGGAAAGGAAAAAAAGACTACAACAAGAAGCAACAAAGACAACAGTGACGGGGGACAAGGGATGACGCACACAGGCGGAAAAGTCGATGGTGTTTCTGGTGGCCTCATCGCCGGCAAGCCGGCTCCCACAGGGTTATGGGTCGGCCGCAAGATCCAGGCTGGGAGCCGCTGAAAATCAAAACGCCCCGGCAAGCCGGGGCGTTCTGGGGGATCACACGGAATTGCTCAGACCTTAGCGCACACCCGACTGACGCAGGGCGGCAGGCTGGAAGTCTGCCTTGGAGGCAGTGAAGCCGAAGTCGTAGGATTTTTTCTCCTCGTTCTTCATGCCCAGTGCCAGGTAGCGGCCCGATTGCAGGTCGTAGATGGCTTCCAGGGTGTACCAGGGTACCTGCTTGTCGTAGTAGTCCTGGGCATGGGCCTCGGACACACGCCACAGTTGGTTACGACCGTCGTACTGGTCGATCACCGCCGCTTGCCAGGTGTCCTCGTCGATGTAGAAGTCACGCTTGGCGTAGATGTGGCGCTGGCCCGGTTTCAGGGTGGCGACCACGTGCCAGACACGGCGCAGCTCGTAACGGGCCAGGTCCTGGTTGATATGGCCCGGTTTGATGATGTCGTCGTACTTCAGGGTCGGCGAGTCCAGCTTGTAGGCGTTGGAGGCGATGTACATCTCCTTCTTGCCTTCGAGCTTCCAGTCGTAGCGGTCCGGCGCACCGTTGTACATGTCGAGGTTGTCGGAAGTCCGCAGGCCGTCGGCGGCGGTACCCGGACCGTCGTAGGACACTTGCGGCGCCATGCGTACTCGACGCTGGCCAGCGTTGTAGAGCCACGCCTTGCGCGGTTCCTTGACCTGGTCGAGGGTCTCGTGGACCAGCAGCACGGTACCAGCCAGACGCGCCGGCGCGGTCACTTCCTGTTTGAAGTAGAAGAGCACGTTGCCCGGGTTGGCCGGATCGAAGTCCTTCATCTGGTCACGGAAGACGAACTGATCCGAGAAGTACACCAGGCTGTAACTGCCATTGGCCTGTGGCGTGGCCTGGGTTACCAGCCGGGCCACGCTGCCGCCGCGGTAGCGGGTGATGTGGTTCCAGATCACCTCGACACCGCTTTTCGGAATCGGGAACGGCACGGCGACCTGGAAGTTGTTCAGGCCGTTGCCGCCCTCGACCAGGGTGGTCGCGGTGGCGTTCTTCTTGATGGCGGCAAACACGCTATCCGGTACGGTGGCACCGCGGTGGGTCTTGTACACCGGCAGCTTGAAGGTGTCCGGGTAGCGCTTGAGCATGGCGATCTGGCCAGGGGACAGCTTGTCCTTGTACTGCTCGACGTTCGCCGCGGTGATGGTGAACAGTGGCTTGTCGGCAGCGTAAGGGTCGGACAGGAAACCCCGGGCATCGGCAGTACCGGCGGTTTTCGACAATGGTTCCCACGGGCCGATGGAGCCATCGGCGTTACCGGCCTTTTCCGCGCCCATCGGGGTCAGGGTGGTGCCCAGTTTGGCGGCTTCATCGGCGGAAACCGCGGCCATCACGCTGCTTGCCAGCAGGGACAGGCCCAGTACGCCGGCTTTCAGCAAAGTCTTGGTGCTTTTCATGGTCATGTGCTTCTTCCTGAATAATGCGCTTAGAAGTTCACGCCGAAGCTGAGGGCGACGAAGTCGCGGTCATCCACGGTGGTGTACTTGCCGTCGAAGAAGTTGGTGTACGACAGGTTGGCGGTATAGGTGTTGAGGTAGTCGGCCTCGAGACCAAGGCTGACCGCCTTGCGGCCTTCCTCGAAGTTGCCGCCTGGGCCTGGCGAGTAACCGTCGACGTCGTGGGACCAGGCAACGCTCGGCTTGAGGTTGATGCCGGCGAATACATCCGGGTAGTCCCAGATAACGCGGGCGCGGTAACCCCAGGAGGTGCGGGTGGTATATCCGTCGTCTTCGCAGTAGCGGCTGCGGTTATCGGTAGATGCCCCAGCCCCAGCACCAGCGATGGTTCCGGTGTTGAGGATCGCCGAGCAGGTATTGGCTGGGCCGGTAGCCGGAAGAGGACCAGGTCCGAAGATAGGATCCCGGCCATAGCGGAGCTTGTCGCTGCTTTCCAGGCCACCGACCACCGTCATGCCGACCTCACCTACCACTGTCATTCGGCTAGCGCCCATGACCTGGTCGAAGAAGTGAGTGAACGTGGTTTGCAACTGGGTGATTTCCTTGCGGCGATAGCCGTGCAGGTCTTCACCTGGAGCGCCATTAAGCAGTGATGCGTTGGCATACACCCCACCAAGCCTGCGTACACCGGCATACAGGATGTCAGTAGTGTTCAACTGGACTGGAGCGTTGGGGCGATAACTGATCTCACCGCTCCATGCGGTACCTGTAGGCAAGGTGGTGGAGAAACTCAGCCCGTACAGGCGGATATCCTCAGGGTACTCGACGAAGTACTTCGAGTTGCCTGCAACGATAATCGGCGCGGCAGCCCCAGACGCTGCCGCAGCAGTGTATGCCGCCTGGGACGCACCGGTAGCGCTGAAAATCGGTGCACGGCTGTGATAATTCATCGCGTACAGGCCGAACTCGGTGTTCAACGGTTCGAACATGTAGCGCAAGGCAACACCGAACTGCCCACTGTCGCGAGCATCGCGGTCCGGACCGCGGCCCACCTTGACGCCCTCTTCATTGATATCGATTCCTGCGGCGCGCAGTCCTGCAACCTGAAGGGCAGGCAGCGAACGGCTGCTGGAAAGGACCCGCAGGTTATCGGTGCAACCGTCGGCGATGATGTCCGGCTGCGAGAAGAACGTCCCGCAGTTGTCCACCACGGTCTGGTCCCACTCCAACTGGTAGAACGCCTCGGCCGACAGGTTGTCCGTCAGGCTCTGGGAGATATAGAACATGTTGACCGGGATCAGGCCTTCCTTGACCTCGGCGCCCGGACGACGGAACGCGGATACGTCGATCGGGTTGATGGCGTTGATGCCGCTACCGATGAAGGTACTTTCACCCCAGCTCACCACCTGCTTGCCCAAGCGCACGGAGCCCGGCTGATCAGCGATGGAGTAGTTGTGGTACACGAATGCGTCGAGAATCTGCCCGCCGGAAGACTTGGCGCCTTCCTTACGGTTGGAGTCGCTGATGTCCTTGAACTCGCGGTGTTCGTCCTTCAGTTCGAAGTCGTACCAGTACTTGCCCCGGACGAAGACGCCGGTATCGCCGTACTTGAGTTCGAGGTCGTGGATGCCCTTGAAGATCTTCGAGAAGGTTTCACCGCGCTTGAAGTTGAGGTGACCATCGTCGGAAGTCTGCGACAGGCCCTTGCCGCCGTTGTTCACCCCGATCAGGTTCTTGTTCGGGCTGGCGGTGGACCAGCTGGCCCCGACCGACAGCGACGAGTCGAAACTCCCCTCGATCTCCCCGATGTTGAAACTGACCGCGAATGCAGGACTTGCAAGCGTAGAAGCGAGGCTGACGGCCAGGGGCAGTTTCGCCCGGCGCCAGAACAGATTTACTGATGTCATCGACGCTACTCCATGTACTTTATTTTTATGGCAGTGAGTCCTTCAAAGAAACGAGGCCGATTGGTCGCCAGACTGGCAGGGCGTGTCGGTTGCGCTCGTGCGCTTTCCCCATTCCTCAAAATCCCCTGACCCGACTATAGCCAGCAGGTAGTAGTGCTTGATCCCTCTAAAGTGTGATTTGCACATCACCCTCGTCCGTGGCACGGCCAGAGCGGACGACACGAAGACCGGCCGGGCAAGGATGGCTGATATTTTTCATTTCACAAGGCGAGGAGGCCTCTGGATCGCGGCTCGCGCCGATCAAGGCGCGAGCCGGTGCGGGCTAGAGGGTGGAGAGGAATGCGCTGTTGCTGGCCTGCCACTCGGTGATGTCGACGCGGATGCGCTTCTTGTCGAGCTTGCCGACGCTGGTCTTGGGAATTTCGGTAACAAGGGCGATCTGGCTGGGAATCGCCCATTTGTTGATATGGCCCAGCTCGACGAACGGCTTGAGGTGTTCCTTCAATGCCCGCGCATCGATGCTCGCCCCTTCGCGCACCACCAGCAGGGCGAACGGACGCTCGCCCCACTGCGGATCGGCGACGCCGACCACGGCCACTTCGCGCACGGCGGCGTGGCGGCTGATCAGGTCTTCGAGGTCCAGTGACGAAATCCATTCGCCGCCAGTCTTGATCACGTCCTTGATGCGGTCGCGGATGTCGATCACGCCCATGGCGTCGAGGGTGGCGACGTCACCGGTGTGCAGCCAGCCGCCGTCCCACAGCTCTTCGCTCTTCTCCGGCTCGCGGTAGTAGCCCATGGTCAGCCAGGGGGCGCGCAGCACCAGTTCGCCCTGGGACTCGCCATCGGCGGGCAGGAAGTTGCCATTGCCATCGACGATCGCCGCTTCCACCAGCGGTACCGGCACGCCGGCCTTGATCCGGTAGGTGGTGCGCTCGTCCTCGCTGCCGGCGAGCAGTTCCTCGTTGAGGTGGGCGCAGGAGATCAGCGGACAGGTCTCGGACATGCCGTAGGCTGCGGTCAACTGGATACCCCGGGCCTTGGCCGCTTCGTACAGGGCGCGGTTCAGCGCGCTGCCGCCGATGATGATCTTCCAGCCGCCGAAGTCCTCGTCCTGGGCGTTCTTGCAGTTGAGCAGCATCTGCAGGATGGTCGGCACGCAGTGGGAGAAGCTGACCTTCTCTTCGCGCCATAGCCTGACCAGCATGTCCGGCTCGTAGCGACCGGGGTAGACCTGCTTGAGCCCGAGCATGGTGGCCACGTAGGGAATGCCCCAGGCGTGCACGTGGAACATCGGGGTGATCGGCATATACACGTCGTCGGTGCCGAGCAGACGCACGCTGTCGATGCTACCGGTAACAGTGGCCACGCCCATGGTGTGCAGGACCAGTTGCCGATGGGTGAAGTACACGCCCTTGGGGTTACCGGTGGTGCCGGTGGTGTAGAAGGTGGTGGCGACGGAGTTTTCGTCGAAGTCCGGGAAGTCGTAGTGCGGGCTGGCGGCGGCCAGCAACTGCTCGTATTCGCCGACCAGGTTGGGCAGTTCGGCGGTCTTGTCCGGGCCGTCGGTGAGCAGCAGGGTCTTTTCCACCGTGGTCAGTTGCCCGGCAATGGCCTGGTACAGCCCGACGAAATCGCTGTTGACCAGCACGAAGCGGTCGTCGGCGTGGTTCATGGTGTAGAGGATCTGCTCCGGCGACAGGCGCACGTTGATGGTGTGCACCACGGCGCCGATCATCGGGATGGCGAACATGCATTCCAGGTAGCGATGGCTGTCCCAGTCCATCACCGCCACGGTGTCGCCGGCCTTGACCCCGGCCTCGGTGAGGACGTTGGCCAGGCGCGCGATACGCTCGTTGAGGGTCGGGTAGCTGTAGCGCAGCTGGTCGCGATAGACGATCTCGCGGGTTTTCTCGTAGCGGCTGCCAGACATCAGCAGGCGCTTGATCAGCAGCGGGAACTGATACGCACCCTGGGCGGGAGCAATGACACGGGTCTGCAACATGGGAATCCCTTTTCTGGAGTTGCACGAGGCATTGGACAAAGCTGTCCTTACTCTAGAACGGGGATGTGACGGTCAAATCAGCCAAAGGAATGATTTGACCGTCTCTCGACCGAACGGTCACGCCGTTCGGCGCGCGGTTCAGTGCATTTCGCTGAAGGCGATCTTGACGCCCAGGGCAATCAGCACCGCACCCATGGTGCGGTCGAACCAGTGGCCCATGCGGGCGAAGCCGGCACGCACCCGGGCCTGGCTGAACAGCAGGGCGACCAGGCAGAACCACAGGCCGGTGGCCAAAGCGAGGTAGACGCCGTAACCGGCCTGCACCAGCAGCGGGGTGTGCGGGTTGATGACCACGGTGAACAGCGAAAGGAAGAACAGCGTCGCCTTGGGGTTGAGGCCGTTGGTCATGAAGCCGGCGATGTAGGCGGCGCGGGGCGTGCGCTCGACGGTGGAAACCTGGATCGCCTCCCCGGCACTGGCGGGCTTGGCGCGCAGGGCCTTGAACCCGATGTACACGAGATAGGCGGCAGCGGCCCATTTCAAGGCGTTGAACAGCATGATCGACTGCGACACGATCAGGCCGATGCCCAGCAGCGAATAGCCAACATGCAGGAAGATCGCGGTGCCGACGCCGAAGGCCGTCCAGGTACCGGCGCGGCGACCGTGGGTAACGCTTTCCCGCACCACTACGGCGAAGTCGGGGCCGGGGCTGGCGACGGCCAGCAGGTGGATAAGCGCAACGGTGAGAAATTCTGCCCAGTACACGAACGGGAGCTCCTGGTAACGATCGGGGGCGATACCTTAACCATTAACACCTTGTTACAACAGGGCGAATGGTCGTGGATTCACTGGCCTCATCGCTGGCAACGCCAGCTCCCACAGTGATCGCGTGCACCGCTGGACCCTGTGGGAGCTGGCGTTGCCAGCGATGAGGCCAGTGGCTCCAACACCACACCCAGCTCCTTGACTCTCCCCCATAGGTCACCCCTCACCCTGCCGCCCTTTTCCAGCAGGAACCGACAATGCGCATCCTTATCCTCCTCGGCCATCCCTCCAGCACCAGCTTCTGCGCCGCCCTCGCCCGGCAGTACCACGACAGCGCCGTGCAAGCCGGCCATCAGGTCCGCCTGCTCCACCTGGGCGAGCTGGATTTCGACCCGATCCTGCGCGAGGGCTATCGCCAGCCCCAGCCCCTCGAAGACGATCTGCTCGCCGCCCAGCAGGCCATCGCCTGGGCCGAACGCCTGGTTGTGGTCTACCCCATCTGGTGGGGCGGCATCCCGGCGTTGCTCAAGGGCTTCCTCGACCGCGTCCTGCTTTCCGGCTTCGCCTTTCGCTACAGGTCCGGCTCTCCATTCCCGGAAAAACTCCTCGCCGGCCGCCATGCCCACCTGCTGGTCACCATGGACACCCCACCCTGGTACTACCGCTGGATCCAGGCGATGCCCGGCCTGCACCAGATGCGCCGCACGACCCTGGCCTTCTGTGGTATCCGCCCGGAAAAGACGCTAACGTTCGGCCCTCTTCTCTCTTCCACGCCGCAGCGACGCCAGGCCTGGCTGGACCGGACGCGCGCACTGGCCATGCGCTGAAAAGGATCCTCGATGTTCATCGGCGAAGCCGCCCGCCTTAGCGCGACCACCGTCAAGACCATTCGCCATTACGAGCGCATCGGCCTGCTGCCGCCCGCCCGGCGCCAGGGCAGCTACCGCGTCTATGACCCGCAGACCGTCGAGCTTCTGCTGTTGATCAAATGCGCACAGAAGCTCGGCTTTACCCTCAGGGAGATGCAGGCTCTAATAGCCGACGGCCAGGCCTCCCGCGCCGCCATCGGTGCCGCCATCGCGACCAAGACCGCGCAGTTGCGCCAGCAGATCGACGGCTTGCAGCGACAGATGGCCGAGCTGCAAGCATTCGGCGCCAGTCTCGAACAGCTTTCCGATACCTGCTTCCCTCTCTGAATTGCCCCAGGAGCCTTGTCATGACCCACGCCGTCTTTCTCGACCACAGCTCGCTGGACCTCGGTGACCTCGACCTCAGCGGCCTGAGCGCCTGCTTCAGTCGCTTCGACGTGCATCCGGCGACTGTGCCCGAGCAGGTCGTCGAACGTCTGCAAGGCGCAACCGTGGCGATCAGCAACAAGGTGCTGCTGAACGCCGAGGTACTGAAGGCCTGCCCCGACCTGAAGCTGGTCCTGGTGGCGGCCACCGGCACCAACAACGTCGATGTGCAGGCGGCCCGCGCCCTGGGCATTACCGTGTGTAACTGCCAGGGCTACGGCACCCCCTCGGTGGCCCAGCACACCCTGGCTTTGCTGCTGGCCCTGGCCACCCGCCTGCCGGACTACCAACAGGCGGTCGCCGCCGGCAAATGGAACCAGGCCAAGCAGTTCTGCCTGCTGGACTTCCCCATCGTCGAACTGGAAGGCAAGACCCTCGGCCTGCTCGGCCATGGTGAACTGGGCGGCGCCGTCGCCCGCCTGGCCGAAGCCTTCGGCATGCGCGTGCTGCTCGGCCAGTTGCCCGGCCGCCCGGCGCGCGACGATCGCCTGAACCTCGACGAACTGCTGCCGCAGGTGGACGCCCTGACCCTGCACTGCCCACTCAACGACAGTACCCGCAACATGATCGGCGCCGCGCAACTGGCCCTGCTCAAGCCCGGCGCCTTTATCGTCAACACCGCCCGCGGCGGCCTGATCGACGAGCAGGCCCTGGCCGACGCCCTGCGCGCCGGGCATCTTGGCGGCGCCGCCACCGACGTGCTGTCGGTGGAGCCGCCGGTCAACGGCAATCCGCTGCTGGCCGCCGATATCCCGCGCCTGATCGTCACCCCGCACAGCGCCTGGGGTGCGGTGGAGGCACGCCAGCGCATCGTCGGCCAACTGGCCGAGAACGCCCGCGCCTTCCTCGACGGAGCGCCGCGCCGCGTGGTCGGTTGAGGCGCTGCGGCTTCTGCTAGAATTCGCCCCTTTTTTTCAGGAGCCGCCGTCCATGGACCCGCGCAGTGAAGTATTGCTTCGTCAGGCTGATCTGTTCACCGGCCCGCTGCTGCTGGCCGGGTTACCCGCCGACAGCCTGCTGGGCACTTTCCCGCAAGCCCGGGGCTGGTGCTGGCATGCCGGCGACCAGGCGCTGCTGGACGCGCGCTTCGCCGGACGCAGCCACTACGGCGTCGAGGTGCCGGACGTCGCCTTCGAGGCGGCGGTGCTGTTCCTGCCAAAGTCGCGGGATCTGGCCAACTACCTGCTCAACGCCCTCGCCTCGCGCCTGGGCGGCCGCACCCTGTACCTGGTCGGAGAGAAGCGCGGCGGCATCGAGGGCGCGGCCAAGCAACTGCATGCCTTCGGCAAGCCACGCAAGCTGGACAGCGCACGGCATTGCCAACTGTGGCAGGTCACCGTCGACACCCCACCGACAGCGCAGTCGCTGGACAGCCTGGCCCTGCGCTTCGAGCTGCCGCTGGCCGATGGCCCGCTGAAGATCGTCAGCCTGCCGGGGGTCTTCAGTCATGGCCGCCTCGACCGCGGCACCGCCCTGCTCCTGGAACACCTGGACGGCCTGCCCAATGGCCACGTGTTGGACTTCGGCTGCGGCGCCGGGGTGCTCGGCGCAATCATCAAGCGGCGTTATCCACAGAGCCGGGTGACGCTGCTCGACGTCGATGCCTTCGCGGTCGCCAGCAGCCGCCTGACCCTGGCTGCCAATGGTCTGGAAGGCGAAGTGATCAGCGGCGACGGGATCGACTTCGCACCTCGCGAACTGGATGTCATTTTGAGTAATCCGCCGTTCCACACCGGGGTCCATACCAATTACCAGGCCTCGGAGAACTTGCTGAAAAAATCCGCCGATCATCTGAAAAAAGGTGGGGAAATGCGCCTGGTTGCCAACAGCTTCCTGCGCTATCCGCCGCTGATCGAAGCGGCATTGGGCAACTGCGAAACGCGTGCCCAGGCCGACGGATTCAAGATCTATCGGGCGCTGCGCGGCTGAAAATCAGCACTTGCGCAAACGTATCCGCGTAGGCAGAATCCGCTCCGTCCTAGGGGAGTAGTCTCCCGCGAGCGCCCTGCTCGCATGGTGCGTCGTCAACATACTTGGTCCACAGACCATGGCGCGCACGACCCACGGTCCGCATCAGACGGATCCAGGGTTTGACAAGACCTATGACACGAACACCTTACCCGGGGCGGGGAGGTCGTACGTGTCATAGCCGTGTCGACCCGCCCCCGTAGGAAACCTGATGCTGGAATCGCTGCTCGTCCCCACCGCCATCGTTGCCCTCGCCGAAATCGGCGACAAGACGCAATTGCTTGCCCTCATTCTCGCTGCGCGCTTCCGCAAGCCCTGGCCGATCATAGCCGGCATCGTCGCCGCGACCCTGGCCAACCATGCCGCCGCCGGTGCCGTCGGGGCCTGGGTGGGCAGTTTCTTCAGCAATGTCACGCTGCACTGGATCCTGGCCGCGAGCTTCCTCGCTACCGCCGCATGGACGTTGATTCCGGACAAGATGGACGATGACGAAGCCAGCACCGCGCGGCGCTTCGGGCCGTTCCTGACCACCCTGATCGCGTTCTTCCTTGCCGAGATCGGCGACAAGACCCAGGTCGCCACGGTGATGCTGGCGGCGCAGTACCCACACCTGATCATGGTGATCATCGGCACCACCCTGGGCATGCTGATCGCCAACGTGCCGGTGGTACTGGCGGGTAACTTTGCTGCGGAGAAACTGCCGTTGACCCTGATCCGCCGACTGGCGGCGAGCGCCTTTGCGGTGCTGGCGCTGATTGCCGTGTATTCGGCCATGAAGGCCAGTGGCTGGGTGGGCTAAAGGCCGGGAGAAGACTGCATGAAACCCTGTGGGAGCTGGCTTGCCAGCGATAGGGCCGGACCTGACTACAGGGTAGCCTGTAATGGCCTCATCGCTGGCAAGCCAGCTCCCACAGGATCAGCACAAGCCAGAGGGTTTACTTTTTGGCTTGCTCGTACAGCGGCATCACTTTCGGAATCGCCGCCTGCAACGAAGCGATACGGCTGTCCGAGGCCGGGTGGGTGCTCATGAACTCCGGCTGCGAGCTGCCTCCCGAGGCCTCGGCCATCTTGTTCCACAGGGTGATCGCGGCATTCGGGTTGTAGCCGGCGCGGGCCGAGAGCTCCAGGCCGATCAGGTCGGCTTCGTTCTCGTTGCTGCGGCTGTTGGGCAGGGTCAGGCTGTACTGCACGACGGTGTCGGCCAGTTGCAGGCTGTCTTCGCCAAGGCCGAGCAAGGCACCAGCGCCGGAACGGGCCATCTGCACGCCATAGGCCTTGGACATCGCTTCGCGGCCGTGCTCGCGCAGGGCGTGGGCGATTTCATGGCCCATCACTGCGGCGATCTCGTCGTCGGTCAGCTTCAGTTTGTCGATCAGGCCGGTGTAGAAAATGATCTTGCCGCCAGGACCACAGTTGGCGTTGAGCTCGTCGCTCTTGATCAGATTGACCTCCCACTGCCATTGCGCCGCATCCGGGCGGAACTGCGGGGCCTGGGCGATCAGCCGGTCGGCGATGGCCTGGACACGCTTGGCGGTAGCACTGGTCTTGTCCAGCACGCCCTTGCCGGACGCCTCGCCCAGAGTCTGCTGGTAGGACTGGGCATACATCTGGTTGACCTGGTCGGTCGACAGCATGCTGAACATATATTGCTTGCGCTCGACACCGACCGCCCCACCGCTGGTGGTATTCACCGCCTGGCAACCGGCCAGCAGGATCGAAGCGCCCAAGGCACCGACAACAACCAATTTACGCATGAAAAAACTCCCTTCTGACGTGGGACGTATCCTAGGACGACGCAGATGATCTTGCTACGACCGTAAACAAAGATTTCTATCTGACCGGCTCATGATTCATCGGTTTCACGCCGATAACACCGGGGCAAGGCGACTTTTCTCTGCGTCCGGAGCCCCCAATGAAGTTCAAGTCGATCCAGTTGTCCGTTGCCGCCCTAGCGGGGGCTATCGTGTTGAGTATCGTCGCAGCCCTGGTGCTGTATGCGGTGTATTCCGGTGCGAAGACCCAGGAACTGGTCGAAACCCGAACCCGGGAGCAGTTCGACGCCATCATCGAACAACGCCTGACCGCCCTGGCCCAGACCCAGGCCAGCCAGATCCTGCGCCGCCTCGAAGCGCCGCTGCTGGTCGCCCGCGGCCTGGCCACCACCAATGCCCAGCTGGGCATGAAGGACGACGCCGGCAATCCGCGCCTGCAGATCCAGCGCGAACAACTGATCGCCCTGCTGAAACAGACCATCGTCGATAACCCGCTGCTGCTGGGCAGCTACATCGCCTGGGAGCCGAACGCCCTCGACCATGCCGACGCCAATTTCACCGGCACCGCGATCAAGGGCATCGACCCGGCCACCGGCCGCTTCCAGCCCTGGTGGTACCGCAACACCGACGGCACGCTCGGCGTCGAGGCGCTGATCGACCTGAGCAACAACACCCTGCTCTCCACCGGCGTACGCGCCAGCGAGTACTACCTGTGCTCCAAGGAGACCAAGCGCGCCTGCGCCATCGACCCGGCACCTTATAAGGTGGGCGACAAGATGGTAATGCTCGCCTCCTTCATCGAGCCGATCCTGGTCGACGGCCAGTTCATGGGCATCGTCGGCGCCGACCTGTCGGTGAACTTCATCCAGGACCTGCTCAAGGCGGCCGACGCCAAGCTCTACGACGGCGCCGGCGAGCTGGCGCTGATCGGCAACAACGGTCGCCTGGTCGCCTACACCAAGGATGAAAGCAAGTTCGGCGAAAAGGCCAGCGACGTGCTGCCGGCCGCCGAGGCCGCCGGTCTGGCCAAGGCCACTGGCGATACGCTGCGCTATGAGGTCGACCGCGAGAACGGCCAGATCCGCCTGTTCCTGCCGTTCCAGATCGGCGAGACCGCACAGCGCTGGACCCTGCTGATCGACCTGCCGCTGAGCGCGGTGATGGCCGACGCGGAAAAACTGCAGAACGACCTCAGCGAACAACGCCGCACCGACATCACCGGCATGACCCTGGTCGGCCTGGCCATCGCCGCCCTCGGCCTGCTGGTGATCTGGCTGCTGGCCCACGGCATCGCCCGGCCGCTGCGGCAGATGGTGGCGATGCTCGACGACATCGCCCAGGGCGAAGGCGACCTGACCCGCCGCCTGCACAGCGACCGTCACGACGAACTGGGCTCGATCGCCAAGGGCTTCAACACCTTCCTCGGCAAGCTGCAAACCATGATCAGCCAGGTGGTGAGCTCGGTGCAGAAGGTCAGCGACTCGTCGGAGCACACCGCCGATATCGCCATCCGCACCAACCAGGGCGTGCATAAACAGATGGCGGAAATCGACCTGGTGGCCACTGCGGTGCATGAAATGACCGCTACCGCCCAGGACGTGGCACGCAACGCCACCCATGCCGCGCAAGCCGCGAGCAACGCCGACCAGGCGGCCAACCAGGGCCTGTCCATCGTCCGCGATACCTCGCAGTCCATCACCGCCCTGGCCGACGAGATCGGCCGCGCGGTCGGCGTGGTGCAGACCCTGGCCCGCGACAGCGAGAACATCAATGCCATCCTGGTGGCGATCCGCGCCATCGCCGAGCAGACCAACCTGCTGGCTCTCAACGCGGCGATCGAGGCGGCGCGGGCCGGCGAGCAGGGTCGTGGTTTCGCCGTAGTCGCCGACGAAGTGCGCAACCTGGCGCAAAAGACCCAGCAGGCCACCGAAGAAATCCAGCAGATGATCCAGCAACTGCAGCAGGGCACCCGCGATGTGGTGCGGGTCATGGAGGACAGCCAGGGCAAGACCGATATCAGCGTTCAGCAGGCGGCCAAGGCGGCCGATGCGCTGGAAAGCATTACCCGTGCGGTGTCGGTGATCAACGACATGAACACCCAGATCGCCAGCGCCGCCGAGGAACAGAGCGCGGTGGCCGAGGACATCAACCGCAACGTGATCAATATCGGCCAGGTGGCCAATGAAGTGGCCGGTGGCGCCGATGAGTCGAGCAGCGCCAGTGCCGAACTGACCAAGCTGGCAGAGCAGCAGCGTCGGTTGATCAACCAGTTCCGGGTTTGAGTTGATTGGGGCCGCTTTGCGGCCCTTCGCGAGCGAGCTCGCTCCCACGGAATGGCGGCTGTGGGAGCGAGCTCGCTCGCGAAGGGCTGCAACGCAGCCCCAGTGAAAGATCAAGCCGGGGTCAGGCACTCCGGGGCATCGAGCTTCGGATCATTGACGAAGTTGGCCAGCACCCGCTCGCGCAAGGCGGCGGGAGGGCTGGCCAGCAGGGTGTGCAGGTCGGCCAGCGGGGTCTCGGGATCCAGCCAGGCGGCCTGCCCTGCCGCATCGAGAATCAACGGGCGGCGCTGGTTCATCGCCGGCTGGGTCACCACCGCCACACTGAGCCAGACCTGTTCCTGCACCGGATACGCCTCCCAGATCGCCGCGAAGAACAACGACGAACCCTCCCCCGGCGTCAGCCAGTACGGCCGCTTGCGCACATTGCCGCGCCATTCGTAGAAACCGTTGGCCGGCAGCAGGCACCGGCGCTTGGCAAAGGCTTCGCGGAACATCGGCTGCTCGGCCAGGGTTTCGGCGCGGGCATGGGCCGGGGTACGGGTCAGGTCGGTCAGCCAAGGCGGGGTCAGGCCCCAGCGGGCGCGGGCCAGGGTCAGCTGGTCGGCTTCACGGCGCTGGATCAGCACCTGCGCGCCAGGGGAAATGTTCCACTGCGCCTTCTGGCCAGCGGGAAAGCCGGGCAACGCGGCGAAGGCCGGCGACCAGCGGAACAGGGCGTAACGTCCACACATCAGGGCAAACCTTGGGTTTGTAGGAAAAGTCGCCGAGCGGCGATCAGGCAAGGCGAAAACAGGCGAGGAAGCGGAGTTTACTGGTTGTAAATGAGCATTCCGAGCCTGTTTTCAACGCAGCATGATCGCCGCGCAGGCACTTTTCCTACAAAACCTAGCAAATCAGGACTCCGGGGAAACTATCCGGCTCATCGCCAGGAAGCGGCAGGGCGGCATTGTACGCGGCGATCAGCTCCCGTGCGTACTCGGCCTGGTCATCCGCCACGGCAAGGCCGAGCAGCCCCTGCATTGGCAGCTCGCCGATACCGCCCATCAGGTCGCGACCGACCAGGTGGGCATCGATCCCTTCGTTGCCGAGCATGCCCAGCAGGACTTCGGCCTCCAGGAGGTTTTCCGGCTCGTAGATTCGCTGCATCAATCATCCTCGCGTTTCACATCGAGCATCCATTCGTCACCATGCACCTGCAGAATGAAGACGATCGGACGACAACAGACGGCGCAGTCCTCGATATAGGTCTGGTCGCCACCGGAAAGGTCGAGTGTGGTCTCCACTTCCTCGCCGCAATAAGGACAATCGTAGAACGCAGTTTCCAGCATCGCGGTCTCCACGGTTACTTGTGCGTATAATTGCCGGTCCTGCGCCCGCGAGCCTGGTCTTGCGGCGCAGCCCTACCCTTTACCCTAGTCGTTTCACAACAAGAGAGCATGATGGGCGAATTCGATGCCATCCGACCCTATGACGACGCTGAGGTCCCTGCCGTTCTGGCACGCCTGCTCAGCGATCCGGCATTCCTCGATATCCTGACCCGGTTCCGCTTCCCGCGGATGGCCAACGGCTTCGGCTGGCTGCTCAAGCCGCTGATCGCACGGCGCCTGCGCAAGGAGTTCGCCGGGGTGAAGTGCGTCGCGACCCTGCAGGACAAGGTCGAGTTCTACGTCGACCACACCATCGATCGTGCCACCGACGGAGTGACCTACACCGGCGTCGAGCAGTTCAAGTCGGGCACCGCCTATCTGTTCCTGGCCAACCACCGTGACATCGTCATGGACCCGGCCTTCGTCAACTACGCCGTCTATCACGCCGGCCTGCCGACCCCGCGCATCGCCATCGGCGACAACCTGCTGCAGAAGCCGTTCGTCAGCGACATGATGCGCCTGAACAAGAGCTTCATCGTGCACCGCTCCATCAGCGGCCGACGCGAGAAGCTGGCGGCCTACCAGCTGCTTTCGGCTTACATCAATCACTCGATCCGCAACGACCGCGCCTCGATCTGGATCGCCCAGGCCGAAGGCCGGGCCAAGGACGGCGACGACCGTACCGACTCGGCGATCCTCAAGATGTTCCACATGAGCCGCAAGGACGAGCCGTTCGGCGAGGTGATCCAGTCACTGAACCTGAGCCCGGTGTCGATCAGCTACGAATACGACCCGTGCGACCAGGCCAAGGCCCGCGAGCTGTATATCCGCGCCACCACTGGCAGCTACAGCAAGGCCCCGGGCGAGGACGACCTGAGCATCGGCCTGGGCATCACCGGCTACAAGGGCCGGGTGCATATCAACTTCACCGCGCCGGTGACCGCGCAGTTCGAGGACACCAAGCAACTGGCCGCGCATATCGACAAGCAGATTCTCGGCGGCTACCGGCTGTTCCCGGTGCACTACCTGGCGTATGCGCAGTGGGCGGATGCCGACCCGCAGTTGCAGGTGCCGAAGGCCAGCGAGGTATTCGGTGCGGAAGAGCTGGCCAAGGCCCAGGCCGAGTGGCAGCGGCGCCTGGAGGCCTGCCCGGAGGAACACCGGCCGTACCTGGTGTTGCAGTACGCGACGCCGGTGAGGAATCAGTATCGGGTCAAGGCCGGGTTGCCGCTGTAAGGCTTGAGGGCCTCATCGCTGGCAAGCCAGCTCCCACAGGGACCGCGCCGGGCACAGATACTGTGGCTGGCCCAGAACCTTGTGGGAGCTGGCTTGCCAGCGATGAAAGCCTCACAGCTATCAGATCCAGGTACTGACCCAGGACAGCAGCAAGGCCATGGCCAGGAAGGCAAAGCCCAGGCTGTAGTAGAAGCGATTGACCCGCTGGGTCAGCAGGTCGATCGCCGCCTCGCCCGCTGGCAGGCTGTCGATGGCGCGCGCGGCGCGACGGCGGGCACTGTGCAGCAGCATGCCGCCCGGGCAGGTGAGTACCAGGGCCAGCAGATTGATGAGTTTGGCCGGGTGGGCAGCGAACAGCCCCCAGAGCATTTGCAGCGACATCGCCTTACCTCGAAATAGCCAGGATTGCGTCAAAACGCGCGCATTCTACCCAAGCCGCCCGCGTTCGCCCGTCCTTTACGACCAAATGACCAACGGGCCGCCACATTCATACGATCGTCATCAATTCAAGCCACCCTGTCGCCCTCGCAACGCACCGGAGCTTGTCATGCTGCACGCCGAAAACCAGGATCGCCTCTATCTGATAGCCCAGAGCGAGGAGCAGGAAGCGCTGATCGACGGTTTGGCCTTCAACGTCCAGGACCGCCAGTGGCTGGTCTATTGCGCCCTGGGCGGCCATCACCACGATCATTTGCCGGAGGTTGATAGCCAGACCGGTATCAGCGTGCTCGATTTCTATGTGGAAGCCGCCTGACAACGTGGACTCTGTGGGAGCTGGCTTGCCAGCGATAGCGATGGTGAATCCACCGACGCCATCGCTGGCAAGCCAGCTCCCACAGGATCAGCGTAGGACACACAAAAAAGCCCGCGTCCTGAGCACAGGACGCGGGCTTTTTGCATTTCTGCGGTGAAGCTTATTCGCCCAGCACCTGACCGATGGTCGGGTCCTTGAACAGGCGGGTCAGGGCGTCGCTCAACACATCGCCGACCAGCTTGGTGTTGGTTTCCTGGTTCGGCGCCATGCCGAAGCGCTGGTCCAGGGACGCACCGTAACGGCCGCTGTAGCGACGGTTGGCGTTGCTCACATCAGCCTTGAAGGTGGCGCCGATGGTCGCTTCGGTCACGTACATGCCTTCCTTCGGCGATTGGTACTTCAGCTCGGCCAGGGTCACAGTCAGCTGTGGCGCGTTGTAGGCGTTCGGCGTCGGGGTGAAGCCCAGCAGGCGTACCGCCGCTTCGGCCTGGGCCTGCAGCTTCGGCAGGACATCGTTGCCGGTCACGGTGATGGCGCTGGTTTCCGGGTACAGACCACCACGGGTGCCGAGGGTCTGGGTGCCGCGGCCATCGACCACCCGCACCACCACCGGCTGGCCATGGCCAACGGGTGCGAGCTGGGCAGTGAGTTTCGGCTGCGGGCTGAGTTGTTGCGGACTATGGGCGCACCCGACCAGAGTCAGGCTGGTCACAGCGATCAAACCGAACAACAAACGTTGCAACATGCTCATCTCTCCTGGAATGGCGGCAAAGGGCGCCAGTATACCCAGCGCGTGCTGCGCCAGTCATCGGATCCCTGGAGGGTTGGACCCTTCTTTCATGCATGGATTCCCCTGTCATACGGACTTCATCATCCGCGGCCTATCCTTGCGCCAGTCCCCATCAGGTACTTCGCCATGAACAGCTTCTGGTCCCTGCTCTTCAAGCGCCAGCCACAACGTCATTTCGCCCGCCTCGATGCCCAGGGCCTGTGCCTGGCATTCAAGTGCTGCGAGCAGCCGCCCGTCGGGGCCGGCTGGGTCGAGGTCAACGAGCCGGAGCTGCGCTGGCTGAACCGTCCGCTGCCCGCCAGCGCCCGGGTCGTGGCGCGTCGTCGTGGCAATCTGCTGCAACGCGCCCTCGCCGCCTGACGGGCGCGCAAGAAAAGTCGTTAATAAAGGCCATTTCTGCCCGCGACATCGTTATAATCTGCCCCCGATTATAAGGACGTCTCCTGATCGGGCCCCGCAACACCGCCAATGCCATGCATCGGCACCTTCCAAAATCGCCCACAGAGAGCCGTTCACACAGGTCTTGCGCAGCCGGTGTGCCCGCTTTTCTCGGCCCCACGCTTTGCACTGAACCTGACGAGCCTGCCCTGCACGGCTCCTTTTTGAGGTTCACGACTCCAAAAGAGCGTGAAAAAACGGGTTTTCACAACTTCACGAGAGTGTGGCGAGCATGAACAGTCTGGTATGTGCAAAAGCATCATCAGTGTCCCGAACAGCCCCGAGCAGCTGGTATCAGTCCTCATCCGAGGTGAACGACTGAGGCCGGTCCACAGCGCACGACGGGCGCCTCGACCATAAGTCGAATTGCCGCACCGGCCGCTGGATGCGTTCATATGCAACGTAGAGAGCCCGGCTGGCAGTGTCCGTGAACGTTGGAAAAACTGTGAAGTAGCGGATATGGCGATCCCGCGTGACCGGGATCCTATGCTGTCAATTAGGTGCTGATGATTTTGGAGATGCGTTAATGGCGCAGAACGAAGCAGTCGATGTAGTACTGGTAGGCGCGGGCATCATGAGTGCCACCCTGGCCGTGCTGCTCAAGGAACTCGACCCGGCGATCAAGCTGGAAGTCGTCGAGTTGATGGATTCGGGTGCCGCGGAAAGTTCCAATCCGTGGAACAACGCGGGTACCGGCCATGCCGGGCTGTGTGAACTGAACTACACGCCTCAGGCTGCCGACGGCAGCATCGACATCAAGAAAGCGGTGCACATCAACACCCAGTTCGAGGTATCCCGGCAGTTCTGGGCCTACCTGAGCAAGAAAGGCGCGTTCAGTTCGCCACGGGCGTTCATCAACCCCGTGCCGCACCTGAGCTACGTCGAGGGTGACAAAGGTATCGCCTTCCTCAAGAAGCGCTATGAGCTGCTCAAGCAGCACCACGCCTTCGCCGAGATGGAATACACCGAAGACCAATCGGTGATGAAGGACTGGATGCCGCTGATGATGCCGGGCCGCCCGGCTGACCAGAAGATCGCCGCGACCCGCGTGATGAAAGGCACCGACGTCAACTTCGGGGCCCTGACCAACAAGCTGCTCAAGCACCTGGGCAACGCCGCGGACGCACAGGTCAAGTACTCCAAGAAGGTCACCGGCCTGCGCCGTAACGGCAGCGGCTGGACCGTCAGCGTCAAGGACGTCAACAGCGGCAGCAGCCGTGACGTCGACGCCCGCTTCGTGTTCCTCGGCGCCGGTGGCGCGGCCCTGCCGCTGCTGCAACAGTCGGGCATCCCGGAAAGCAAGGGCTTCGGTGGCTTCCCGGTAAGCGGCCAGTGGCTGCGCTGCGACAACCCGGAAATCGTCAAGCAGCACCAGGCCAAGGTCTACAGCCAGGCTGCGGTGGGCGCACCGCCGATGTCGGTACCGCACCTCGACACCCGCGTGGTCGACGGCAAGAAGTCCCTGCTGTTCGGGCCTTATGCCGGCTTCACCACCAAGTTCCTCAAGCACGGTTCGTTCCTCGACCTGCCGCTGTCGGTACGCATGGGCAACATCGGCCCGATGCTGGCCGTGGCCCGCGACAACATGGACCTGACCAAGTACCTGGTCAGCGAAGTGATGCAGTCGATGGAGCAGCGCCTGGACTCCCTGCGCCGCTTCTACCCCGAGGCGAAAGCCGAGGACTGGCGCCTGGAAGTGGCTGGCCAGCGCGTGCAGATCATCAAGAAGGACCCGAAGAAAGGCGGCATCCTGCAGTTCGGTACCGAACTGGTGGCCGCGCAGGACGGCTCGCTGGCCGCACTGCTGGGTGCTTCGCCGGGCGCTTCGGTGACCGTGTCGATCATGCTGGAACTGATCGAACGCTGCTTCGCCGACAAAGCCAAGGGCGAGTGGGCTGAAAAGCTCAAGGAAATCTTCCCTGCACGGGAAAAGGTCCTGGCCGCCGACGCCGATCTGTACCACAAGATCGCAGCGTACAACGACGAGGCCCTGGGCCTGGTCGAAAGCAGCCCGGCGCCCAGCTACGCCTGATCTGCTCCGATAAAAAAACGCCCTTCTGGGCGTTTTTTTATGTCTGGCGATTTGTGATGCTTACATCACTGGAAAGCTCGACAAGGCCCCTGTGGGAGCGGGTTCACCGGAACGCCGGACCGCCGCGATTGCGGTGGTGAATCCACTGACGCATCGCGGGTGAACCCGCTCCCACAGAGAGTTGTTCAGTTCAGCCCCGGGCCTTGTCGATGATCTCGATGTATTCCGGCGCGTTGCGCTGATCGGCGATCACTTCGACGAAGGTCTTGCCGTGCTCGTCCTTGCCGTCCAGGTCATAGCCCGCTTCGACGAAGAAGCCGACATAGCGCTCGAAGTCGTCGATGCGCAGGCCGCGGTAGCCCTTGATCAGCTTGTGGTGCGAAGGCGAGGTCAGGCCGTCGGCCGGCTCGTAGATAAGGAACGACTTGACGTAGTCGTCGCTGATTTCGTCGCCAATCACCTGCTTCTTGTCTTTACGCATTACCGACTCCAACTGAACCATCAGGGACATTTTCCAATGGGCCGGGAGTGTACCCCGCCACTCAGCGCGTGCGAAGGGTTCCGGTATGCAGATCGGCCCAGATATGGCCGTTGCCGTAGCTGAGGAATTGCACGTAGACAGTGTCGTTGCGCAACAGGTCGAGAATCACCTGGTACTGCGCGGGGGCATAGTTGAGCGTCAGGGTGCGGGTCGCGCTGTCGTAGACCGGCTTGCGCAGGCTCTTGCCCTCGCCGTCGAAACTGATCACCACCTGGTTGATGCTGGCGCCCTGGCTCAGGGGCTTGCCCTTGAGGCGCATGGTCAGCGACGAGGTGATCGGCAGCGGCTGCTGGTTGGACTGGCGCTGGTTGCCCACCACCACCGAATAGTGGGTGACTTGCAGCAGCTCCTGGGTTTCCGGGGCGTCCTGGCGCACGGCCAGCTCATCTGGCGGCAGGAACTGGCTGTGCATCGGTGCAGCAGCGGCCGCGGGGAGACTGATGAACAGGAGAAGCGGGAGGATCGCACGCATGACAGGCTCCTTGTAGGCGGCCTGGCACTCTAGCATGACGACCCTCGCGGGAATCAATCGAACTGCGCGCGCATCCAGTCCTGGTAGGCAGCCACCTCGGCCTCGCCTTCCTTCGGCGCCCAAGGCGCCATATCACCCTCGCCCACCGGGCGGTACGGACCGGCCTTGCACTCGAACAGCAGGCTGTCGCGCTCCAGCACCACCAGGCCGTGGAAGATGCCGACCGGCAAATCGACTCCGACACACTCGCCACCGGCCTGGAGGACACGCTTGTCCACCACCGCACCGGCCTCATCGAAGATCAGGAGGCCCAGCTTGCCCTTGAGCACCACCAGAGTTTCCGCCTTGTCCAGGGACTGGTGGCGATGGGGCGGGATGTAGGTTTCCGGCTGCAAACCGACGGCCATGCGGTGGCACGGCTCGTCCATTTCGTGGAAGTTGTGGTGCTGACGGCCGCGCGGACTTTGCGCGGCCTTTTGCGCCATGGCGGCGAACAACGACTGATCGAGGAAACCGGGCTGGCGCATGAGCTTAGAGTCCCTTGACCGCGTAGATGCCATTGGCGTTGCGCCAGTAGCCCTTGTAGTCCATGCCGTAGCCGAAGACATAGCGGTCGATGCAGCTCAGGCCGGTGAAGTCGGCCTTGAGGTCAGGGCTGGCCTTGCGGTCATGGTCCTTGTCGATCAGCACGGCGGTATAGACGTTGCGCGCACCGGCATGACGGCAGAAGTCGAGGATGGCGCTGAGGGTGTGACCTTCGTCGAGGATGTCGTCGATGATCAGCACGTCGCGGTCGATGAACGAGACTTCCGGCTTGGCCTTCCAGAACAGATCGCCGCCGCTGGTCTGGTTGCGGTAGCGGGTGGCGTGCAGGTAGGACGACTCCAGCGGGAACTGCAGGTGGGTCAGCAGCTTGCCGGCGAAGATCAGGCCGCCGTTCATCACGCAGAACACCACCGGGTTGCTGTCGGCGAGCTTGTCGCTGATCTGTGCGCCAACGCGGGCGATCGCCGCTTCGACTTCGGCCTCGTTGTACAGGCAGTCGGCTTCTCGCATGACTTGACGGATGTGCTCGAGATCAGCGGACATGATGCTCTCCAAGTGGTCAGGATTTGGAAAAGCGGGCAAAGGTACGCATCCACACGCACCAGATCAAGCATTTCTGGACTAACGTCCAGTATGCCTATAGGACACATGCAACCGAATAGATTAATCTAGCGCGGTTTTTTTGCCCGCATTCCGGAGCCCTCCCCCTATGCCCATCCGTGAGATCCGCCATCCGCTGATCCGCCACAAGCTCGGCCTGATGCGCCGTGCCGATATCAGCACCAAGAACTTTCGCGAACTCGCCCAGGAAGTCGGCGCGCTCCTGACCTACGAGGCCACCCAGGACCTGCCCCTGGAAAACTACGAAATCGATGGCTGGTGCGGCAAGGTCCAGGTCGAGAAGATCGCCGGCAAGAAGATCACCGTGGTGCCGATCCTGCGCGCCGGCATCGGCATGCTCGACGGCGTCCTCAGCCTGATCCCGGGCGCCAAGGTCAGCGCCGTGGGCGTGGCGCGCAACGAGGAAACCCTCGAAGCGCACACCTACCTGGAAAAGCTCGCCCCGGAAATCGACCAGCGCCTGGCGCTGATCATCGACCCGATGCTGGCCACCGGCGGCTCCATGGTCGCCACCATCGACCTGCTCAAGCGTGCCGGCTGCAAGGACATCCGCGCCATGGTCCTGGTCGCCGCACCGGAAGGCATCGCCGTGGTCGAGAAGGCCCACCCGGACGTCAAGCTGTACACCGCCTCGATCGACGAGCGCCTGAACGAACACGGCTACATCATCCCTGGCCTGGGCGATGCCGGTGACAAGATCTTCGGCACCAAGCAGAAGGACACCTGAGCATGCAGGACGAGTTCAACGACCCGCTCTGGCGGCAGATCGTCTCTGGTGCACAAATGCTCTTCGTGGCCTTCGGCGCCCTGGTGCTGATGCCGCTGATCACCGGCCTGGATCCCAACGTCGCGCTGTTCACCGCCGGCCTCGGTACCCTGCTGTTCCAGGTGGTCACCGGCCGCCAGGTGCCAGTGTTCCTGGCGTCGAGCTTCGCCTTCATCACCCCGATCATCCTCGCCAAGGGCCAGTTCGGCCTGGCCGAGACCATGGGCGGGGTGATGGCTGCCGGCTTCGTCTACACCTTCCTCGGCCTGGCGGTGAAGATCAAGGGCACCGGCTTTATCGATCGCCTGCTGCCACCGGTGGTGATCGGCCCGGTGATCATCTCCATCGGCCTGGCCATGGCGCCGATCGCCGCCAACATGGCCATGGGCAAGGCCGGTGACGGCACGGTGCTGCTGCCGTACAGCACGGCGATGATGATCTCCATGCCGGCGCTGCTGACCACCCTGATCGTCGCGGTATTCGGCAAGGGCATCTTCCGCCTGGTGCCGATCATTGCCGGCGTGCTGGTGGGCTTTGCCCTGTCCTTCGCCTTCGGCGTGGTCGACGTGGCCAAGATCGCCGCAGCGCCGTGGCTGGAACTGCCGAAGTTCACCGCTCCGGCGTTCAACTGGCAGGCCATCCTGTTCATCGTTCCGGTGGCCCTGGCACCGGCGATCGAGCATATCGGCGGGGTCATCGCGGTCGGCAGCGTGACTGGTCGCGATTACCTGAAGAAGCCTGGCCTGCACCGCACCCTGCTGGGTGACGGCATTGCCACCACCACCGCCGGCCTGTTCGGCGGCCCGCCCAACACCACCTACGCCGAAGTCACCGGCGCGGTGATGCTGACCAAGAACTACAACCCGAAGATCATGACCTGGGCGGCGGTCTTCGCCATTGCCCTGGCCTTCATCGGCAAGTTCGGCGCGCTGCTGCAAAGCATTCCGGTACCGGTGATGGGCGGCATTCTCTGCCTGCTGTTCGGCTCGATCGCGGCGGTGGGCATGAACACCATGATCCGCCACAAGATCGACCTCAGCGAAGCGCGCAACCTGGTGATCGTCTCGGTGACCCTGGTGTTCGGTATCGGCGGTGTGCTGGTCGGTAGCGGCGACGGCCCGGACGACTGGGGCCTGAAAGGCATCGCCCTGTGCGCGGTGGTGGCCATTGCCCTGAACCTGCTGCTGCCGGGCAACGATGGCTGGAAAAACAAGGTGATGGACGATCACCTGCCTTGAGCCAGGCGATCATCCATTGAAAACAGAAGGGGCTGCATGTGCAGCCCCTTCTGTTTTTCAGGCCCGCTCGCAGAGCGTGGTCAGCGCCTCGACCCATTGCGGGTGGTCGTTCAGGCACGGCACCAGGGTCAGCTCCTCGCCCCCTGCCTCGATGAACTGCTCGCGGCCGCGATCACCGATCTCCTCCAGGGTCTCGATGCAGTCGGCAACAAAGGCCGGGCACATCACCAACAGCTTCTTCGCCCCGGCCTTGGCCAGTTCGTCGAGACGCGCCTCGGTGTAGGGCTCGATCCACTTGGCCTTGCCCAGGCGCGACTGGAACGACACCGACCACTTGCCGTCCGGCAGGCCCATCTTCTTCGCGAAGGTCTGGGCGGTACGCAGGCACTGGCCGCGATAGCAGACGGCGAGCATCTCGGCCGAGGCGTCACGGCAGCAATCGGCGTCCTGAAAGTTGTGCTTGCCGGTGGGGTCGAGCTTCTTCAGGTGCCGCTCCGGCAGGCCGTGGAAGCTCAGCAGCAGGTGATCGAAATCCTGCTCCAGCCACGGCCTGGCGCTGGCGACCAGGGCGTCGATGTACTCGGGCTGGTCGTAGAACGGCTGCAGCACGGCCATCTCCAGCGGCAGCTTGTGTTCGGCGATGGTCGCCCTGGCCAGTTCCACCACCGTGGTCACCGTGCTGTCGGCGAACTGCGGATACAGCGGCGCCAGGGTCACCTTGCGCACGCCCTGGGCGGCCAGGCGCTGCAGCACCGAGGGCAATGCCGGCTCGCCATAGCGCATGGCGATCTCCACCGGACCATGACGCCAATGGGCGCGCATGGCCTCCTGCAGGCGCCGGGTCAGCACCACCAGCGGCGAGCCCTCCGGCCACCAGATGGAGGCATAGGCATGGGCCGACTGCTCCGGGCGCTTGATCAGGATCAGCGACACCAGCAGGCGCCGCACCGGCCAGGGCAGGTCGATGACGTAAGGGTCCATCAGGAACTGATTGAGATAACGGCGCACATCGGCGACGGAAGTGGACGCCGGCGAACCCAGGTTGACCAGCAGCAGAGCATGATCGGTCATGCAACATCCTTTTCAGAGGCGCCGGGACAAGTCGTCCAGCGCCGATTGCACATCGTTGAAACGGAAGGTGAAACCCGCCGCCAGGGCTCGTACCGGGCGGGCGCGCTGACCACCGAGCAGCAGCGTCGACAACTCGCCAAGGCCAGCCTTGAGTACCAGCGCGGGCAGCGGCATAAACGCCGGACGATGCAGGGTGCGACCCAGGCGGCGGGCGAATTCGCGGTTGCGCACCGGCTCCGGAGCGCAGGCATTATAAGGACCGCTGGCGTCATCGCGCTGCAAGAGAAAATCGATCAGGGCGATTTCATCCTCTATATGGATCCACGGCATCCATTGCCGACCATCGCCGATAGGCCCGCCCAGCCCGAGTTTGAACGGCAGGCGCAGGCGCGACAAAAAGCCGCCCTCGGCGGACAGCACCAGACCGGTGCGCAGCAGCACCACGCGAATGCCCAGGGCCTCGGCACGCTGAGCGGTTTCCTCCCAGGCGATGCACAGCTGGCTGGCGAAGTCTTCCTTCACCGGCCGCGAGGCTTCGGTCAGCTCGCGCTCGCCGCCATCGCCGTACCAGCCCACGGCCGAGCCGGAAACCAGCACCGCCGGGCGTTGCTCACGGCGTTCCAGCCAGGCCAGCAGGTGTTCGGTCAGGGTGATCCGGCTGCCCCATAGCTGGGCCCGGCGCGACGCGGTCCAGGGTCGATCGGCGATCGGCGCACCGGCCAGGTTGACCACCGCATCCAGCGGACCGTCGCCATACTCCTGCAATTGGCCGATAGCGCGAACTCCGCTGCCACACAGCTTTCCAACCTGTTCGGGACGACGACTCCAGACGGTCAGCTGGTGCCCCTGGTCGAGCCAGTGGCGACACAGCTGCTGTCCGATAAGGCCGGTACCGCCGGTCAGCAATATATTCATGGCCGTGTCCTCTGTATGGCGTGGGCTGGTCTATTTTTAAGAGCAAGGCACTTTTTTGACCGTTCACTCTGGGATAAACATAGGCCAACCCGTCGTAGCGAGCCGGACAATCTTATACAGAACTTCAGAGTTGTACAGGTTTGTCGACAGCACGGCTGTCTGTACTGATAAAGGTTCAAAGAGGCCATCATGACTGTACCTATCGCCATCATCGGTGCCGGCATCGCCGGACTCTCCGCAGCCCAGGCATTGCAAAAGCAAGGCTTGACCGTGCACCTGTTCGACAAGGGCCACGGCAGCGGCGGACGCATGGCCAGCAAGCGCAGCGACGCGGGCGCCCTGGACCTTGGCGCACAATACTTCACGGCCCGCGACCGCCGCTTCGTCGAGCAGGTCCAGCACTGGCAGAACAAGGGCTGGGTCGCCGAATGGAAGCCGCAGCTGTACAACTACCGCGACGGCCAACTCACCCCCTCCCCCGACGAACAGACCCGCTGGGTCGGTGTACCGCGCATGAGCGCAATCACCCGCGGCCTGCTCAAGGACGTCACGGTGAACTTCAGTTGCCGCATCAGCGAGGTCTTCCGCGGCAAGCATTACTGGCATCTGCAGGACACCGAAGGCTGCAGCCATGGCCCGTTCAGCCGGGTCATCGTCGCCGTCCCCGCGCCCCAGGCCACGCCGCTGCTGGCCGCCACGCCGAAGCTCGCCGCCGCTGCCGCCGGCGTGCAGATGGAACCGACCTGGGCCATCGCCCTCGGCTTCGACACCCCGCTCGATACCCCGATGCAAGGCTGCTTCGTCCAGGACTGCGCGCTCGACTGGCTGGCACGCAACCGCAGCAAACCGGGCCGCGACGAACACCTCGATACCTGGGTACTGCACGCCACCTCGACCTGGAGCAAGCAGCACATCGACCTGCCGAAGGAAGCGGTGATCGAGCAACTGCTGGGCGATTTCGCCGAGCTGGTGGGCTGCGCCGTACCCGCGCCAAGCTTCACCCTGGCCCACCGCTGGCTCTACGCCCGCCCCGCCGGCAGCCATGAGTGGGGCGTGCTGGCCGACGCCGACCTGGGCCTCTATGCCTGTGGCGACTGGTGCCTGTCCGGCCGGGTCGAAGGCGCCTGGCTCAGCGGCCAGGAAGCCGCACGCCGGTTGATCGAACACCTGGAATAAACCCTGCGGGCATTCTGGCCTCTACAGGGATATTGACTTGTACAACCTTGAGCCTATGCTGAGCAAAGTTGTACAGGTTTTTGTCTTTGTACAAGAAAGGCCGCTCCCGCATGTTCGACCACAAACCGAAAATCGCCCTCAGCGCCTGCCTGGCCGGTGAAGAAGTCCGCTTCAACGGCGGCCACAAACAGTCCCGTCTGTGCACCGACGTCCTCGCCGAGCACTTCGAACTGGTACCCGTCTGTCCGGAAGTGGCGATCGGCCTCGGTACGCCACGGGCGGCGATCCATCTCACTGGCGACCCTGATCACCCCCGCGCCACCGGCAGCCGCGACCCCTCCCTGGACGTGTCCGATGCCCTGCGCGACTACGCCGAGCACGCCGCTGCCGAGCTGGACGATATCTGCGGCTACATCTTCATGCAGAAGTCGCCTTCCTGTGGCCTCGAACGGATCAAGGTCTACCAGGACAACGGCTACCCCGCCCGCCAGCGCGCCAGCGGCCTGTATGCCGCGCGCTTTCGCGAACTGCGCCCGGACCTGCCGCTGGAAGAAGAAGGTCGCCTGTGCGACCCGGTGCTGCGGGAAAACTTCATCACCCGCGTGCTGGCCTATGCCGACTGGCAGCGCCTGCGCGGCGAGGGCCTGAGCCGCCATGCACTGATCGCCTTCCACTCGCGCTACAAGTACCAGCTGATGGCGCACAACCCCGAGCAGTACAAGGTGCTCGGCAAGTTGCTGGGCAGCATGACCCGCCAGGACGACCCCGAGGAACTGGGCATGCGCTACTTCAGCCAATTGATGACTGCCCTGTCGCGCTGTGCCAGCCGGGGTACCCACGGCAACGTGCTGATGCACCTGAGCGGCTACCTGCGACGCTTCCTCGGACCGCAGGACAAACAGGAGATCCGCACCCTGATCGATCAGTACATGGCCGGCGTGGTGCCGCTGGTGGTCCCCCTGACCCTGCTCAAGCACCACCTGCGGCATCACCCCGATCCCTATCTGCTGACCCAGGTCTACCTGCAGCCACACCCGGAAAACCTGAGCTTGCGCAATGCCATCTGACCCCTCTGACGCCCTGCTGCCGATCCGCGAGATCGCCCGCCTGACCGGGGTCAATCCGGTCACCCTGCGCGCCTGGGAACGCCGCTACGGTCTGGTGATCCCGCAACGCACCAGCAAGGGCCATCGGCTCTACAGCAGCGACCAGGTGCAACGCATCCAGACCATCCTGTCCTGGCTCAACCGCGGGGTTGCAGTCAGCCAGGTCCTGCCGTTGCTGGACAACGGCCCGCCACCAAGCACCCAGCAGGGCACGGACGACTGGAAAACGCTGTCGGCCCTGCTGACCAACTGCATCGCCCGCCTCGCCGAACGCCAGCTCGACCAGCAGTTCAACCAGGCCATGGCGCTGTACCCGGCGTCCACCCTGTGCGAGCAACTGCTGCTACCGCTGTTGAGCGAGCTGGAAGTGCGCTGGCAGGTCCACCCCTGCGCCCGGGTGGAGCAAGCGTTCTTCCACAGCTGGCTGCGCAGCAAGCTGGGCTTGCGGGTCTATCACAACAACCGCCAGTTGAACGGCGCACCGGCATTGCTGGTCAGCGTCGGCGGCCAATTCTTCGATCCCTACCTGTGGCTGTGCGCCTGGCTGGTCAGCGATGGCGGTTGTCCGGTGGAGGTCCTGGACCTTCCGCTGCACGGCCGGGACCTGGCCCTGGCTGCGGATCGGCTCAACGCTGCGGCTTTGCTGCTCAGCGTCAACCAGGTCGCCGACTGCGAACAGCTGCGCCGCGACCTGAATCCGCTCAAGGTGCCGAAACTCCTGTTCGGCGCTGCGGTCACCTTACATAAGCACGCATTGGACAATGCCCCCGACTGGCATCTGCTCGACTCGCCGCTGGCGGCACAGCGCAGACTGCACGGCCTTGGGACGCTCGTCCGGCCCTCTCCGACTGGAAACACTTCATGCAATTGATCTGGCTGCGCAACGACCTGCGCATTCACGACAACACCGCGCTTGCCGCCGCCAGCGAGCGCGGGCCGACCCTGGCCCTGTGGCTAATCAGCCCCGGCCAATGGAAAGACCACGACGATGCCTCGTGCAAGGTGGATTTCTGGCTGCGCAACCTGCGCGAACTGAAGGACGCCCTGGCCCACTACAACATCCCCTTGCTGATCCGCCACGCCGAGCACTGGAGCAGCGCAGCGCGAGTGGTGCACGACGTCTGTCGCGAACATGACGTACAGGACGTGCACATCAATGAGGAGTACGGCATCCACGAGGAGCAGCGCGACCGCCAGGTCGGCGAGCTGCTGCGAGATCACGATATCCGCCTGCATAGCTACCTCGATCAGCTGCTGTTCAAGCCCGGCACCGTGCTGACCAAAAGCGATGGCTACTTCAAGGTCTTCACCCAGTTCCGCAAGGTCTGCTACCAGCGCCTGCACCATGCCCTGCCCGGCTTGCAGCGGCTGCCACGCAAGCAGGACAAGACCCAAATCGCCAGTGACCAGGTACCCGAGGCCATCAAAGGTTTTCCGACACCAGCCGAAACCCTGCGCGAGCACTGGCCCGCCGGCGAAGACCACGCGCGCCGGCGCCTGAAGGATTTCGCCGAAGACGCCATGGCCGAATACCCGCAGCAACGGGACCTGCCCGCAGTGGATGGCACCAGCCAGCTCTCGCCTTATCTGGCCGCCGGGGTGATTTCGGTTCGCCAGTGCCTGCACGCCGCCCTGGCCAGCAATCACGGCGAGTTCGAAAGCGGCAATCCCGGCGCGGTCACCTGGATCAACGAACTGCTCTGGCGCGAGTTCTACAAGCATGTGCTGACGGGTTACCCGCGGGTCTCGCGCCATCGCGCCTTCCGCCCGGCCACTGAAGCGCTGAAATGGCGCAACGCCCCGGCGGACCTCAAGGCCTGGCAGGAAGGCCGCACCGGGGTGCCGATCGTCGATGCCGCCATGCGCCAATTGCTTGCCACCGGCTGGATGCATAACCGTCTGCGTATGGTCGTGGCCATGTTCCTGAGCAAGAACCTGCTGATCGACTGGCGCGAAGGCGAACGTTTTTTCATGCGTCATCTGATAGACGGCGACCTTGCCGCCAACAACGGTGGCTGGCAGTGGAGCGCCTCTACCGGAACCGATTCAGTGCCTTATTTCAGGGTATTCAACCCGGTGAGCCAGTCGGAACGCTTCGACAGCAAGGGACGCTTCCTGCGACACTGGCTGCCGGAGCTGAAAGACCTCGACGACAAGGAAATCCACAGCCCCGGCGGCCTGTTTTCGGTGAAGGGTTATCCACAACCCATTGTCGATCTGGGCATGAGCCGACGGCGCGCAATCGAGGCATTCAAACAACTCCCAAAAGATCTAGAAGTCGAGAACGACCGTGACTACCGAGCATAAGAAACGAATCTGGGTCACCGGTGCCAGCAATGGCCTCGGTCACGCATTGGCCTTGCAGTTGCTCACCCTTGGTCATCACGTGGCGCTCAGCGGACGCGCCCCTCTCGATGCACTACCAGAGGATTTATCGCCACGCAGCCTGGTGCTGGACGGCGACCTCAGCGACCCGGCACATGCCGAGGCGATGAGCCGGCGCATCCACGAGCACTGGGGCGCACTTGACCTGCTGATCCTCAACGCCGGCACCTGCGACTACCTGGACCCGCACACCACCGGTACCGCGATGCTCGAAGCGCTGATCGCCAGCAACGTCGCGGCCAGCGCGCATTGCCTGGACAGCGCACTGCCGCTGCTGCTGGCAGGCCGCAAGGCGCACGTGGTGGGGATTCTCAGCAGCATCACGGCATTGCAACAGCATGAAAGCAGCCAATGGCCAAGCGCGCAGAACAGCCTGGGGCAATGGTTCAGCGAAACCCGCAGCCAGCTTTCGCCACAGGAGATCGACCTGACCCTGATCGCGCCACAAACCTTGAAGAAGCCGGTGACCCTGAGCATTGCCGTGCCTCAGCAATGGACGGCCGACAGCGCGGCACTGGCGATCATCGACCGGTTGCCGCAGCGCATGCCTGAAATGGTGCTGGAGGCGTTGTCGGTCAGCAGTCTGTGGCCACTGCGACGATAAAACAGCCCTGACAAAAAGAAACCCCGCCGGATCCGGCGGGGTTTCTTTTTAATCGCTCATGCCTCAGAGCGCCATGCGGTAATGCAGGGCATAGCTCTCGACACCGTCGTTGGGCTGGCTGATCCCGGCATTGGAGTAGTGGATCGCGCGGATACCGATTTCATGGCCTCCGGCGAAGCGCAGGCCGAAACCGATGCGGTCTTCGAACTGGAAGGAACCGCCCAGGTTGTTACTTTCCAGCTTGGTATTGGCGAACGCCGCGACACCGATGCCCGCCTCGATGTACGGCTTGACCGACTCGCCGGCGAACTCGTAGACGAACACCGGCGCGAACGACAGGCTGTGGTTGCTCGATGTCTTGTCACCATCCCAGTAGGTGTAGCCGGCATCCCAGTAGCCGGTCAGGCGGCCAACGCTGGTCTGCCACCAACTGGCATCCCAGTTGGACTCGAGGCCGAGTCGGTAGGTCATGGTGGAGTCGCTGGTCTGGCCGACCGCAAAGGTCAGGTCCGCAGCCTGCGCAGTGAATGCTTGCCCCAGGGTTGCAACTGCAAGCGCAGCCGCACAAATCAGTTTCTTCATGAGAAACGTCCTTTATAGAAATCCTGCTTGTTGGTTTTTTTGTCCCATCAGACAACGTAGTAGAAATCAGCGCTTACAAAGGAGTTCAGTGGTTTTTCAACTTTTTGTGAAAATTTTGTCGATTACCGACTGAAGCTTTGCACACGGTCAGATTTATTCCACAACAACGGCAGGATCTTTTTCAAATGCTCGGGATCGGCACTGGTCCAGAACTCGGCGGGGCGCGCCGGGCCGCTGGCCAGCAGGTTGCGTTCGGCGAGCAGGCGTTGCAGTTGCCGGGCAACGGCGGCACCGGTGTCGATGATCGCCACCGAGGCCGGAACCATCTGGCTCAGCAGCGGACGCAGGAAGGGATAGTGGGTGCAGCCGAGGATGATGGTGTCGCAACCGGCCGCCAGCAAAGGTTCGACATAGCCCAGCAGCAACTGGCGCAGGGCCGGGCTGTTCAGGTCGCCCGATTCGATCAGTTCGACCAGGCCGGGGCATGGCTGGGTCACCACCTGGACATCAGTGGCGAAACGATCGAGCAATGCTGCGAACTTGGCGCTCTGCAGGGTGCCGGTGGTGGCCAGCACGCCGACCACGCCACTGCGGGTCGCAGCGGCCGCCGGCTTGACCGCCGGCTCCATGCCCACCAGCGGCCAGTGTGGAAACTGCTCGCGCAGGTCGGCAGCGGCGGCCACGGTGGCGGTGTTGCAGGCCAGGACCACGGCCTTGACCCCCTGCTCCTGGAAGAATCCGGCAACCTGACGGCAGCGCTGGCGGATGAACTCGGGGGATTTTTCGCCGTAGGGGATATTGCCGCAGTCGGCTACATAAAGAAGCGACTCGTTGGGCAGCAGGCGGCTGATCTCGGCCAGTACCGACAGACCGCCGACCCCGGAGTCGAACACGCCGACCGGCGCCGAAGGCTCAGCCATGGCTGCTTCCGCACACGGCGCAGGCTGGATCGCGTTTGACCCGCAGTTCGCGGAAGCGCGTGCCGAGGGCATCCACCAGCAGCAGGCGTCCCACCAATGGCTCGCCGAATCCGGCCAGCAGCTTCAGGGCCTCCAGCGCTTGCAGACTACCGACCAGGCCGACCAGGGGACCGACCACACCAGCTTCGCTACAGGTCAGCTCGGCTTCGCTGCCATGGCCATACAGGCAGTGATAACAGGGACTTTCCGCACGCCGTGGATCGAACACCGACAACTGCCCTTCCAGACGAATCGCCGCACCGCTCACCAGCGGCTTGCCGGCTTTGACGCAAGCGGCGTTGACGGCTTCGCGGGTGCCGAAGTTGTCCGAGCAATCCAGCACCAGGTCGACGGCGTCCACCGCCGCGGCCAGGGAGTCTTCGTCCAGCGCACGACGATGGGCGACCAACTGGATATCCGGGTTCAGCGCACCCAGGCGGTCCAGCGCCGAGTCCACCTTGGACCGGCCGACCGAAGCGCCGTCATGCATGATCTGGCGTTGCAGGTTGGTCAGGTCGACGGTGTCGAAGTCGGCCAGGTGCAGGCTGCCGACACCCGCCGCGGCGAGATACAGCGCCACCGGCGAGCCAAGCCCGCCAAGCCCGACGATCAGCGCACTGGCCTGCTTCAGGCGCAACTGGCCGTCGATATCGATCTGCGCCAGCAGGATCTGCCGGCTGTAACGCAGCAGTTCCTCGTCGGTCAGCACGGCAGGCGCCCCAGGGTGATGCGTTCGTGGGCGTTGAGGTCGAGACGGCTCTCGATCTGCTCGAAACCGTGCCGGGCCAGCAGCTCGCGCACCGACGCGGCCTGGTCGTAGCCGTGCTCCAGCAGCAGCCAGCCACCTTCGACCAGATGCTCGGGTGCCTTGGCCACGATCTGGCGCAGATCGTCCAGACCATCGGCGCCGGCCACCAGGGCACTGCTCGGCTCGAAGCGCACGTCGCCGGCGACCAGGTGCGGGTCTTCGGCGGCGATATACGGCGGGTTGCTGATGATCAGCTCGAAGCGCTGACCATCCAGGGCGCTGAACCAGTGGCTGGCAAGCACGCTGACGTTGTCCAGCTGCAGGCGCTGGCGATTGCGCTCGGCCAGGGCCACGGCCTCCGGCACCCGGTCAACGGCGGTCACCTGCCACTCGCGGCGCTCGCTGGCCAGGGCCAGGGCAATGGCGCCGGTACCGGTGCCGAGATCGAGGACCCGGGCGTTGGCGGCGGGCTGCAGGGCCATGGCGGTTTCCACCAGCAGCTCGGTTTCCGGACGCGGGATCAGGGTGTGCGGCGCCACTTCCAGGTCGAGGTTCCAGAACCCCTGCTGACCAAGGATGTAGGCCACCGGCTCGCCGGCACGGCGTCGTTGCAGGTAGTCGGCGAAGGTCTGCGCCGCTTCACTGCTGACGATGCGTTCCGGCCAGGTATGCAGGTAGCTGCGGGTCTTGCCGATGGCGGCGGCCAGCAGCAGTTCGCTGTCGAGGCGCGCGGTCGGCGAATCGGGAAGCTCCGCGCCGCGGAGCAGGCTGGCGATAATGGTCATTCAGTCACCCAGTGCGGCCAGTTGATCGGCCTGGTATTCCGCCAGCAGCGGTTCGATTACAGCGTCCACGCCACCCGCCAGCACTTCGTCCAGCGAATACAGGGTCAGGTTGATGCGGTGATCGGTGACCCGGCCCTGTGGATAGTTGTAGGTACGGATCCGTTCGGAGCGGTCGCCGGAACCCACCAGCAGCTTGCGCTCGGAGGCCATGGCGTTCTGCGCGGCGCTGGTCTGCATGTCATTGAGCTTGGCCGACAGCCAGGACATCGCCCGGGCGCGGTTCTTGTGCTGGGAGCGTTCTTCCTGGCATTCGACGACGATGCCGGTGGGCAAGTGAGTGATGCGGATCGCCGAGTCGGTCTTGTTGACGTGCTGACCACCGGCGCCGGAGGCGCGATAGGTATCGACACGCAGGTCGGCCGGGTTGATCTCGATCGCTACCTGCTCGTCCGGCTCCGGCAGCACCGCCACGGTACAGGCCGAGGTGTGGATACGGCCCTGGGACTCGGTCTCCGGAACCCGCTGCACCCGGTGAGCGCCGGACTCGAACTTGAGCTTGCCGTAGACACTCTCGCCCTCGACCCGGGCGATGATTTCCTTGTAGCCGCCGTGCTCGCCCTCGTTCTCCGAGAGGATCTCCAGGCGCCAGCCACGCCGCTCGGCGTAGCGCGAATACATGCGGAACAGGTCGCCGGAGAAGATCGCCGCCTCGTCGCCACCGGTCCCGGCGCGGATTTCCAGGAACACGTTGCGCCCGTCGTTCGGGTCTTTCGGCAGGAGCAGGCGTTGCAAGTGGTCTTCCAGCACCAGCAACTGCTCCTTGGCCTCGCGGACTTCCTCCACGGCCATCTCGCGCAGGTCGGGATCGCTGTCCTTGAGCAGGAGCTGGGCGCCTTCAAGGTCGTCCTGCAACTTGCGCCACTGCACATAGCCGGCGGCCACCGGCTCGACTTCGGCATATTCCCGGGAATAGGCGCGGAAGCGGGTCTGGTCGGAAATGACCTCGGCATCGCCGAGCAGGGCGGTCAGTTCCTCGAAGCGGTCCTGGAGGATTTCCAGTTTTTTCAGCAGCGACGCTTTCATTGCGGGGATTTATCCGTGGGGCCCTCGTTGAGGGCAAAGAGTTCCTGGGCCATGGCCAGCGCATCGAGGCGGCCTTCGGCGGAGAGCTTTTTCAACTGCACGCTGGGCGCATGCAGCAGTTTGTTGGTCAGGCCGCGGGCCAGTTGCACCAGCACGTCCTCGGCGCTGGCGCCATTGGCCAGCAGGCGCTGGGCCTTTTGCAGTTCTTCGTCGCGCAGCCGCTCGCTCTGCTGGCGATAGGCACGCAGGACATCCACCGCCGCCAGTTCGCGCAGGCGCGACATGAAGTCCTCGACGCCGACGCTGACCAGTTCTTCGGCGGCCTGGGCAGCGCCCTGGCGGCTCTTGAGGTTTTCCGCGACGACATCGTGCAGGTCATCGACGGTATAAAGGTAGACATCGTCCAGCTCGCCCACTTCCGGCTCGATATCACGAGGGACGGCGATATCGACCATGAAGATCGGCTTGTGCCGGCGCAGCTTCAGTGCGCTTTCCACCGCGCCCTTGCCGAGAATCGGCAACTGGCTGGCGGTGGAGCTGATGACGATGTCGCTGTTGACCAGTTCCTGCGGGATATCCGCCAGCAGCACCGCGCGGGCGCCGAACTGTTCGGCCAGGGTGCTGGCCCGTTCCAGGGTACGGTTGGCCACGACGATGCGGCGTACGCCCTGCTCGTGCAGGTGGCGGGCAACCAGGGTGATGGTCTCGCCGGCACCGATCAGCAGTGCCTGACTGCGTCCGAGGTCACTGAAGATCTGCCGGGCCAGGCTCACCGCAGCAAAGGCCACGGAGACCGGGTTCTCGCCGATGGCGGTATCGGTGCGTACCTGCTTGGCGGCGCTGAAGGTGGCCTGGAACAACCGGCCAAGCAGCGGGCCGATGGTCCCGGCCTCGCGCGCCACGGCGTAGGCGGACTTCATCTGGCCGAGGATCTGCGGCTCGCCGAGCACCAGCGAGTCGAGCCCGGAAGCGACCCGCATCATGTGCCGGACCGCGTCGTGCTCCTCGTGGATATAGGCACTGGCACGCAGCTCGTCGATGCTCAGGTGGTGATAGTCGGCCAGCCAGCGCAGCACGCTGTCCGCCGCCAGGTGGTCCTGCTCGATGTACAGTTCGCTGCGGTTGCAGGTCGAAAGGATCGCGGCTTCGCGGCTGGCGGTCAGTCGGCAGAGCTGCTGCAAGGCTTCGACCAGCTGCTCGGGGGTAAACGCCACGCGCTCGCGTACGTCTACCGAGGCAGTCTTATGGTTGATACCGAGGGCAAGAAAGGCCATTCAAGGTCGCTGGTTGTGACGTGAAGCCGATAATTGTCCTACTTCGCAGGTTCCAGAACAACCACCGCTCGCGATCATCAGCAGCGTGCCATCAGGAAACGCCGGAGGATGCCGTGGGAGTAGTGACTGGCGACATCGCGCAGGAAACGCGGGAAATCGACATGGGCGCTGTCGTCGGCAGCGTCGGAAATGGTGCGCATCACGGCGAAGGGCACGCCGTACTCGTGGCATACCTGTGCCAGCGCGGCACCTTCCATTTCCACCGCGAGCGCCTGCGGCAGTCTGTCGCGCAGGCGGGTTACCTCGTCGGCGCTGGAGACGAAGCGGTCGCCGCTGGCGATCTGGCCGACGTGGACGCGCGGTGTGGTCAGGTGCAGTTCATCGCGCAGGCCGGCGCTGACCTGGCCGGGCATCTCCTCGGCGAGCCAGTCGCGGGCGGCTTGTGCCAGTGAATCGCGCAGGACCGACTCGGCATCGAACAGGCCGCGCCCGAGCAACGGCACCTCGAAACGCGGGAAGAGCGGGCTGGCGTCCATGTCGTGCTGGATCAGCGAGTCGGCAACGACCACGTCACCGACCGAAATGCCCCGGGCAAGACCGCCGGCAACCCCGGTGAAGACCACTTCCTTGACCCCGAACCGATGAATCAGCGCCGCAGTGGTGGCTGCTGCCGCCACCTTGCCGATACGGGCGAGGACGACGACGCAATCCTGGCCATGCAGCCTGCCCACGTGATAGTCGCGCATCCCGATGTGCTCGACCTGGGCCCCGGGAGCCATTTCGGCCAGCAGATCGGCGATTTCTTCGTGGAGTGCGGCGACTATGCCTAGGGTCATGGTGCGGGCCTCGATAGCGTCGGGAGCGATGGGGCGCGCATTCTAACCCGGCAAACGGGCCACTACGACCAAGCGCCATCGAACCCTTGCCGAGTATGGTTGTCTTGGCCTTGTACGCCTTGAAATATGCCTTGAGATATGGGTATCCAACACCTTCATCGCGGGTGGGTTTGCCATGACGCTTGTGTCATGATGGCCCGACCGCAGGTCAGTCGCTCAAAATCCTCATCATGAATAGATCTTCCGCGTTGCTGCTCGCCCTTGCCCTGCTCCAGGGCTGCCAGTCCCTGCCGGGTACCGGGGAGTCCTCGTCGCCTGCCAGCGAGCAGGCCACCGCCCCCGTGGCGAAGACCGAGCCAACGGTCTATGGCTCGTTCAGCCAGGACACCCTCTATAGCCTGCTGGTCGCGGAGCTGGCCGGGCAGCGCAATCGCTTCGATATCGCCCTGGACAACTACGTGGCCCAGGCCGAGAAGACCCAGGACGCGGCGATTTCCGAACGCGCCTTCCGTATCGCCGAGTACCTGGGCGCCGATCAGTCGGCGCTGGACACCTCGCTGCTGTGGGCCAAAAACGACCCGGAAAACATCGACGCCCAGCGCGCAGCAGCCATCCAGCTGGCCCGCGCCGGACGCTATGACGACTCCATGGCCTATATGGAGAAAGTGCTCCAGGGCCAGGGCGATACCCATTTCGACTTCCTCGCCCTGTCTGCCGCGGAGACCGACCAGGACACCCGCGACGGCCTGCTGAAGAGCTTCGATCGCCTGCTGCAAAAGTACCCGGACAACAGCCAGCTGGTATTCGGCAAGGCCCTGCTCCTGCAACAGGACGGCAAGTCCGAGGAGGCCCTGGCCCTGCTCGAAGCCCATCCACCACAGCAGGACAGCGAAATCGCCCCGATCCTGCTCCGCGCGCGCCTGCTGCAAAGCCTCGACCGCGGCGGCGAAGCCCTGCCGCTGCTGCGCAAGAGCATCGCCCGCAACCCGGACGACAAGCGCCTGCGCCTGACCTACGCGCGCATGCTGGTCGAACAGGACCGCATCGACGATGCCAAGAACGAGTTCGCCAGCCTGCTCCAGCAATACCCGGACGATGACGAACTGCGCTATTCCCTGGCCCTGGTCAGCCTCGAAGCCAAGGCCTATGACGAGGCCACCGGCTACCTGCAGGACCTGATCGACCGCGACAGCCATGTCGACGCCGCGCACCTCAACCTCGGCCGCATCCACGAAGAGCGCAACGATCCAGAGGGTGCCCTTGCCGAGTACGCCCAGGTCGGCGCCGGCAACGACTACCTGCCGGCCCAGTTGCGCCAGGCCGATATCCTCATCGCCAACGGCCGCACCGACGAAGCCATCCGCCGCCTTGACCAGGCCCGGGAAAGCCAGCCCGACTATGCGATCCAGCTGTACCTGATCGAAGCCGAGACCCTTGGCAACAACGCCAAGGAAGAGCAGGCAGTACGCGTGCTGGACAAGGCCATCAAGCAATACCCGGATGACCTCAACCTGCTCTACACCCGGGCCATGCTCGCCGAAAAGCGCGACGACCTGGGACAGATGGAAAAGGACCTGCGCGCCATCATCAGCCGCGAGCCGGAAAACGCCATGGCCCTCAACGCCCTCGGCTATACCCTCGCCGACCGCACCACGCGCTACGCCGAAGCCAAGCAGTTGATCGAAAAAGCCCACCAGCTGACCCCGGAAGATCCCGCCGTGCTCGACAGCCTCGGCTGGGTCAACTACCGCCTGGGCAACCTGGAAGAGGCCGAACGCCTGCTGCGTCGCGCCCTGGAGCGCTTCCCCGATCACGAAGTCGCGGCCCACCTGGGCGAAGTGCTCTGGGCCAACGGCAAGAAGCGCGAGGCCCGCCAGGTCTGGGCCAAAGCCTTCGAAGCCCAGCCCGACAGCCCTATCCTGCGCAAGACCGTCCTGCGCCTGACCGGATCCGAGACCCTTTAAGCCTATGTTCTTGCGCCACGTCATTACCTTCAGCCTGATCGCCCTGCTCGCCGGCTGCGCCGGTTTCGGTTCGAAAGAAGCCGTTCAGGGCCAGGGCAGCCCGCAACTGTGGAAGGAACATAAACAGCAGTTGAGCACCCTCGACGGCTGGCAGATCAACGGCAAGGTCGGCATCCGCGCGCCGAAGGACTCCGGCAGCGGCACCCTGTTCTGGCTGCAACGCCAGGATTACTACGACATTCGCCTGTCCGGCCCCCTGGGGCGCGGCGCGGCACGGCTGACCGGACGTCCCGGCCAGGTGGTGCTGGAGGTCGCCAACCAGGGCCGCTTCGAAGCACCGACCCCGGAAACCCTGCTGGCCGAGCAACTGGGCTGGGAGCTGCCGGTCTCGCACCTGGTCTGGTGGGTCCGTGGCCTGCCCGCACCGGACAGCAAGAGCCGCCTGACCCTCGACGGCGACAGCCGCCTGGCCAGCCTGGAGCAGGATGGCTGGCAGGTGGAGTACACCAGCTACACCGAGCAGAACGGCTACTGGCTGCCGGAACGGATCAAGATGCACGGCCAGAACCTGGACGTGACCGTGGTCCTCAAGGAATGGCAGCCACGCCAGCTGGGCCACTGAGATGAGCGAGAAACTGACCCTGCCGGCCCCGGCCAAGCTGAACCTGATGCTGCATATCCTCGGCCGTCGTGCCGACGGCTATCACGAGCTGCAGACTCTGTTCCAGTTCCTCGACCATGGCGATGAACTGACCTTCGCCGTGCGCGAGGATGGCCAGATCCGCCTGAACACCGAGATCGCCGACGTTCCCCACGACAGCAACCTGATCGTCCGCGCCGCGCGCAAACTGCAACAGCTGACCGGCACATCGCTGGGCGCCGATATCTGGCTGGACAAGGTGCTGCCCATGGGCGGCGGCATCGGCGGTGGCAGCTCGGACGCGGCGACCACCCTGCTCGCCCTCGATCACCTGTGGAACACCCGCTGCAGCGAAGACCAGCTCGCCGAACTGGGTCTGGGCCTGGGCGCCGACGTTCCGGTGTTCGTCCGCGGCCATGCCGCCTTCGCCGAGGGCGTGGGCGAGAAGCTCGTGCCGGTCGACCCGCACGAGCCCTGGTACGTCGTGCTGGTTCCGCAAGTGTCTGTAAGTACGGCGGAAATTTTTTCGCATCCTTTGTTGACACGTAATTCAAAGCCCATTAAAGTGCGCCCCGTTCCCGAGGGAAACAGTCGAAATGACTGTCAAGCGGTAGTTGAGCAGAGTTACCCAGAAGTACGTAACTCCTTGAATTTGCTAAGCAAGTTCACTGATGCAAGACTCACCGGCACTGGAAGTTGTGTGTTTGGGGCCTTCCCAGACAAAGCTGAAGCTGATAGAGTTTTGGCCCTTCTTGCAGAGTCCCAAACAGGGTTCGTGGCAAAGGGAAGCAACGTTTCGATGTTGCATCGCAAGTTACGAAGTCTGCGCTAGGAATCGAGTACCAGGTACTCGCAGCAACAGATACAGGGGCGTCGCCAAGCGGTAAGGCAGCAGGTTTTGATCCTGCCATGCGTTGGTTCGAATCCAGCCGCCCCTGCCATTTTCCTTATACTCATCCAGGTATACCCTCAGCCTTCAGGTACTGCGCGTGTCCAAGATGATGGTCTTTACGGGGAACGCCAACCCCGATCTGGCTCGGCGTGTCGTACGTCAGCTGCATATCCCACTGGGTGATGTTTCTGTCGGCAAGTTCTCCGACGGCGAAATCAGCACTGAGATTAATGAAAACGTCCGCGGTAAGGACGTCTTTATCATTCAGCCGACTTGCGCGCCAACCAACGATAATCTGATGGAACTGGTAGTGATGGCCGACGCCTTCCGCCGCTCCTCAGCGTCCCGAATCACCGCCGTGATTCCTTACTTCGGATATGCCCGCCAGGACCGCCGTCCGCGTTCGGCGCGTGTAGCTATCAGCGCCAAAGTCGTCGCTGACATGCTCACCGTCGTAGGTATCGACCGTGTTCTCACCGTCGACCTGCACGCTGACCAGATCCAGGGTTTCTTCGATATTCCGGTAGATAACATCTACGGCTCCCCCGTTCTGGTGGATGACATCGAAGACCAGCGTTTCGAAAACCTGATGATCGTCTCCCCGGACATCGGTGGTGTCGTGCGTGCACGTGCCGTCGCCAAGTCCCTGGGTGTCGACCTGGGTATCATCGACAAACGCCGCGAGAAGGCCAATCACTCCGAAGTGATGCACATCATCGGTGATGTCGAAGGTCGCACCTGCATTCTCGTCGACGACATGGTCGATACCGCCGGCACCCTGTGCCACGCGGCCAAGGCCCTGAAAGAACATGGCGCTGCCAAGGTTTACGCCTACTGCACGCACCCTGTACTCTCCGGTCGCGCGATCGAGAACATCGAGAATTCCGTGCTCGACGAGCTGGTGGTGACCAACACCATCCCGCTGTCCGCCGCAGCACAAGCCTGTGACCGTATCCGTCAACTGGATATCGCACCGGTCGTCGCCGAAGCGGTCCGCCGCATCAGCAACGAAGAATCGATCAGCGCGATGTTCCGCTAAGGCATCTGCCTCGCGAACATCCGTTGACGTAAAGCGCCCCGCCCCAACACCTGTTGTTGGGGCGGGGCTTTTTTGCCCTTTCCGCTTTGGCGTTGGTCGCAAACGCCATTCGGATCCGGCTAATTTTGGAGATTCAAAATGACTGATTTCATCCTGAACGCCCAAGCGCGTACTGACCTGGGGAAAGGTGCGAGCCGCCGCCTGCGTCACGCTCTCAGCATCCCTGCCGTTGTTTACGGTGGCGACAAAGCCGCTGAATCCGTAACCATCCTGGCCAAGGAAATCGCCAAGCTGTTCGAAAACGAAGCTGCCTTCAGCCACGTTATCGAACTGAACGTCGACGGCGCCAAGCAGAACGTCGTTGTCAAAGCGATGCAGCGTCACCCATCGAAAGGCATCATCCTGCACGCTGACTTCGTTCGCGTCGTAGCTGGCCAGAAACTGACCGCCAAGGTTCCGGTTCACTTCGTCAACGAAGAAGCTCCGGTCAAGAAAGGTGGCGAGATTTCGCACGTAGAAAACGAAATCGAAGTTTCCTGCGAAGCCAAGGACCTGCCTGAGTTCATCGAAGTCGACCTGGCCAACGCCGAAATCGGCACCATCATCCACCTGTCGGACCTGAAAGCTCCGAAAGGCGTAGAGTTCGTCGCTCTGGCCCACGGTGATGACAAGGCTGTTGCCAACGTCCACGCTCCGCGCGTTGCTCCAGAAGCAGAAGGCGCTGCCGAGTAATCCACTCGGTTCGCCGGTGTTGCCCGGGTTGCGGCGCTGACGCCGCAACCCCCAACTCCAAGGAAGAGCCCCTGACGTGACCGCCATCCAGTTGATCGTCGGCCTGGGAAACCCGGGCCCCGAATACGAACAGACCCGGCATAACGCAGGGGCTCTTTTCGTTGAACGCATCGCCAGCGCCCAGCGCGTCTCCCTGACCGCTGACCGCAAGTATTTCGGCCTGACGGCAAAATTCAGCCATCAGGGCAAAGACGTTCGTCTGTTGATCCCCACCACCTACATGAACCGCAGCGGCCAGGCCGTTGCTGCACTGGCCAATTTCTTCCGCATCGAGCCAGATGCCATCCTGGTGGCCCACGACGAACTCGACCTGCCTCCCGGCGTCGCCAAGCTCAAGAAGGGCGGCGGCCATGGCGGGCACAACGGCCTGCGCGACATCATCGCGCAGCTCGGCAACAAGAACGACTTTCACCGTCTGCGGCTTGGCATCGGCCACCCGGGTGATGCCAAGCTGGTGTCCAACTTCGTCCTGGGCAAGGCGCCGCGCGCCGAGCAGGACAAGCTCGACGCCAGTATCGATTTTGCCCTCGGCGTGCTGCCGGACATCCTCGCCGGCGACTGGACGCGTGCGATGAGAGAGCTGCACAGCCAGAAGGCCTGACTTCACGAAGAGGGATTCACCATGGGATTCAATTGCGGCATCGTCGGCCTGCCCAACGTCGGCAAGTCCACCCTGTTCAACGCCTTGACCAAATCCGGTATCGCGGCGGAGAACTTCCCCTTCTGCACCATCGAGCCGAACAGCGGCATCGTGCCGATGCCGGACGCCCGCCTGGACGCCCTGGCGGCCATCGTCAAGCCGCAGCGCATCCTGCCGACCACCATGGAATTCGTCGACATCGCCGGCCTGGTAGCCGGTGCTTCCAAGGGTGAAGGCCTGGGCAACAAGTTCCTCGCCAACATCCGCGAGACCGACGCCATCGCCCACGTGGTGCGCTGCTTCGAAGACGAGAACGTGATCCACGTCTCCAACAGCGTCGACCCCAAGCGCGACATCGAGATCATCGACCTGGAACTGATCTTCGCCGACCTCGACAGCTGCGAGAAGCAACTGCAGAAGGTCGCGCGCAACGCCAAGGGCGGCGACAAGGATGCCCTGGCGCAGAAAGCCATCCTGGAAAAACTCATCCCCCACTTCACCGAAGGCAAGCCGGCGCGCAGCCTGATGAAGAACATGGGTGACGACGAGAAGGCGGTGATCCGCGGCTTCCACCTGCTGACCAGCAAGCCGGTGATGTACATCGCCAACGTTGCCGAAGACGGCTTCGACAACAATCCGCACCTGGACGTGGTCCGTGCCATCGCCGAAGAAGAAGGCGCGGTGGTGGTGCCGGTGTGCAACAAGATCGAAGCGGAAATCGCCGAGCTCGACGAAGGCGAAGAGAAGGACATGTTCCTCGAAGCCCTGGGCCTCGAAGAGCCGGGCCTGAACCGCGTGATCCGCGCCGGCTACGCCCTGCTCAACCTGCAGACCTACTTCACTGCCGGCGTGCAGGAAGTCCGCGCCTGGACCGTCCGCGTCGGCGCCACCGCGCCACAGGCCGCTGGCGTGATCCACACCGACTTCGAAAAAGGCTTCATCCGCGCCGAAGTGGTCGCCTACGACGACTTCATCCAGTACAAGGGCGAAGGCGGAGCCAAGGAAGCCGGTAAATGGCGCCTGGAAGGCAAGGACTACATCGTCAAGGACGGTGATGTGATGCACTTCCGCTTCAACGTCTGAGCCCATCGCTCAAGAAAATGCCCCCTCGAGGTGAACGCCTCAAGGGGGCATTTTTATTCCCGTGATTCAGTAAGCGTCTGGAATTTCCGGAGTCGATACCCTCTATCGAGCAATCAGACGCCTGTCATCTCCCCCGCATTTTTTGCCAGTCGCACCTGCTGAAATTTCGCCACCCTCTTTCAGAATCATCTGATTTATCCGGGTACTGCTACCCCCTGAGAATCGCTCCCCTAGGCTCACAAGGGAGAGCGGTATGGCCTCACTCAAGGAAAAATTCGTCGAGGAACTGGATTATCTGCGTCGGCTGGGGCGGGTCTTTTCCCGCAGGAATCCCGCCCTGGAGCCGTTCCTCGGCACCTCGGCAAAGGATGCCGATGTCGAGCGCCTGCTGGAGGGTTGTGCGTTTCTCACTGCCAAACTGCGACTGAAGATCGAGGATGACCTGCCGGAGATCACCCAGCCGCTGCTGATGGCCCGGGACCCGGCCTGCCTGCAACCTACCCCCAGCATGACCATCATGCGCTTCAGGCCCATGGACGGCGCCCTCACCACTGCCCAGCGCATACCTCGCGGCACACTGGTGCAATCGCGCCGGGTAAAGGGCGTGCGCTGCCAGTTTCGCACCTGCACCGAGGTGACGTTGCTGCCACTGGCGATCGAAGCCATCGACACCAGCCAAAGCAACGACTCCAGCACCCTGCGCATCACCCTGACGGCCTCCCCCGGTGCCTCCCTGCACAAACTGGGCTGCGACCATCTGGAGTTCCACCTCAGCGGCAGCGATGAAAACGCCCTGATGCTGTACGGCTGGCTGGGGCGTCAGCTGCGACAGATCCACCTGGAAAGCCAGGGTCGGCAGCGCATCCTGCCCCCCGACAGCCTGCGCTTCTCCGGCTTCAGCCCCGATGAAGCGCTGTTGCCGCAGGCAGCGGGCAAGCTCGATGGCTATCGCATCCTCCAGGAATACTTCTGCTACCCGACCCGCTTCCACTTCTTCCGTGTGACCGGCCTGCGCCATCTGTGGCCATCCGAACCTTGCCAGCAAGCGGTCCTCGAGTTCCGCTTCAATGCGCCCATGCCCCGGGACCATTTGGTGAAAACGGGCGATCTGTCCCTGTTCTGCACACCGGCCATCAACCTCTTCCCCTGCCTCAGCCCACCCATCAGCCTGGACGAACCAAAGGTCGACGTCCCGCTGCAACCCGCCGGGCAAAACGGCGCCGAGCCCTGGGATATCTTCAGCGTCGATGGCGTGTCCTGCATCCGCCGGGCAACCAGTGGCGCGAGCCTGTCACCCGAGCAACGCCTGCGCCCGATCTCGGCAGCGGGCTTTCGGCTTCTCGAACGCGAGGAAGCGTTCTATCACTACGACGTCAGCAGTCGCCTGGTGCCTGACGGCCTGGATCACCGCATAGCGTTTCTCCACGGTGATGGCAGCGCCTATGTCGCCAGCGACGAAATCGCTCGGGTGAACCTGACCTGCAGCAATGGTCAACTGCCCTCCTCGCTGCAGCCCGGCGACATCAGCCATCAGGTCGATACCACGACCAACCTGGCGGAGTTCACCAACCTCACGACGCCCACGCAGTCCTACCTGCCCGAACTGGGCGGCGACCGCCAGTGGGGCTGGATTTCCAACCTTTCGCCCCATCAGCTGACCCTCGCCAGTGTGCCGGCGCTGATCGCCTTCCTGCGTGTCTACGACCTGCCCGGCCTCAGCAACATCCAGTTGGCCCGGGCGACACAGCGCAAGCTGGGGGCCATCCGCTCGATCAGCACCACTCCCGTGGAGCGCATGTTCAGGGAACTGCCGGTACGCGGTAGCAGCACCCATCTGCAACTGGATCCGGACGCCTACCTGAGCGAAGGCGAGATGCACCTGCTGTTCAGCGTGCTCAGCCATGCGCTGTCGGTGTTCTGCACGACCCAGTCGTTTCACGTCCTCTCCATCGCCACGGCTCCAGGCCAGACGCCCTACCAATGGCCCCTTCGCCTGGGAACACAACCCTTGATGTGAGGCCGCCGCACCTTGCCCCCGAATACAACGCGACAGAGGACGTATCGATGAGTCATCAGGCCAACATGCGCTTCACCTTTTCAGTGAGCGAAGCAGAAGACTTCGAGGTGGTCGAATTCACCCTCGACGAAGCGCTGTCCGAAACGTTCCGCCTGGAGATCGAACTGGCCAGCCGCACCCCGGACATCGATTTCGCCCAGGTCGTCGACCAGGCCGCCCGCTTCATCATCTGGCAGGACGAACGGCCGGTGCGCTATCTCAGTGGCCGCGTCAGCTCGTTCTTCCAGGGCGAAACCGGCTTCAACCGGACCCGCTACCGGGCCGTGGTCGAACCGCTCCTGGCGCGCCTGGAACTGTCCTCGGACTGGCGCATCTTCCAGTTGCACAGCGCGCCGCAGATTCTCAGGATGCTGCTGTCCGAACACGGCATCGCCGCCGATGACCAGCTCCTCACCGAACCCCACCAACCCCGTGAATACTGCGTCCAGGCCGGCGAAACCAACCTGAGTTTCATCCTGCGCCTGGCTGCCGAGGAAGGCATCTTCCACCGTTTCGCCCATGACGCCGAAGGCAGCCGCCTGGTCCTTGGCGACTGCCTGTACATCCACGGCGCTATCGACGGCGGGCCGGTGCACTACCTGCCCAGGCCCGGCGGCGACCCGGCAGGGCCATGCCTGCGCCGCTTCACCTACGGCGAGCATGTGCGCACCGGTCAGCAGACCCAGCGTGACTACAGCTTCAAGCACCCGCGCTCGCAGCAGGAATACAGCGCCCTGGGCGACGACGGTGGCCACCAGGTGCCGCATTACGAGCGCTATGACTACCCCGGTCGCTACAAGCAGGAGAGCGCCGGCGTGCCCTTCACCCGCGACCGCCTGCGCGGCCTGCGTCGCGATGCGCAACTGGCCGTGGTCGAGGGCGACGACCCGCGGCTTGTGCCTGGCGTGGCCTTCGATCTAACCGGTCATCCGCGCCGACAGTGGAACCATGGCTGGCGCCCCGTGCACATCCAGCACAGCGGTCGCCAGTACACCAGCCTGGTGGAAGAAAGCGCCGACGCCCGACAGGGCACCCACTACAGCTACATCGCCGAGATCATTCCCGACCGCGTCGAATGGAGGCCGGCGCCGCGCCCGCGTCCGCTTGTTCCCGGGCCGCAGGTGGCCACGGTGGTCGGGCCGCCCGGCGAAGAAATCCACGTCGACGAACACGGCCGCGTACGCGTGCAGTTTCCCTGGGACCGCCAGGGCCGCAACGATAGCCACAGCTCCTGCTGGATTCGCCCGGCCCACGCCTGGGCCGGCACACGCTGGGGCCATGTCGCCCTGCCCCGGGTCGGCCAGGAGGTCATCGTCGACTTCCTCGACGGGGATTGCGACCAGCCCGTGATCACCAATCGCCTGTACCGGATCACCAACCCGACCCCGTACAAACTGCCCGACCACCAGAGCCTCTCCACGCTCAAGAGCAAGGAGCACAAGGGCAACCGCGCCAGCGAACTGCGCTTCGACGACACCCTGCAGCAAATCAGCGCGGCGTTGATGAACGACCACGGCGCCAGCCACCTGCACCTGGGCTACCTCACCCACCCGCGCCCGGACGGCGGCAAGCCACGCGGCGAAGGCTTCGAACTGCGCACCGACCTGCACGGCGCCTTGCGTGCCGCCCAGGGCCTGCTGTTGAGCACCGAGGCGCGCACCGGCGCCGAGGGTGGCCAGCTCGACCGTGAACAGATAGTCGCCACCCTGGAGGCGGCGCTGCACCTGGCCCGCAGCCTCGGCAACTATGCCGGCGAACATCACGGCATGGCCCACGACGAACAGCCACGCCAGCAACTCACCGACGCGGTGCGCGACCTCGGCCATGCTGCCAACGACCAGGCCAGGGGCACCGGCGCCGGGAGCGAACCGGTCATGGCCTTTTCCGCCCCGGCCGGTATCGCCGCCGGCACCCCCGCCTCCATCACCCTCGGCGCAGGCAAGCATCTGGACGGCGCCGCCCAGGGCAACGTGCAACTGACCGCAGGCGAACAGGTGGTGGTCAATGCCGGCAACGGCCTGGGCACCTTCGTCCGCCATGGCGACATGCGCCATATCACCCACACCGGCCAGTTGCTGTTGCAGGCCCAGCGCAACGACATCCGTGTCGAAGCCGACAGCAGCGTGGAGATCAGCGCCAACCGGCATCACATCAGCCTGTCCGCCGAGGAGCACCTCACCCTGATGTGCGGCGGCGCCTACATCCGCATGGCCGGCGGCAACATCGAGATCGGCATGCCCGGCACCTTCACCGTCAAGGCGACGGACCACAACATGCTCGGCCCCGCCACCATGGTCCCTACCCTCGGCCAGTTCCCCGGATTGCCGGGGGACTTCCAGGAGTACTTCGTCCTGCGCGATGCCGGCAGCCAGCAGCCACTGCCGGACCATGCCTACGAAATCGTCCGCGCCAGTGGCGACATCCTGCGCGGGCGCACCGACGAGCAGGGCCGTACCCAGACGGTCACCAGCGACCGCGAGGAGGCGCTGGAAGTCACGCCCATCACCGACCCGGACGACCTGCTGCAACTGAATGCCAGCTACTGGAACGGCGACGCCGACCATGCACTGGACTTCCTTCGCGACGCCACCCAGGAGAACAACTGAACCATGACTTCCAATGCCCCCAAGGTCGGAAACAAGAACCCCTCAGGCATCGCGCGCGGCAGCACCCGGACGGATGTTTCGGGCCAGGTACTGCCTGTGACCAATCCCCTGGACCTCTGGTACCTGTGCGAAAAGGCCCGCTACGCCAAGGCCAATCCGTACCGCCGCAGCGGCGACGAAGCGCCCATGTACCAGCGCACCGTCGCGCTGCTGGTACGGGCGGACAACGAGATGTTCGAGTACCGCTGGCCGTACTGCGCCGAAGTGGGCTACGACATGAGCCAGTCACCACCCGCGCCGATCATGAGCCGCAAGCATCCGCACCGGCCCAGTTCCTTTCCGCTGTCACAGTACAAGCGCATCAGCAGTGTTCACACGCCGGGGTACAGCAGTGTGGAGGTGGTGGATGAACTGCTGGGGTTGAAGGAGCTGGAGCGGATGATCGGGGTTCCGCTGCCTTCGAATACCGAAGGCGGGATTTGGCAGGATGTTCAGGGAGGGCAAAAGGGGCTTTTGCGGATTCCTGATGTGGTCAGGGTCATCGACCATACAAGTGGGGGTGAAGGCCAATACAGTCAGGCCAATCTGGCCAGTGTGATTGAGATGAAGTTTGGGAATGATTCTTTATCCAAGGACCAGAAGAAGGCTTACCAGCGAATAGCTGGCCACTCCGACAAGTTTCGACTACTCCACACGGATCGATGCGACAAGGCGGATAAACGTCAACGACGCAGGTGGATGACCGAGGCACAGAACGAACCGGTCTACAAACCCGTATCACAGGTCCTGTCACGCCCCCTGCGTGCTTCTGCCGATCCTCACGGCCTGATCGTAGGCCTGATCGATGCCGAGCACCTGGCCGCCCGGCGACACCTGGAGGTCCAGCTCCCACCGCCTGGCACCCCTACCATGAGCGCCCTGCCCGATATGCGGGAAGCCAATGCCCAGGCGGCACGATCACGCGCCCAGATGGAGCTGTTGCTGGCAGGCCCCTTCCTAGCTCTTGGCGCCGCTGCCTTATTGCCGGGCTCAAGCGCCGCAACAGGTACTGCAGCGGTCAAGGGGGCAGTTCTCACTGCTCGGGCAGGCCCGCAGTTAGTCCGTTACGCACGCCTTCTCGACTGGGCCCGGCTGGGTAGCGGCGCCAGCGCGGCGGGCGCCTCGCTGGCCTTCGCCAAATCCGAAGACGGAAGTTCCGCGCCTGTGCTTTCACCTGAGCAGCAACGCCAATGGCGAGCCTATCAGGAGTGGGAAGCCACTCAACTTCATCAACCTCGTACGGAACAACTTTATCTGTTCTGGCCAGATGCCCCGGAGGATATCCAGTGACCGACTTCTTTGCCGAGTTCGACGCCGAACGCTGGCACTTCACCTTCGTAGACGAAGCAGATCAAACCCTGCCAGTTCAACAAGTTGGAGTCGTGGCCATCTTTCATCTGATTGACGCCTATCTTCCTACGCGTCGAAAAGGTATTGCGGAAGCCTTCTCCTTGTATTACGAACTCTATGGCGACAAGCTCAAGGGAGGATATCGTGAGGATAAAGGCATGATCGTTCGTCCTTTTTCAAAAATGGGCTTCGACGATTATCAAGATTACATAATCAAAAGCAGCCCAATGAGTGTTGTCGAGTTCGACTGCATGTCTCGACTCAGCCTTCATCACCCCAGCGATTATTTATTTGGAGTATATTCCCCAGCTGGATGGTTTGAAAAAACCCATAAGACATTTACTACAGTACGAATTTACCTTCCTGTAGAAGAACTACAAGGAGAGGGGAAAGAGCGCTTTGAAAATCTACTCTTAAAATGCTGTTCTCTTCTTCGTCCTCTTCACGGCGCCGCAGGACTGGGAATACAGCAATGCCAAAACTGGGAAGATTACCAGACTCTTGAATATGAAACGGCTTGGTCCTACAGGGGCATCGACGTCTGTATTCCTACTGGAAATGAAGAGTGGCGGGAGGGTTACTCCAACCTGAACTGGTACACCTTCCTCGCCCACCACTGGATTGAATACCTAGGTTCTACCGAAGAATTGCAGGCCAAACTGGGTGACCCACGTATCGCAGTGCTCCCCTATGAGTGGGGCACTGCCATCCGGGCAGGCGACTGGCCTGCACTGGGCAAGGCGCAGGTGGATCCACAGCCGGAGCTGTACGTGAGGGTCAATGATGTCATCCGCAACCTGCGCGTGCAGGACATCGGCTCGCTGCACTATGGCTCGATCGCCGGGGAGGTCCGCTTCAACCCGCTCACAAGCAACCTCTGGCTTCGTCGTTTCGACACGCCCGAGCAAATCCGCGAAGTCATCGACGCCGACGGCAAGGTCAAGACCAGCAAACGTTACGTCAAGCGCGTCACCTCGGGCACACCCTGTCCATGGCCGGGTATCTGGATATGCGAAGAAGATCCGTCCCCAGGGCGACAGACTTTCCAACATAACGTGATCCTGCCGGAAGTTAACGGACAGCGGGTGACGTGGCACCAGGTCAAGTATTTTTGAATGAACCTGATCAAACGGCATGGAGCGACTTTATATACGCTGGCCGATACCTCGGAGCAGACCAATGACTGACTTCTTCACAGAGTTCGACGCCGAACGCTGGCACTTTACCTACGTTGATGAAAATGATCACGACCTCCCCGTGCAACAGGTCGGGATCGTCGCCATTTTCAGTTTGGTGGATGCCTATTTTCCTGCCCGACGGAAAGGTATCGCCGAGGCGTTCTCGCTATACAAGAGTTTGTATGGAGACAAGATCAAAGGCGGATATCGCGCAGACAAGGGAATGACAGTACGCCCCTTATCAAAAATGAGTTTCGATGATTATCAATATCACATAGCCAGTTCTGACCCTATGGATGTCATCGAGTTCAAGTGCATGTCCACACTCAGCCTTAAACATGCCAGCAACTATGGATTTTCAGTTTACTCCCCAGCAGGTTGGTACGAACAAGTACATAAAAGAGTCAGCACAGTCAAAATCTACTTGCCTGTTGATGAGCTTCGCGGTGAAGGAAAATCCAGATTCGAGTCCTTCCTACTGAAGTGCTGCACCTTGCTCCGTCCCTTCCATGGAGCAGCTGGGCTGGGCATACAGGACTGTCACGACTGGGAGAACTATCAGACCCATGGCCATGAGACAGTCTGGTCCTACAGAGGCATAGACCTATGCCCACCATCAGGAAACAAAAGATGGCGCGACGGTTACGTCAACCTCAACTGGTACACCTTCATCGCCCACCACTGGCTCGCCCCCCTCGGCACTCCTGAAGAACTGCAAGCCAAACTCGACGACCCACGCATCGCCCTCCTCCCCTACGAATGGGGCACGGTCATCCGCGCCGGCGACTGGCCTGCCCTGGGCAAGGCCGGGACAGACCCGCGTCCCGAGCTCTACGTAAAGGTCAATGACGCCCTCCGCCCCCTGCGCGTGCAGGACATCGGTTCGCTGCACTACGGCACCTTCGAGGGCGAGGTCCAGCTCAACCGGGTGACCAGCAACCTCTGGCTACGCCGTTTCGACACACCGCAGGAAGTCCGCGCCTACATCGACACCTCCGCCGACCACCGCTACCTGCGCATGCCCTCAGGCCTGCCGTGCCCATGGCCGGGCCTGTGGATCTGCGAGCAACGACCCGACCAGGGACAACACAGCTTCCGGCACGCCGAACCTCTGCCGGAGGTGGATGGCCATGCCGTCACCTGGCGCCTGGTCGAGACCCACTGATACAAGGAACAACCCATGCTTGAAATCATCCGCAAGGGCGACGGTACCGACCATGGCGGCACGGTACTCGAAGGCTTTGCCCATACCAACCTGAACGGCAGCCCCATCGCCGGCGTCGGCCATCAGGTGTCCTGCCCCCAGTGCAACGGGGTCTTCGTTATCGAGGAAGGTAGCGCGCGCTACAAGATCAACGGTATTCCAGTTGCCTTGAGCAGCATGCCGACCAGTTGCGGTGCCCGGCTGATCGCCAGTGCCAGCAGGGGGCGGGTCGATGGATAGGTTGCCACCAGCGACGAAGCGTCATGTCCCGCATCCCGTCCTCGATCGCCTGCCCCACCTGCGCCAGGCTGCCGAGCGCCAAGGTATCGACTGCCTGGATGACACCTGGATCGGCCATCACCAGAGCTACCGCTTCCGCTGCCAGCGCGGACACATTTTCCAACGAACCATGACGTCGTTCAGTCCTGGTCAGAAACTCAAATGCCAGCAGTGCATTCCAGAAGAGTACTGGAGCAAGCTCAACAAACTGGCCGCTGAGTCGGGGGTGCAATGCCTGGAGGAAGAATGGCTGGGCAGAAAAACCCTCCACCGCTTCCAGTGTAGCGAGGGGCATGCCTGGACACGCATGGGCCACCGCGCATTGGGCAATGCAGATTGCCCGCGTTGTGTACGCTCCCCGTTCTACGCACGCCTGGTCTCGGAAAGCTGGCAGAACCTTCACGAGGTGACCGCACAACGTGGGGGCCAGGTTCTGACGGCCGAGGCAGACTATGTCGGCACCAACCACACCTATTTGTTCCGTTGCGGAGCAGGCCATGAGTGGCGAACCCCTGCCCAGTCTGTGCTAAGCGGCACCTGGTGCCCCCAATGCGACGGGCTGCGCAAGGCCAGGGAGTATCTGCATCAGGACGGACTCCAGCGCCTGCACGACGCAGCGGCCGCACAAGGAGGCCAATGCTTGTCGAGCACCTATGAGGGAGTACGCGGAAAGTATCGTTTTCGCTGTGCCCAGGGCCATGAATGGGAAACTCTCGGTTATCGGGTCGTAAGAGGAGGCTGGTGTCTATGGTGCAACCGTGAACGCCAGCGACTTACCTTGGACGACGCACACGCAACCGCCCGAGCACGTGGTGGCCAATGCCTGTCCCAGGCCTATATCCGGTGCCATGTAAAGCTGCATTGGCTTTGCCACCGCGGACACAGCTGGCATGCAACCTATGCCTCGGTACGCAGAGGTACCTGGTGTGCACAATGCGCTCATCTAGCGAGGATCCCCCACGGCAAAGTCAGAACCCTGAAACGCTACAAGGTCGTTCCCGTCTGAGCGGCACAGGTAGGAGCTGCGTCAGCTGCGAAGGACCGCACAGCGGTCCCGAAACCTGGCAACTCAACGAGTCTGGATACACGCGCCAGGGCGAACAGTGAATCCGCGATGCAGCTTGACCAGAGGCTCGTGCGGGATGGGTTCGGGACCGCTGGCGCGGTCCTTCGCAGCTGAAGCAGCTCCTACCTCGAGCGCGTCGTTACTCCGTCTTGAGATCAACCGCCAGGTCCCTGGCAGCCTTGGTCGCCAGGACACTCATCAGCTTGCTGATTTCATCCTGGCGCCCCACTCCGCCCTCGGAGCTCCCCATCATCACCGCTGGTACCGGTGCGTGGGTTGCCGCCTCGGCCCAGGCCTGGTTGATCCGCACCAAGGCGTCGAGCTTGGCCTGCAACGCACCGTCCGCCTTGATCGATGCGGCCCGTGCATAGGCTTCGGCATCGGCGGTGATCTTGGTCGCTTCGCCGGTGATATGGGCTTTGTCGCGCAGCAGTTCGGCGGTCTTTTTCTCGATTTCGGCGCGGCGCTGCTCACGCTCGGCATTGATCAGGGTGAGCTGTTTTTCGGTCTCGGCCTGGGTGGTGCGTTCGATCTGCTCACGCAGGCTTTCCTGGCGCCTGGCTTCGACATCCTTGGCGCCGCGGGCAGAGACCAGTTGTTTTTCTTCCTCTTCCTTGAGGCGGTTCTGCCGGGCCACGGCCAGTTCGGCCAGGGCCTGCTGCACGCGAACCATACGCTGCTGGTACTGCGGATTGGGGTCGATATGGGTGACCCGGGCGTCCACCACCTCGACGCCAAACAGGCGGAACTGCTGTTGCTTGCGCATTTCCATGCCCTTGTCGTCGCGCAGTTTCTCGATGACGAAGCGGGTGGACAGGTTGTCGCCGTATTGGCCCTGGTCGGTACCCGCCTGGAGGATTGCGGTTTGCGCTGGAGGGTGGTCGCGCTGGATCCGTATTTCCTTGCGCTTGGTCAGGTACAAACCATCACGCAACTGGTTCTCGAACTCGGCGCCGAACTGGCTGCGATCACCGGCGTAGTAATCGTCGGCACTCATCAGCGAGGCGGTGGCCTGAAGGGTTTCCTTGACTGCCGGGAGCAGCGCCCGCTGCATGAAGTTTTCCGGGGTGCGGTATTCATGGGCGATGGTCAGGAACGCCTCTCCTGTCGGCATGCGGAACTGGGTGCTGAACTCCGCCTTGGCGTCGACGTTGCCGAGGAACACGATGGGCAGGGTGCCGACGGTCACCGTCGGGTTGCCACTGGCATGGGTATCGCCCTGCAACGCCGACTGGACGCCGATGGTGCGCTTCCACGTCGTGGTGCGGCCGAACCACTGGGTGGCGTAGCCCACGTCCTCGACCACCTTCTCTTCACCGAAGATGGTGCGCACGTGAGCCATATGACCGGCTTCGTTGTAGAAGTAGATCTGGCTGAACAACGCCGCGAAGGTGCCGATGGCGACCAGGGGAATAGCGACGAGAGCGATGGTCTTGCGGCGGATACGAGGAAAAGCGACATCCGGCATTGATAAATGAGTCATGAATACCTCCTTGAAGGGAAGCACGCATGCTCTAGGGTGGGCGTTTCCCCAGCAATGAGGCGATTCGGAAGGAACTGTGGGAATCGTCTGACATAGAGCGTCCGATTTGACCTGGGCCGGGTTGCCGCAGATTGCTAGCGGCCTCCTGTTCGACAGCAGTGCGGTAGTGGGCCCAACTCAATTCGGTACGCACTGCGCTCCAAATTGGATGTCGTCGCCATGCGGCCGCCCACGGCAAGCACTTGCCTGATAGATGCCGAACCTTAACCAGTCGAAACGCTCCCGACCAATCCATGCCCGTTACCCAGGATTTCCTCCAGAAACCCGACGAAAGCCCGAATCCTGCTCGAATCCCGATGGCTCGGCAGGTACAGCGCATTGATCGCACAACTGGCACTCCCCGGACTCGCTTCGAACGCCTCCAGCACCCGCAGCAAGCGCCCCTGGCGCACGTCCTCCAGCACCAGCCAGTCGGCCAGCAAGGCCAGGCCGCCATCGGCCATCGCCGCTTCACGCAGGACGTCGGCGTTGTTGCTGCGCAGGCGCCCCTGGACGTTGATCGGGATGCTGTCGCCACCTTCGCGGAATACCCAGTTCTGCACCGCCGGGCCGTAGTCGAAGACCAGGCATTGATGCTCCAGCAGGTCCAGCGGGTGGCGCGGGATGCTCGCCCGCTGCAGATAGCCGGGGCTCGCCACCAGCCAGCGCTCGAAGCGGCCTATCGGTTTGCTGATCACATCGTCGCTGCTCAGGGTCGAGCCAAGCCGAACGCACAGATCAACCCGCTCGGTGAGCAGGTCGGTCATCTGGTCGCTGAGGGTCAGGCTGATATCCAGCTCGGGATGCCGCGCCAGCAAGCGGCCAAGATGCGGGGCGATGACCCGGCGGCCGAACTCCACCGGCACGTTCACCCGCAGCCGCCCTCTGGCCTCGCTGCCGCGGTCGAACACCGCGCCATCGGCCTCGGCCAGGGCTTCGAGGATGGCCACGGCCTTGTCGTAGTAGTCCTGGCCCGCCACCGTCGGGCTGCTGTGGCGGGTGGTGCGGTTGAGCAACGTGGTGCCCAGTTCGGCTTCAAGGGCAGCGACCTGGCGGGTCACCGACGAGGTCGCCACGCCCAGCTTGCGCGCCGCGGCCGAGTAACCACCGCAGCGCACGGTTTCGACGAACATGCTCAACGCCTGCAATTTATCCACAGCCCGGCTCCTGGCTTCGCCTGATGTCTCTGGCCGGGCAGTGTGCAGCAAAGTGTCGCGTTGCGCTTGCACTGGCGTGCTCAGGCGCGGGGACGGAGGATGAACAGGATCAGCGCCGCCAGTGGAGGCAGCGCCGCCATGCAGGCGAACAGCGGCCAGCCGACCTGCTCGTAGAGCGGGCTGGCGATCAGCGAACCAAGGGCGCCGCCGACGAAGATGCTGGTCATGTACACCGCATTGAGACGCGCCCGGCTGTGCGGATCGAGGGCGTAGACCTCACGCTGGCCAAGGACCATGTTCAGTTGCACGGCAAAATCCAGGGCCACCGCCGTGACCACCATCCACAGCCAGCCGGCGCCCGACAAGGAACCGACGATCAGCGAAAGCGGCGCCAGCAGCAGTGCCGCCAGGGTTCCGCGCACGCCATGCCCGGCGTCGGCCAGGCGGCCGGCGATCGGTGCGGCAATCGCACCCACCGCGCCGACCAGGGCGAAGATCGCCACTTCGCCCTGGCTGAAGCCGTAGTGGCGCACCAGTTCGATGGGCGCGATGGTCCAGAAGCTGCTGAAGGCGGCGAACAGCAGGCCTTGATACAGCGAGCGCTCGCGCAGTACCGCATAGCGGCGGGCCAGGGTGAACACCGAACCGATCAACGCTGCGTAGCTGGCCTGGTGCGCAGGCAGACGGCGTGGCAGCAGCAGCCCCATCACGACCGCCATGAACGCCATCAGCCCCGCCGCACCGAAGAACACTCCACGCCAGCCGAAGGCTTCGGCCAGGGTGCTGGAGATCGGCCGCGACAGCAGGATGCCCAGCAGCAGGCCGCTCATGATGTTGCCGACCACCCGCCCGCGGGAGGCTTCCGGCGCCATGTGCGCGGCCAGCGGTACGAGGATCTGCACCGCCACCGAGGTCAGGCCGATCAGCAGCGAACAGAGCAGGAACAGCGACGGCGTCGTGCTCAATGCCGCCGCCGCCAGGCACACGGCGGCGGCCAGGGTGAAGCCCACCAGCAGGCGGCGGTTCTCCAGCAGGTCGGCCAGCGGCACGAGGAACAGCAGGCCCAAGGCATAGCCGAACTGGGTCAGGGACACGATCAGGCTGGCGTTGGCGCTGGACAGGCCGATCGACGGCGCGATCAGCTCGACGATGGGCTGGGCGTAGTACAGGTTGGCGACCACCGCACCGCAGCAGATCGCGAGAAAGATCACCAGCGAGCCGGAGAGCGTGGGTGTGGTGTGCGCCGCCGAGGAAGGGGCGGTCGCGGAGTTGCCAGAGGACATGGCGAAACCTCGTGGGGTGAGTGAAAACCGATGCCGCCAGACTAGAGGGCCGACGCGCCTCGGGGAATCCATCCGCGCGGCAATACAGCAGTGCGTATCGCGCAAAGCCGGGGGCCGCTGGCGGATAGCGGCGTCTCAGTTCGAGACAGCTGGCCGCACACCGGCTGTCCCAGAATGAGACGGCAGCCCCCTGCGCAAGTTGCCCCGGACCTTGCCTCCAGCCTGATCCAAGCCACTGATTGGCAAAGACCTTTCGATCAACCCGCCGACGATGGCACAGCTCCTGCTCAGCCGAGCCCGGGTCCGGCGTGGGTGAGACAGCGCTCGGACATGGAAGGCATCACGAACAAGAACAATAAAAAGGTAATGACATGACGAAGAGCGGAAAAGCATTGCTCGCGCCCCTGCGCGTCCCCCTGGCCTGCACCATCGCCCTGCTGACCGGCTACACCTCGCCCGCCCGGGCGGTGGATGTCGATGCCGGCGACTACACCGCCTTGCCGGAAGGCACCAATCTCGGCCTGGTGTACTACCAGCACGCCGAACGCAAATCGCTGTACGCCGATGGCCACAAGGCGCCGATCGACGCCCGCCTGGACTCCGACGTGGGCATCCTGCGCGGCGTGCACTTCATGAAGCTCGGCAACTTCATCATCGACCCGCAGTTCCTCCTGCCGTTCGGCAGCCTGCGCGCCAAGGACGATACCAAGGGGCTCGGCAACGACAGCGGCACCGGCGACCTGATCCTCGCCTCGACCATCTGGCTGCTGAACGATCCGGCCAAGCGCCGCTACTTCGGGATCACCCCCTACGTCTACGTGCCGACGGGCAGCTACGACAAGGACGACGCCCTGAACCTTGGCGAGAATCGCTGGAAGTACGTGCTGCAGGCCGGCTACATCACCGGCCTGACCGACAAGCTCACCCTCGACCTGGTCGGCGACGTGACCTTCTTCGGCAACAACGATGACTACGGCCCCACCGGCGCCACCCTCAAGCAGTCGGCGCTGTACCAGGGCCAGGCGATGCTGCGCTACAACTTCACCGAGCGCTTCGATGTGCGGGTCGGCGTCTCGCGCCTGTGGGGCGGCGAGACCAAGGTCGACGGCCAGCGCATGGACGACGAAGCGCAGACCCGCAAATTCACCGTCGGCGCCTCGTACTTCGTCACCCCCGGTACCCAACTGCTGGTCAACTACGGGCGCGACCTGTCGGTGGAAAACGGCTTCCGCGAGGCAGACCGCATCAACCTGCGCCTGCTGCATATCTTCTGAGCCCCGTTGCCCCTACTCCACCCATAACAATCAGATCCAGGAGTCATGCCTGCATGAACACCGCGTCCCTTGCCGCAGCCCTGCTGCTTGCCCTGCTCGGGCCCGTCGCCCACGCCGCGAACGTCGACCAGAAGGCCATCGTCGCCAGCCAGACCGATGGCAGCGAGTGGCTGAGCCACGGCCGCACCTACGAAGAACAACGCTACAGCCCGCTGCAGCAGATCAACGCGGCCAACGTCGCCAGGCTCGGCCTGGCCTGGTCCATCGACCTGGAAAACAACCGCGGCCTGGAGGCCACGCCGCTGTTCCACGACGGCGTGCTCTATGCCTCGCTGTCCTGGAGCCGCGCCATCGCCGTCGACGTCGCCAGCGGCAAGGTGCTCTGGACCTTCGACCCGCAACTGGCCCGCGACAAGGCCCGCGATGCCTGTTGCGACGCGGTCAACCGGGGTGTGGCGCTGTGGAACGGCAAGGTCTTCATCGGCACCCTCGACGGCCGTCTGATCGCCCTTGATGCCCGCACCGGCAAGCCGCTGTGGAGCCAGCAGACCACCGACAACAGCAAGCCCTACACCATCACCGGCGCACCGCGGGTGGTGAAGGGCAAGGTGATCATCGGCAACGGCGGCGCCGAGTACGGCGTGCGCGGCTACTTCTCCGCCTACGATGCCGAGACCGGCAAGATGGCCTGGCGCTTCTACACCGTGCCCGGCGACCCGGGCAAACCCTACGAGCATCCTGAGCTGGCCGAAGCCGCCAAGACCTGGAAGGGCGACAACTACTGGAAAGGCGGTGGCGGCGGAACCGCCTGGGACGGCATGGCCTACGATCCCGAGCTCGACCTGCTGTATGTCGGCACCGGCAACGGCTCGCCGTGGAACCGCGAGCTGCGCAGCCCCGGCGGTGGCGACAACCTCTACCTGTCGTCGATCCTCGCCGTGCACCCGGACAGCGGCCGGCTGGCCTGGCACTACCAGGTGACGCCCGGTGATTCCTGGGACTTCACCGCCACCCAGCAGTTGACCCTGGCGACCCTGGAAATCGACGGCAAGCCGCGCAAGGTGATCATGCAGGCGCCGAAGAACGGCTTCTTCTACGTGCTCGACCGGGAAAGCGGCAAGCTGCTGTCCGCCGAGAAGTTCGGCAAGGTGACCTGGGCCGAACGTATCGACCTGGCCACCGGCCGCCCGGTGGAAGCGCCCGGCGTGCGCTATGAAGACAAGCCCATCGTGATGTGGCCAAGCCCGTTCGGTGCGCACAACTGGCACTCCATGTCGTACAGCCCCGACACCGGCCTGGTGTACATCCCCTACCAGGAAATTCCCGGGGTCTATCGCAACGAAGGCAAGGATTTCGTCCGGCGCAAGGCCTTCAACACCGGCGCCGGCTTTGCCGACGCTACCGACATTCCCCAGTCGGTGGTCTCCGGCGCCCTGCTGGCCTGGGACCCGGTCAAGCAGAAGGAAGCCTGGCGCGTACCGCGGGCGACCTACTGGAACGGCGGCACCCTGAGCACCGCAGGCAACCTGGTGTTCCAGGGCACCTCGACCGGCAACCTGGAAGCCTACTCGGCGGACAAGGGCGAGAAACTCTGGTCGTTCGCCGCGCAGACCGGCCTGGTCGCCGCGCCGATGAGCTACAGCTACCGGGGTGAACAATACGTAGCGATCATGGCTGGCTGGGGTGGTGTCGCGCCGCTGATCGGCGGAGAAGCGGCGAAGGCGCCGGGGGTCGGTAATGTCAGTCGCCTGCTGGTGTTCAAGCTGGGCGGAAGCGCCAGCCTGGCGCCGCTTGCGCAGCAACCGCTGGCCGAGCACACGCGCATCCCTCATCCGGGCAACGCCAGCGCCGCCGATATCGACCAGGGCAAGGCCTTGTACGCCGCCTACTGCTCGGTGTGCCACGGCGTCGGGGCGAAGAGCGGCGGCTTGATCCCCGACCTGCGCCTGACCGACGACGGGCGCCGTACGATGTTCCAGCAGATCGTCCGCGACGGTGCCCTGCGGCCGCTGGGCATGCCCGCCTTCGCCGACTCGCTGGAGCCGGCACAGGTGGAGCAGATCAAGGCGTATGTGATGAACCGCGAATACGAGGACTACCAGGCGGCCCGGCAAGCAAGCGTCGCCCCCGGCAAACCCTGATTCATCAACCGCAAGAGGACGTGACCATGCAATGGAAAAAACCGGCGTTTACCGATCTGCGGATCGGCTTTGAAGTGACGATGTACTTCGCCAACCGGTGAAGGTATCCGGGGCTGCCTGGCAGCCCCGGATCATTTGCCTCAGCGATAGCGTTCCAGCCAGTGCGCGTAAGGCGCCGGCAAGGTCCACGAGGCTTTATCCACACCCAGCTCCTTGGCCGCGAAGTAGGCCCAATGCGGATCGGCCAGGTGAGCGCGACCTACCGAGACGATATCCAGTTGCCGCGAGCTCACCGCCTCTTCCGCCAGTTGCGGGGTACCGAAGCCCCAGGCCGAGGTCACCGGAATTCCGGCCTCGTCACGCACCCGGCGCGACACTTCACCGAGAAACGCCGGGCCCCACGGGATATTGGTTTCGGCGATGGTGAAACCGACGCTGACGCTCAGCAGGTCCAGGCCACCGGCCTTGAAACGGCGGGCCAGCTCGATGGATTCGGCGAGGGTCTGTTCGTCGCGGCCGTCGTATTCGATCACGCCGAAACGCGCGGTCAGCGGCAGGTGCTCGGGCCAGACTTCACGCACGGCAGCCAGGGTTTCCAGAAGGAAGCGGCTGCGGTTGTCGAAGCTGCCACCGTAGGCATCAGTGCGCTGGTTGCTGTGCTCGGAGAAGAAGCTCTGGCCCAGATAGCCGTGGGCGAAGTGCAGCTCGATCCACTCGAAGCCGGCGTCACGGGCACGGCGAGCGGCATCGACGAAGTCCTGGCGAACCCGGGCGATATCGTCGAGGGTCATTTCACGTGGGGTTTTCGGCAGGTGGTGACCGAAAGGAATCGCCGATGGGGCGATGGTCTGCCAGCCGCGCGGATCGGACTCGGGAATATGGTCATCGCCTTCCCATGGGCGTTGGGCGCTGGCCTTGCGCCCGGCGTGGGCGATCTGGATGCCCGGCACCGAACCGGCCGCCTTGATCGCCTTGACTACCGGCACGAAGGCCTGGGCATGAGCGTCGCTCCAGATGCCGGTGCAGGCCGGCGTGATGCGGCCTTCCGGGGCGACGGCAGTGGCTTCCACCACCACCAGGCCGGCGCCGCCACGGGCCATGCTGGCGTAATGCACTTGGTGCCAATCGTTGATGATGCCGTCTTCGGCCATGTACTGGCACATCGGCGGGATGGCGATGCGGTTGCGCAGGGTGACGTCCTTGAGGGTGAACGGCTGGAACAATGCAGTCATCGGAAACTCCTGACAGGTTTAGATACGATTGTTCGATAGTATTCGAACTTTGGCATTTAGTGAAGCCTCCGGTATGATTCGGCCCATGCGTGCCTACAAACACCCCGACCCTCAAGACTTCGTCCTCGAACGCGTGCTCTATGCGCTGAGCGACCCTGTGCGCATGGAAATCGTCCGGCGCCTGGCCGACTGCACCGAAGCCAGTTGCGGCGACCTCGACGGCGGCCGACCGAAGTCGAGCATGTCCCATCACTTCCGCGTGCTGCGCGATGCCGGGCTGGTGCAGACCCGCACGGTGGGCACCACCCATATGAATTCGCTGCGCACCGAAGCGCTGGACGGGCGCTTTCCCGGCTTGATCGGGGCGATCCTGCAGCACGTCTGAACCTGCGGGTGTCTGTGGCACCATCGCCGGCAAGCCGGCTCCCACAGGGTTCTGGGCCAACCCACAAGATCGGTGTTCGACGCGATCCTTGTGGGAGCTGGCTTGTCGGAGCATGGGTACCTACACATCTTCCGGTTTGCCCAAACTAACCATGCGACGCGGTCCAGGTAGGAGCTGCTTTAGCTGCGATGGGCCGCGCTAGCGGTCCCAAAACCATCCCGCACGAGCCTTTGGCCAAGCCGTATCATGGATTCACAGTGCCGGGTCTGCCGCATTTCTCCAGGCTCACTGGGTAGACAGGATCTGGGCCCGCTGCGCGGTCCATCGCAGCTAAAGCAGCTCCTACCGGGACCGCGTCGGCCTTCGCTCGAGATGTGTAGATACCCATGCAGCGATGAGGCCGTCGACAACAACTCAGCCTGATTGCCCCACCACCCATCTCCTTGCCCATTGCTTCCTGGCATACCAGCCGCATAGAATTGAGAACGATTAACAATCACTCTCTCATGCAGGTTTGTCCGACCCGATGCCGACGAACGCAATGCTGGAGCCGGCCGAGGTCGATCAGCTCTTCCGTACCCACCATTCCTGGCTGAACATCTGGCTGCGCCAGCGCGTTGGCTGCCATGAGCATGCCGCCGACCTGGCCCAGGACACCTTCCTGCGCCTGCTGCGCTCGCGCCCGATCCGGCCGCTGAAGGAACCTCGTGCCTATCTGAGCAGCATCGCCCGCGGCCTGATGATCGATCAGTACCGCCGGCGCCGCCTGGAACAGGCCTATCTGGAAAGCCTCGCCAGCTTGCCCGTCGAGCAGGCGCCCAGTGAAGAACAGCGCCTGCTGATCCTCGACACCCTGGAACGCCTCGACGCCGTGCTGGGCCAGCTCAAGCCCCGCGCCCGGGACGCCTTCCTGCTGGTGCAACTGGACGGCCTGACCCTGCCACAGACCGCCGAACGCCTCGGCGTGTCCCGCGCTACAGTGGAGCGCGACCTGGCCAAGGCCTTCGCCGCCTGCTACCGGATGCGCTATGCCGACGCCTGAACCCAAGCCGAACCAGAGCCAGGTCGACCAGGCCATCGAATGGCTGGTACGCCTGCGCTTCAGCCAGCCCACGGCGCAGACCGAGCAACGCTTCCAGCACTGGCTGCAACAGCATCCGCACCACGCCCTGGCCTGGCAGCGGGTCGAGGCGATGAGCGACGAGTTCGCCGGCCTGCCCCGCGATCTCAGTCGCCGCACCCTCGACGGCAGCCAGCGCCAGCGCATCGGCCGGCGCGACGGGCTCAAGCTGCTCGGCCTGTTCGCCGCCATGGGCGGATTGCTCTGGAGCAGCCGCGAGCCACTCGGCCTGCCGGCGCTGATGGCCGATACCCGCACCGCTACCGGCGAACAGCGCCTGCTGGACGCCGAAGACGGCAGCCGCATCCGCCTCAACACCGACAGCGCCATCGACCTGCATTTCGATGCCCGCCAGCGCCTGCTGACCCTGGTGCGCGGCGAGCTGACCCTCGACGCGGGCGCTGACCCACGGCCCTTGCTGCTGCATACCCGAGCTGGCGTACTCGGCGCTTCCGGCGCCCGCCTGCTGGTCCGCGAGCGCCCTGAAGGCACCTTGCTGGCGGTGCGTCAGGGCGATGTCTCGCTCTACCCCGCCGCCACCGCCAACAACGCGCCGCGCTATATCGCCCACGCTGACGAAACCCTGTTGTTCGACACCGCCGGGCAGATCCGCCATCCACAACTGCACAGCGACCCCTGGGGCTGGAGCGAGGGCGTGCTGAGCGTGCAGCAGATGCCCCTGGGCGAGTTCATTGCCGAGCTGTCGCGCTATCGCCCCGGCGTTCTGCGCTGCGATGAAAAGGTCGCCAACCTGAAGGTTTCCGGCACCTATCAACTGGCCGACAGCGACCAGATCCTCGCCCTGATCGCCCAGGCGCTGCCGATCCGCATCGACTACCGGACGCGCCATTGGGTTAGTGTTTCAGCGGCTTGAGAAGTTACGGAAAGGCAAGGCGAGGGGGCGGTACCTGATATTTCTGTCAGTAGACAGCTCCGTGCAGGCGCTCACTATGGAGATCCGGTCGCCACTATCGATGGTAGTGAGCGCAGAAAATAGGGCTGAAGCGGAGAAAAAAATCAGAGCCTTGTACTCCTATCCAGTGAATATCAGGTGGGACAGCGATACCGCACAGCTTTTGAGTCTCACAGGGATTCTCGGTGGTGGCGGCAACAACCAGCCGAAATAAACCGCAAGACTCCAGCCATAACGTGTCTACTCACCTCTGCCCCCCGATGGGGCACTCGCTTGCGCTCCATCGGGGGTCACCAACAACACACACCAGAGCAATGTCGATTCAGACCACCACCGCCCGGTTGTTGGTACAGACCTTCAACAACGCCAGGGTGATCTTCATCTGCAGGACCGAATCGCCGATCAGGGTTTCCTGCTTGAGCGGCGCATCCTCCGCCGCTTCATGAGCGGTATCGATGGCCTTGTTGAGGTGCTGGCGGGCGAGGTAGAGCGCCTCGTCCAGGGAGAGTCCTTCGCGGATGCAGAGGACGGGAGGCGGGTCGGGAACGAGTTTTTTCATGGGTGCAATCCTTAGTCGGTCGATTGGAGCTACCACGAACTCGCTGTCAAACGAGAGGGTGGCAACTGTGCGCGGGTTGACAGACCAGGGACTAAGAACCCGGCGCACCCGGAGGTGCCCACACGCACAGCCGCCATTACGACAACCAGCGTCTTAGATCCACACGGCCTGTCAAAGCCGGTCGTCGATTTTGCAACGACCGACGCAGCCTAGGCAGTGATCGCCAAGAGCGCAACGACTGGTAAGGGCGCAAAAGTATGCTTGGGAAATTGCCTACATAAAAGTCGGAAGCCCGCGAAGTTTCGTAGCGATATGCGACACCTGAAGTTTGAATCGCGGGGGTCGCGGAGCGCCTGTCGGGATACCAGGTCACGGCTTCCAAGGGCATGCCGGTGTTTTTCTAGCGCCCTCAAGATCGAGCGCCGTCCACACGGCGCATCGCTGGCAAGCCAGCTCCCACATTTGTTGCAACGTACCTATGCCTGTCAGGCCATGGTTGTTCGCCTTGTTTGGACGACGCGATATCGAGTCGAGCCCAACAGCCTCCCCGCGATGGATCGCCATGAGACAAAGGCTGGCAACTCAATTCCAACAGGCCATGGCACGTTGCAACAAATGTAGGAGCGGATTTATCCGCGATGCGCCGTGTGGACGGCGCTCGATCTTGAGAACGCTGGAAAACTCAAGACAAGCACCTGGCAGCCCTGATGCGATTTCCCGACAGACACCCGAGATCAACCTGTTATTTCTGCTAAGTAGACAGCCCATCCCGAACGCTCAATATGGAGCCCTGGCCGCTTGACCGGTATCCGCGACCAGGACATCAATCCCTATAAGGAGATAGCAATGGCAACGTTTGGATACACCGCTCATGCAGCGGACGGTAGCAACAAAACCACCACCGGCAGCGTGGAGGCCGCCAACAAGACGGAAGGGGAGAAACTGGCCAAGGCCAAGCATGCCTATCCGGTAACGATCCGGTGGAACGATGAGGTCCCGAGCGTCCAAAGCAGACGGGGGATGAGCTCCACCATCAACAACACGCAGAACATGAATGACCATTCTTCGAGCGTTCTGGGCCAAAAACCCTGACCATTCTGCGACCTGACCGAGGCAAGCCGCTGGTTCTGCGGTCCAGCGGCTCACACCACCGCCGAAAAGGCTCATGCCGAAAGATTGTCAGCGCTCTCAAGATGAGCGCCGCCCGCGCGGCGCATCGCGGCGGTCCGGCGCTCCGGTAAATCCGCTCCCACATTTGTTGCAACGTACCTATACCAGTGAGGCCATGGTTGTTCGCCTTGTTTGTACGACGCGATATCGAGTCGAGCCCGACAGCCTCCCCGCGATGGATCGCCATGAGACAAAGGCTGGCAACTCAATTCCAACAGGCCATGGCGCGTTGCAACAAATGTGGGAGCTGGCTTGCCAGCGATGCGCCGCGCGGGCGGCGCTCGATCTTGAGAACGCTGAAAAACTCAAGACAAGCACCTGGCAGCCCTGATGCGATTTGCCGACAGACACTCGCGATCAACCTGTTATTTCTGCCAGTAGACAGCCCATCTCGAACGCTCAATATGAAGACCTGGCCGCTTGACCGGTCTCTGCGACCAGCACATCAACCTTTATAAGGAAATCGACATGCAAAGGTACGCTTACATCGCCTACTCCGTAGATAGCGGTAAACCAGTCGGGCGCTCTGCTGTGGACGCGAATAGCTCTGAAGAGGCAGAGAAAATGATCCAGGCCAAATACTCCTTTCCAGTGAGGATCGAGTGGGAGTGCAACACTGTCACCAATCTCTTGCCAAGATAAAGTTCCACTGACTCCGTAGCGAGGCAGTCCACCGAGAAATACGTGCCGTTTCTCAGTAGCTGCCTCAAAGCGTTGAGCGGCTCACTCCACCACCGAAACCCGATACCCCCGACGCCTCGCCGACTGGGCAAACACCACGAACAACGCCGCCATCAACGCCAGCGCCATGGGCAAGCCGTGGGGCGCGATATCCATCGCCGCGCCGCTGACCAGCGGCCCCACCAGGCTACCCACACCCCACAACAACCCCACACTGGCATTCGCCGTGACCAGGTCCTGCCCCTTGAACTGCTGGCCGATCAGCACCAGCGCCAGGGTGTAGACCCCACCCGCCACCGCGCCCAGCAATACCAGCGCCGGCCACAACAGCCACTGCACCTGGATCAGCCACGGCAGAGCCAGGCCGATCAGCATCGCGACCACACCGCAGACCAGATGCACCGTGGTCCGCTCGCAGCGGTCGGCGAGCCAGCCGATGGGCAGCTGGAACAGCATGTCGCCGGTCAGGATCACCGTCACCATCAACGCCGCCACGCCCACCGCGTAAGCGTGATGGGAGGCATACACCGGCAGCAACGAGAGCACCACCGCATCGAAGAACGAGAAGAACAGCACGCCCATGCACAGCGCCGGAGCAACGCGGAAGAAGCCGGCCAGGGAGAAACTCTTGTGGCCATCCTCGCCGTGCTCGACATGGTCGTTGGGCACGGTCCAGACGATACAGGCCAGGGCCAACGCATAACCTACCGAGACCATCAGCACCAGCCACGGCCCCTCGGCACCGAGCAGCGAGAGCATGGCCGGGCCGAGCATCTGGCAACCGGTGAAGGCGGTGGCGTACAGCGCCATGATCTTGCCGCGGTTGTGCTCCTCGCTCAGTTCATTGACCCAGGACTCGCCAAGGATGATCGCCACGCCCATGCCGACGCCCAGCGCCAGGCGCAGCGCAGCGAGCAGGTAAAGCGACGGGAAGGCCCACTCGATCATTGCAACGCTGAGGGCGCAGACGCTGAAGCTGAGCAGGTAGATGGCGCGCCGGGTCAGGTGACGGCAGCAGACGTCGACCAGGAACGCCGAGAGCATCATGCCGGCCGCCGGCATCGCCGAGAGAATACCGATGCGCAGACTGCTCGCCCCGGCCTCCAGCAAACGCAGGGACACCAGCGGCAAGGTCGCGCCAAGACTGAAACCGACCACGGATACGACGAACAACACACCCACGAGAAAACGCTTGTTCACAACTCACTCCACAAGCCTCGGCGCGCAGCACGGATGGCTGACGCGCGGAAGCACGACACGCATGACGAAAGAAGACGGACGAACCGCAGCGGGTCCGCCAGGGGTCAGCAGAGGGAGGTGTGAGGCGAGAAGGTGAAGGCGAACAGCACGCTGCGTCGGCGCTTGAGGACGGTGTCCTTCGGCCACGCACGGCGAAGTGCCCGGAAGAGGGGCAGCCTGGCGGTGAATGGACGGACAGCGGCGTTCATAACGACAACGACAGCGACGAAAGAAAGGGTCCGCACTCTAGGACATGGCTGCCGCTCGCGTCAATCGAGAAGAAGAAAGTTCGGCTGTTGTTCAGCGCTCCAGCACCTCTACGGCATACCTATCATTTCTGTCAGTAGATGGCCTAGTGCATAGGTTCAATATGAGAGACGGCGGTTTCGCCAACGGCGAGATGGGTAGATGCCTGATGTTCGCGAAGGCGAAAACTCACTACTGCCGCAATGCCAATAAAAGGAGTTAAAAATGCCGACCTACACGTATTTGGTAACCCCATCAAAAGGTACGAAGTCGGAAGTGAGCGTAACGATTTCCGCACTCGACCAGGAAACCGCCGAAGATGGCATCAAATTCACCCACGGAGGTGGGTCTACCCTAAAGTTGCAAAAAACCGCCAGTGGTGACGACGCTGTCTGGAGACGAACCATCTGCAAGTGGTACATCCATTAGTTCCCCTGCTTGACCCACATCGCCAACATCTTCGGCGGATGGTCAATGCCTTGAAATCAACAGTCCATCGCTGGCGGCAATCTGTCGCGGTGGACCTTCGAATAGCGCTGCGTTGAATGCAGTACACAACACCATTTGCGTGGGCTAGACGAGCGGCGACACCTGTTATTTCTGCTAGCAGACAGATATCAAATCGGCCTAAATAATCCAGGCTCCCTTCCCATTGTGGAGCCTGTTGAAATGAACACTTCGTTCCGCAAAGCAGCTGGCAATCTCGACCCTGACTTCGGCAACGCCGGTCAGGCCCGTATCCCCGAGGGCCTGAACCGGATCCGCCCGAAACTGCTCGACGACCAACGCATCCTCAGCGTCGGTGGCGAGCACGCCAACAATGTCGTCGTCCTCACTCGCCACCTGAGCAACGGCGAACTCGACGACACCTTCGGCGAGCAAGGCGCCGTGCGCATCACCATGCCACGAGGGCCCGAGGTTGGAGGGGTACGGCATGAGCTCCTGTCCGATAGTCGCAGCCTGTGTTTTGGCGCAGTCGGGCTATTGGTGCAATCCACAGGTTTTGTCTTCCGGGTACTGGCCAACGGCGACGTCGACACCAGCTTCGGTGAGTCCGGTTTCTACTTCCTGGATGAGGGAGCATCGAGCAGCATCACCAATCTGGGCGTGCTCAGCGACGGCAAGATCATGGTGACCATGGTGATCCTTTCGGGCACCACCTTCACGCATTACCTGGCACGCCTGGATAACGGACACCTGGACACCACTTATGGCGACGACGGTTCGGGGATGGTCTTGATTGGTACCGGATTCGAGAATGTGTATGGCTTTGCCGTGCTGCCAAACGACGGGATTCTGCTCAGCCCCATGCCATTGGCGCTCGATAAAGCCGTGTTCCATCAGTACCTGCCCGATGGCCAACTCGATCCGGCATTCGGCACGGACGGGGTAGTCGAGCTGGTCCTGGATCAGGGACGCCTGGGGATCACGAAAATGCTACGGCAACCCGATGGCAAGATCGTCGCCGTCGGTAGCGCGGACGTCGGCTTCGGCATGCACTTCCTGATCACCCGGCTCGATGCCGATGGCGGCATGGACAGCACCTTCAACAATGGTGAGCCGAAGATCATGGTGCTCCAGGGGTATGAAGCCCAGGCAGAGGAAGTCGTCCTGCAAGCTGACAACAAGATCGTCGCCATAGGCAGTACCAGCAACAACGCCCCCCCGGTGCTCGACGACTTCGTGCTGATGCGCTTCCTGCCCAACGGAATGATCGACTCGAGTTTCGGCAACAACGGCCAGGTCATGAGCGACTTCGGTGCCCGTGACAGGAGCCACCAGGCGCAGGTTCAAGCCGACGGCAAGATCCTGGTTTCTGGCATCCACGATACCCTGGAAGAGCCCGGCACCTACGCCCTGCTGGTTCGCTACCTGGCCTGAAGCCCCCGACCACCTGCTCATCGACTCGCGGCAACCGGCAGTACCCTGCGGTCGATGGCCGGCGCTACCTGATATTTTTGTCAGTAGACGACAGCGCCCCCGAAGCATAAAAACAAGGCTCCGTCCCCCAGCACGAAGGCGCGACCATGGCGACTCGACAACACCCCGAAGGGCCCGTCCGTTTCGATGGCGATTTCGCCACCCCGCAACCGCTCCTGCTGCCGGCGTCGCCCTGTTCAGAGCAATCGCTGCTACTGGCCGACGGCAAGATCCTGATGGTCACTGTCGATCGTCCGGCGGCCGAGCTCGTACTGACCCGACACCTGCGCAGCGGCCATGTGGACAGCTCGTTCGGTGAGCACGGCCTGCAACGTATTGGCACCGAGATCGCTGCCAGCATCGGCACTCTGGCACTGGAAGCCGAAGCGAATGGCAACCTCGTGATCCACGGCAGCCTGGTCGATGAGTCGAGCGACAACCAGGCGTTGTGGCAACTGCAACTGATGCCGTGCGATGACGCCCGTCCACGCCTGGGCGTGCAGGCCTTCCTCAGCGTTTCGCGCTGGCCGCTCGCTGGCGCCATGGCTGCACCGGAGCATGCCCGGCACCAGTGGACCTGAACCGACTCAGCGCGGCGCCACAGGATCGGCCGGGCCGCCCTGGACCAGGCGATTGCGCCCAGCCTGCTTGGCCCGGTACAACGCCAGGTCGGCAACCCGCAGCAGAGCGCCCAGGGCGATGCTGTCGTCGGGCCGGGCCGGGTCATGGCTGGCGCAACCGATGCTCAGCGTGACCCGCCGAAGCGGACTGGCGACATGCTCCAGGTGGGCATCGTAGACCTGCTGGCACAAGGTCCGGGCAACGCTGCGGGCACCCTGGGCATCGGTGTCGGGCAGGATCACCGCGAACTCCTCGCCACCATAGCGGCAGACCTGATCGCCAGGCCGCAGCAGGGACTGGCCAAGCAGCATGGCGATGCGCCGCAGGCCTTCGTCGCCGGCCTGATGGCCGTAGTGATCGTTGAACACCTTGAAGTAGTCCACATCCACCATCAGCAGCGACAGCGGCCGCCCCTCACGACGGGCGCGGGCTTTTTCCTGCAGCAGCGCTTCGTCGAAACGCCGGCGGTTAGGCAGCCCGGTAAGGAAGTCCTCGCTGGCCAGGGCCTGCAAACGAGCGTTGGCCTCGGCCAGTTGCGCGTTGCTCCGCGCCAGAGCCTCGCGCATCAGGCGCTGCTCGGTGATATCGCTGAAGGCCAGGGTCATGCCGAGGATCTGCTGGTCGAGATCACGGACCGCGCCTATGTGCAGCAGATAGGTGCGCTCGCGCCAATCCAGTTCGCGGTCGGCGGGGGGCTGATCCTGTTCCAGCTCCGCCAGGCACTGCGCCAGGTCCAGTTGCGCCATCACCAACGGCTGCCCGACCAATTGCGCAGCATCGCCGCCAAGCAACTGGCCGAGCGCATGGTTGACGTTGACCAGCACCCCCTGGCGATCCACCAGCCCCAGCGCCACCGAGGCGGCGGCGTACAGCGCTTCGAGCTGCACCTCGCGGCGGTCGAGCGGACCGATGGCCGGGGTCACATCGCGGTCGATGCCGCGATAGCCGATCAGCTCGCCCTGCCCGTCGAACAGCGGCACGCCACTGGTCTCCAGCACCACCAGGCGACCATCGGAACGCAGGTTGCGATTGATCAGCCCGGCGAAGGGCCGCTGCTCGGCGACGATCCCGGCAAAGATCGCCCCGACCCGCGCCGCCTCTTCGGCCGGCATGAAGTCGAACGGTGTCTTGCCCAGCACCTCGCTCGGCGCATAGCCGAGCATCTGCCGGCTGTGCTCGGAGCAGAAGGTATAGCGTCCCTGGCTATCCACCTCCCAGAGCCAGTCTGAGTTGTGCGCGATGATTTCCCGCAGGCGAAGAACTTCCTGTCCTTCGGGGAGCGGCTCGGGTTCGGAGGCGTTGGGCATGGGAAGCGACTTCGGCGAACGACCAGGCGATTGCAAAACGCCACGTTACTGGATCACGGCCCTCACGGGCAAATCCGGCGTGAGATGGCGGATTTGTCATGCATCTCGAACGAAGCCCGACGCGCTCCAGGTAGGAGCTGCTTTAGCTGCGAAGGACCGCATAAGCGGTCCCGAAACCATCCCGCACGAGTCACAGACCATGCCCTGTTGCGGATTCACAGCGGCTGATCTGGCGCGTTTCTCCAGACTCACCGAACTGACAGGTTTTGGGACCGCTGTGCGGTCCTTCGCAGCTAAAGCAGCTCCTACCTGAACCGCGTCGCACGGGCAGTTTGGGTAAACCGGAAGATGTGTAGATACCCAAGCATTTGCCTGACCCTGCTTGTTAACAATTCTCAATAACGCTAGCATCGCCGCTCATTTCCCTCCTGCGCAGCCGAGCATGTCCGAGGATCAGGAAGACCGCAGCCTGACGCGGCTCTATCAGCGTCACCGCCACGAGCTGATGGCCTTTCTCACCCGCCGCACGCGTTGCCGCGAGACCGCCAGCGACCTGGTCCAGGACGCCTTCGTCCGCCTGATGCACAGCGAACGCGGCGAAGTCGGCAACCTGCGGGCCTTCCTCTACCGTATCGCCAACAACCTGAGCATCGATCACGCACGGCGCAACCAGGTACGCGGTATCCAGGACGAACAGGCCCTGGAACAACTGCTGACCGAAACCACCCCGGAGCGCAGCGCCCTGGCCGGCAATACCCTGGCTCATCTGGAACGCTTGATCGATGGCCTGCCCTCGCCCACTCGCGAGGTATTTCTGCTGGCCCGGGTCGAACAAATGAGCTACAAGGACATCGCCGCGAAACTGGGCCTGGAGCCCCGCGCCGTCGAACGCCACCTGAACAAGGCCCTGAGCCACTGCGCAGCCGCCGCCCTGCACGCCCGCCAGCCGACCGAATCGCCATGACCGTCCCGCCCTCCTCCGCCGATACCGCCGCCGACACTGCCCAGCAAGCGCTGGACTGGTTCACCCGGCTGCGCGCCGACGACCTGGATGCGGCCGAGCGCGAGGCGTTCGAACAGTGGCGCATGCAGGCGGACAATGCCCGCGCCTTCGATGAAGTCGAGTCGTTGTGGCGCAGTCTCGAACTACCGGCACGACGGGTGCGCCAGGCCGAGCGACGCCAGCGCCGCCATTGGCCACGCCTGGCTACGGCGGCCTGTGTGTTGCTCGCCTGCGGCCTGGCCTGGTTGCAATGGCCGGCCCTGCAACGGCTCGGCAGCGACTACGCCACCACCGCTGGCCAACGTGGCAGCTACAGCCTGGCCGACGGCTCGCAACTGCGCCTGGACAGCAACAGTGTGGTGGACGTCGATCTGACGGGGGCCACCCGCACCCTGCGCCTGCGCCAGGGACGCTTGTTCCTTGAGGTGAAGCACGATGGCCGGCCATTCGTCGTCGAGGTCGACCAGGCCAGGGTAGAAGTACTCGGCACGCGCTTCTCGGTGGCGCGCAGCGACGCGGGTGACGAGGTGATCCTGGAAAGCGGCAAGGTCGAGGTCCAGGCCGGCGACCAGCGCCAGGTGCTCGCACCGGGCCAACGCCTGACGGTCAGCGGCGAGCGCATCGAAGCACCGCAGGCAGTCGACGCCGAACGCCTGCTGGCCTGGCGCGATGGCCAGTTGCGGGTGCGCGACGTGCCACTGCGCGAGGTGCTGCAACGTCTTGCCGATTACCGTGGGCAGTCCCTGCTGCTGCTCGATGACCAGGCAGGCCAGCGTCTGGTCAGCGGCAGCTTCAATCTCGACCAGGCCGACAGCGCCCTCGACGCCCTGCTCAGCAGCCAGAAACTGCGCGCCGACAGCCTCGCCGGACGCTGGCTGATCGTGCGCTGAAAAATATTTTCCGGGCCGTCCGGTAAAGTCCGTTCCTGCTGCGTCACACCCCCACATAAGAAGCATTTGCGTTTGTATTGTTCGGGGAGGACACATGCAGCATCCGTTCGGTTTCACCTTCAATCCACAGCCCCTGGCCCGCGCCATCCTGGCCGCAACCCTCGCCGGGTCACTGCCGTTGACTGTCGCGCAGGCGGCGCAACAACCGGGCAACGAAACCCGCGCCCAGCAGTTCGAGTTCAACATCGCGCCTCAGCCGCTGGCCGACGCCCTCGACCAGTTCAGCGCCCAGAGCGGCTACCAGGTGATCTACCAGAGCAGCCAGGTCGGCGGCTTGAATTCCGCTGGCGTGCATGGCCAGCTCAGTGCCGAACAGGCCATCCAGCGCCTGACCGAAGGGACCGGCGCACGCCTGAGCCAGCCCAATGGCAACAGCTTCCTGCTGGACCTGCCCACCCGCCTCGGCAGCGGCGAACTGCAACTGGACGCCCTGAGCATTTCCGGCAAGGCACCCGGTTCGATCACCGAAGGCACCGGTCTCTACACCACCTACGCCTCCAGCAGCTCGACCCGCCTCAACCTGAGCCCCAGGGAAACCCCGCAGTCGCTGACCGTGATGACCCGCCAGCGCCTCGACGACCAGCGCCTCACCAACCTCAACGACACCCTCGAAGCGACCCCGGGCATCATCCTCACCCGCGATGGCCTGGGCGCGGAAAGCGATGCCGCCTGGTCCCGCGGCTTCCAGATCATCAACTACGAAATCGATGGCGTGCCCAGTGCCTCGCGCATGGAGAACTACACCCAGAGCATGGCCATGTACGACCGCGTCGAAGTGGTCCGTGGCGCCAGCGGCCTGATCAGCGGCATGGGCAACCCGGCGGCGACCATCAACCTGATCCGCAAGCGCCCGACCTACGAGGCTCAGGCCAGCATCACCGGCTCGGCCGGCACCTGGGACCGTTACGGCAGCGGCTTCGATGTCTCCGGGCCATTGAACGACAGCGGCAGCGTCCGCGGTCGCCTGGTGGCGGACCTGAAGACCGAGCATGCATGGATCGATCGCTACAGGCTCGACTCGCAACTGCTGTACGGCATCAGCGAGTTCGACCTGAGCGAAGACACCCTGCTGACGGTGGGCTTCAGCTACCTGCAAACCGACGTCGATGCGCCTGCCCGCAGCGGCCTGCCAACACACTTCGCAACCGGTGAACGGAGCAACTTCAGCCGCTCGGTGAACAGCGCGGCGCAGTGGTCCTACAACGACCACGAGCAGACCAGCTACTTCGCCTCGCTGGAGCAGCAACTGGGCAACGGCTGGAGCGGCAAGATCGAATACAGCCATGCCGAGAACCGTTACAGCGAACTGTTCGGCTACGTCATGGGCGACCTGCAAACCGACGGCAGCGGCCTGTCGACCTTGCCCGTGCGCTTCTCCGGCACACCGCGCCAGGACAGCCTCGACCTGTACCTGACCGGCCCGTTCCGCCTGTTCGAGCGCGAACATGAGCTGATCACCGGCATGACCCTGTCGCAGTACAGCGAGCATGTCCCCAGCTATGGCGGCTGGAACTGGACCTACCAGGGCAGCTCCGCCGCCGTGATCGGCAATATCTTCGACTGGGACGGCCGCCAGCCGAAGCCGGCATTCTCGGTGAGCGGAAAGTCGGAAATGGACGAAAGCCAGTACGCCGCCTGGGCCACCTCGCGCCTGAATCTGGCCGACGATCTGAAGCTGATCGTCGGCGGGCGCCTGACCGACTGGAAACGCGACAACAAGGACTACAGCTACGGGTCCGAAGCGACGCAGGTCAATCGCAAGGAAACCGGGGTGTTCATCCCTTACACCGGGCTGGTCTACGACATCGACGACACCTGGTCGGCCTACGCCAGCTACACCAAGATCTTCAGTCCGCAGGCCTATTACGTGCGCGACGAAGGCAACAAGCCGCTGGACCCGATGGAGGGCGTGGGCTACGAGATCGGCCTCAAGGGCACCCACCTGGACGGCAAGCTCAACTCCAGCCTGGCGCTGTTCAAGCTGCAACAGGACAACCTGGCGATCTGGATCCACGACGATGTGTACAGCTCGGAGCAGGACACCACGTCCGAGGGTGTGGAGTTCGAGCTCAACGGCGAACTGGCGGAGGGCTGGCAGGCCTCGGCGGGCTACGTCTACACCACCACGACCGACAAGGACGACGCGCGCATCAACACCATCCTGCCCCGCCACAGCCTGAAGACCTTCACCAGCTACCGCCTTCCGGGGGCGCTGGACAAGCTGACGGTGGGCGGCGGGGTGAACTGGCAGAGCAAGGTGGGCAACGACCTGCACAGCTTCACCCAGGGCGGCTACGCGGTGACCAACCTGATGGCGCGCTACCAGATCAACGAACACCTGAGCACCACGCTGAACCTGGACAACGTCTTCGACCGCAAGTACTTCAGCATGGCCGGCAGCTACGGCACCTACGGCGCGCCGCGCAACCTGATGGCGGGGTTCCGGTACGACTTCTGAGCCCTCGGCGGCCTAAGCGGTTGAATGCGCGTAAAATTTTTTGAAAAAGAGTGTTGACAGACATTCGTTTCAAGCGAATAATGCGCGCCACTTGGCTACATAGCTCAGTTGGTTAGAGCATAGCATTCATAATGCTGGGGTCCGGGGTTCAAGTCCCTGTGTAGCCACCAAGTACCGATTCATAGATGTCTACAGCAGTCTATGAATCACCTCAAGAAGCCCGCCTAGTGCGGGCTTTCTTGTTTCTTGCCCCCTCTGCCCCCTGTTCTTCCCCACAGCGTATGCTTGAGAAGGCGCATAAGGTTGAAGCGCTCCGATATAAAGCGACGCTAGCTTGCTGATAACGGTTCAGCTTAAGGAGCGCCTTCTTCCACATTATCGTACGGGGTAGGGAGCTTTCCGAGAGAGGCCGGCAATGCAGACACGGGGACACGCCCAAGAAAAAGCCCCCGGTCTTTGACAGACCGGGGGCTTTATTGAAAATATTGCCTTATTCTAACTCGCCGCCCTCAATAGCCTTCATTGAATTTCTCTGAAGTCATTTCACCTAGGTACGAACAGTTCAACATTACCGAATCCTGGGTTGCGCCAGCGACCATCTTGGCTCTCGCAAGGATTTGTCGTGTCACACACGGCTCGGTCAAACCAATGCTGCAGGAGGTAAAGGTTTGCTCACGTCCATCCGGGGATTCAGCGAAGACAAAATGATAGTAGTGCAGGACTGCCATTGATCTTGCTCCTTTCATGTCACCATAGTGATGAGATCTAGGTAACGACCAGTATCGGGCCGTTGTGGTGCCTACATCGGCGCCATGCTCGCGCATGGCATGGAACACGCGCTCAAGCTCAGCATCATCCAACGTCAGCAGCGCTGCCATATAGAAGTGCATCAGTTTGCCCAGCGGACGGGGCTCACCGCCACCGGTGTACTTGCGCCACTGACCGCCCTGCGCAAGCCCGGCAAGCTGGGCCATGTCATTGCTGGTCAGACCGAGATTTTCTTTAAGACGCGCTAGATCAGTCGGAGACGGTGGCGTGTAATGCTCGATGAAGGTCATCGTGGGACTCGCAAACAGAAAGCCCCGTTTTCACGGGGCCGGTGCATCAGGAGAGGGTTGCAACCTGCAACTTAACCACCTCCACCGGATAGCAGAAGGCCTCACGACTAATCTTGCACGCTTCGCCGTTAAGCTTGCTGGTATCAGCCATCAGCTTGACAACTTCTATATGGATTCTTTCGGCTTCGGTAATGGATAACTGCTGCATGGTTCATCCTTTCGGGAGGCGGGTCGCGCTGGATGCGCTGCCCTTAGGACGCATAATGTACCCTTAAGGTACGATAAGCAAGCACTATTTCGTTACCCTGTCTATTCAGTAAGCAGTTGTGACCTATCACTCGGCGCAGAGCAACGCCGGCCACGGCAACGCATCCCAGTCAATCGATTGACCAAAGTACCGATAAAAGAAATCCGTCAATCGCAGACTTCCATTCGGCAACATACCAAGCTGTACTTGAAATCAAGGACGAGAGCTACGGTGCCAGAGACCCCTCCTCCAAATTCCATAGGCTCGGCTCCCAAATGGCCACCTACTGTTCCAATTTCACAGCCGCGTAGCAGCCTCAATCAGCAAAGGCATGAATATATAATGTAAGAGCCCCCAGCGCTAAAGCTGTAGGATACTGCCCACCAGCAACTATTTCTTGAGGGATCCCAAATTGGACGTCAGCAGTTTCCCCAGTAATGATAAATCGATGACACTTGTTCACCTCCTTGAAAGCATGCTCCACGAGGCTGAGAAAGAATACGGGCCACGCGATCAATCCTGGGTAGTGCTTGGAATAGCGTTCGAAGGGCCGGTCCCTCACCTCTGGTTTCCCAAGCCAGGTAAGAGAATCATAATCAAGCTCTCGGAAAGCGCGCAAAACGATTTGGTCAGAACTTACTATCAGCTAGCCCATGAGTGCATACACCTGCTATCGCCTAGTGGCTCGTACGTAGTGCCGGTCATTGAGGAGGGGCTCGCTACTGTCTACTCAGAGAGATACATCGCACGAGAATTAAACTTTCACTACGAAACGCCAGAACCTGCGTACGCCAACGCGGCAGCCTTGGTTCGCGAGCTTCTTCGCACCTCTCCTGACGCCATTGCCAAGCTGAGATCGGTTGAACCAGCCTTCACAAGACTCACCGAAAAAACATTTGTTGAAGCAGGTGTAGCGGCCCCTATCCCATTAGTTAAAAAGCTCCTATCCACCTTCAAAAACGACTGATCAACCTCGGAGAAAGACGTCTTCGATGCTCCCCGCGTGATGCGCGAATTGGTTCAAATTACTGTGTACAACCATACCCTGCCCAAGAATCCAGGGCTCGGCGGCAAAGCGAATAAAAGGGCCCAACTGACGCGGGCTTTTTTGTGCCTGTTGTCCCGTTCTGAATAAGGTTCACACCCCAGCCCGAATTCTCGGAGCTCCAGATGGAGCAAGATATAAAGCACACGCAGCGAGATTATTCGCTGTCTTTTGGATTGGAGCTTGTTGATCAAATTGAAAACGGCGAACTGACCTACAAGCAGGCCCAGCCGCCGTATTGCATCCAGGGGCGGTAGACCGTTCTGGTATGGTTGCGTAAGCATGGTCGGCAGGATTGGAGCCAAGGGGCGTCGATTCGGTCCGACAGCAGTTGCGCAATGTCCGATCCGAAGGCTTTCACGCCAGAGCAGCGGATCATAGTGTTTGAGCAGCAGCTTGAGTTGATGAGCCAGAAGGCACAGTTTCATTTGCCGGCTCTGCCTGCCCCCGCAGCGGTCACCTCGTCTCGATTAACGCCGTTCCCGTCCAGCCCCTGCAATGGCAGCGCCGGACGAACCGCTGAAAAATAAATGAGGTGATTCCTCACCGTCACTCGACCTGTAAGAAAAATCTGCCAGTCCTCTTACACGGAGCGAGAAAATGAGTTCGTCCCCGGTTCCACAGCGCCACCCCCTGAGTCGTGCAGTGCAAGGTGCCTTGCTGGGCTTGATCGTCGGCAGCTGCACGCTGCCGGCACTGGCGCAGTCGTCGACCGCCGGGCACAGCAACCAGGCGCAGCAGTGGAACATCCCTGCCGGCCCGTTGCCGTCAGCGCTTGATCGCTTTGCCCGCGAGGCCGGCATCAGCCTCTCCTTCGACGCTGCCAGCGTGGCGAACCGCACGACCCGCGGTGTGAGCGGCAACCTCGATACCGCGGCAGCCCTGTCGATTCTGGTGCAGGGCAGCGAGCTTCAGGTCGAGCAACATGGTGCCAACGCTTACCTGCTGACACCGCGCACGAAAGTGGACGGACCTGTCGAAATCGGCAGCGCCGCCGCGGAGGAATATCGTCTCGCCCCGGTTATCGTCAATGCCAAGGTCAGGGTCGACGCCGGCGACGACGCCAACTCGGTAGTGGCCCAGGAGCTGTGGGTTGGCGGCAAGGTTGCCACCAGCATCCGCAACACCCCGGCCTCCGTCTCCGTGGTGACCCGCAAGGAAATGGAACAGCGCAGCGTCAGCACCACCGAAGAAGCACTGCAATACACCCCGGGCGTGGTCAGCGACTTCTATGGTTCGGACGACCGCAACGACTACTTCCAGATCCGCGGCTTCCAGGCCACCACCTACCGCGACGGCCTGACCCTGAGTTCGATGCGCGGCGTGCGCGAAGACCCGTTCGCCTATGAACGCATCGAGATCCTGCGCGGTGCCAACTCCACGCTGTTCGGTCCGGCCGATCCGGGTGGCTCGCTGAACTTCGTGACCAAGCAGCCGCGCTTCGAGCAGTTCGGCGAAGGCTATGTCACCTACGGCTCCTTCGACCACGCCGAGACCGGGATCGACGTGGGCGATGCGCTCAACGACGACAAGACCCTGGCCGGTCGCTTCACCGCCAAGCTGCAGAACAGCGACCGCGAATACGATCACTCGCAGGACGACAGCCGCTTCGTGATGGGCGGCCTGACCTGGGCGCCGACCGACTACACCTCGGCGACGATGATCCTCGACTACCTCAAGACCAACAGCTCGCCGAACAGCGGCGGCTATCCGCTGGACAAGGAATACGACCGCAGCGATTTCTACGGCGAGCCCGGCTACAACTACCACGACGTCGAGCGCACCAGCCTGAGCGGCAACATCACCCACGACTTCGACAACGGCTTCGTGCTGCGCAGCAACCTGCGCTACAGCGAGCTGACCGATAACTACGGCTACGTCTACCTGAGCGATTCCGCCTCGCGCGTCGGCACCAGCATTCCCCGCTACCTGCTGGGCACCGACAGCGATGCCAATCAGTTCAACGGCAACCTGATGCTGCAATACGACGCCCGCTTCGAAAACATCGACAGCAGCACCCTGGTGGGCGTGGAGTACCTGGACTCGTCGACCAAGCAGAGCTCCGTGTACGACCCGGTCTCCTCCATCGACATCGCCAACCCGGTGTTCACCGGCGTTCCTGGCACGCTCACGCCCTACACGGCAAGAAAGAACGATGTGTCCACCAAGGCCGTGTTCCTCCAGCAGAACCTGTCGTTCTACGAGCGCTTCATCGTCACCGCCGGCTTGCGCAATGACTCGATGGACCTGACCAGCAAGGGCTACAACCGCTTCTCCAACCCGGTGCAGATCGACGACAAGGACCACTTCTCCGCAACCTCCTACCGTGGCGCACTGACCTACATCGTCTCGGATGAGGTGTCGACCTACGTGAGCATGGTGGAGTCCGTTTCGCCGCCCGAAATCGGCGTCACGCCGAAAACCGGCCGCCAGTACGAAGTCGGGGTGAAATATTCGCCGATCGGCATGGACGCGATGTTCTCCGCCGCCGTCTACGACCTGACCCAGGAAAACGTCAGCATCGCCGTGGTGCTGCCGAGCGGCATCATCGAGCAGCAAACGGTGGGCGAGTCGCGCTCGCGCGGTCTCGACCTGGAAGCCAAGGCTCAGGTGACCCCGGAGCTCAGCCTGATCGGCAGCTACTCGTACATGAAGTCCGACGTGCTGCGTGGCTCGCTGTACGACGGTAGCTCGCTCAAGGGCAACGAGTTCAGCATCGCGCCGAACCACACCGCTTCGCTGTGGGGCTACTACGACGTGCCCGGCACCGACGTGAGCGTCGGCCTGGGCGCGCGCTACGTCGGCTCGTACTTCTTCGACGCGGCCAACACCCGCGAGAGCGAGGCCGCCACACTGTTCGACGCCGCCTTCAACTACAAGATCGCCAAGGGCACCGACCTGGCGATCAACGTCAGCAACCTGCTGGACGAGCAGCACGTGGTCGGCTCGGGCACGGCCAACTACTACAACCCAGGACGGGAAGTAACGGCCAAGGTCAGCTACAGCTGGTAAATCGTCAGTAGCCCGGTGCCCGCAGCCAATGCGGGCATTGCCGGCCGGCCATGTCTTTTTCGAATCAGTGCTGTGCGCTTTTGGACATGGCCAAGCTGCACGTCGTGGCCCAGAATCGGCGAGTCGATGACCCGGGCCAATGGCGCAAATGATGAATGTGTTGAAACAGGCGCTACGTGAGCGGCAGTTCGTCTGTCTCATGGAGTTCGTACCCAAGCCCCAGCGCATGGCCGCCTTCGAGCGCTTGATGCAGCGCGGCCAGCTGAGTGGCTGGCCGATGCTCGCCGGCATCGCCGACCGGGTCGGCAGCAACCTCGACCTGTCACCGCTGGACACCTTCAGCGCACTCTCCGCCCCCGTCCCGACCCTGCCGCACTTTTCCGGCAAGGACCGCGAGCGCCACGACCTGCTGGCGCAACTGGAACGCATGGACAGCCTCGGCCTCGACCAGCTCCTGCTGCTCACCGGCGATCGCCTGCACGGCCATGAACCGGGCCAGCGCCCGGTGCGCTACCTGGAATCGGTGGCTGCGCTCGGCATCGTGCGTCAGGCACGTCCGGACTGGCTGCTCGGCGCTGCCCTGAATCCCTTCAAGTACCGCGAGGAAGAAGGCGGCGCCCAGTACTTCAAGGCGCAGAAAAAGCTCGCCGCCGGTGCCGACTTCCTGATCCTGCAACTGGGCTTCGACATGGCCAAGTACCGCGAAGCCATGGCATGGATGCAGCGCCAGCCAACCCCGCGCCCGATGCTCGCCTGCATCATGGGCCTGACCCACGGCCGGGCGAAGATGCTCGGACAGGTCGCCGGAGTCACCGTGTCACCCTCGATGCGCGCACTGGTGGAAGCGGAAGAAGCCGTGTCCAAGGCCCACGCCCAGGCCCGTGCCGTCAGCCGCCTGGCCCTGCAGATCATCGGCCTGCGCCTGCTCGGCTACGCCGGGATCAACCTGTCCGGCGTGCATGAACTGGAACAACTGCTGGCGCTGGAACGGGCGCTGGACGAGTGGCAGGCGAAGATCCGCAGCGAGGAGGAATGGGCACTGGCCTGGGCTGAAAGCTGGCATATGCCGGGAGTACCGACGGTCACCTTCCACCCGCCGGGCTCGGCCTGGGAAGCCGGGCAGTCGCAGGTCAGCGCCACGCCCAGGGAGAAGCTGCGCTACCACCTGCTGTCCAGCTTCCACTCGGCGCTGTTCAGTCGCACCAGCCTGCTGAGCAAGACCTTTGCCTGGACCGTCCGCCGCCCGCTGTGGTCGACACCGGGCGGAGCGCGCTGGCTGCATCGCCTGGAACGCGGGGTGAAGCGACCGCTGGTGGGCTGCGATACCTGCGGCAGTTGTCGCCTGGAGGACACGCTGTATATCTGCCCGGAAACCTGCCCCAAGGGACTGGCCAACGGCCCCTGCGGCGGCACGCAACTGAACCGCTGCGAGTTCGGCGACCGGGAATGCATCCACAGCATCAAGTACCGCACGGCAAAGTCGGTGGGGCAGACGGCGGTGCTGACGGAGCGCTTGATCCCCTGCGTGGAGGTCGGCGGGCGGCAGCGCAGTTCGTGGCCGGGATGGTTCGAGGCCGGGGCGGAAGAGAACGTCAACGGACAGGCCGAAAGCGTGGCTTGATCACTTAAGGCCGGTCTTTCATAGCGGACAAGTTTCTTGCCGCAAAGCCTGCTTTTCATTCTCCATGGCCAGAATCCTGGCCACTGTTTCAGGCTCGCAGCGCCACGACACCAATCGCCAGCCAGCCTGCCAGCGCCAGCCACACCGCGCCCTTCGCTCGATAGGGCAGCAACATCACCAGACCCAGCCCGGCCAGCGAGATCAGGCCGAACCAGCCGATAGGCCCCATGGCCCAGCCCCAGGCCGCGATACTCAGCGCAAGGCTGGCGGCCAGCGCCAGCCAACCGCCCAGGCGCAGCGCACGTCGCAACCAGGGGTCGGGTAGCCGCTGCCAGACCTGCCGATAATGCCGCTCCAGCCCCAGGCACAAGCCGAGCATTCCGCTGTAGGCCAGCAACAGCCCTGTGGATAACATCACACCCATTTCAATTGACCTCCACGGCACTGGCGCCACGCCGCACCGGGCGCTCTTTCGGTGGCTGCCCGACCTTCCAGCAGCACCAGCCCAGCAGCGCGCCGATGAACAGCGTGGTGACCTCAAGGTAAATGAAGTCGCCACGATTGACGGTAAACAGGTTGCACAGCGGCAGCAGCAGGCACAGCAGCGCCGCCAGCCCCAACTGCTCGCGCCAGGCACTCAGCCAGGGGCGCACGAGGGCGTGACCGAGGGTCGCCAGCCAGACCAGGAAGAACATCCGCACCTCCCAGCCACCACGCTGGGCCAGTTCGACCGGAAGCAGGCGGTTGGCCCAGAGCAGCCCGATGCAGGCCACGGACAACCCGGCAACCACACTGACATTCAGCCGCTCCGCCACGTGATACAGCAGCGCACCCAGCGCGCCTTCACCATCGTGCCGGCGGCGCCGCTTGACGGTGAACAGCACCAGTCCGGTGGCGATCATGGCGCAACTGGCCAGGCCGCAGAGGAAGTACAGCCAGCGCATCGGATAACCGCCAAACTGGGCGAAATGCATGCCCGCCATGACCCGCTGGGTCAGCAGGCTCGGACGGCTCTCGGCCGGAGCGCGTAGCACCTTGCCGCTGACCCCGTCGAAGACCATGCTCTGGCCCTTGGTCAACTCGATGCGGTTGCCCAGCACCGGCCGCACTTCGATACGCGCATCGCTGCGCCCGGGATTCTGGATCGACAGCCCGGACAACGGTCCCATGGCCTGCTCCGCCGCCACCAGCACCGGTCCAAGATCGGTCAAGGGCGCCGCCTCGGCGCGTGCCCTGCCCGCCTCGCCATGACGCTCGCCTTGGCCGCGCCCCGCTTCGGCGTGCTGCTGCGCCGGCATGCCGCGCATGGCCCGGTTGAGTGCCTCGCGATCGCCATCGAACAGCGCGTCCGACGCCGCCGGCATGTAGATCAGATAGAAAATCACCAACCCGGTGTAGGTGATCATCAGGTGGAAGGGCAGCACCAGCACCGCCGTGGCGTTGTGGGCATCCAGCCATGAACGCTGGCCCTTGGCCGGGCGGAAGGTGAAGAACTCCTTGAAGAATTTCTTGTGGATGACAATGCCGCTGACCAGTGCCGCAAGCATCGCCATGGCTGCCAGGCCCACCACCCAGATGCCGATGTTGCGCGGCAGGTTGAGGGTGAAATGGAAGCGGAAGAAGAAACTGCCGCCTGCGGTTTCGCGCACGTCCAGCTTCTCGCCGGTAGTCGGGTCGAGGGCCATGCCGCCACCGCGCCGCTGCTCGCCGGCAGAGACGCTCAGCCCCGGCGAACGCTCGCCCGGCAGGCCGATATTCCAGGCACTGGCACCGGCATGGTTGGCCTGCAGATAGTCCAGGGCACGCTGTGCTGCCTGCTGCTGGTCGAGGTCATGAGCGGGGATTTCCGGACGCATCCAGCCATCGATTTCCTTGTCGAACACCGCCAGGGTGCCGGTGAGGAAAATCGCGAACAGGATCCAGCCAAAGACCAGGCCGCTCCAGGTATGCATCCAGGACAGCGATTGGGTGATGGTCTTCTGTTTCATCCCGCCAGCCCCGTCAGTTGTGGCCAGAAGCCGATCGCCGCCAGCGGCAGGCCCAGCGCCAGGCCGGCCCAGGCGCGGGTCGCGCTGCGGCAGGCGAAGGCCCAGAGAATCGCCCCGGTGTAGACGGCGAACGACAGCAGGCTGGCGCTGATCAGGGCATCGACCTTGTCCAGCGGCAGCACCCGCGCCAGGGCGGCAGTGAAGGCGTAGGTGAAGGCATAGCCGCCGAGGATGGCGGCGGTGATGCGAGACACCGCTGCCCAGGTTGTTGTTTTCATGGGTGCCTCGTTTACTCCAGGCACCACATTCCCTGTGGGAGCTGGCTTGCCAGCGATGGCCATGGTGAATTCACCACAGTCATCGCTGGCAAGCCAGCTCCCACAGGGGTATGTGGTGAGCCAAAGGTCCTTGGTCAGAAGGTGGTGGTCACCGACGCATAGAACGCCCGGCCCGGCTCGTTGTAGGTGCTGGCCCCGGCGCTGGTCCCGGCCCCCTCGCGGTACACACGTTTGTCGAACAGGTTGTTGATGCCGGCACCGAAGGAGACGTTTTTAGTCAGTTCATAGGTGCCGCCCACGCCCCAGACATGGTACGGATCGAGGGTCTTCAGCTCGTTCTGCGCGGTGACGCTGACATCCCGGGTCGGGTTGAACACGCGCGGTTCCTGCTTGCCGTAGTAGGTGCCGGTCAGGTTCAGCGACAGGGCCTGGGTCACTTGCCAGTCGAGCATGGTGTTGACCGTGTATTCCGGCACCACCGACAGCGGGTTGCCGTCGCTGTCCTCGTTCGAGTCCATGTAGGTGAAGTTGGTGTTCCAGCTGAGGATCTCGCCCGCCTCGCCCAGCAGCGGCACGCCGATGTTGCCTTCCCAGCCCTTGACCACCGCGTCCTTGGCGTTGTCCCAGCGCAGGATGGCCTCGTTGGTCGAGGTTCGCCCGGTGAGGTCGTTGGAGGAGACGATCTTGTTGTCGTAGTCGTTGCGGAAGTAGGTCAGGCCCGCGCTCCAGCCATCCCGGGCGAAGCTGATGCCGATTTCCTTGTTGATGCTGATTTCCGGATCCAGGTCCGCATTGCCCAACACGTAGCAGCCGTTGGAGGCCAGGCTCGGCGCACAGCCGTTGCCGTTGCTGCGGTACAGGTAGTTGGGGTTGGACTGGTACAGGTTCGGCGCCTTGAACGCCCGGGCGATACCGCCCTTGAGGGTGATGTCGTCGGTGAGCTTGTACGAGGTGTTCAGGCTCGGGCTCCAGTTGGCGCCGAACTGGTCATGGTGGTCCAGGCGCAGGCCGGGAGTCAGGGTCCAGTCGCGGGTCAGCTCGATATTGTCCTCGGCATAGACGGCCATGATGGTCGCGTCCATGTCGGTGGCGCGCGAGCCGGCGGCGGAGTTCGGCAAGGTGGTGCCGATGGCGCGATCCATGGTGCTCGGGTCGTCCAGCTCCTGGTAGTTCCATTCGGCGCCGAGGGTCAGGGTCTGCGGGCGCAGCAGCTCCATCGGAATGTCCAGTTGGCCCTGGACCAGGTAGCTGTCGTAGGTGCTGGTGGACTTGTCGCTGCCACTGATATCGCCGTCCACCGAGCCGGTCTGGCCTTCCAGCAGGCGGTTGTTGCGGGTGTTCTCGTATTGCGCCATCAGGCGCGAGGTGCCGAACTCCCAGTCGCCGCGATGGGTGACGGAGAAGTTCTGCCGGTACATGGTGTTGGTCTCGCGGCCCAGCCATTTGTTGATGGTGCTGCCGGAGGTCAGCGAGTCGGTGGCGCCGGTGCCGACATCGCCGGCGTAGATATTGCCCTGGCGGCTGAAGCCACCCTCGAAGTCGATGGTCTGCTGGTTGTCCAGCGCCCAGCTGAGCAGCGCGTTGATGTCCTTGTTGCGCACGCCTTCGCGGCCTGCCGCGAGGGAGCCACCGGTCGCGGTGTGGTCGGCGTTGATATCGGCGTCGTCGGCGTCAGTCTTGTTCAGGTTGCCGTAGACGCGGAAGGTCAGCGCATCGGTCAGCGGGCCGGAGAGGCTGAAGGTGGTGCGCTTGGTCACGCCCTCGGCGTCATCCTCTGGCAGGTTGGTGAAGGCCGAGATGCTGCCGCTGATTTCCTTGGTCGGACGCTTGGTGATGATGTTCACCACACCGCCCATGGAGCCGGAACCGTAGCGAGCCGCCGCCGGGCCGCGCAGGACCTCGATGCTCTCGACTTCGTTGGCCGGTACCCAGTTGCTGTCGCCGCGAGTATCGCGCTCGCCGGAACGGGTGTAGCGCACCGAGTTGCGCGAGGTGACCGGCTTGCCGTCGATCAGGATCAGAGTGTTTTCCGGGCCCATGCCGCGCAGGTCGATCTGCCGGTTGTTGCCGCGGGTGCCGCTGGCGCTGTTGCCGGTCAGGTTGACGCCCGGCATCTTGCGGATGATTTCGGAGAGGTCGTTCACCGGCGGACGCTTCTTGATGTCCTCCTCGGTGATCAGGGACACGCCAGGCGCCTGCTTCAGCTCTTCTTCGGCCGTGGCCACCACATGGATATCGCCCAGCTCCTCGGTAGCGGCCAGCAGGGGGGACGGGGAAATGGCCAGCAGGGCCAGGCACAGGGGATTGAGCTTGAAACGGGGCTGCATCGACGACGCTCCTTTCGCAATGACGGACTGCAGGAAAGGAGCGAGCGAAAGCATCCGGCTCGCCCCAGTACCTGACCGGGACGAGCGCGAATGCTACTTTTTCTCAATTGAGAGTAAATCTTTTTTACATTTCATACACTTCTCAGCCGCAGATTGACCCGCAAGCCGGGCGAGCGATTCTGCGCCCACACCTCGCCGCCTTGCAGTTGCACGACACTGCGGGCGATCGACAGGCCAAGGCCGAAACCGTCACCGCCGGGGCGCGCGGCGTTGAGCCGGGTGAAGGGCAGGAAGATGCTTTCCAGCTTGTCCGGATCGACGCCGGGGCCCTGATCTTCGATCCAGATATGCCAATCCTCGCCCTCCCGCTGCCCGCCGAGGCGCACCACCCCGCCCGGCGGCGAATGGCGCACGGCATTGCGCAGGATGTTCTCCAGGGCCTGGGCCAGGCTGTTGAGATTGCCCAGTACCCGGCAGCCGGCCGGCAGATCGTTGCGCAGTTGCTCGGCGGGCCATTCGCTTTCGTAGCAGACGTCCTCGCACAGCACGTCCCACAGGCGGCCGATATCCACGGTTTCCACCGGCAGTTGCGGGCGCTCGGTATCCAGCCAGACCAGTTCCAGGGTGTCGTTGATCAGCCGCTCCATGCCCTGCACCTCGCGCTCCAGGCGCTGGCGCAGGGCGGTGGTGTCCTGCTCGCGCTCGCCGGTGACGCGCAGGCGGCTGAGCGGCGTGCGCAACTCATGGGACAGGTCGCGCAGCAACTGGCGCTGGAACTCCACGGTGTTCTCCAGGCGCCCGGCCATATGGTCGAAGGCCCGCGCCAGCTCGCCCAGTTCGTCGCGGCGGCGGGTCAGTTGCGTGCCGACCCGCGCGGACAGATTGCCGGTACTCAGGGCATTGGCCTGGCGGCGCAGGATCACCATCGGCGCGATCAGCGTGCGGTACAGCAGCACGCCCAGACCGAGGGCCAATGCGGCCGGCAACAGGCGCTCCAGGAACAGCCGCCAGAGGTGGTTGTACTTGCGCGGATCGAGGCGCGCCGGCAGGTCCATGACCAGCCGCGCCTCGCTGTCGCTGAACGGCATGTAGAAGGTCGGCGTCCCTCCCGGGCGACCCACCGACCAGTCCAGGGTACGCATGAAATGCAGCTTCTTGCGCTCACGCCCGCGCAGCGGCCGCGAGGACAACGACTGGTCATGCTGCCCCACCACCGCCGCCCAAACGCCCTCACGCTCGTACAGGCTGCGCAGGAAAGCATCCACGCCCGGTGTGCCGCTCTGGTTCCAGGCGTTCTCGGCTTCCTGTGCGTAATCGGAGAGGATCTTCTGCGTCGTCGCGGGCAGCTTGGCGGTGGCCGTCTCCAGGCGCTGGCTGACATCCACATGCAGACTGATGATCAACAGGCTCAGCAGGACGATGCCACCCACCAGCTTCCACAGCAGCGAATGCCGGTCGGGCAGGCTCATGGCGTCACGCGCTTGAGCACGTAACCGGCGCCACGCACCGTCTCGACCCGTCCGGCGCTGTAGCCGATGCCCTGCAATTTGCGGCGGATATGACTGACATGCATGTCCAGGCTGCGGTCATGGATCGAATAAGCGCGGTGCAGCGCCTGCTGGTAGAGGAAGGTCTTGCTCAGCACCTCGTTGGGCGAATGCAGCAGGGTTTCGAGGATGCGGTATTCGGTGCTGGTCAGGTCGGCCCAGGTGCCGTTGTTGCACACATCGCTGCGCAGCGGATCGAAGGTCAGGCCCAGGGCCTGGCCCAACCGGTCGTGCTCTTCCTCCCTTTTCCGGTGTTCACGCTCATAGGCCACCCGGCGCAGGATGGCATCGATGCGCACGTCCATCTCGCCCATGCTGAATGGCTTGGGCAGGTAATCGTCGGCGCCCTGGCTGAAGCCGACGATGCGGTCCTGCTCGGCTCCCAGTGCCGACATCAGGATCACCGGCACCCGCTGGCGCTGGCGCAACTCGGCGAGCATCTCCAGGCCGTTGCTGCCGGGCAGCAGGATATCCAGCAGCACCAGGTCGAAGCCGCCATCGCGCACCAGCTCCACGACATCGCAGGCGTCATGCCGCACGGTCACGGCAAAGCCGCGCTGGCCCAGATGGCTATCGATATGCGCGGCCAGCAGCGGATCGTCCTCGATGGCGAGGATCCGGACCGGGGCTCTGGGAGATAAGGCGGGCTGCATGGGACACCTTGCGAATGAGAATGGTTCTTTGTCGCGCATTCTGACGAAAGATTCGGAAGATGCCCATAGCTGTTTGTAGGACTTGGCGGCCCTATCGCTGGCAAGCCAGCTCCCACAGGGTGCGTGTCGAGCCCGCTGTGATCGACGCAGAAATTTGTGGGAGCTGGCATAGCCAGCGATGAGGCCAGCAAAAACAACCTAGAGCCCACGACCTACCTCAGCTTCAAAAAAATCCTATAGCTCTCTAGGAAACGTCTGATTCTTTTCCCGATATCAAGACGTCAGGGTTGCAGGCTTCCAACCGACAGGCACCGTTGCCTTTTCATTCCAGGAAAAGGGCGGTGCTCATGAGCAAGGAGCCACACCATGCAATCCACCACTCCGCGTTTCACCAACGAAGTCTCCCCTGAATATCTGCGTTCGCTGGATCACCACGATCCCGAGCACCCGGCACTGGCAATTTTCCGCCTGGCCACCGAAGGCAGTTGCAGCCGCAACGGAGGTGTCATTCGCAAGGCATCCAGCACAGTGGAAATCACCCTGCCCAATGGGGACAAGGTCCGCGTGGCCTGCGCCGGCGACCTTGTCGAATACGCCGATGGCAGCAGCGCTGCGATCCTTTCCGAGTCTGGCGAAGGACAAGGACAGGTCGCGGTCGTCGGCAGTCGAATCGACAATGGCGACGAAATCATCGATACCCCGCAGAACAAGACGCATCTCGTAAAACGGGAAGGCCAGCCATTTTCCCCCGATCATTTTCGTCTGAAGAGAGTTTGAGCCATGGCCCGTGCAATCGTGGACGGTCTGGGTCAGGGGCTTCACGGTGACAAGACCACCACAGGCGCGACCTGTATCGGCAATTTCCCCTGGTCGACGCAGGACGGTCGGGACGTCCTGCGGGTAGGCGACACTACAACCCCATGTCCCAAATGTGGCAAGGCGGGCACCATAGTGGAAGGCTCGCCTGCCATTCACTGGCACGGCCGCGCCACAGCACTGCATGGCGCGCTAATTCAATGCGCTTGCCCGTTAGGTCAAAACCAGCTGATCGCATGGCCCGAACCCGAGCTGGTCAGGGAGATGCCGCCGATACCCCTGCCGTTCACCGCCTCGCCCTCGCCAGCGGCACCTGCAACGGCTTCACGTCCCGGTAACGCCCCCACTGCTACCAGGCCCGTTTCTGCGGATGAAGACAACGAACCTGCCGAACCCGGCTTCTACATCGTGCCGAAATCCACCACCCGCCAGCAGTTGATTGCCGAACTGTTCGGCGAAGCGCCCTCGCCCGAAGTGATGCGCAAGTTCAACGGACTGAATGGCAGCCTTGGCGAGGACATCGTCAAGGCCGGGCAGATGGTGGTGCTGGGTGATCCGCGCAATTACATGTGCATGCGCGAGGAAGCGCATTTGATGGAGGCGGCGGAGGAAGTGGCCGTGGCGTTGGCTGACTTGACGCCTGAAGACGCGGACTTCATGAGCAAATACCACGGAGAGATTGCCTCGTTCCTCGGCAGCACTTCGACATGGGCCGGTGTCACGATGACAGTAATGGAAAAACATTTGGAGAAACTGACCGAAAAGATGAAGGAAGGTGTAAGCATCCATCAGGACGCTTTCGCCCGAGACAAGCACTTCAAGGGAACAGAATTCAACACAGCCCGAAAAAAATGGATCTCGGAACTTGACAGCCAATTACTAAACTCAAGAAGGATCCGAAGCCTGACAACCTTGGGGGATCACCCAAAATTGAAAAAAGCTTTGGGTATCTCTACAAAAAGCCTCGCCCACCATTGGAAAAAAGCGGGTGACATTGGAGACATACCAGGCTATTCCAAGCACATAGAGGCGATGGCAAAAGCTACCCGATACATGAAAAATGGTGGTTACCTGGCGATTGGCATCGGGTTTACTTCATCGCTTACATCCATCCAAGACATGTGCACGAATGGCTCTGCGGAGGGATGCAAAAAAATCGTCATGACCGAAGGAGGGAAGTTCATTGGTTCTGCATCTCTCGGCTATCTGGCTGGAGATACTGCTGGTCGCCTAGCCCCAAGGCTATGTGCCGTGCTGGGACTCAATGGCGTTGGAAAAGTCTTATGCACAGGAATTGGAATAGGCACCGGCACATGGGGCGGCTCTGAATTAGGAGCTCGGGGGGGCGAGAGCCTTGGAGAATTGATTTATCAGGGTGATTTCATATGACCCTCACAAACATAAGTTCATGGCCATATAGCCTCGCCCTCACGTTTACCGCTGGAGGGTTCATCCTCGTATTCATTAATATCGGCATAAAACTATACATAAGCCACAAATACCTAACTCCCTTGCTAAATGCCTTACCCAAAAGCCCTTACGCCCAATCAATATCCAGAAACATTAGCCAAGGCAGCACCTCATCACGATCTCTAACGTTTAGCCTGGTCGCAGGACTCATTCTATTCAAGAAGGCGTTCATCCGGACAGGAGATCTCTGTCAGAGCGATATAGATAGATTCCCAAAGAGGCTTGAAAAAGTCATAAAACTCGAATTTATCTTTTCAATCATCACCCTCTCTTGGATTATTTTGATTGGCATACTGTTCAAAATCCAGGAAGTGAGCACCGAGTAGCCCAACCAGCGCCAGCTTAATAAATTTTGATCTTTCGAAACCGCCCCCTCGCCTCACGAGGGGGCTCCCCCCATCAAAACTCCCACTTACTCGTCACCATCACATTCCGCGGCTCCCCATAACTCCCGCTATAGAAGTTCTCATCCAGCGAACTCACATACTTCTCATCGAACAGGTTGTTCACCGTCGCCGTCGCCGACCACTGAGGGGTCAGTTGATAGCGGGCCATCAACCCCACCGTGGCGTAGTCGTCCTGCTTGTAGGTCGAGGCCGAGGGCAGCATCCAGCTTTCCGAGGTGAAGTGAATGCTGCTTTGCCAGTTCACCCCGCCACCGACGGTCAGGCGCTCCAGCGCACCCGGCATACGGTAGGTGGTCCAGAGCTTGAAGGTGTCCAGCGGCACGATGCTTTTGATCCGTTCGCCATCGCTGTCTTCGACCCGGGCGTGGCTGTAGCTGGCGTCGATGTTCCAGCCGGGGAGGATCTCGCCGCTGACTTCCAGGTCCACACCGCGGGTGGTGGTTTTCTTGGCGGCGTAGGCGGTATCGTAGTCGGTGCCGATGATGATGCCGTCGGCGACGTTGTCGTTCTCCAGCCTGACTTCGAACAGGGCAATCGCGGTGTTCAGGCGACCATCGAAGTACTCGCCCTTGAGACCGATTTCGTAGTTGTCGCCCTCCCTCGGTTCAAGCAGCTTGCCGTTGCGGTCCTTGTAGGTCTGCGGCTTGAAGATGCTGGTGTAGCTGGCATAGACCGAGTGCTGTTCATCGAGGTCGTAGACCACCCCGGCATAGGGCGTGACTTCGCCGCTGACCCGCACGGCATCGTCGGTGTTGAGGTAGACCATGGCCGGGACGTTGTAGTGGTAGCTGGCGCGGTATTTGTAGTTGCTGACCCGCGCGCCGAGGATCAGCGAGAGGTCGTCGGTGGGCTTGAGGCGGGTGGCGAGGTAGGCGCCGTTCTGGCTTTGCTGGAGGTTGTCGTCCTCGCGGTTGAGCGTGTAGGTCGGGCGCGGGGCGTAGTTGTCCCAGGTCCAGATGTTTACCGGCTTGCCGCTGACCAGGTTGTCGCTGCCGCCCGAGGCGGTGAGGTTGCCGAAGCCGTTGCGGCGGTTTTCGTAGGATTGGTAGTTGAAGCCCATGACCAACTCATGCTCGCGACCAAAGGCCTGGAACGGGCCGGAGAGCATCAGGTCGAGGCCCTTCTGCTTCTGCCAGTTCTCACCCTTGGTGGCGGTGTATTTCAGGCCGCTGCCGGTGGCCGGGTCGACGAAGCCGGTGGAGGTGCCGGCGATCACCGAGTCGTAGTCACGGGTGCCGTACAGGTAGCTGGTGGACAGCTTCAGGCTCCAGTCGTTGGCCAGTTTCTGCTCCAGCGAGGCGAAGCTGTTGATGATCTGCTGGCGGTTGGTGCTGTCGCGGCTGGCCGGGTTGTCCGAACGCGAGGTGTGCAGCTTGTTGCCATAGCGATCGAGCACCGGCAGACCGGTGGTGGAGAAGCCACGGGGATCATTGTTCAGGTAGTCGAAACCGACGGTGAGCAAGGTGCTGTCGCTCAGGTCGAATTCGGTGATGCCGTAGAGCACGGTCTTTTCCTGCTGCAGGTGGTCGGTGAAGCTGTTGCCCTGCTGGTACACCGCTACCGCCCTGCCCCGCACATTGCCGGTTTCGGTGAGCGGACCGGACACGTCCACTTCGCCGCGATACAGGTCCCAGGAACCCAGGCCGCCGCTGACGTAGCCCTTGAAGCTGTCGGTCGGGCGCTTGCGCACCAGATTGACCGTGCCAGACGGATCTCCTGCACCGCTGAGCAGACCGGTGGCACCGCGCACCACTTCGACCCGGTCGTAGATCGCCATGTCCGCCAAGGCATGGGGCAACGCCTGGCTGAAGGCGAAGGAGGTGGTCGGCATGCCGTCGAACTGGTAGTTGTCGATCGCCAGGCCACGGGAGAACACGTAGAGGCGGTCGCTGCCCGGGCTTTGCACGTTGATGCCAGGCGCCTGCTCCAGCACCTGGCCGATGCTGCGCAGGTTCTGGTCGTCGATGCGCTGGCGGGTCAGGACGCTGACCGATTGCGGGGTTTCCCGCAGGCTCAGGTTGAGCCTGGTCGCAGTGCTGGTCGCGCCGGTGGTGTAGGAACCTGTGCCCTCGGTGGTGCTCCCCAGCCCCACTCCGGTGATGCTGGTGGCACCCAGTTCCAGCGTGTCGGCGGACTGCGCCACGCTCACCAGCACATAGCCGTCCGGGCTGGATTGCGCTTGCAGGCCCTGGCCATGCAGCAGTGCGACGAAACCTTCCTGTACGCCGTAGCTGCCCTGCAAGCCAGCGCTGCGCTTGTGCGCCACCTGCTCGGCATTGAAGGAAATCGCCACCCCGGCCTCGCGGGCATAGCGGCTGAGCACATCACCCAATGCACCTGCGGGGATGTCGTAGCGTTGCAGTTGCTGCTGGGCCTGGGCCGGCAGCGCGACGAGCAGCGGCGCGCCGACGATGGCAACATGAATGGCCAGCGCCAGGGCGCTGCCGGCGGTGCGGGGGCGTAGCGAAACAGACATCTTCCGTGGTCCTCGTTAGGTGTTGGCTAGTACAAGGACGCACGGCTGCCGGGAAGTGGAAAAAGATTGTGAGAATTATTTCGCTTGCGGACGAATCCGGGTGATCCACGGGGTGTACTGCACCACCTCGATCGGCAGGCTGCGCGCCAGCAGGCGCAGGGCCCGTTCGCTGTCATCGGCGGGCAGCACCGCCGAGACCCTGAGCCCGGCCAGGGCCTTGGCGTCGTAGCTGAGATAGCCGCGATGGTGTCGCGCCAGACGCTCCAGCACTTCGTTCAACGGCTGCTCGCGAATCACCAGTTGGTGCTGCTGCCAGGCCTGCTCCAGGCCATTGCCGTCCACTGCTTGCGGCGCCTGGATGCCATGGGCGTCGAACTGCACCTGCTGGCCGGCGCCGACGGTGATGCTGTCGCCGGCACTGCTGACCTGGGTGCTGGACTCGATCATCGCCAGGCGCGTCGAATCGCCCAGGCGTTCCACCACGAAACGGGTGCCGAGGGCACGCACGCTGCCGTGTTCGGTGACGACGACGAAGGGGCGTCCCGGGTCCTTGGCCACATCCACCAGGATCTCGCCGCCGAGCAGGCGCAGGGTTCGCGTCCCGGCGTCGAATTGCAGGTCGACCGCCGAGCGCCCGTCCAGTTGGATACGGCTGCCGTCGGGCAGTTGCTGGCTGCTCCACTCGCCAACGCCGGTGCGGATATCCGCCAGCAGATAGGCGGGCGGGAACTGCTGCAGCGCCAGCCCCGCCGGCAGAGCCAGCACGACCGCCAGGGCCAGCACCTTGAGTCCGCGGTGCCCGGAAGAGCGCGCCGTTACGCTTTCCAGCGCGGCACGCACCGGCGCCCGCGGCAGCTCGCGCAACGGTGCTAGGCTGCCCTGCAACGCCTGCACGGCACGGGCATGGGCCGGGTCGCTGGCGAGCCAGGCGCGAAAGGCTTCCTGCTCGGCGGCATCCGGCTCGTCGTCCATGCGCACCAGCCACTGCGCCGCCTGGTGCAGCACCTCCGGCGCCACGCTCACAGCCCGCCCCCTGCTGCATGGCATTGCAGCAGCGCCTGGACCAAGTCGTTTTGCACGGTCTTGGTCGAGACGTTCAGTTGCGCGGCGATCTCGGCATGGCCGAGGCCATCGAGATGGCGCAGGACGAACACCTGGCGCATGCGCGGCGCCATGGCTTGCAGTGCCCTGGCGATATGTTCGAGTGCTTGCACGGCCGCCATCACCTGCTCGGCGGAGGGCGCCTGTTCGAGGTACTCGGCATGTCGGGCCAGCTCTTCGCGATAAGCCTGTTCGAGTTTCTGCCGCCGCCCGCGATCCATCAGCAGACGCCGCGCCACCGTGGCGAGAAAGGCCCGCGGCTCGTTCGGCGCCACATAGGACCCGGCGCTGAGCAGGCGGATGAAGGTGTCCTGGGCCATGTCCGCGGCATTGTGCGGACACTCCAGGCGCCGCCGCAGCCAGCCCAGCAACCAGCCGTGATAGCCCTTGTACAACGCATCGAGACTGTCGGCGGGTGGCGTGGCTTTCATGGCGGGCAACACTAAATGAGAATGGTTCTATCTTAAGTTGCTGACACAGAAAGTTGCAATCCGCTCAACGCATGCTGGCGAACAGCACGCTCATGCCCAGCCCCAGCAGGGCCACGCCGATCACCCGGTCCACCAGGCGCTGGCGCTCGATCATCAGGCGCCGCAGCGGCGCGCTGGAGAAACACAGCGCCACCAGGCTGAACCACAGCCAATGGGCCACGGACATGAACAGCCCATAGGCGAATTGCCGGGCCAGCGAACTGTCCGGCCCGACCACCTGGGTATAGACGCTGACCACGAACAGCAGGGTCTTCGGATTGAGGGCGTTGGTGAGGAAACCCGAGAGGAAAGTCCCCCGCGCATTGGGCTGGATTTCCCCGTCCAGCGACAGACGGCGGGTGTTGGTCAGCGAGCTGTAGCCGAGGTAGATCAGATACCCGGCGCCCAGCACCTTCATCACCAGGAACAGCGTCGGCGAGTGCTGCACCAGCAGCGAAACGCCGAGCACAGTGTACAGCACATGCACCTGCACACCGCAGGCGATTCCGAGGGCGGCGGACAATCCGCTGCGCCGGCCGAAGGCGTAGCTGGCACGGGTCACCATGGCGAAGTCCGGGCCGGGGCTGATCACCGCGAGCACGGTGAACAGGGCGACGGCAATCAGTTCGTTCACGAGGATTTTCCTTGTATCAATCAGCGAGTTTTCAGCGCAGATCGGCTGCGCGGTGCTCATTATCGAGACCGTTACAGCTAGGGAAAAAGCGATTTATAGTGCGACAAATCCGCTAGTTTTCCTCACAGATATGAAACTGCCTGCCCTCACCGCCTTCCGCTACTTCGATGTCGCCGCGCGCACCGAAAGCTTCGTCCGCGCCGCCGAGCTGCTGCATGTCACCCATGGCGCGGTCAGCCGCCAGGTGCGCCTGCTGGAAGCGTCACTCGGCGTCGAACTGTTCGAGCGACGCAACCGCGCGATCTTCCTCACTGCCGCCGGACGCACCCTGCTCGGCACCACGCAATCGATCTTCGAGCAGCTCGAAGGCACGGTGGCGCGGCTGCAACAGCACAGCCGGGAGAACGTGCTGGTGCTGTCCTGCGAGCCGACCCTGGCGATGAAATGGCTGATCCCGCGGCTGGCGGACTTTCATGCTCGGCAGCCGGATATCCAGGTGCACCTGATGGCCGCGGGCGGGCCGGTGGACTTCGTGCGCAGCGGCGTCGACCTGGCACTGCGGCGCGATGACTTCCAGTGGGAAGACGGGCTGCATGTGCAGAAGGTCTGCGACGAATGGGTCGGCCCGGTTGCCAGTCCCAACCTGCCACTGCCGGCCAAGGGCTTCGCCGGCCTGCGCCTGCTGCACAGCGCCACCCGGCCAGGGGCCTGGGCCACCTGGCTGCGCTTGAACAGGAAAAGTGAACGCGGTATCGAGCGGGCCGACTACGAGCACTTCTACCTGTGCATCCAGGCCGCAGTGGCCGGACTCGGCGTGGCCATGGCTTCACGGTTGATGGTCGAGGACGAACTGGCCAGCGGGCAGTTGGTTGCCCCGCACGGCTTCGTCCGGGATGGTTCGGCGTATGTGCTGCTGTGTCCGCAGGTGCTGGCGGAGTCGGAGAAGTGTCAGCGGTTTACCGAGTGGGTCATGGAGCAGACCAGCAGCGCCTAAAGCGACCAGAACACTCCAGGCTCATTGGATACACAGGATTTGGGACCGCTGCGCAGTCCTTCGCAGCTAAAGCAGCTCCTACCGGCACCGCGCTGCACTAGCCGCATCCGGCCCCCATCCCCCAGGTGCGATAGCCCGCCGTATCGATGTGGATCCGCCCCGTCGGGTAGCGCCCCAGGCCCATGTTCCAGGCTTGGCCATAGCGCTGCCAGAAGCGACACAGCGCTTGCGCGTCGGCCCCATCAGCCAGCAGAAGGTCGACGGCAAATGCCCGCATATGGGCACTGTTCGCCGCACCGCCAGCGCAGCGGTTGAGCAGTGGATCGCGATAGGCGGAGACCACTTCGAAGGCCCCGAGAATGCGCTCGTCACGCAGCAGGTCGAGCAGGCGCAGGGTGCTGCGAACATCCGCCCAATGCGACATCGGCGACACCGCGAAGGGCTCGGCGCGGCACTGGCGCCAGTCGCTGGCCGAACGCAGCAACTGGTGGATCGGCACCACGCCGTAGAGCCGGGCGTCCACCAGCATCTGGCGAAATGGCCGGGTATCGTGCTCGCCGCTCCACTGGGCGAACATCCACAGGTCGCGCTGGTCGGCCTGGCCTACCCCGGCGAACAGCATTGCAACCAGCGCCATCGCCCCTCTTCCCAGCACCATGGAAATTCCTCCAGTATGGCGAGCCTCCCATCCGCGGGGAGCATTCTGACAAGGAGTTAAGCATGCACAAGATTGCACCGATCGCACTGGGCCTGATCGCCCTCGGCGTTGGCAGCCAGGCAGTGGCCGACACCCGGGTCGAACTGGGCGACCAGGCGCGGGTGACCCGGCTGTTCGCCTATCCCAACAACTGCAGCGTGATCTGCTTTCGCGACTGGTCGCTGGAACAGACCGTCGAGCATTACCTGACCCAGAGCGTGCAGCGCGACGGCTATCCCGCCGCGACGGTGAAGGTCAGCCGCGACAACGACAGGTACCACGCCGATATCAGCGGCGTCCCAAACGACTACCACAAGCCCCTGACGGCACTGCTCGACGCCGGCGAACTGGCCTACAACGGCGCGAAGAAGCTCAATGCCGACGGCAAGTGGGCCTACGACTGGTACCTGTTCCTGCCCCTCGGCATGGCCCTGGAAAACCGCCGCAGCATCGAGCTGCTGCACTTCCCGCCGGATTACTCGCTGACCCAGGCCCAGGACTATCTGCGCTCCAACACCACCGACCGCTGGGCCAGCCTGCTGACCTTCAACGGCATCCCGGCCGAGCAGACCCCGGCCTACCAGACCATCGTCGATATCGCCCCGATCGCTGCCCCGGCCAGCGCCGGTTCGACCCTGGAAGGCACCTACGGCTACTTCCAGGATTACCAGGTGCGCATGGTCAAGGACGTCACCCTGACGTCGAAGGGCGAGTCGCTGCCGATGGTCGCCTTCGGCGCGCCAGTGCGCAGCTGGATCAAGCAGCAATACGGCGCCGACCTGAAGGTGCTGGGACTGGCGATCATCAGCCCGAGCACGGGGCAGAAGGTGCCCGTGGTGGGCTCCAACCATCCGAGTGCGATCTGGTATGCGGCGGATCCGGCCAACAACGGGGGTAGTCAGGAAAAGGCCGATGCGGCGGGCCTGAAGATGATGGGCCAGGATCTCAGCGCGGCGTGCTGGCAAGCGGGGATGGGGCGCAATCCTGCTGCCGATGCGCAACTGACCTTGAATGCCTGTACGCAGAAATGGCAGGTGACGGCGAAGAAGCAGACCTGCGAGCTGTTCTACCGGACGATTCGCGAGATGACGCCGGAGCAGGCGAGTGCGAAGTGCAATACCGGGGCGATGACCCGGGAGTTGAGGGAACTGCAGAAGCCAGCAGAGGAACTCTGAGTCACTCGGTCACTGTGGGAGCTGGCTTGCCAGCGATGAGGTCGGTGAATTCACCATCGCTATCGCTGGCAAGCCAGCTCCCACAGGTTCAGGCGGTGTCGCCGAAAGCCTTATTCCTGCGGCCGCAAACGGTACTGCGGCGGCAGTTGCTCAAGGCCGCTGATGGTCACGTCCAGGCTCTTCCAGCGACCATCCTGAATGCCGTAGATGCAGCCATGCACCGACAGCTCCTGGCCACGGTGCCAGGCGTTCTGGACGATGGTGGTGTGGCCGACGTTGGCTACCTGCTGGATCACGTTCAGCTCGCACATCCGGTCCACCCGCGCCTCTTCGTCGGGCAGTTTCGCCAGCTCGGCGCGGTGTTCGTAATACAGGTCGCGAATCGAACGCAGCCAGCCATCGATCAGGCCGAACTGGCGGTCCTGCATCGAGGCGCGCACGCCGCCGCAACCATAGTGGCCGGTGACCAGGATATGCCGCACCTTGAGCACATCCACCGCGTACTGGATCACCGACAGGCAATTCAGGTCGGTGTGCAGCACCACGTTGGCGACATTGCGGTGAACGAACAGGTCGCCCGGCAGCATGCCGACGATCTCGTTGGCCGGGACCCGCGCATCGGAGCAGCCGATCCAGAGGAATTCCGGGGTCTGCTGGCGGGCCAGCTTGGCGAAGAAGTCCGGGTCCTTCTGCTTGATGGCATCGGCCCAGCGCGCGTTGTTATCGATCAGTTCCTGCAGGTCGTGCATGTTCAGGCCTCATGGAGTGATGCGGTTCTTATGGTTATTCGATCAGGGTACAGGCCATCACCAGGGCGTCTTCACGGCCGCCGGCCACCGGGTAATAGTCACGGCGCCGACCGACCTCGTTGAAGCCGTAGCGCTCGTACAGGCGATAGGCCGACTGGTTGCTGGCGCGCACTTCGAGGAAGCACTCGCGGCCATTGAGCTCGTAGGCACGCTTCATCAGCTCTTCCAGCAGGCGCAGGCCGAGACCACGACCCTGGCTTTCCGGCTTGACCGTGATGTTGAGCAGGTGCGCTTCGTCGATGATCACCTGGATCACGCCGTGGCCGACCTGCTGCTGGCCTTCGAACATCAGCCAGATTTCATAGTTCTTCAGGCCGTCGAGGAAGATGCCGCGGGTCCAGGGATGACTGAAGGCGGCGTATTCGATCTTCAGCACGGCATCCAGATCCGCCTCGGTCATCCGGCGGAAACTGAGGGTGTCACTCATTGCTTGGCTTCCAGCGCGCCATCAGCCGGCGCATGGCTTTCCAGACGTCCGCCTTGCGTTGCGGCTCGTCCATCAACAATTCAAGACCGGGCAGCGCCCAGGCGCTGCCCAGGCCCTCGACCGGAAATTCCTGGTAGTACGCGGCTTCGTCGCGCTCGCCGGCATGGCGGATGGCCGGCAGGCCGACCAGCCACAGGCAGGCGGCCGGCTCGCGCTCCAGTTGCACCTGGGTGAAGCCGTGGACGAAGTCGCGGGCGGCGTCCGGCCCCTGGTCGAGGCTGCCCCGGACCAGCAGCGGCCAGCGGATCGGCTCGCCGAGGATCTGCGGGCTGTCGGGCAGGCCAGCGGCGCGCAGCATGTCCTTGAGCAGCAGATAGGAAGGGTCGCGGCTCTGGAACGGCTGGCCGGTAGCCAGCTCCACCAGCAGCAGGCAATTGCCGGCGCGCAGCAGTTGCAGGGCGAAACGCGGTGGTGGGGGGGCGACCACCTTGACCGGCGCGGGCTTGTCTTCCTCGGCCTCGACCGGCTTGCTGACCGCCTTGGCCGTGGCACCCGGGCGCGGAATCTCGATCTTCGGCCGCTCCGCCGGCTTGGCCACCGCCGGCGCGGCGGCCGGGGCGACGCGATCCGCGACCGGCGCGGGCGCTTCCTCCACCAGCGGTTCCAGCGGCAACAGCAGCTCCGGGCGCGACGGCGCGGCGAACGGCAGTTCGGTACGCGGCAGCCAGTGCACCACTTGCATGGCATTCAGGTAAGCGCGGCGGCGGGACTCGGTCAGCAAGGAAGTTCGGCCATCTGTGGATAAGTCAGGGCGCACATTCTAACGCCGTTGCGCGTGCGCCGCCGCAGTCGATCGCACAAATCCGCCGGACAACCGCTGCAAACGATCAAGGGTGAAACCATTCCCGTTCAATGCAGTACAATCCGGGGTTTTATTTGGCAGCGAGTCGACCCGCCAATGATCGAACCGAAACGCGTCCTGCGCGCCCTGGCCGAACACTGGAACCTGCTGGAACCTTTGTCGGAGCGCTTTGACGGCGGCACCCTGAGCCTGGGCGAACTGCGCCAGCAACTGGCCGCCCAGCAGCTGGAAAGCACGCCGCAGGACATCACCGCCCTGCTCGACGTGTGGATCCGCCTGGATATCCTGGTCCCGGTGGCAAAAAGCCCGAACCGCTTCGAGCTGAACGCGCAGATCCACGATTTCCTCGCCTACCTGCGCCGCGAGCACCGCCTCGGCCTGTGCCTGGAGATCGAAGCCTACCTGCGCCACCTGGAGCGCCTGGCCGGGCATATCCAGGACGCCTTCGACATTCGCGACGGCCATGACCTGGCCCGCCAGTTGCGCCTGCTCGACATGCGCGTGCGCGACGTGCTGAAGAAGCTCGACAACGACGAACAGGCGCTGATCGGCGTGGCCGAGCGGGCCAAGACCAGCGACCGGCAGATCCCGCTGCGCCAGCGCTATGCCGAGGTGCTGGCGACCTGGGACGAATACGTCGAGCCGATGATCCAGCTGGTCAACGCCGACGGCGCCTTCGAACAGGGCGTGCGCAAGGTCGAGACCGTGCTGCTGCGCCTGCTCAGCGAACAGGCGCGGCTCGGTCAACTGGTCGACGACGACATGCTGCTGCGCACCCACGCGCGCATCCTCGAAATGCAGACCAGCGCCCAGCTGACCCTGCGCCATGCCCGCGAACTGCTGCTGCCGCTGCGTGAAGAAGCGCGCCGGCACAACGCCGTGACCCGCGGCGCCGCCCTGGCCCTGTCGGTGATCCGGCGCAAGGGCATCGACGCCGTGCCGCAGGCGGCCATGCCGCTGTTCACCCGGCCGCAGAGCACCTTCCTCGGCAGCGCCAGCCAGGTCGAGGCCTATGTCTACGCCCTGGCCCGCTTCGAACCGAAGCCGGCGCAGTTCCCCAAGGCGCACAAGACCCAGAAAGGTGCGCCAACCCAGGCCCCGCGCACGGTCAAGGAAATGCTCGAGCGCTGCGAGGACGCCCTGCCCCTGCCGGACCTGATGGTCTGGCTGCTGGAGCAGGAACCGGAAGGCGCCACCGACGAACTGCTGTACTGGTTCTCGCGACTCTCGCGGGAAAAACGCTTCAACCGCGAACGCCTCGACCGCCGCGAGTACTCCACCCGCGAACACCTGGTCAGCCTGCGCTCCTTCGCCCTGAAATCCAGCCGCGAAACCGCGCCCGAACTTTCGCCCGAACCTGCTGCGAGCCCTACCCATGCATCTTGATCTTTCCGAACTGTCCCAGCTCGCACCGATCTTCCGCGAGCTGTTCAAGGGCTTCCATATCAGCCGGCGCGACCCGGAGCTGTACACCCAGCTGTCGAACTTCCAGGACCAGTACCGCGGCCTGTTCAAGGCCCTCGGCTTCGAGCTGGTCTGCGATACCCGCGGTTTCTACTACTTCGTCCCCGAGCAGGCCGCCGCCCAGGTCAACAAGACCGCGCAGCGCCTGTCGCTGTTCACCTTCATCCTGGTCGAGCACCTCGCCGACCAGGGCCGCGACCCGATGTCGGTACTGGATGGCGGCAGCCTCGGCCGTGACGAGCTGCCGTCGATGCTCGACAAGTACCGCGACCTGTTCCTCCAGGCCGAGGTGCAGACCCCGGACGAGCTGGAAGAAAAGATCATGCGCCGCATGACCCAGCTCGGCTTCGCCCACGAGGAAAACGGCATCTACCGCTTCCTGCCGCCGATGCACCGCTTCCTCGACGTGTGCCTGTCGGTCCAGCAGGACCGCGACCTGGCCGCCAGCCTGCACAGCAACCTGCCGCTGCCGACCCCGGTGCTGGTGGAAGAGGAAAGCCCGGAAGAACTCAACCGCACCGACGACCCGCTGGACCTGGCGCCCTTCGCCGAGGAAAGCGAAGAAGAGGCCCTGGCCCGGGCCATCGCCGAAGAGCAACAGGAGATTGACGCATGAGCCAGGAACGCTACGGCATCCGCCGTTTCGCATTGCTCAACACCGCCGGCTACAGCCTCGGCCTGTTCCCCCTGGAACACCCGCTGTCGGTCTACGGCGCCAACAACCTGGGCAAGAGTGCCTCGATCAACGCCCTGCAGTTCCCGATTCTGGCGCGCATGTCGGACATGAGCTTCGGCAAGTACAGCCTGGAGCAGTCGCGGCGCTTCTACTTCGCCAGCGACACCAGCTACATCCTCTGCGAGGTCAACCTGCCCCACGGCCCGCACGTGATCGGCGTGGTCGGGCGCGGCCCGGGCGGCGGCTTCGGCCACCAGTTCTTCGCCTACGCCGGCGAGCTGGACCTGGCCCACTACCAGAAGAACGACACCTGCCTGCGCCAGAAAGAACTGTTCAGCAACCTCGAGCGCAACGGCCTGAAGGCCTACGAACTCAAGCCTGACGAACTGCGCCGGCTGCTGGTCGGCGGGCACACCTCGATCCCGCTGGACCTGACCCTGATCCCGCTGCGCTCCACCAGCGAACAGAGCCTGAAGACCTTCCGCGCCCTGTTCATCAACCTGCTGCACATGCGCGAGATCACCGCGGCCAAGCTCAAGCAGCTGTTCCTCGATGCCTTCGAGCACAGCCTGCGCTCCGGCAGCGTCGACTACATCGCCGCCTGCGACGAAGCCTTCCGCGACGTGCGGCGGATGGAGCAGGACTACAACTCGCTGGTCGCCGCCGGGCCGCTGGTCGAAGCGCTGGCCAACGGCGTGGCCCAGCGCGACATCCTGCGCGGCAAGCTGCATCGCCTGTCGCCGCTGCTCGACTCGCTGCTGGGTACCTGGCAGGACTACTCCGGCGCGCGCAAGGAGGAGCTGGTCATCCAGGCCGAGCACTACCGCAACGAACAGGATTCGCTGCAGAACGACCAGCGCAACGGCACCCAGGAGCTGATGCGCCTGGAGCGCGAGATCAGCGGGATCCAGCGCTGGCTCGGCGAGCTGTCGGTGCTGAAGAACCGCTTCGCCCTGGTCGACGATGTGAAGGTGCTGGAACAGCAACTGCTGGCGGCCAAGGACGCCCACGACGAACTGGCCGGCGCCCTGGCGCAGTCCCGTCAGTTCAGCGCCGAAGACCTCGACGAGCGCGTGCGCGAGCTGGAAAAACGCCTGAAGTCGGTGAAGCAGCAACTGGACCATGCCGACAACAACAGCTATGCCCGCCTGCGCGAAGAGTTCTCGCAGCAGGATGTCGAGCGCCTGATGCGCCTGTTCAACGGCGCGCTGTTCAGCCTGCCGCTGGGCGAACGCGGCATCGAACTGGATGAAAGCGACGTCTGGATCAAGACCCTCGAAGCCCTGCTGGACGGCTTCAAGGGCGAGCGCTTCGAAGTGCCGGGGATCTCCGTCGACCTCTCGCATATCGAGCCCCCTGCCCTGCAGGCCCTGGCCGACCGCGCCGCCCTGCGCGACCAGAAGGAGCGTCTGGAGAAGGAGCTCAAGCAGCTCAAGACCCAGCAATCCGTGGCCGCCGACCGCGCCGCCAGCAAGACCCAGACCGAAACCCTGTACCAGCAGGTACTGGATGCGCAGAAGGCCCTGGAAGACTTCCGCCGCAGCCAGACCCTGAGCGCCGAGGAAGGCGAGAAGCTGGAGCAACTGGCCCAGTTCGAAGCCGCCCAGGACGAGCTCAAGCGCTCCAGCGACGCCTTCACCGAGCGCGTCCAGCAACTGTCCGCCAAGCTGCAACTGGTGGGCCGGCAGATCGCCGACATGGAAGCCAAGCAGCGCACCCTCGACGACGCCCTGCGCCGCCGCCAACTGCTGCCGGCAGACCTGCCGTTCGGTACGCCATTCATGGAGCCGGTGGACGACTCCATGGACAACCTGCTGCCGCTGCTCAACGACTACCAGGACAGCTGGCAGGGCCTGCTGCGGGTCGACAACCAGATCGAGGCGCTGTACGCCCAGGTGCGCCTCAAGGGCGTGGCCAAGTTCGACAGCGAAGACGACATGGAACGCCGCCTGCAACTGCTGATCAACGCCTACGCGCACCGTACCGACGAAGCCCTGACCCTGGGCAAGGCGCGCCGCGCGGCGGTCACCGACATCGCCCGGACCCTGCGCAACATCCGTAGCGACTACGACAGCCTCGAACACCAGCTGGCCCTGTTCAACCGCGAGATCAACCGCCGCCAGGTGTCCAACCTGCAAAGCTTCCGCATCGTCCTCGCGCCGAACAAGGAAGCGCTCAAGCACATCGACCAGATCATCCACAGCGCCGGCCAGTACGAGGAAGGCGAGACCCTGTCGGTGTTCGACCTGAGCCAGAGCGCCGAGCAGGACAACAAGAACGAGGAAGCCAAGGAATACCTCGCTCGCCTGGTGGCTGCCAACCACAACCAGTTGGGCCTGAAGGACCTGTTCGAACTGGCCTTCGAGATCACCAAGGTGCATGGCCAGCCGGTGATCCACACCGACATCGACGGTGCGGCGTCCAACGGCACCACCATGACCATCAAGGCGCTGACCAACATGTACCTGTTGCTGCACCTGATGGACCGCGACCTGGCCGGGCGCGTGCGCCTGCCGTACTACCTCGACGAAGCGGCGGACATCGACGAACGCAACCAGGCGGCACTGCTGGAAACCAGCCTGCAACTGGGCTTCGTGCCGATCCTGGCGAGCGTGAAGCCACAGGTGTCGGCGCGGGTGGCGATCGACCTCGAAGGCGGCAGCGGACCGAACGGGATCTACATCGACGAGGCGGACTGGAAATACATCAGTCGGCGGGATGTGGAGAAGGCGGTGGTGCGGGAGGAAGAGGAAGAGACGTCGGCCTGAGAGTGAGATGGGGCCTTCAGGGCCTCATCGCCGGCAACGCCGGCTCCCACAGGTTTCGAGGTTGACACTGAACCTGTGGGAGCCGGCGTTGCCGGCGATAGGGCCCGAGAGCCCCTGAAAATTTCAGACTCTGGTCACTTGGCCCAGGGCAGAATCGGAATCGCCGTCACCGCGTTCTGCGGGCTGCCTTCGATGATCCGGTCGCTGTACACCAGGTAAACCAGGGTGTTGCGTGTTTTGTCGAAGAAGCGCACTACCTGCATGGTCTTGAACACCAGCGAGGTACGCTCCTTGAACACTTCCTCGCCATCCTTGAGCGTGCCCTTGAATTCAATCGGCCCGACCTGGCGGCAGGCGATGGAGGCTTCGGCACGGTCCTCGGCCAGGCCCAGGCCACCTTTCACGCCGCCGGTCTTGGCCCGCGACAGGTAGCAGGTCACGCCCGAGACCTTGGGATCGTCGAAGGCCTCGACGACGATCTTGTCATTGGGCCCCAACATCTTGAACACCGTGGATACCTCACCCACCACTTCCGCCGAGGCCAGCATCGGCAACGCCAGCAAAGCGGCGGCAAACAGTCCCTTGAACACGTGGATCTCTCCTCAGACCAGAATCAGGTTGTCGCGGTGCACCAGCTCCGGCTCGGCGCTGTAGCCCAGCAGGCTTTCGATGGCATCCGACGGCTGGCCGATGATTTTCTGTGCTTCCAGGGCGCTGTAGTTGGCCAGGCCACGGGCCACTTCGGCACCGTCCGGACCGACGCAGACCACCATCTCGCCACGGCGGAAACTGCCTTGTACGGTCTTCACGCCCACTGGCAGCAGGCTCTTGTTGGCACCACGCAGCGCCTGCACGGCGCCGGCGTCCAGCACCAGGGTGCCGCGGGTCTGCAGGTGGCCAGCCAGCCATTGCTTGCGCGCGGCGAGCATGCCGCGCTCCGGCGACAGCAGGGTGCCGATGCGCTCGCCGGCCTTGAGGCGGTCCAGCACGCGCTCGATACGCCCACCGATGATGATGGTGTGGGCACCGGAACGGGCCGCCAGACGGGCTGCGCGCAGCTTGGTCTGCATGCCGCCACGACCCAGGGCGCCGCCGGTACCGCCAGCCACGGCGTCCAGCGCCGGATCGTCGGCACGGGCTTCGTAGATCAGCTGGGCTTCGGGGTTGTTGCGCGGGTCGGCGTCGAACATGCCGTCGCGGTCGGTGAGGATCACCAGCAGGTCGGCTTCGACCAGGTTGGCCACCAGAGCCGCCAGGGTGTCGTTGTCGCCAAAGCGGATCTCGTCGGTGACCACGGTGTCGTTCTCGTTGATCACCGGTACCACGCCCAGCTCCACCAGGGTGCGCAGGGTGCTGCGAGCGTTGAGGTAACGCTTGCGGTCGGACAGGTCGTCGTGGGTCAGGAGAATCTGCGCGGTGTGCTTGCCGTGCTCGGCGAAGCTCGATTCCCAGGCCTGCACCAGGCCCATCTGGCCGATGGAAGCAGCTGCCTGCAACTCGTTCATCGCACTCGGTCGCTTGGTCCAGCCCAGACGGCTCATGCCGGCAGCCACGGCCCCGGAGGAGACCAGCACCAACTCGACGCCTGCTTCACGCAGGGCCACCATCTGCTCAACCCAGACACCCATCGCCGCGCGATCCAGGCCCTTGCCATCTGCCGTCAGCAGGGCACTGCCAATCTTCACGACCCAGCGCTGGGCACCTGTCACCTTGCTCCGCATCTTCTTCCAACCTATCGATCTGTGTGGATTCTGTAGATTTTGTAGATAACAAAACGCCGCTTGAAAAAGCGGCGTTCAGTGTACTGCAACGGATCAGTCGCGCACGTAAATGATTTCCGGACCGTCTTCGTCGTCCTCTTCGCCCCAGAAGTCATCATCGTCATCGCTGGCATCGGCCACGCTCTTGACGCCGGTGCGGCGCAAGGTGCGGGCATCGTCCAGGGCCTGCAGCTGAGCGCGGGCCTCGTCTTCGATGCGCTGGTCGAGGTCGGCCAGTTCGGCAGCGTAGGCCGGGTCGGCGGCCAGGCGGTCGGCGCGGTCTTCGAGGTAGCGCATCAGGTCGTGGCTGATCTGCTCGGTGCCCTGGCGGGAGATCGCCGAGATCAGGTAGACCGGGCCTTCCCATTGCAGGCGATCGACCACTTCCTTGACCCGGGCTTCACGCTCGTCTTCCGGGATCATGTCCGACTTGTTCAGCACCAGCCAGCGCTCGCGCTCGCACAGCGACGGGCTGAAGCGCTCCAGCTCGTTGACGATCACTTCAGCGGCATCGGCCGGGCTGCTTTCGTCCAGCGGCGCCAGGTCGACCAAGTGCAGCAGCACGCGGGTACGAGCCAGGTGCTTGAGGAAGCGGATACCCAGGCCGGCACCGTCGGAAGCGCCTTCGATCAGGCCGGGAATGTCGGCGATGACGAAGCTTTTCCAGCGGTCGACGCTGACCACGCCCAGGTTCGGCACCAGGGTGGTGAACGGGTAGTCGGCGACCTTCGGCTTGGCGGCGGAAACGGCACGGATGAAGGTGCTCTTGCCAGCGTTTGGCAGGCCCAGCAGACCGACGTCGGCGAGGACTTTCATTTCCAGCTTGAGGTCACGCTGCTCGCCCGGCTTGCCTGGGGTGGTCTGGCGTGGCGCACGGTTGGTACTGGACTTGAAACGGGTGTTGCCCAGGCCGTGCCAGCCGCCCTGCACCACCATCAGTTTCTGACCGGCCTTGACCAGGTCGCCGATGATTTCCTGGGTGCTGGCGTCGATCACGGTGGTGCCCACCGGAACACGCAGGATCAGGTCTTCACCCTTCTTGCCGGTGCAGTCGGTGCTGCCACCGTTTGCGCCACGCTCGGCTTCGAAATGACGGGTGTAGCGGTAGTCGACCAGGGTGTTGAGGTTTTCGTCGGCGACCATGTAGATCGAACCGCCATCACCACCGTCACCACCGTTGGGACCACCGTTCTCGATGAATTTTTCGCGGCGGAAGGCCATGCAACCGTTCCCGCCATCACCGGCTTTGACCCGGATCGATACTTCGTCAACAAACTTCATTCAAAACCGCCTCTCGTCAGATCGACGAGCTGAGTGACCAGATACGTAAGGCTCTTGCAAAAATGAGCGCGGCTAACCCGTCATGCGAATACAGCGCCGGCAGCCCATGCGGACAGCTTTGCAAGAGACTCACTCCATAAACGAAAAAGCCCCGTCGCAAGACAGGGCTTCTCCAGCGATCGCACGATTACTCGGCGACAACGCTCACGTAACGACGACCGAAGGCGCCTTTTACTTCGAACTTGATCTTGCCAGCGATCTTGGCGAACAAGGTGTGATCCTTGCCCATGCCAACGCCGTAGCCAGCGTGGAACTGGGTGCCGCGCTGACGGACGATGATGTTGCCTGGAACGATAGCCTGGCCGCCATACATCTTCACGCCAAGGCGTTTGGCTTCTGAGTCGCGACCGTTACGGGTACTACCACCAGCTTTTTTGTGTGCCATGAGTTCAATTCTCCTGAAGGGGGATTAGGCTGGAAATTAAGCCTGAATACCGGTGATTTTGATCTCGGTGAACCACTGGCGGTGGCCCATACGCTTCATGTGGTGCTTACGGCGGCGGAACTTGATGATGCGCACTTTGTCGTGACGACCTTGGGAGATCACTTCAGCAACAACTTTTGCACCAGCAACGACTGGAGCGCCGATGTTCACGTCGTCGCCATTGGCAACCAGCAGAACGCGGTCGAAAGTAACGGATTCGCCGGTAGCGACTTCCAGTTTTTCGATCTTCAGGTATTCACCTTCGGCGACTTTGTACTGCTTGCCACCGGTAACAATTACTGCGTAAGACATTGGGTATTTCTCCGATAATCCTGCTCACCCAGCGCTTTATAGGAAGAGTATTGGCTGGCATGGCTGCACGAGGCTGGAACGGCCCGGTGCAATTGCGTAAGGCAGGTGCTGCCCAGGAAGTAGGGTGCGCGATTGTACGCAAGCCAACCAGCCCTTGCAAGTGGCGCCCCGGGCCGCCGGGCCGGGCGCCTTGACAGGCCGGGACCCGCAACCTAGCATGCCGCGCAACCTATATGGAGCACCTGTGGCCGATGCAACCCCAAGCTTTCTACCGCGCGGTAGCGGACGATTTCAGCGCCGTTGACGAGATCATCAAGAAACAGCTGACTTCCCGCGTTCCGCTGGTATCGAAAATCGGCGACTACATTACCTCGGCCGGCGGCAAGCGTCTGCGTCCGCTGCTGGTACTGCTCTGCGGCAAGGCCCTGGGCCGCGAAGGCGACGACCTGCGCCTGCTGGCCGCCACCATCGAATTCCTCCACACCGCCACCCTGCTGCATGACGACGTGGTCGACATGTCCGGCATGCGCCGCGGCCGCTCCACCGCCAATGCCCTGTGGGGCAACGCACCGAGCGTACTGGTGGGCGACTTCCTTTATTCCCGCTCCTTCGAAATGATGGTCGAGCTGGGCTCGATGCCGGTCATGCAGATCCTCTCCAAGGCCACCCGGGTCATCGCCGAAGGCGAAGTGCTGCAGCTGTCGCGGATTCGCGATGCCAGCACCACCGAAGAGATCTACATGGACGTCATCCGCGGCAAGACCGCGATGCTGTTCGAAGCCTCGACCCACAGCGCCGCCGCCCTGGCCGGTGCCAGCGAAGAACAGCGCGAGGCCCTGCGCACCTTCGGCGACCATCTGGGCGTGGCCTTCCAGCTGGTCGACGACCTGCTCGACTACAAGGGCGATGCGCAGACCCTGGGCAAGAACGTCGGCGACGACCTGGCCGAAGGCAAGCCGACCCTGCCGCTGATCTACACCATGCGCGAAGGCACCCCGGAACAGGCCGCACTGGTCCGCCAGGCGATCCAGAAAGGCGGGATCGAAGACCTGGAACGCATCCGCGAAGCCGTGGAAGCCTCGGGCTCCCTGGACTACACCGCCAACCTGGCCCGCGACTACGTCGCCCGCGCCATTGCCTGCCTCGAAGTGCTGCCGGCCAGCGAATACCGCGATGCGCTGGTTGAACTCAGCGAATTCGCCGTCGCCCGCACCCACTGATCGACCCCGCCCGGCCCGTCGCTCGACGGGCCTGATTTTCCTCTGTCGGACAAAACCCTATACAATGTGGGTTTTCTGCACGCACGACCCGAGGAAATTTAGTGAGCACCTTGCCACCCTGCCCCAAATGCAATTCCGAATACACCTATGAAGACGGCGCTCAACTGATCTGCCCCGAGTGCGCCCACGAGTGGTCGGCCAGCGGCGACGCCGAGGCGGCCAACGATGACGTGGTGAAGAAGGACGCGGTCGGCAACGTCCTGCAGGACGGCGACACCATCACCGTGATCAAGGACCTGAAGGTCAAGGGCACCTCGCTGGTGGTCAAGGTCGGCACCAAGGTCAAGAACATCCGCCTGTGCGACGGCGACCACGATATCGACTGCAAGATCGACGGCATCGGCCCGATGAAGCTGAAGTCGGAGTTCGTCCGCAAGGTCTGATTTCCCGCCTGATTCCAGGTGCGCGCTGCGACACGGGCGCGCACCTCGGCAGAAAATGCAAATTATTCCCAATTGTCACTTGCTATTCTGATAATAAGAATTATTCTCACTGAACGCTTTCAAGGAGAATAGCCATGACTTATCTGATCGACGCCTGGCTTGACCGCCCCCACCCCTACCTGCGCATCCTCCACCGCGAGACCGGCGAAGTCTGTGCCGTGCTCGAAGAAGCGGCACTGGACGAACTGCGCGACCAGGGCGACCTGGACCTGAATGGTTTGAATTCGAGTGAGCCGATCGTGCTCAAGGAACTGGTGAGGAACCTGTTCCTGTTCTGCTATGCCCGGGCGTTGCGCCCGAACACCCCGCATACGGGGTTCTAGCTGATTTCTTTACTGTCTTTAAGGCCTCATCGCCGGCAACGCCGGCTCCCACAGGTTGGCGGTGCACGCGATCCTTGTGGGAGCTGGCGTTGCCAGCGATGAGGCTTGAAGCCTTACAGAACGTCCAGCAGCTCGACGTCGAACACCAGCACGCTGTGCGGCGGGATGCTGCCGACGCCCTGGGCGCCGTAGGCCAGCTCGCTTGGCACGTACAGGCGCCATTTGCTGCCGGCATTCATCAGTTGCAGGGCTTCGGTCCAGCCAGCGATCACGCCACCAACCGGGAATTCGGCCGGCTGGCCACGATCGTAGGAGCTGTCGAAGACAGTGCCGTCGATCAGGGTGCCGTGGTAGTGGGTACGCACGTTGTCTTCACGAGTCGGCTTGGCGCCTTCGCCAGCGGTCAGCACTTCGTACTGCAGGCCGGAGGCCAGGGTGGTGATGCCTTCGCGCTTGGCGTTCTCGACCAGGAATTCCTTGCCGGCAGCAGCAGCGGCTTCAGCCTTGGCAGCCTGCTGGGCCTGCATGACTTCGCGGATCACACGGAAGCTGGCCGACAGGTCTTCTTCGCTGACGCGGCTTTCAGCGCCATTGAAGGCGTCGGTCAGGCCGGCCAGGATGGCATCCAGGCTCACACCCGGTGGCGGGTTGTCGCGCAGTTGACCGCCCAGTTGGCGGCCGATGCCGTAGCTGACGCGGGTTTCGTCGGTAGACAGGTTGATTTCGGACATTCGCTTGCTCCGCAGCAGGGCGCTTGACGACCGCGCCCTTTATGAAAAGGGCTCGCAGCCTAGCACACTGCGGCGAAGCGAATCAGCTACCTGGGGGAACGGCTGGACAGCGGCACCTTGAGGTCTTCCTCGACGACACTGGCCATCCCGCACATTTCGTCCTGCACCGACCAATGCACCAGGTGCATGCGCATCGCCGGCAGGCCGTCGAGCAGGTTATGCGCCTCCTCCACCGAATGCACTTTCAGGCGTCCGCCACGGACGTCGGTGAGCGCATGGGCGTGCCCGTGGGAGCGGGCCTCCAGCAAATAGTCGCCCCCTTCGATGGCGATCAGGTTGAGCTCGTCGATACGGCCCGCGCGGGCCTGGGTGTTCAGTTCGTGCAGGTTCATGGGCATACCTCGCAACGTTGACTGCTCATTTTTCGTACAGCCGGTTACAAAGCACAAGGCAGAAACGCAACCGCCCGTCCGTTTTGCAACGGACGGGCGGTCGATGAAGCGGGCGGAACCGCGATCAGTGCTTGGTGACCTTGTCCAGGTAACCCATGGCAAAGGCCGAGACCACGAAGGTCATGTGGATGATCACGTACCACATCAGGTAGTTGGAGGCGATGTTCTGCGCATCCATGAAAACCCGCAGCAGGTGGATCGAGGAGATCGCCACGATCGACGCCGCGACCTTCATCTTCAGCGAAGAGGAGTCCATCTTGCCCAGCCAGCTGAGCTTTTCCTTGTCTTCGTCGATGTCCAGTTGCGAGACGAAGTTCTCGTAGCCGGAGATCATCACCATCACCAGCAGGCCGCCGACCAGGGCCATGTCGATCAGCGACAGCAGCACCAGGATCAGGTCGGCCTCGGCCAGGGCAAAGACGTTTGGCAGAACGTGGAAGATTTCCTGGAAGAACTTCAGCGCCAGCGCCAGCAAGCCCAGCGACAATCCAAAGTAGATCGGTGCGAGCAGCCAGCGCGAGGCGTACATCGCATTTTCGATAAAGCGTTCCATTGAGCTAGTCACCTGAAGGCGGGGAAAATCGGGCGGGAGTATATCAGCCGAACGTGTAGGAAAAAGCCCGCGACGCGCTGCCGCAGGCGGCAAGGAAAGGTATCAGGCGCGCACTTCAGTGATGCGCGTGACCGTTTACCCGGCGCAACTGCGCCTGCAGGTGCACGCTCCAGATCTGCGGATCATCGGCCAGCTGATAACCGTGGAGGGTCAGGCTGTCGACGATGGCGTTGAGCACCGACTCGGCCACGAACGGTCCATGGAACGGCCCCTGGGCCTTGATCGCGGAAGGTTGTTCGCCGGCCATTCCGGCGGCGAAGAGGAGTGTCCACATGCCGTTGTCACCGGACAGGGGACGAATGCTGCACTCGATGCGGGTCACCAGACCCAGGCATTGGCGGGTAAGGCTGAGGCTGCGCGGCATGGCGACGACCCTCGGAAGAACCTCGTTCAGCCTTCGACAAGGCTGTTTCCATCCTGTACCGACGACTATCCATGCTTTGAAGGATAGAAGAAAACCGGCCGGCACAAGCTGCCGGGGCCGAACGGGCGCCGAATGGTCATGCCACCCCGGCGCCCGCCATCACAGGGTCAGGCCGGCTTCACTTCGGCAAGCGCCTGTTCCGCCTGCTCTTTTTCCGCCTCCTTGAAGTCTTCCTCGCTGATCATCTCGGCGATCACCCGCAGGCGCTCCACCACCCGGGCGTTGACGCTGCCCTCGGGGAACTGGCCGTCGGCATCCGGCGCACCGGCCGGCTCGCCCACCAGCAGGCTCAGCGCCTCGTCGGCCTGGCTGACCGCATAGACATGGAACTGCCCTGCGCGCACGGCCTGCAGCACGCGCTCGTCGAGCATCAGGGTCGAGACGTTGGCCTTGGGAATGATCGCCCCCTGCTCACCGGTCAGCCCGCGCGCTTCGCAGAGGCGGAAGAAGCCCTCGATCTTCTCGTTGACCCCGCCCACCGCCTGCACTTCACCGAACTGGTTGATCGAGCCGGTGATGGCGAAGCACTGCTTGAGCGGCGTTTTCGACAAGGCCGAGATCAGCGTGCAGGCCTCGCCGAGGGACGCGCTGTCGCCGTCGACATAGCCGTAGGACTGCTCCAGGGCGATGCTCGCCGAAATCGCCAGAGGGAATTCCTGGGCATACCGGCTGCCCAGGTAACCGGTGAGGATCATCACCCCCTTGGAGTGGATCGGCTGACCGAGGTTGACCTCGCGCTCGATATCGACGATGCCGCTGCCGCCCGGGTACACCGTGGCGGAAATCCGCGCCGGCACGCCGAAGGCGGAGTCGCCCACTTCCAGCACGGTCAGCCCGTTGCACTTGCCGACCGCAGCGCCCTCGGTGTCGATCAGGATGATCCCGGCGAGCATGTCGTCGAGAATCCGCGCCGATACCCGCCCGGTGCGCGTGGCCTTGGCCTTGAGCGCACGCTCGATATGGCCGACATCGGTCATTTCATCGTTGGCCAGGTGACGGATGAAATCCGCCTCGCTGACCAACTGGAACAGATCGCCGATCCGCGCCGACAGGCGCTTCTGGTTTTCCGCCAGGCGCGCGCTGTAGGTGGCCAGGCGCGCCACCGCATCGGCGGTCAGCGGTGCCATGCCTTCCTCGCTGGTGCGGGTTTTCAGCAACTGGGCGAACTGCTCCAGGCTCTCGTCGTGCATCGGGATCTCTTCATCGAAATCCACCAGCACGCGGAACATCTCCTGGAAGTCCGGATCGTGGTCCTGCAGCGCGTAGTAGAGCTGGCGGGCGCCGATAATGACGACCTTGACCTGCAACGGAATCATCTGCGGCGTCAGGGTCACGGTGGCGATGCGCCCCAGCTCGCCCAGGGGCGATTCCATCTTCAGCTTGCGCGATTGCAGGGCGCGCTTGAGTGCGTCCCAGACGAAGGGCTCGCCGAGCATCTTCTCCGCTTCGAGAATCAGGAAGCCGCCATTGGCGCGGTGCAGCGCACCCGGGCGCAGTTGCCGGTAGTTGGTGTACAGCGCGCCCTGGTCGGTGCTGTATTCGATCCGGCCAAAGAGGTTGTCGTAGGTCGGGTGCGGCTCGAACACCACCGGTGCGCCGCCATTGACGGCGTGACCGACCACCAGGCTCGGCGACAGCTGCTCTTCGAGCATCTTGCGCGCCACGGCGTCGACCTTGCTGTCATCCACCAGCTGCTCGACCACGGTGCGCAGCAGGTGGACCTGCACGGCCTGCAGGTAGGCGCATACCGCAGCGTTTTCCGAGTACTTCTCGGAGAGCGGGCCGAGCAGCGGTTGCAGGGCCAGGGTGATGGTTTCTTCGTTGAGCTGGCGCAGTTGGTTGTTCGACTCGCGCTTCCACTGCGGCAGGCTGGCCAGTTCCTCGTTCAGGCGCTCTTCAAGATCGGCGATGTCCTGGTGGAAGCGCTCGCGCTCGGCCTCCGGCAACTGGGCGAATTCGGCCTCGTCGAGGGCCTTGCCGTCGCTCATCGGGGTGAAGGCGACGTTGCTGCTGTCGCGGTACAGGGCCACGTCCTTTTCCAGCGAAGCCCGCTCGATCACATCGAGGGCACGGTCGTAACGCTGGTTGAAGGCGCGGTCGATGGCGCTCTTCTTCTGCTGGTAGGACGGGTGCTCGAACACCGCCGGGAAGGTCACCACCAGGTTGTCGATCAGGCTGCCGATGTCGGCGATGAAGGTACTCGCGCTGCCCGGTGGCAGCTCCACCGCACGCGGCTCGCGCGGCTCGTCGAAATTGTTGACGTAGACCCAGTCGGACGGGGTCTGCAGGCGCTTGCCTTCGGCTTTCAGGTAGCGTTTGACGAACGAGAAGCGGCCGGTCCCCGGCTCGCCCATGACGAATACGTTGTATCCCGGACGCGGCATGGCGACGCCGAACTGCAGGGCTTCGACTGCACGCTCCTGGCCTAGTACACCGCGAAATGGCTCCAGATCATTGGTTGTGGAAAAAGCGAACTGTTCAGCGGAAAACGGCCGGGTCAGGGCTTCGGGCGCAAGACGCAGGCTCGCAGCGACAGGATCGGGCATCGGGCTTCCTTACTTCGGCGGGGCAGATGACGGCATTCTGGCGCTGCCCGCGCCCGTGTTGCAAGGCTCTCGGCGCAATTGCCTACAAGGTGGAAAAACGTGATGGATCGCCTATGTGAAAGCAATATTTCGCAATTAATCACGGAACCGTTGAATCGTGCCTAAGCTCTACACTGCGCGGCCCGGTAGATAACCGGACCGGATCCGGCAGCTACCTCTGAAGCATGCCGGACAACCCTGACCTTTGGTTTGCACATCAAAAAAGAGAACAAAGCTATGAAACGGATTCTTCTGGGTACTCTGTTCACCGCGGTTTCGATCAACGCCATGGCCCAGGCGCCCGGCGGTCCGGACTGCGGTTGGGGCAACATGCTGTTCGAAGGGCAACGCGGTACGCCTGCCCACTTCCTCGCTTCCACCACCAACGGCACCTCGGGCAACGCCACCTTCGGCATGACCTCGGGCACCAACGGCTGCTCGACCAACGCTGCGCTGACCTACGGCGGCAAATCCTGGCTCGCCATGAACGGCATGATGAACGAGCTCTCCGAAGACATGGCCAAGGGCCAGGGCGAAGCCCTGACCACCTACGCCGTGGTTCTTGGCGTAGCCCCTGAAGACCGCGCGCACTTCGCCGCCGTCACCCACCAGCACTTCTCGGAAATCTTCAAGACCGCGGACACCACCGCTGAAGACGTCCACACCAACACCCTCGCCATCCTCAAGTCGGATGCTCGCCTGGCCAAGTACGCTACCCCGGCCTGAATCTGACCTGGTGTCACCCCGCCCCGGGGACGGGGCGGGTTGCTGCATCGCTCCCATCGGCTTCATTCGAGAAGTAGTCGCCCGACATGCTCAAACGCCTCGCCTACCTGGCGCTCTGTGCCTGTGCCCCGTTGCACGCCGCACCTTTCATGGACGAATCGCGCTTGCAGCGCCTGGCCGCCGATCCCTACTGGATCGCCCTGGGCCACTACGAGACGGGCAAGCTCGGCGGCTGGCGCAGCTATGTCGACGACGAGCGCTTCTTTCTCGCCGATGACGGCGCGCACCACCCGGACCGCGAACTGGCCGCCACCGTAAAGGCGCTGTACGAGCCAGCCAGCAAGGGCGACCAGCATGCCCAGTGCGTCTACCCCGCCCGTACCCGCTGGCTGCGCGAGCAACTGCACCTGACCGATCTGCCGACACCCGACTGCATCGAATACCGCGAGTGGTTCCAGGACGTGGCGCCACACAGCGCGGTGCTGATCTTCCCGGCCGCCTACCTGAACAGCCCGTCGTCGATGTTCGGCCACACCCTGCTGCGTATCGACCAGGCCGACGTGCAAAGCAACCAGACCGCCCTGCTCAGCTACGCGGTCAATTTCGGTGCCTATATCGAAGGCAACGACAACAGCATTCTCTACGCCTGGAAGGGCCTGATGGGCGGCTATCCGGGCCTGTTCGCCTTCGTCCCCTACCAGGAAAAGCTCTCCGAATACCGCAGCCTGGAAAACCGCGACCTGTGGGAATACCAGTTGAACCTCACGCCCGAGGAAACCGGGCGCATGGTCGAGCACATCTGGGAGCTCAAGCAGATCCGCTTCGACTATTTCTTCTTCGATGAAAACTGCTCCTACCGTTTGCTGGAACTGCTCCAGGTGGCTCGGCCAAGCCTGGACCTGACCTCGCACTTCCCGCTCACCGCCATTCCCACCGACACGGTCAAGGCGGTAAAGAACGCCGGGCTGGTGGAACGGGTGGACTACCGTCCGTCGCGGGAACGCGAGTTGCTGGCCCGCGCCGAGCCGCTGGACAAGGCCGAGCAGCAACAGGTGCTGGCGCTGGCCGCCGATACCAGCAAGCTGCAAAGTCCTGAATTCACCGCCCTGCCCGCGCCGCGCCAGGCCCTGGTGCAGGACGCCGCCTACCGTCTCGAGCGCTATCGCGCCACCGGCCAGGAGCGCGACCCGGAGCAGGCCCGGCGCAGCTTCGAACTGCTGCGGGCAATCAACCGCAACCCGCCGCCGCCATTGGACATCGAGCGTCCCGGCCTGCCGGAGAACGGCCATGAGTCGCGCACCTGGCAACTCGGCGTCGGCACCCGCGAGGACCGCGCCTTCGCCGAATATGGCCTGCGCATGGCCTACCACGACCTCAACGACAACGCCTACGGCTTCCCGCTGGGCGCACAGATCGAGATTCTCCAGCTCAAGCTGCGCCAGTACGAAGGTAATGACTGGCAGGTGCAGCGCCTGGACCTGGCGACCATACGCTCGCTGACCCCGCGCAACGACCTGCTCAAGCCGTGGTCATGGCAGGTGGCTGGCGGCCTGGAACGAGTGCCCGGAAAGCATGATGACGAGGTGCTGGTCAGCCATGTCAACGGCGGCGCCGGCGGCACCTGGAAGCTGGGCGACGACCTGCTCGGCTTCGCCCTGGGCACGGTGCGGGTCGAGCATCACAACGATTTCGCCCAGTTCATCGCCCCGGCGGCCGGGTTCAATACCGGAGTGCTGTGGCGCAACGGCCTGGGCAACCTGAGCCTGGAGGCCAAGGGCGATTACTTCATCAACGGCGAAGTGCGGCGCAGCCTGAGCCTGAACCAGCAATGGGAGCTGAGCGACAGCCTGGGACTGCGGTTGAGTGCCAAGCGCGAGTTCAGCCAATTGGCGACGGCGCAGAACGAGGTGATGCTGGAACTCAAGTGGTACAACTATTGATGTTGCGTTGGTGGGCCTCATCGCTGCATGGGTATCTACACATTTCTATCAGGTACAACACGGACCTTGTGGGAGCGGCTGTTAGCCGCGATCGGCGGCGAAGCCGTCGTAAAACCTAAGTCCCAGATCTGCCTGACACACCTAGGGCATCGGTTTTGTGGCCGCTTCGCGCCCAATCGCGGCTAACAGCCGCTCCCACAGGTACTCGGCGGCCTGTGGCTTCATGGCTGATCTGAAGTTGTGTAGATACCTATGCTCATCGCTGGCAAGCCAGCTCCCACAATTTCTGCGGCGACTCTCATCCTGTGGGAGCTGGCTTGTCGGACCGCCGCACCGCAGCGATGAGGCCCTTCCAGACAGCGAGAGTTTCACGCCCTTTTGACAGCACACTGACAATCCCCCTCCTAGACTTTCCCCATCATGCGGAGAGTGTTGCGATGCGGCGGTATTGGATTTTTGCAGTGTTGCTGCTGGCCGGTTGCCAGTCGACCCACCAGCAGTTGCTCGAACAGGGTTATCCACCGGCCTACGCCGATGGCTTCCGCGACGGTTGCGGTAGTGGCCGCCAGGCGGCCGGGGTGATGGCGGGAGAATTCCGCAAGGACGTACCGCGCTACCTGCACGAGCGCCAATACGAAACCGGTTGGGACGACGGCTTCCGCCAGTGCCAGGCGATGCGCCAGAGTCAGGACCAGCAGAACTACTACAACCGTCACTGGGACGAACGGGAAGAACAGTGGCAACAGGAAAAGGACCGCGACGCCGCCAGGGCGTATCGACGCTGAACAGGTCGCAATCGGACATCCATTGCAACCGCGACGCTGTCAGCATGGTCTTCTGGCAAAGGAGACCTTCATGAGCCGAGCATTCGTCAACGAAGACCAGGCCGCCAACCAGGCCAGCCAGCCGGTCGAGCGCAGCATCAGCGATCAACCCAACTACGTCACCGCCCGCGGACTCGCCGAGCTTCAGCGACGGGTCGGCGAACTCAATCGCCTGCGCAGCGAGCTGCTCGCCCAGGGCGAACGGGGCGACAAGCAACGCCTGGCCGATACCGAACGCGACCTGCGCTACTTCAGCGCGAGGCAGCAGAGCGCCCAGGTAGTCCCTGCGGCAACTTCAAGGGAAAAGGTGCAGATCGGCAGCCGGGTCACCTACGTCGACACGCAGGACAACGAGCACCGGGTGCAACTGGTAGGGGAAGACCAGGCCGACATCGCTGCCGGCCTGGTCAACTGGGGTTCCCCGTTGGGCCGGGCGCTGCTGGGAGCGGCACCCGGTGACGAGGTAGTGTGGCGACGACCGGCGGGAGATCAGATGATCGAGATCGTCACCATCGAGCCTGAGCCCGAAACTTAAACCACGCCCTGGGCCAGCATGGCATCGGCGACTTTCACGAAGCCGGCGATGTTGGCGCCCTTGACGTAGTTGATGCGGCCGTTTTCCTCACCGTAGTGCACGCAGGCATGGTGGATCGACTGCATGATGTTGTGCAGCTTGCTGTCCACTTCACCGGCGGTCCACAGCAGGCGCATGGCGTTCTGCGACATTTCCAGGCCGCTGACTGCCACGCCACCGGCGTTGGAGGCCTTGCCCGGAGCGAAGAGGATGCCCGCTTCGATGAACAGGTCGACCGCTTCCAGGGTGGTCGGCATGTTGGCGCCTTCGGCTACGCAGATGCAGCCGTTGGCCAGCAGGGCACGGGCGTCGGCCAGGTCCAGCTCGTTCTGGGTCGCGCATGGCAGGGCGATATCGCACGGCAGGCTCCATGGGCGCTGGCCGGCACGGAACTCCAGGCCGAACTGGGTCGCCAGCTCGCTCAGGCGACCGCGCTTGACGTTCTTCAGCTCCATCAGCGCGTTCCACTGCTCGTCGGTCAGGCCGGCTTCAGCGAACAAGGTACCTTCGGAGTCGGACAGCGAGATCACCTTGCCGCCCAGGTCCATGACCTTGCGCGCGGCGTACTGGGCAACGTTGCCCGAGCCGGAGATGGCCACGCGACGGCCGTCGATGCGCTTGTCTTCACGCTTGAGCATTTCCTCGGCGAAGTACACGCAGCCGTAGCCGGTGGCTTCCGGACGAATCAGGCTGCCGCCGTAGTTCATGCCCTTGCCGGTCAGCACCGATGTGAACTGGTTGGCCAGGCGCTTGTACTGGCCGAACATGAAGCCGATTTCCCGCGCGCCAACGCCGATATCACCGGCCGGCACGTCGAGGTCGGCACCGATGTGGCGGTACAGCTCGCTCATGAAGGCCTGGCAGAAACGCATCACTTCAGCGTCGCTCTTGCCCTTCGGATCGAAGTCGGAGCCGCCCTTGCCGCCGCCCATGGGCAGGGAAGTCAGGGAGTTCTTGAACACCTGCTCGAAGGCCAGGAACTTCAGCACGCCGATGTTCACCGACGGGTGGAAACGCAGGCCGCCCTTGTACGGGCCGATGGCGCTGCTCATCTGGATGCGATAGCCGCGGTTGACCTGGACCTTGCCCGCGTCATCGACCCACGACACACGGAACAGCACCGCGCGCTCGGGCTCGACCATGCGCTCGAGGATGCCGGCGTCGAGGTAGTGCGGGTTGGCTTCAAGGAAAGGCCACAGGCTGCGCAGAACTTCTTCGACAGCCTGGTGAAATTCGGGTTGGGCAGGATCGCGCTGTTTCAGGCGCGCGAGGAAGTGATCGACAGATTCAGTCATGAGTAGACATCTCACCGAGGGAGTTGGACTTTTTGGTTTTTTCGGGACTTTACCAAGAAGCAATCGCACTGGAATAGGGCGAAATGTCGTTTTTATGAATTTTTTTGGTGCATTTCTATAAGTGTATACACAAAGCTTCAGGCCAAGCCCAGACCTGTGGGAGCCGGCGTTGCCGGCGATGGAGCCAACACCAGGCTGAATTCCAGGCACAAAAATGGGGCCACCAAGGGCCCCATTCCTGTGCATCAATAACCGGCCTTACTGGGCCAGCTTCTTGTGCCGTACCCGGTGCGGCTGGGCAGCAGCTTCACCCAGGCGTTTCTTGCGGTCGGCTTCGTACTCGGTGTAGTTGCCTTCGAAGAACACCGCCTGCGAGTCATCCTCGTAAGCCAGGATGTGGGTGGCGACGCGGTCCAGGAACCAGCGATCGTGGGAAATCACGATGGCGGCGCCCGGGAAGTCCAGCAGGGCTTCCTCCAGCGAACGCAGGGTTTCCACGTCCAGGTCGTTGGACGGTTCGTCGAGCAGCAGGACGTTGGCGCCCTCTTTCAGGGTCAGCGCCAGGTGCAGACGGCCACGCTCACCACCGGACAGGTCCTTGACGAACTTCTGCTGGTCGCCGCCCTTGAAGTTGAAGCGACCAACGTAGGTGCGCGACGGGATCTCGTAGTTGCCGATGCGGATCTGGTCGGAACCGTCGGAGATCTGTTGGAACACGGTCTTGTTGCCGTCCAGGTCCTCGCGACTCTGGTCGACGCAGGCCAGTTGCACGGTTTCGCCGACTTCGATGCTGCCGGAGTCCGGTTGTTCCTTGCCCATCAGCATGCGGAACAGGGTCGACTTACCCGCACCGTTACCACCGATAACGCCGACGATCGCGCCTTTTGGCATGACGAACGACAGGTTGTCGATCAGCACGCGATCGCCATAGCCCTTGGACACGTTCTTGAATTCGATGACCTTGTCGCCCAGGCGCGGACCGGCCGGGATGTAGATCTCGTTGGTCTCGCTGCGCTTCTGGAATTCCTGCGACTGCATTTCCTCGAAGCGGGCCAGACGGGCCTTGGACTTGGACTGGCGGGCCTTGGCGCCTTTGCGCACCCACTCCAGTTCTTCCTTCATGGCCTTCTCGTGGGCCGACTGCTGCTTGGATTCCTGGGCCAGACGGTCGGACTTGGCTTCCAGCCAGCCCGAGTAGTTGCCCTCGTAAGGAATGCCGGCGCCGCGGTCGAGTTCGAGAATCCAGCCGGCGACGTTGTCGAGGAAGTAACGGTCGTGGGTGATCGCTACCACGGTGCCCGGGAAGTCGTGGAGGAAGTGCTCCAGCCAGGCGACGGAGTCGGCGTCCAGGTGGTTGGTCGGTTCGTCGAGCAGCAGCATGTCCGGGGCGGACAGCAGCAGGCGGCACAGGGCGACACGGCGTTTTTCACCACCGGACAGGTGCTCGACCCTGGCGTCCCAGGCCGGCAGGCGCAGCGCATCGGCGGCAACTTCCAGCTGGCGCTCGAGGTTGTGGCCATCGCTGGCCTGCAGGATGGCTTCCAGCTTGGCCTGCTCGGCGGCCAGCTTGTCGAAGTCGGCATCCGGCTCGGCGTAGGCGGCATAGACCTCGTCCAGGCGGGCCTGGGCGTCCTTGATCACGCTGACCGCTTCCTCGACCACTTCACGCACGGTCTTGGACGGATCCAGCTGTGGCTCCTGGGGCAGGTAGCCGACGTTCAGCTCCGGCATCGGGCGGGCTTCGCCGTCGAACTCGGTGTCGACGCCAGCCATGATCTTCAGCAGGGTGGATTTACCCGAGCCGTTCAGGCCGAGGACGCCGATCTTGGCGCCCGGGAAGAACGACAGGGAGATGTTCTTGAGAATTTCACGCTTGGGCGGAACAACCTTGCTCAGCCGGTGCATGGTGTAAACGTATTGAGCCAAAATGCGGACCTCGCTCGAATCGTTGGAAAAGCCCCGTCAGCGGGACAGGGCTGGACAAAACCGGGTCTCGAGGGCGGCGGCCTGCGCCGGCATCGCGCCTCGGGTTACGGATAAATCGGAACCGCCAAGGTTACCCGAAGTGGACGCCGCCGGGCAGGGGCTCGCCGCCAGAGGCGATGTCACAGCGGCGGGCAAGCGATCGACGGAGGGTGGCGCAGTGACGAACAGGGCTGGCACTTTGCCACAACTCAGGGCATGCTAGCCGCCCTTCGGGCGTCCGGCTTATAGTGCGCGCTGCGACGACCAAGCCAGCCATACCGCAGGAACACCGTTTGACCGATCTCACTCAGCCGTCTTCCTCGCGCAAAGCCACCGCTGCGTCGGGTCAGTCCCTGCGCGGCTCGCTGAAGGGTGCCCTGGCGATCCTGGTCCTCTTGTTGCTGGGCCTGCTGTTCTGGCAGACCTTCGATCAATACCGCCATACCCTGGCCGATCGCCGCCAGCACAGCATCGATGCCAGCGCCGAACTGGCCGACCGGCTCAACCTGAGCCTGGCCCTGGAGGCCGAAAGCACACGCAACCTGCTGCCCCCTGGCGCCACGCCGCCCAGCGCGGACAGCCTGCCGTCCCTGTTCAGCCGCCTGCACCAGCGCCTGCCCGCCCTCGACAGCGTCGCCTGGCTCGATAGCGATGGCCGCATTCTGCGCGACAGCCTGGACGCGTCCCCCGACCAGGCCGAAATGAGCGAACTGCTGCGCCTGAACCATGACCAGGACCACCATTTCAGCAATGCCAAGGGCAATGCCTTCGTCTACCTGCTGCTGCGCCAGGGCGACGAAACCAACCGCGGCTACTGGCTGCTGCGCTTCGAACCGGCCTGGTACCAGCAACTCGCCGAGCGCCTCGAACACGCCGCCCACCCGCAATGGAAACTGGAAAACGGCCAGACCGCAGAGGTCATCAGCGAGCATCTGGAAAGCCACCCGGCGCCGTCGGCCAATACCGAACAGGCCCCGCTGCAAAGCGTGATGCTGGCCTTCATCGATAACAGCGACTGGCAACTGCGCGGTTTCCACGACGACGAGCGCAGCCGTCGCGAACTGCTCCCGGCGCTGGTCGGCAAGGCCATGCTCGGCCTGCTCTGCGCCCTGCTGCCGCTGCTGGCACTGTTCAACATGCGCCGGCGCAACCTGATGCTGCAGGCCGGCCGGCGGCGTTATCAGGACATCTTCGAAAGCACCGGCGTGGCCCTGTGCGTGCTGGACCTGTCCGGGCTCGACCCGATTCTCGATCGCCTGCGCCTGCGCAGCCGCTTCGAACTGGAGCAGCGCCTGGAGGCCGACCCGGCCTTGCGCGACCTGCTGCTGCGCGAGCTCAAGGTCACCGAAGTCAACCAGGTCGCCCTGCAACTGCTCGGCGTCGATTGCAGCGAAGGTGCCTGGCGCCATCTGATCGCCGGCAATGCCCTGGAAAACGGCGGTGTCGGCGTGCAACTGGTGGCCGCCCTGCTGGATCGCCAGGCGCGCCTGGAACTGGAAGTGCGCCTGCCCACCGAGCACGGCCTGGAACAGCACCTGTGGCTGATGGTGCGCTTCCCCGAGCAGCGCCGCGACTACCAGGCGGTGATCCTCAGCATCAGCGATATCACCAGCCGCAAACGCGTCGAACTGTCGCTGCTGGAACGCGAGAGCTTCTGGTCCGACGTGGTGCGTACCGTGCCGGACCAGCTCTACGTGCAGGACGTGCAGAGCCTGCGGATGATCTTCAGCAACCGCCACCTCGGCCAGACCCTGGGCTACGAGCGCCACGAGCTGGCACGCATGGGCGAGTTCTTCTGGGAAATCCTCCTGCACCCGGAGGACGCCGAGCTGTACCGCGGCCTGCGCCGCCAGCAACGGGAAAGCGGCTATGTCGAGCAACTGCACTGCCAGTTGCGCTTCCGCCATCACGACCAGCGCTGGCGCCGCTACGACATCCGCGAACAGGTGCTGACCCGTGACGCCGCCGGCAATGTCACGCGCATCATCGGCGTGGCCAAGGACGTCACCGACCAGCTCGAAGCCAGCGAGTCCCTGCGCGACAGCGAGCAGCGCTATCGCATGCTGGCCGAGAGCATCAGCGACGTGATCTTCTCCACCGACGACCAGCTACACCTGAACTATGTCAGCCCCTCGGTGCGGGCGGTGCTGGGCTACGACGTCGACTGGATCTTCAATAACGGCTGGCAGTCGACCATCGCCAACCCGGCGCAGCTGGCCGGGCTGTACACCCTGGTCGAACGGGTCAACCGCGCCCTGGGCGATGCCGAGCAACTAGCCGCACTGCGCACCCAGGTGCCGACCCAGTTGTTCCTTTTCGACTGTTTGCGCGCAGATGGCCGCAAGATCCCCATCGAATTGCGCCTGGTGCTGGTGTGGGACGAGCACGACCAGTTCGGCGGCATCCTCGGCGTCGGCCGTGACATCAGCCAGCAGCGCCGCGCGGAAAAAGACCTGCGCATGGCGGCCACGGTATTCGAGCATTCCACCTCGGCGATCCTGATCACCGACCCGGCCGGCTATATCGTCCAGGCCAACGAAGCCTTCAGCCGGGTCAGCGGCTATGCCGTGCGCGACGTGCTCGACCAGGTGCCGAGCATGCTCACCGTCGACGGCCAGCAGGATTCGCACCTGCGCTACGTGCTCAAGCAACTGCACCAGCGCGGCAGCTGGGAAGGCGAAGTCTGGCTCAAGCGCCGCAACGGCGAGCATTACCCGGCCTGGGTCGGCATCACCGCGGTGCTCGACGACGAAGGCGACCTGGCCAGCTACGTGTGCTTCTTCACCGATATCAGCGAGCGCAAGGCCAGCGAACAGCGCATCCACCGCCTGGCCTACTACGACGCCCTCACCCACCTGCCCAACCGCACGCTGTTCCAGGACCGCCTGCACACCGCGCTGCAACAGGCCGAGCGGCACAAGTCGTGGGTGGTGCTGATGTTCCTCGACCTCGACCGCTTCAAACCGATCAACGACTCCCTCGGCCATGCCGCCGGCGACCGCATGCTCAAGGACATGGCCGAGCGCCTGCTCGATTGCGTCGATGACGACGACACCGTGGCGCGCATGGGCGGCGACGAGTTCACCCTGCTCCTGCAACCGCGGGCGACCCGGGAAATGGCGCTGAACCGGGCCATCCACGTGGCCGAGCAGATCCTCTCCAGCCTGGTGCGACCGTTCGTCCTGGAAAATCGCGAGTTCTTCGTCACCGCCAGTATCGGTATCGCCCTCAGCCCGCAGGACGGCAGCGAGCTGAGCCAGTTGATGAAGAACGCCGACACGGCGATGTATCACGCCAAGGAACGCGGCAAGAACAACTTCCAGTTCTACCAGGCCGACATGAACGCCAGCGCCCTGGAGCGCCTGGAACTGGAAAGCGACCTGCGCCACGCCCTGGAGCAGAACGAATTCATCCTTTATTACCAACCGCAGTTCAGCGGCGACGGCAAGCGCCTGACCGGCGCCGAAGCGCTGCTGCGCTGGCGTCACCCGCAACGCGGGCTGGTGCCGCCGGGCGAGTTCATCCCGGTGATCGAGGAGCTGGGCCTGGTGGTGGATGTCGGCGACTGGGTCATCGCGGAGGCCTCCCGTCAGCTCAAGGCCTGGCACCAGGCCAAGGTGCGGGTGCCGAAGGTCTCGGTGAACATCTCGGCGCGACAGTTCTCCGACGGCCAGTTGGGTAATCGCATCGCCAATATCCTCAAGGACACCGGCCTGCCACCGGCGTGCCTGGAGCTGGAACTGACCGAAAGCATCCTGATGCGTGAAGTCCACGAGGCCATGCAGATCCTCGACAGCCTGAAGAACCTCGGCCTGAGCATCGCGGTCGACGACTTCGGCACCGGCTACTCGTCGCTCAACTACCTCAAGCAGTTCCCCATCGACGTGCTGAAGATCGACCGCACCTTCGTCGACGGCCTGCCCGAAGGCGAACAGGACGCACAGATCGCCCGGGCCATCATCGCCATGGCCCACAGCCTCAACCTGGCGGTGATCGCCGAGGGCGTGGAAACCCACGAGCAACTGGAGTTCCTCCGCGAGCACGGCTGCGACGAAGTGCAGGGTTACCTGTTCGGGCGCCCGATGCCGGCCAACCAGTTCGAGGCGCAATTCAGCAACGAAACCCTGTTCATGCTCGAGTAGCCGCCGGATTCAAGCTGCTTGAATCCCATTTGTCCGCCAGATGATCCCCTTTCATATGCCAGACAAAAGTCTATGGGGTAGAATGCCCGCCTATTTCAGCCCGATCCTTGAGGACCGCCATGTTCAGCCGTGATTTGACCATTGCCAAGTACGACGCCGAGCTCTTCGAAGCCATGCAGCAGGAAGCTCAGCGCCAGGAAGAGCACATCGAGCTGATCGCTTCGGAAAACTACACCAGCCCAGCCGTGATGGAGGCCCAGGGCTCGGTTCTGACCAACAAGTACGCCGAAGGCTACCCAGGCAAGCGTTACTACGGTGGTTGCGAGTACGTCGACGTCGTCGAGCAACTGGCCATCGACCGCGCCAAGGAACTGTTCGGCGCCGACTACGCCAACGTCCAGCCGCACGCCGGTTCGCAAGCCAACGCCGCGGTCTACCTGGCCCTGCTGCAGGCTGGCGACACCATCCTCGGCATGAGCCTGGCCCACGGTGGCCACCTGACCCACGGCGCCGCCGTGAGCTCGTCGGGCAAGCTGTACAACGCCATCCAGTACGGTATCGACGGCAACGGCCTGATCGACTACGACGAAGTCGAGCGCCTGGCGGTCGAGCACAAGCCGAAGATGATCGTTGCCGGTTTCTCGGCCTACTCGCAGGTCCTGGACTTCGCCCGCTTCCGCGAAATCGCCGACAAGGTTGGCGCCTACCTGTTCGTCGACATGGCCCACGTTGCCGGCCTGGTTGCCGCTGGCGTGTACCCGAACCCGGTTCCATTCGCCGACGTCGTCACCACCACCACCCACAAGACCCTGCGTGGTCCACGTGGTGGCCTGATCCTGGCTCGCGCCAACGCCGACATCGAGAAGAAGCTGAACTCCGCCGTCTTCCCTGGCGCCCAGGGTGGCCCGCTGGAGCACGTGATCGCCGCCAAGGCCATCTGCTTCAAGGAAGCGCTGCAGCCTGAGTTCAAGGCTTACCAGCAGCAGGTCGTGAAAAACGCCCAGGCCATGGCCAGCGTGTTCATCGAGCGCGGTTTCGACGTGGTTTCCGGCGGCACCCAGAACCACCTGTTCCTGCTCTCGCTGATCAAGCAGGAGATCTCCGGTAAAGATGCCGACGCCGCCCTGGGCCGCGCCTACATCACCGTGAACAAGAACTCCGTGCCTAACGACCCACGTTCCCCGTTCGTCACCTCCGGCCTGCGCTTCGGTACTCCGGCCGTGACCACTCGCGGCTTCAAGGAAGCAGAGTGCAAGGAACTGGCTGGCTGGATCTGCGACATCCTGGCTGACCTGAACAACGAAGCGGTGATCGACGCCGTTCGCGAGAAGGTCAAGGCCATCTGCAAGAAGCTGCCGGTCTACGGCAACTGATTCAGGGCTGAAATGAAAAAACCGATGCCGGGTGACTGGCATCGGTTTTTTTGTGCCTGGAATCTGGGGTGTGGCTGATGGCCTCATCGCTGGCAACGCCAGCTCCCACAGGTATCGCGTGCACCGCAGAACCTGTGGGAGCCGGCGTTGCCGGCGATGAGGCCATCAGCAACACCATCCCTTACTTGGCAGTGAACGCCGAGTAGCTGTTCATCAGGTTGCGGTAGTTGGGAATCCGCTGCGACAGCAGGTTGCCCAGCCCTTCGATATCGTTGCGCCAGTCGCGGTGCAGCTCACAGGCCACCGAGAACCAGTTCATCATCTGCGCGCCGGCCTGGGTCATGCGGTTCCATGCGGCTTGCTGCACCGTGGTGTTGAAGGTACCGGAAGCATCGGTCACCACGAACACATCGAAGCCTTCCGCCAGCGCCGACAGGGTCGGGAAGGCTACGCACACATCGGTCACCACACCGGCAATGATCAGTTGCTTGCGGCCAGTGGCCTTGATCGCCTTGACGAAGTCTTCGTTGTCCCAGGCGTTGATCTGGCCTGGACGCGGGATGTACGGGGCGTCCGGGAACATCTCTTTCAGCTCGGGAACCAGCGGGCCGTTGGGGCCTTGTTCGAAGCTGGTGGTGAGGATGGTCGGCAGGTCGAAGAACTTGGCCAGATCGGCCAGCGCCAGCACGTTGTTCTTGAACTCGTTCGGCGAGAAGTCCTGCACCAGGGAAATCAGACCGGTCTGGTGGTCGACCAGCAGGACTACGGCGTCGTCTTTGTTCAGGCGGTTGTAGGTGGCGTTGGTCATGGCGAAGATCCTTTTGTTCGAGAAGTTTGTTTTGGGGGGTTGCCGCTAGGTGTGGCCAGATTAGGGGTTTCTCGAAAAGGGATAAATCGGGTGGAAACGGTATGACTGTCCTATAGGGGTGGACAATCTGATCGCGGACCCTGTGGGAGCGGCTGTTAGCCGCGATTGGGCGCGAAGCGGCCATAAAACCGGTGACCTCGGTGTGTCAGAAAGACTTGGGACTCAGGTTTTACGACGGCTTCGCCGCCGATCGCGCGGTCCGGCGTCCCGGCTAACAGCCGCTCCCACAAGGTCCGCAGTACACCTGATAGAGATGTGTAGATACCCATGCTCATCGCTGGCAAGCCAGCTCCCACAGGGTTATGGGCAGCCAGCAAATGCCTGTTCATTCAGGGGTATCTTCAGCCCCGCCCCAACCCCTCGATAAACAACCCCATGAAGCGCAACGCCTGCTCCAGCAGCCCCTCCAGAAACTGCCCGAGATCCCCGACCAGTACGGTCAGCAGCAACATCCCCACGAACAGCGTCGCCGGGAAGCCCACCGAGAACACCGTGAGTTGCGGCGCCACGCGGTTGAGGATGCCCATCGCCAGGTTGATGATCAGCAGCGCCCCCACCATCGGCAGGGCCAGCAGCAAGCCGGTGAGGAAGATGGTCCCGCCATGCCGGGCCATGGCGTTCCAGGCCTGGGGGTTGAAGTCGAAGTGGCCGATGGGCAGGCGCTCGAAGGTGCTGGCCAGCAGTTCCAGGACCAGCAGGTGCCCGTCCAGGGCAAGGAACATGAGGATGGTCACCAGCCCGAGAAAGCGCGAGAGCACCTGGCTGTTGGTGTTGCTGTCGGCGGAGAAGAACGAGGCGAACGCCAGGCCCATCTGCATGCCGCAGATTTCCCCGGCCATTTCCACCACCGCCAGGGTGATGCGCATGACCATGCCCAGGGACAGGCCGATCAGCAGTTGCTCGACGATCACGCCGAAGCCGGCCCAGGAGAACAGCGCGATTGGCGGCAGCGGCGGCAGGTTGGGCGCGATGAGGAAGGCCAGCAGCGCGGCGAGGCCGACCTTGACCTGGTTGGAGATGTTCTTGTGCCCAAGGATCGGGTCGCTCATGAAGAACCCGAGAAACCGGCAGAACGGCCAGAAGAAGGCGCTGACCCAGGGCTGCAGTTGCGCCCAGTCGACCTCGATCAACGCCCGTCAGCCAATCAGCGTCGGCAGGCTGCTGAACAGCGCGCGGGTGTAGTCCACCAGCATTTCCATCAGCATCGGCCCGGCGAGGATCAGCACCAGGCACACGCCGACCACCTTGGGAATGAACGACAGGGTCGATTCGTTGATCTGCGTCGCCGCCTGGAACAGGCTGACCAGCAGGCCGATGCACAGGGTCACCAGCAGCAGCGGCGCGGCCATGGTCATGCTCATGCGCATGCCCTTGTAGGCCAGGTCCATCACCATTTCCGGGGTCATCGCGGTCCTCCAGTCAGACCGGGTAGAAGCTTTGCGCCAGCGAGCCGAGCAGCAACTGCCAGCCGTCCACCAGGACGAACAGCATCAGCTTGAACGGCAGCGAGATGGTCGAGGGCGGCACCATCATCATGCCCAGCGCCATCAGCACACTGGCCACCAGCAGGTCGATGATCAGGAACGGGATGAAGATGGTGAACCCGGCCTGGAACGCGGTCTTCAGTTCGCTGGTGACGAAGGCCGGGAGCAGCACGCGCATGGGGATGTCCTCGGGGCCCTGGAGGTCGCCGATCTTGGCCAGGCGTGCATACAGGCCGATATCGCTTTGCCGGGTCTGCGCCAGCATGAAGGTGCGAAACGGCTGGCTGGCCTGGTCGAGGAACTGCTCGACGTTCATTTCGTCCCTGGAAAACGGCAGCCAGGCCTTTTGATACGCCTGCTCCAGGGTTGGCGACATGACGAAGAAGGTGAGGAACAGCGCCAGCCCCAGCAGCACCTGGTTGGGCGGTGCGCTGGTGGTGCCGATGGCGGTACGCAGCAGGCCGAGGACGATGATGATGCGGGTGAAGCCGGTCATCATCAGCAGCACCGCCGGGAGGAAGGCCATGGCACTGAGCAGCAGCAGGGTTTGCAGGCTCAGCGACCATTTTTCCCCGCCGGCCTCGCCAGTGAAACCGGACAGACCTTGCAGGGCAGGCGCGGCATCGGCGACCGGGATCATCAGCAGCAACAGCAAGGGCAGCAGGGCCGGACGCAGCCTCATGGACGCTTCTCCACGCCACGGCCCAGGGCGTCGGCCAAGCGCTGGGCGAAGCCGCGTGCGGCGGGTTCGTCAGCAGCGGCGGCGTCTGCGGTGGGCGCTTCCAGTTCGGACAGGCAGGTGACCTGTTGCGCTGTCACGCCCAGCACCAGCCAGCGCCCGCGCACCTCGACCACCATCACCTTTTCCTTTTGCCCGAGACGGGTGCCGCCGATCACCTTGACCACTTCGCGGGTGCCGCCGGGCCGCGCGCCGAGGCGCGAGATCAACCAGCCGCCGAGGAGAATGCAGGCGGCGACCATGCCCAGGGCCAGGGCGGTCTTGCCCAGCAGGGCGAGGCCGACCAGGTCGTCGGCGGGCGCGGGCGGGGTCATCGGTTGAGCTTCTGCACACGCTCGGACGGCGTGATGATCTCGGTGATGCGGATGCCGTAGCGATCATCCACCACCACCACTTCGCCCTGGGCGATCAGGTAGCTGTTGATGAGGATATCCATGGGCTCGCCGGCCAGGCCGTCGAGGGCCAGCACCGAGCCCTGGGCCAGCTCCAGCAACTGCTTGATGGTGATGCGGGTGCGGCCTAGTTCCACGCTGAGCTTGACCGGGATGTCCATGATCATTTCCAGCTCCCGCGGCGAGGCGGTCGGCTGGACGACGTCCAGGGGCTTGAACACTGGGTTCTCGGCCGGCGCGGTCACTGCCTGGCCTTGCTCGGCCAGCGCCTCCGCCCAGGGGTCGAGCTCGCCGGCGGCGCCCTGTTCGGCCAGGGCGTCGGCCCACTCGTCCTGTTCGTGTTCGGGAAGGTTCGGATCACTCATTCTCGGAGTCCTTGGCTGTGGGCAGGTGGCCCTTGACGAATCGGCTGGAAGAAGAGGGCTTGCCCAGGGAGTGATCGATCAGGTCCTTGACCAGCAGGGCGCGGGCGCCGTTGTAGCTGCCGTACTCGCAGTTCATCACCGGCACGCCATCGACCCGCACCTTGACCTCGTCCGGCAGTTCGAGGGGCAGCACGTCGCCGACCTTCAGTGCCATGACCTGGCCCAGGCGCGAATCGATCTCGGCGAAGTCGGCGATCAGCTCGACCTGGGAATGGGGAATCTCGTCGGCCATGCGCCGGTTCCACTGCCGCTCTTCGTCCGGGTTGACGTCGGTCAGCGGGCCGTTGAGCAGTTGGCGCATGGGCTCGAGCATCAGGTACGGGATGACGACGTTGAAATCGCTGGAGAGGTTGCCCACTTCGAGGTGGAAGGTGGAATTGACCACGATTTCATTGGGGGAGCCGGTGATATTGGCGAACTTGGCCTGCATCTCGGAGCGCAGGTACTCGATCTCCAGCGGGTACACCGCCTTCCAGGCATCGCGGTAGGCGTCCACGGTCAGGTCGAGCAGGCGGCGGATGATGCGCATCTCGGTGTTGGTGAACTCGCGGCCTTCGGACTTGGTCACGAAGCGCCCGTCGCCGCCGAACAGGTTGTCCACCACCATGAACACCACGCTCGGCGGAAACACTACCAGCGCGGTGCCGCGCAGGGGCTTCATGGCCAGCAGGTTGATGTTGGTGGGCATCGGCAGGCGCAGGGAAAACTCGCTGAAGCTCTGGTAGCCGATGCCCTTGACGGTGATGTCGACGTTGCGCCGGATCAGGTTGAACAGGCTCATGCGGAAGTAGCGGGCGAAGCGACCGTTGATGATATCCAGGGCGTGCAGGCGCTCCTGGATCACCCGGTGCTGGGTCGCCGGGTCGTAGGGGCGGATGCGTTCGTGTTCGTCGGGGGACTCGCCGCCGGCGAAGTGCGTGTCTTCGCCGTGGGCGAAATCGATGGGGTCGAGGTCGTCGCTGCCGCGCAGCAGCATGTCGATCTCTTCTTGCGAGAGCACGTCGTTGGTGGACATGGGTTATTGCACGATGAAGTCGGTGTAGAGCACGCCGAGCAGGGCGATATCGCCCTGCCCGCTGGCCAGGGTGCTGCGCAACAGTTCGAGGATGCGCGCAGCCAGGGCGTCCTTGCCCTGTGGGGTCGCCAGTTCACTGCTGTCCTGGCCGCTGAGCGCAGTGAGCAACTGGCTGCGAATCTTCGGCATGTACAGTTCCAGCAGCTTGCGTGTTTCTTCGTTGCCGACTTCCAGGTTGAAGCCGACGTAGAGCATGTCCGAATCGCCGCGGTCATTGCGCAGGTTGACCGTCATCGGCGCCACGCTCACCAGCAGCGGTGCCTGGGGCAGCGCTGCGGCGGGGCGACTGGCCTGTAGCGCGGCGCGTTCGCGCATCACATAGGCATACACGCCCGCCGAGCTGGCGGCCGCGGCGACCAGGGCCAGCGGAATGAACCAGAACCAGATCTTCTTGGAGGTGGAGGGCATGGACAGCTGCTTCGGGAATGAGACTGGGCGCGAGTATGCCCAGCGGGGGCAGGGGGTGAAGGCGCGATAAGAGCGGGTTTAGGGGGTTATCTTGGCGCTTTGCCGGGTGATTGATGGTGCCTGTTTGGGCCTCATCGCTGCATGGGTATCTACACATCTCTATCAGGTACAACACGGACCTTGTGGGAGCGGCTGTTAGCCGGGACGCCGGACCGCGCGATCGGCGGCGAAGCCGTCGTAAAACCTAAGTCCC